>Ga0255047_10000749_pt1 | contig 26137 bp, 40 predicted proteins | sample JV7_2_1_MG_FD_183640 | JGI IMG/M metagenome (GOLD analysis project Ga0255047, IMG submission 183640) | Seawater microbial communities from Jervis Inlet, British Columbia, Canada - JV7_2_1 | ecosystem: Environmental > Aquatic > Marine > Inlet | place: Canada: British Columbia | collected 2016-10-06 | reverse complement strand
CCAACTTGCAAATCAGCACTTTTTTCGGCTCGCTTGTCGGTTTTTCTTCTTTCTTGGGTTGCATGTGGCTAGTTCTGTGATACAATATATGTATCAAAGAGATCCGAGGAGCCAAAAGATGGGCAATTTCATCGTCCGAACTAGCGTCCTTGAACAAGTCTACAACGGTCTGCTCGACATCCAAAAGAAAAGTTCAGCGCTAGGCGAAGTAGACCTGCCGTGTTCGCTCGCAACGAGGCTCACCACTCAACGCCAGCAGTCGCCGGGCGTTTCACGCTCGACCCCACAGGCATCGCGCTCAAACCAGCCGCAGTGCTAAGAAGGTGCCAAGCTCTACATCGAGCACGGCATCCGGCCCGGCGGCTTCCTCACTGCCTGTTTCAAGGACGAGCTAGTTGAGGCCTTCAGCCTGGCCGACTCTCACAACAGCCGCAACATGGAAGATATCGTCCGGTGGCTGTACTCCTGCTGCCCTATGCCCGCCCGTGGCAGCAAAGAGAACGTCAACCGCTGGATCAAGCAACGAGGACTCGAGAATTACAACGGATGACTAGCTTCCCTGTTGGCTCAGCTTATAGACCCCGCCGACGCCGACGCCCATGTAGATCAGTTCCTTGACCTCGCTAAGGTCCCCCAGGTTGCCAGCCGACAGCAGCACAGTGCCGCAGACCACCACGACATAGGCGAACTTCCAGACCGAGTGATCGCTAGGCGGTAGATACCTTGTCCAGTTTTTCATTGCGTTGACCCCACGCCGTCACCACGTAGCAGAGCGTCTGCCGCAGGTTCTCCAGCGTCCCTGAGTTGTCGATGATGTAGTCGGCGGGAAACTCTATCCGCTCGCTCTCGTGCCCTTCGATCCCGCCAACACCGCCGCCCCTGCCGGTCAACAAGATCACGATGCCGCCGTGCTCAAGCACCTGCTCGGCCTCGTTTTTGTATCGTACCGAAGTGTTGACCCACGGCCTGCCGTCGACCTTGTTCTTGAGCCTTCGTACCCAGTAGTCCTCGTCCTGAGACCGGCGCCACTTGCCCCACCACTGCTGCAGCACCCGCTGATTGTCTGACAGCGGGCGTCGGTAGAGATCGGCGATCTTGCCGTACAGCATGATCTCCTTGATCTGTGTCGGAGCCTCCGGGTACTGCCCAAGCTCCATGTAGCGGTTGATCTCGGCTCGGATGATCTCGCTAGGCGATACGACCCGGTAGCCGAATCGCTCCTCTAGAATCCTGCCGGCCTCGTCCTTGCCGCACTCTTTTTTCCCGGCCAAACCGATCGCTTGCGGTACTGTCATGTCCTCGCTATTCTCCTCAGCTTGTACCAGCCCCTCGGAATGTCGGTCATGGAGTCCTCGACGTCAAGAGCGCCGTCAAGCTGGCTCTGAGAGATCCTGACACCTCGGCGATCCTCGAACACCACGTACCCTGCCGACTTCTGCCGCTGCCCGAAAGGTTTCTCGTCACCTGTGCCGGTGAATGCGGCGGCGTCGACCCATGACACCTCGACGTGCTCTCCAGGCTTCGCGTAGGTCACTTCTCTCCATCGGCCTGGCTATCTTGGCTCTTGTAGACGAAATCCCGGACTTCGTCTAGCGAGTGAAACACTGGTGTGCCCGCTTTGATGGCTTCTCGAGCTTCTCTCTTTGCGCCCTCTGACTGCTGCCAGCCCTCCATCAACACCACCGCATCGCAGCGGCGCATGATCTCGATGTCGCCGTCTAGGTAGGTCGCGGCGTCCTCGAACCCCGGGGCGTCCATGTGGGCCGTGTTGGCGTGTGGACAAATCGCAGCCGCACCCATACCCCACACCTCCAGCGCTACACGCCATGCGTTCTGAATGTTGACTTGGGCTCCGCCCGGCTTGTGCGACCGGTACGGCCCGGCCACATAGATGACTTTCATAGCTTTTCGATCTCCGAGTCAAGGCTTTCGAATCGCTTCTTGACATTCGGCCAGCCCGACTTGATGCGCTTTTTTGCGTCCGGGCTCGCCGGCGACGTGCGGCCCACGTCCTTGATCCAACTATTTGCCTCAGTCGCGAACTTGGTCCACTTCGACCCGACCACTCGGAGCCACTTCGGCGTCCAGGCCGCCGGCATGATCTGGGCGAATAGGCTCCTACGGGTCACTTGGTTTTCGTCTTCTTGACCTTGTAGCAAGGCGTCGTACACGGACGCCCGTCTATGCGCCGCTCCTGTTTGTACGACACTTCGACCCTATCCCCAAGCGATCGAATCAATCCCCTGGCTTTGATGATGCTCACGCCGTTGGCTTCTGCGATCTCGCGAACCGTCAGCCCATCGCCCTCCGGGCTTTTGCTCTGGGCTTCACTGAGCGCCTTGAGGAGCTCGGTCTCGGTGACCCTCGTCATGCCTTCACCGTCTTGGACCGATCAACGGTCCACGTCCTCGAGCGATAGAAGAGCTCGTGGTGGGTGTCTGAGTTGTGAAACACTCCGCCACCGAATTGCGGTGTTGACAGCCGCCCGCCGGGGATGCGCCAAACAAACGGCGTCTTGCCTTGCCAGCACGGCGTCACGATCGCACGAGCCTTGCCCGTCTCCGTCTTCTGCCCTATGTCCTGCTTCGGGATCGCTATCTCAATTTCGCGATGGCGATGAGACCGCACAATCGCGTCAGGACACTTACGGCCCCATCTCGCCGCCTCGACGAACTCCTCGACGAGTTCTTTCATGACGGCGGTCGATTCGTACGCCTGGCTGCCTGTCGCCCCGATGTGATGCAAGAAGTGGATCAGCCTGCCGTCCAGATCCAGCCATAGATCGTTCCTGGCGTAGTTCTGGCCGTCGCTGATAGCCCCCAGTCTCCTCGCTAGCTTTTCCTCGTTCTCGGCAGCCTCGCCGACGTGCGATCCGGTCCCCCTGACGTGGTAATAGCGACCCCCGCACGCCTCCACGACCGGAGCCAGGATCTCGTACGCCAGATTCTCTTGATCCGCTAGGTTTTGGCTGATTTGGGTGGTCGCCTTGTGGTGGCGACCCTCGAGTGCATCGCCGTTGTGCACCACGCAGAACGGGTCTCCGTTGGTGGCCTGCGGGACCCACTTCCAAAACTCCACCCACATGTCCCAGATCTTGCGTTGCAGCGCCGAGGCCCGATACGTCCCGCCGGAGTCCAATGTGAACTTCGGAGAACACAGGGCCACCTGGCAGCCGGAGTGCGTGTCCGATATCACGACGCAATTTCGAACTCTCAATTAGCCTCCCTTGATTTGTTTGCTGACGATAGCTCGTACCTTCCTGGCAATCAGCTTGATGTCCTTCGTTCCGAAGCCGAAAAACGGCCTCGTCTGGTTGTTGCCGGATGCTATCGCCCCTTTCCTTGGGTCCTGAAAGCCTAGCTGTACCGCTACGCCCCTGTTCGTCGCCCGGATCACCCTCGACGTCATCGACTGCAGCATATGGGGCGCCCGAAGCCCTGTCAGGTCGACGTTCGACCGGCCCAAGAAATCGAGTTTCAACCAGGAGTAGCTTTTCGCCTTGAGGTAGCCGCCGGGAGTGATTCCGCCAATCGGCGTCACACCAGAGCCACGCCGGCCAGTCTTGCGGCCCACTTTGCGGGACAACGCCTGCGCTGATCTCGCTCGCTTACTGGGGGTCGTTCCGGACCCGATCTTGACGTAGATTGGCCCCTTGGTGGAGTACGGCTTGAATGGGTTCTCGTCGGCGTCAACGCCTGACAGCGTGCGCCTGACGATCCTCGATCTCTGCTCCTCCATCAACAGCGTTGCCTGCGCCCTGGTAACCCTCACCCGCGACACCCTTGTTCCGATGTCCGGCTGCTTCAGGTCGAGCTTGATTGTGACCGCACGAGCCAACGCTACCTCCGAATCTCCTGGTAGATCTTCTCCAGGCTTTCCCGCTGGAGCTCCAGGCTGCGCCTGATCTGGTCAAGCTCCCGCTGTACCGTCACCGACGACTTACCCTGCGATTCCCTTAGTCCCCTAATCTCTGCCTTGAACTCTTCCCGCGACACAAATCTGTCTTCCAGATGTAAATACACTCCCCAAAACGTCCCAAATCCGCTCAGCGCCGCCCCTAAAACGAACGTAGTAACCGCCACCAGTGGAAAATTCTGCTTACTGTGCATCAATTTAGGGCCTTTTTGTTCTATTGCTGTGTGCATTCTACGCTACCTCAGCCCTTGCGTCCCTTGGAGCCTCCCCTGCGCTTCAGCGATAGCCGCCACCTCTGCTCCGACCCTGTTGATGATCTCTGCAGCGTCAATCGGGTCGTTCTCGTCATACCCTCCCGCCTCGTTGATGGCGTCGATCGCGTCCGATGCCATCTCGATCAGGAATCGCTCGATCAGGGCGTACTCGACCTCGGCGCCTTCGCCTAAGCGCTCCTCTGCTGCCTTGACCCTGAGCAGCATCCGGCGGGCGTAGGCGATGTGGTCCGCCGCCACCTTCTCTAGCTTGTCGCCCTTCAGTAGGCTCGCCGCCTTGTCGAAGATCCCAGCGTTGTTGCGCACCGTCTCGATGACGCCGCCAAGCTGGATCGGAATCGCGATCTCAGCTATGAGACTCGCCGCGTTGAACACCGCTGGCTTGTCAAGGATCGACTCGGTCCTTACCAGGGCCTCCTGGGCGTCCACAGCCCACTCGTTGAGGATCATGTAGGCCAGTTCCCTTGACGGTCCCTTCTCGGCCATGTTCGCCATCTGCTCTTCCGCCGTCCGCACCCGGCGGAGCGAGCGGTGGGCTAGCCTGGCATGCGACCCCACAATTCTGTCCTTGTCGTTCCCTCGCCCAATCTTCGCCCCAATCGCACTGAGCCCGAAGTTCGCGATTGCGAGAGTCTGTAGAATCGTCATGATCTTGCGTGCTCCACCCGTCAGAATCAGTATCCCAACCAGAATCGCCCCAACCCCGGAAGCCCAGATGAGCATAGTACCCATGGTACCATCCCCTTAGTATTCAGCCTTGAGCGGCCCTAGCTCTAGAACCTGCTCGAATCTCCGTCTGTGGTCGTTGCACCAGTCCCAGATATCATCCGGTGTGGCGGCCTCTGCCGGAACACCAAACGACCGACCGATTGACCGGAAGCACGTCGCCACTAACACGCTGCAGATCGGCATCGAGTCGATAAATCCCAGCCGGCGGAACCAGTAAGTGTGCTTTCCGCGAGCTCTCCCGATGACGGAGTCAATCCACTGCAAACCGATCTTGGCGTACCCGTAGCGCTTGCCAACGTACCGCTCGGCGCACTCCGACAGCTTGGCCCTCTCGTCGTCCCGCAAGTCCTTCATGCGGAAGATCGCCACATCGGTCTCCTTGCCGGCGTAGGCGCCCCAGAGGTGACGCTTCTCGACCCTGTGGAGAGCCTCAACGATCACGGCGTTGGTGAGGCTGTCGCCGCTCACGATCACGCCGACGTGGTTGACCCAGCTACGCTTCTCGCCCCGGCCTCGAGTAGCACTGCGGATCGCCCAGCCCAGAAACGTGTCGGCCCGTGTCATCACGATGTCGCCGACCATGATCTTTGGATTTCCTTGCATGTTTTTCTTGACCCCTAAGCGTTTCTATGTCACAATACAAGCGTCAGGAGTGCAATGATTGGACCCACTGCAATCGTCGAACCCCTTAGCGGCGGCCTCGTCCTTGTGTTGACGCCAGTATTGACTGGTGGCTGGAACTACGGGGTACAAGACCAACACGGAAACGTATACATCTCAGGTTACGCCGCCGAAAATCGAACTGCACGAGACTCCGCCGCCTCTCGACTGCTCTGGTTGAAGTCGCAAGCCTTGAGCCCACGCCAATTAGAAGTCTGGCGCCTTGTCGCCGGAGGTCTTCACCTCGACGAAATCGCTGGCAGTCTCGGCGTCGGCATCTCAACCGTTCGAACCGCCCAGGCTAGAGCGGCGGCCAAGCTTGACCTTCGCAACACTCGGCTTGAACTCGGCATTGCGTACAAGAAGATGATGCGACTATGAGATTCCCCATCAAGAAGCGCCCCGCCTCGTGGCCGGACTCCAGCCTAGGCCGTCACGGCAAGTTCGATCTCGCCGGGCTGGCCGTCCGGCGCATCGAAGACGGCAAGCACTACGTCGGCTGGATCGAGGTGTGCGGATTCCACGAGAACGGCTCGGCCCCGATCATCTTCCGAATCAGCCCCGCTGACGCTCACCACTTTGCTAGACTACTCGAACTATCCCAGCCACCCAAGGAGGAGAAGCCCCCATGCACGCCAAGAAACTCGCCGGTGTCGTCGCTGCTGTAATCTTTGCAGCCATCGCTTTCACCGCCATCCGCATCAACCTTGAGAACGCCCGCAGCGAAGGCTACCAGGAAGGGCTTGAATACGCTTTCCCGGCCAAGCCAAGCTGCACTGAGGGTCAAAAGGTTTTCTATCAGGCCGACAAAGAGCCCGTTTGTGTCGACATTGGCACAGCCGACAAAGACCCTGGCACCGTCTCCATCGTCGAATCTGACACTTTCACTTTTATCGATGACCCAACTCCCGATTGCGTCTACGCCATGCACAAAGTCGGCGAGGACGTCTTCAGGAAAGAGGTTTGCGACAAGTCGCCACACTGGATCACCACGCTCGACGCTTCCGACCGTGCATCACGGAACTACCACACCCGTTTCGAACTCCGGCCCAGCGGCCCCGGTATACTCCTCGACAGCCGTTGCTACGAGCGAATCCTAACCGTCCCAGGCATCCGGTCGGCTGCGAACTACTCGCACTTCAGGCGCTATAGCGTGACCGTATTCAAAGGCGACGCTTTCTCCTGGGACGAAGTCGAACCAGCCGTCGTCAAAGCCATCGAAGGCTGTCGAATCAGCGAGACCGACAAGACCCTCAAACTCCCAAGTAGCGAGGAGCTCGAATGGGCGCCTCAGGCTCCCATCTACCGCCAGAGCGAGCCGCATTGGATTGGGTTGACCATGATGACCATCGACGCAGCTTCCGACCTCAAGGACGCCCCATGAGACACGACTACGCCAAATTCAATACCCGAAGCGAACAACTCAAATCCGAGAACGCCCTACTGATCCTCGTGGCTATGTTCTGCCTCGCCCTCGGCTCCACTCTTGGATTCGGGGTCGGACAAGGCGAGCAGTATTTTGGGGTCCTGCCTCCCTTGGAGCCCAGATACAATATCGTGCACGGGCGCTCTCACCCATTCCACCTTGGAGACCAATTCTCATCGCAATGTTTCAGCCCCGGTGTTCCTGGAGATCCTGTCCTTTGGTCTGAGTGCTTTGCCTCAGAGGGAGTAGACTGCTCTTCCGGAGACATTACACGCCTCGGCGTCTGGGATCGCGAGCTAACCACCGAGGAAGTCGCCGAGGTTCACCACGTTTGGACCGCCCCTGAATGGCAGCCGTACATCTTGGGCCTCCGGAGCCCCCGCAATGAGTCAGGCGACGCTACCTTTTGACCCCACACCCCAAGAACTAAGCCTTGAGGCTTACCAGTCGGTCGTCGATCAACTGCCAGAGATGAGGCGCCGGGTCTACGACTACATCGTCAGTCGCGGTCTAGGCGGAGCCACAAGCGACGAAATATGCGCCGCCCTAGGAACCCACGGCAACACCCATGGGCGTACAACTGAGTTGCGGCGCCTGGGCTTAATCAAGCCAGTCGGAGAGCGCCTCACCCGGTCCGGTCGGCGAGCCAAGGTCTACCTAGCAATTCAGCCCGAACTCCCCCTTATGAGGCAAATTCCTAAATGACCGAGAAGCACTACTCCGAAGCTCTCACAGCCATAGGCCGGATCGCCTCTCAGGTCAACCAGATCCAAGACCGACTCTCTGAGCTCAAGTCATCCATGGTTGACGGCCTTTCCCGGCTCCGTAAAGCCCAAGGTCAGGCCGTCAGCCGCATTCAAGCCAACCTCTTGCTTGTTAGAACAAATGCGCTGCATGACAACTTCTTCATCGATTGCTCGACCCGAACCCGGTACAGTAACCTCGTAGAACTCACGGGTGAGCCTCCTTGGGTTGTCGGCTCTGGGCATGAATCAAAAGCTATGTTTGAATTGTTCGTGTTAGGCCTCAGCTTCAGGAAAGTCACCGCGAGGCATGGCGTCTCTCTGTCCACTCTTAACAGGTGGGTCCGGAACGACATCTATCGCATGGAGCAAATCGCTACAGAGAACAAGGTTGTCGACGAATCCCGCAGCGCTTTCTTCGCCATCCACGGCTCTGAGTTCCTATACGAAGTCAAACCAAGCCCTATACTTCATGTAGTCACGTGGCATGACGCAGACGGCGACGAGTCCCGATCCAAACGCCACATCTCGACCAGCCGCATGTCTTCTGCCGGGGTACTATGCGCTTTTGGTAAACGACAGCGCTGGGCTAGTAGGTTAAAGGGAGCAGGCAGCGCCATCGTCGACTGCTCAGAGTGCGTTACCCTTGCTAGCCTACACTACGGCACCGAGTTCGCTGCCAACGGTGAGCTAGTCAACGCTCCACCGCCAGACCTCGATAGCCTTTTTCTCTGTGACAGAACCGTACACGCCATTTATCTAGAAGGCATCACCTCCCTGTCGACCCTCTCAAGCCTTGGCGAGGATGAACTATCCGACAAGTTTGGAGTCAGGGCTGCACATGAGATCGCCGACGCCATTTCCGCCCTCAGGTCTAAACTCCCCCTATGACCCTCGACGAAGCCCTGACCGAACTTGAGGCTCTCCACGCAGGTCACCGAACGCTGCTGACGGCGTTCTGTGACCTGCGCTCTACTGTCGCTCGAATTGAAGCGGAACTAGCAGAGGCCCAATCGGCAGCATTGCCTCCACCGCTGGCGTCAGCGGGCTCCCGATCATCTTTGGCAGCCTTGCCGGGTCTAGTCGAGCCGGAGCCTCCACCGTCAACGTCGAGTCCAGAACGAATGTCGCCACTGGGGCGCCAAGCACGTCTTCAATTGCATAGACGTCCACTGTATCGCCCTCTGCGAACCATCCCGTCAGGTCTACTGTGACGGTCGGCGTCTGATCCCAGTTGAGCGCCACGTAGCGCACCTTGTTGGCCGGGTCGAGCGGGTGCTCGATGAACTTCGCCCAGATCCCGGTCGGCAGCGTCTCCGTCCTATGCCCAAACCGCTCTTCCCAGCCCCACGTCTTGGCGTCCCGGCGAGTGTTCACCCGGGAGCCCCACCACTCGTTACCTGAGAACGAGTAGCTGCTCGACGTGTCAAACTCAAGCAATGTCCCCGCCGGCGACACGATGCGGTTGTCTTTGATCGTGATCGTCTTGTACCTGAGAGCCTGAAGGGCCGCCCCGTTTGGGTCCGCTCCCGCGATCCAGTTGCCCTCGACCACTAGGCTGTCCTTCTGCGGAGTCGAAGCCGCATGGGCGGCGCCAACGAACGTGTGTCCGTCCCAGTGGTACGTCCCGTCCGCCTTCGGAACGGCATTCAAGGCGACGTTGTTCGTCATCCACGCTTGAGTCTTCCCGGCCACCTGGAGATCATGCAAGAACGTAAACCAGAGCTTCTGGTCGTTCCATGCCTCGCTGGCGTTCCAACTCACGTTGTTGTCGAGCACGCCAGCATACGGGTCGCTACTTCCCGTCCCGTAGAACCTCAAGCCAATGCCGAAGTTACGGCTGCTGAAGTTGCGGCGCTGTACCGCCGGAACTCCAGGCGACGGCGAGGCCTTGCCATAGGTGCCGTGGCCGTGGCCGCGGTCGCCGCCTTGCCAGCCGACATAGTAGAAGATGTTGCCGTCAACGTCGATCGGCGCCGTGTTATTTGACCACGAGACGCCGTTGCGGGTGTCGTGGATGACGTTGCCGGCGATCCGGACGCCCTTACCCTTCGGAGCTCCCGCGAATCGCCCGAAATAGATGCCGTCGCCACGGTTCAAGATCGAGCCCACCCAAGAGCCCGAAGCCCCGATCTTGCGAGGCCCTGGCGACGAGCTCATGATTTCGAACCCTTCGATCGTCAGATAATCGCCCGTCACCTCGAAGCCGGCGGAGTTGAAGTTGCCGTCCTCGAAACCGCCGACGTCGATCCTGGTGACTCGAGGCCCCTCCGCCGAACGAATACGGATTGGGGCTTCCGGCGTACCGGAGACCTGGATGCGAAACGAGCCGTTGTAGACGCCTGGCTGCACCAGAATCGTGTCCCCTGGCTTGGCCGGGGAGTCTGGCGCCAACATCACCCTGAGCTCCGCAGCCGTGCCAACCGGGAAGATATTGCCGTCCTCTCCTGGAATCGGCGGAGGCGGAGGCGGATCGTCGGGCGGAGGAGGCGGTGGCGGCTCGGATGTCGGCTCAACGCGAACCTTGCCGAAGTCCGCAATCTCAATCACGGCCACGGTCGCCGACTCTGGAGCTACGAACTCCGATCCGTCGTCGAACCGGATCACGTCGCCCGGGCTCAGAAGCGTCTGGATCTCGACCGCATCGGTTGACGGCGGTGGAGGCGGAGGCGGCGCCACCTGGGCCACGACCACCACAAGCTGATCCAATGCCGTCCCGACCGCCGCTCCAATCGTCGCGGAGCCCTCGGCTGCTGGCGCCGTCCACTCGCCCGATTGCGAGATCTGGCCCACGTCGGCGGACCACGCTGCCGGACCGGTCGCCTCGGCATAGAACCGAACCGTCTCGCCCGGCGCTACCATGAGCGACTTGGCAAACAGTGAAATTGCAAATAAGTGCAGTAGAATGAGTCTCATGTCTATTCGTCGTCTCCTGCTATAACCCAAATGTGGCGACAATTGAATCCGCCGCCCGCCGTCATGATCGGCCTCAGCTTCGATGGCTTCGCGTTGAGTCGGTTGATCTGCTTCTCAGTCCTGGGCTTGTTGTTGGCGAGAGTCCGCCGGCAGAACGGGCGGTTGAGTTTGTCTCGAGGGCCGGCGTAGACTAACTTCAGCGGCCCGACGTCCTGTTGCTCCTCGATCAGCCTGTAGGCCTGCCTGTGGAGCGTCCTGTAGTGCGCTGTGAGCGTCGTGGTCGACAGCGCCTCTACTCGGCCCCAGGAAGAGCCGAACTGCTCCGCCAGGATGCCCGTGAGCTCTCGCTGGCCCACTGCGCCGAACGACACCATCGTCTGGCTGGCTGACTCGGTAGCGATTATCCCGACTTCGTTCTCTAGAGCCTTGATCGACGTCAGCTTCTTGGACGAGAACAGCCTGGCGTCCTCTTTCCTCCACCTCGGCGGCTCGAGCGGCGTCTTCAGCCTCTTGTTGATCTCTGCAAACGTATCGTCGAAGAACTTGAGTTGGGTGTCCTTGATGGCGAGATCAGAGCCCGGCGCCGCCATGACGCCAGCGAAGCCCTCTATCTCCTCTCGGTAGCCGAGACCGTCGAGGATTTCGATGAAGATGCTGTCGGCCCGCCGCAGAATCCGCTGCGTTGCCGGCGATTGCGTAATCTGCCCGTCTACTATTAGCCCTTGGGCGCTCGCAAGGTTCCTGATCTCGATCGCCGTCTTGGCCGAGGCCTTGAGGGCCATCTTCTCGAGATTGACGCGGAGTTTCGCCGCCCGCAAGTCTACCCATCCGTCATGGGCCTCCAGTAACTCGAAGAATCTGTCTGTTTGTGGCATGGCAGGGCCGCCGGTTCGGGGGAGCAGCAGGCCGCCCGCTTGCCGGGATGGTCATCCCCTTTGGCTTTCGCCTGACTGACCGGATCAGGTTGCTCGGTCGGACACCGAACCGACGACCCTACACGCATCGGGAGGCTCAGTGAGAAGCCCCCCGAAGACTTAAACCTTGACGTCAAAGAAGATCTCAGGCCTTTGTCCTTGGTTCGGCTTCAGGCCGGATGTCAGCAACGTGTCGAGGTTGTAGGTTTGCGTCGCAATCGGAATCGGTGTCGAGTTCTGCAGGTACATGCTCGTCAGAGCCAGCCCTGCATACACGTTCCATCCAGTCGGCGTCTTCCAGGTGATGACCCTCTCTCCAAACGTGCCTGTCGTCGGAGGGGTCGGATTCAAGTTCGCAATCGAGACCGTGATTCTACCGTCACCGCCGCCGCCGGCGGCCACCGTCACCGCGAATGCGTCTGTCGGGGCTGACTCTCCGTTGCCGCGATGATCGTGCGTCGTCACATAGTTGGCATCGGTGTAGGTGACCGCAACGTAGTACGATGCAGCCGCCAAACTACCCGATCCATTGGACGGAGTCGCGTCGGACGCTGCGAAAGAGCCGGAGTTCGCTACCCGTAGCGCTCCCGGCCTCGCCAGCGGGCTAATCACCCCCGGGAGGCCTAGTTGCTTGAGAACCCGCCAGCGCTCTGACGCTCTGCTTTCCCAGTCCAGCTTGGCGTCCGTGATTCTCGTGTCATTGAAGCGAAACTCGGCTGTTGCGTACATGCCCTCGATGACTCGGGACACAGCCCAATCGTGCAGCGCCGAGCCTCGCTCTTGGCGCCTCGGATCGTCTACAACCAGTTGCTCGATGTAAATCGGCGGCTTACCTCTCGACACGCCCGTATTGAGCAACGCCGCCATGTGGTTCGGCGGGATGTCGCCAGACCCATACCCAAACCCCGTTGACTTGCCTTCGATCTCGTGGGTGAGATTGCCGAGCACGCGGCGGATCACCTCGTCAGGATCGAGCACCTTGTTATCGTCAGCTTCCCTCAAGACGTGCGCCGAGAACGCCGCGATGTCCTCTTCCAAGACGAATGTTTTGTCGATCCAGAGCATGATGTGATTAAGGGGGAGGCGCTAACCTCCCCCTTGTCTCCTAGGCTTGAACGGTCCCTAGACCACGACCGCTCGGACGAGTGCGTCCGTGCCCTGGACGAGGTGGATACGGACCTTTCCGTTGGTGTTTCCCCAGCCAAGCGGGAACAGCGACCGCTTGTGGAACTTGTGAACGTGATCGGCGCCGCCAACCACGGGAGCCTTACCCCAGGCCACGGCCACCGGAATCGGGGTCGTGAAGTCTGCGGCCTCGACCACTTCGATCAACAGGCAGTAGTCCGTTGTCGTTGCGATCGCTCGGACTCTGACCTCTACGACTATGTCGTCATCGTAGGCGTTGCCCGAAATGTCGAGCGGCGAAGCTGTGACGTCAGTCGCGTCCATGGACGTCTCGGCTTGGATTTCAACTTGTGCCATTGTCTTCTCCTGTGTTTCGCTGCCCTTAGCCGGCGGCGTCTGCTTCTTTCTTCGGCTCAGCAGGGGGTTCGGCCCTGCCCTCTCCCGCTACATCCGAGAGCATGCGACCGATGGACCCGAGGTTGGAAATTCGTCGCATCTCCGCCTCGTGCATCGCTTCCGCCTGCTCGGCTTGGTCGGCTTTCGCCTTCTTTACCTCAGCCGGGGTTGCCATCCTGTGGTCCCCGTGAGCCAGCATGTCAGCGGCTACGTTTTGGGTAGTCTCGCAAGCCAGTCCGATGACCGGCCTGACCTGTTTCACCAAATCGTAGTCTCCTAGCCTGATGATCCAGACATCCTTGGCACCGAACTCCTCCCTGAGAACTCTCAGGTTGTGGGCTCTCTTCTGTCTCACGCTTCGAGAGATCCCGCCCGGCTGTAGCTGCTGACTAACGCTTTGCTCCTTCGAACTGTCAAAAAGCTGTTTCTTCGACACTGTGTTTTTTGCTCCCTTGAAACAAGGGGCCGCTATCGACCCCCAGTCTGTCGTGTGATGCTTGCGCCTACGTCAGGACACGCAGCCCGAAAGCGGCCCGAACCGTTGCGACGCCGTACAGCACGTCCACCGTCCACTGCTGTTTCATGGTGGCGTGATTGTAGCTGGTCATGATCCGCATGCCGTAGCCGTCTTCCTCGGCGTACACGGCAACGGCGCCAGTGCCCGGGTCGGGAGCCGGCAGCCGGCGCATCGCCAGGGTCATCGCACCCGGCGCAAACGCCAGGTTATGAGTCGACGCAGGGCCGGAGCCCGTCACCGGGACAAGCTGCGACCGAAGGACGTTGAAGCCCTTCAGTTGGCCGAGCCGGCCCGTCACGATCGCGGTGCCGCTGTTGATGGCGTCCACTTCGGAGAAGCGGGCGATTTGACGCAGTACCGAGTACGGCGTCGAGGCGCATGCCAGCCACAGCGGAGACGAGGACGGAACCTTGTTGTCGAACAGCGTGCGCTCGGCCTGGTCGATCAAGCCCTCGGTCGGGTTGACGCCAGCGGTACCGATGCTCGCGAAGTTCGGGTACAGGTTGTAAATGTCGGTCTCGATCGCCTCCGCAATCGCGATCATTGCCGGCTCGAGCAGCAGGTCGACAGCGTCGATCCCGCCGTTGATGATCCGAGCCATGTCGGTCACCGCGAATGGCACGACCTTGTGCTTGCTCAGCACGACCTGAGCGAAGTCCGGCGTAGGCGCCTGATCGGTGTAGGTCGCTCCCTCGCCGACCTCTTCGACCGTCAGTGTCGGAGGGATCGGAACCTGGACGGTATCGCCCTCGCTCGAGATCTGCGGCTCGAAGTTCCGCCCGATGATCTGACCCATGAAGATAGCGCTACGAAGCGAAGGGATCGCCCGCGAGCTCAACACGGTCAGGAATTGCTGCAGTTGTGCAGTTGTGTAGTCTGCCATTTGTCTCTCCTAAACCTCTCCGAAACGCGGCGCTAACTGGTTTCCTGCGCCAATTGAGCGAGGCCTTTCGCTGCTTCCTCTTTGGTCATATTGGGGTGGAATTTCACCTTGCCCCCACCGCCAGAGTTTCTGCCCGAATCCGACCCCCCGCTACTCGGCGCCTTGACGAGCACGGCGCCATCTCCTGTCAGCCAGTCCGACACGTACCCCTTGAGGGCTCTGTCCTCGTCGCCAACAACTAGTTCGCTGTCCGGGTTGTCCGGATCTGCCCTGCGAACGTCTTGAAACAACGCCTTGTAGGCTAGCGTATCGCCTTTCTCGACCAGTGTCACCTTGTTCTCGCCAACCGCCTCGGCGATGGCTTGCCGAACTTGGTTCTCGCGGTCCGACTTCTCGGCCTTGGCTGCGTCGCTCTTGCGGGCGGAGTTAAGTTCCTTGAGCTCCTGCTCGAGCCTGTCGTTGCGCTTTTTCTCTTTGCGCATCGACTCCCGCAAGGCTCGCGTCCCTTCGTCGTCGCCCCCTTCCTTTTTCCTGCCGTCAGGGAAGAGCTTTTTCTGGTCACCGTCGTCGGTGTTGTCATCGGTATCGTCGTCCGGGTCCTTTTTCAACGCCTTGACGATCGATCCGACCGACTCGGTCAGGCCATCTAGGCCCTTGAGTTTCGCCGTGATCGGGCTTACAGCCGCACTCAGCTTCTCGTCCACGAGCTTGCCGACGTCAGCTAGTGTCAACGGCGGCGTCTCGTTGCCGCCACCCCCCCCGCCCCCGTCGTCGTCCTTGTCGTACAAGCGGCTGCTCCGAAGCATGTACTGTCCAATTCTCACCTGATCCTCCGTTTTTTCTTGACTGCCTGCTGATCTGTGCTATAATTAAGAAGATGGCCCCGCAATCTCTACGGGGTCGCCATGAACGATTGTATCAGAGCCCAGAGAGATGGTAACCCGTGCAAGAACTAGCCAGTCACATCAAAACCGCAGTCACGTCCTTGCGCTCTGCGTCACATCACGCCAACAAGCTAGACATGGATGGTGCCGCTAAACGCCTCGACAACGATGCTGCCCGGTGGGGAGAATGGCTCTCACGCTTCATGCTGAAAAATGGCTTGTTCCCGAACTGTACGGTGTGTAATCTGCCAGTCAACACGCTCGGTCGAAAGCGCCCTAACCGCATAACCATGCACAAGAACTGTCGCGAGGCGGCCAAAAAACGACGTTGGAGAAAAAAGTCCGGCAGAAACTAAAACGGAACGTCGTCGTCCGCCAGTCCTCTAGTCCCGGGATCGTCGCTATCTTGCGGCTGCGGCCTACCGCCTTTGCCTTCGCCCTTCGGGAGTAGCTGTAGGTCGGTCGCCACCACCTCGGTACGATACCGCTTGTTGCCGTTCTGGTCTTCCCAAGACCGCGTCCGCAAGCGACCCACGACCAGCACGCAGCGGCCTTTCTTCAAGTACTCGACGACGTTCTCGGATCGCCAGTACACGATGTCGTGCCAGTCGGTCTCCTCTTGCTTTTGGCCTTGGTCGTCCTTCCACTTGCGGGTTGTCGCCATGGAGAAGTTCGCCACGGAGACCCCGCCTGGAGTTTGTCGCTGTTCTGCGTCCTTGCCGAGGTAGCCCAGCAAGAACACCTTGTTGCATGACGCCATTTACGAGACGCTCCTAGCATACGCCATTGCAGACTCGCGGGCATCCTCGAAAGTCTTGATCGGCCTCCGGCCATGCTGTCTTGGCATCGTCATGTCGTCACCGAAGTCCTCTTCGAAGACCATGTCGCCGCCACCAAACGAGGCTATCGCACGATGCGACCAGCCCGCCCACCGCCCAGTATTAGGGCAGAATCCGCTACACGCGACAGTGCCGCCATCATGGCCCGGTTGAAGTTGCACTATTCCGCCATCGCTGTACTCGTGGAGGAACTCCGCCACATGCGGATCGCCAAGGTACAGCCCGGAAGTCTTGTCGTAGCCTTTCTCTATCGTGAATTCGAACGTGCGACCCTCTACGGGCGCTCCGAAGTCCCGATACAGCACCGTCCGGATCTCGTACCAATGACGGTCTTCAACCGCGATGACCTTCGTCCAGAGATCCTGGTCAATCGGACCGTAGTCCACTTTCTCCCAGCCGCTCAGGCGGCGAGTGAAGGCAACAAGTGCGGCCATGAATGCCGCGAAGAACTGAAATCGACTCATCGCTAGTGCTCCCTGAACGCTGCGCAAGTGCACGGCGTCCCTACGCTTGTCTTTCCTCTCGCTCTCCAGATCTTGACCTTGCAGCCCGGGCGGTGATCGTTGCGGCAGTGTCGGCAGTTGCGGCAGAGCGTATACGGGTCAGGCTCCGGGAACAGCTTGTTGAACCACCGCCGTAGCCCGTCTATTAGTTTCCCTGTCACCGCTTCAGCACCCACGCCAGCCAGCCAGCGGCTCCGCAGAGCAGACAGAACGCGACCAGATCCCCTACTGCATCGCTCACGGTACCGTCCAACCCTCAGACCAGGTCAAATCGCCATCACCTTGGATACAGTAGGCCGTAGTGCACGCCAGCCAACTGCCGCCGAGTTCGCTCTCCATCACCGTGCAACAGTTGCAGTTGTCGCCGGCTGATACCTGCCCCTCTGGGCACTGGTGGCCGCCGTCCCAGATCTCGCCGTCCTGGATCGTCTCGTCATAGACGGGCAGTACGGTCTCAGCGCTAGCCTTTTTGGCTGGCGCCGGACATGGCTCGACAATGATCTTGTGGGTCAGGCAGCCTTGCATGACCAGAAAGAACACTATCAGCATGGCGACCCAGCCGACCCAGAACGCAGCCCGCCCTAGCGGATACACGAAGTCCGCATGAACCTTCGCCCAGTAGATTTGCTCTCTGACCCACCGCATGTCACCACCCGCCTCGCTTCTCTTCCTCGATTAGCTCAACCGCTTGCTCAGGCCACACCAGGGCCACGATTGCATAGAGCAGCCAGATCAGACTTGAAACCACACACCCTGCCGACAGCCTCACACGGTCAGCCAATCCAATCATGATGCTCAATTGTAACACAAACGGGGGTCCGGACCCGTATAGCTACAGCGCCCGAACCCCCTTCCTTGGTGTGGTTTGCCTTACGGATTCGTCCCGCCGGATGGGAACGCCGCGTCCAGCGTCTCCGCCGGATCAACGTCGATGCGGTTGAGCGAATCCAGGATGTCGAGAAGGTTCTGTACCGTCAGGTTCTTGGCGAAGCCGCTGGCGCCCGTGCCGGGGGTGACCAGCGAAATCGTTCCGCCGCTGGTGTACGCCCCGTTCCCAACCGACCCGAGCAGGATGAAGTCGTCGGCGTCAACAACCTCGATCGCCCAGATACCGTCAGCGTCCGTGTTGCCTCCAACGCTGTCGATTTGGACGATGTCACCGCTTGATAGGCCGTGGGTCGTCGCCGTGATTACGATCGGTGTTGCATTCGAAGCAGCCTCGACTGCGTCCGTTGCGCCGAATGTCCCGTTCGGCTCGAGCAGCGCACGAATCGCCGCACTTGTGAGAGGTGAAGCCATGTTATTCTCCTGTGTCTTCCCGTGCAGCCCTTTCGCTGCCCTTTTTGAACAATAGTAGCAGGGGCGGGGGCCTTCAGCAGTGAGCGCAGCCCCACGGTCACGTCGCCAACGTCTCACGCCGGTTCGCCCAGTTCGGCGACTCCAGACTGCCATTCCGGGAGCCTTATCCACCTCAAGGATGACCTCGGCTCCGGGTGTGAGGTGTTATGCGAGCTTTGCGCTGCTCTCCCTCACCGGCCCGGCGCTAGCCTCACACTTCCCAGCCCGCTTCCGGGCCTCCCCATCTTGGTCCGGGTGGAGAGATTCGAACTCCCGACCCCCTGGTCCCAAACCAGGTGCGCTACCACTGCGCCACGCCCGGAAAACTGGAGCGTCCTGGGAGATTCGAACTCCCACCCCTTGGTTGGAAGCCAAGAGTGCTGCCGTTGACACCAAGGACGCAAAACTGGAGCCGGCGAGAGGACTCGAACCCCCAACCTCCTGATTACAAAACAAGAGCTCTACCAATTGAGCTACACCGGCTTGGAGGAGGGTGCAGGGATCGAACCCACGAACGGCTCTTCACCGCATCAACTGTTTTCGAAACAGCAGCCTTACCAGACTCGGCCAACCCTCCTGGAACTGTTTGGAGGAGGGAGCAGGATTCGAACCCGCAAGAGCCTGACTAGACTCTGCTACGCCTTAGCAGGGCGACGCCTTACCGTTCGGCCACCCCTCCCCGATTGTAGATGATGATGTCATGGTTGACTCCGCCAAAACTGGTGGACCGTGTAGGATTTGAACCTACGACATCCGCGTTGCAAACGCGGCGCTCTGCCAGCCTGAGCTAACGGCCCTAAGCCTCTTCGTCTCCGTCGTCGTCCTCGCCGCCAGCCGCCGCAGCAAGCTGCTCAGCACGGAGCTTCTCTTTGCGCTCCGCCTCTTCCTTGCTGCTTGGAGCGTCCTCGAGTTCCTTGATGGCGCCTTCCTTCACCTCACGCTGGGCGTCGGCAAGAGCGCTCTGCAGCCAGACCTTCCGAAGGTACTGGATCGCTGTCGGCGTCACCGTCTCAAGACCGAGCAGCCTCGCATCTTGGAGATTCGTGCTAGCCATCCGGGCGGCTTCGTCCGGAGTGAAGTGCAGGCCGCGAATGTCGACGAGCTCGATCTCTCGCCCACCAGCTTTCGCAGCTGCGTTGACCGTCTCGATCAGGAACTTTTTGACCTGGTCGCCCATCCCCTCCAGGATGCTCATCGTCAGGCGGAAATCCATCTCTTTCGACACGCCTGACTGATTCATCGACGTCGTGCCGGCGTCGCGGGCCAGCGGCAATAAGTGAGCCGCCCTCAGTACGGCGTCCTTTTTGGCTGCCACTCGCCGCTCGCCGTCCGCCAGAATCGCCACCTCTTGCTGGAGGTAGCCCACTTCGTCCTCAGGCTCTAGGAGCATGAGCCCGACGCCGTCTCTCGGTACGGCGGCATCGAAGCGGTCAGCCTTTTTCGTCTTGATCCACGGCTGAGCCAGCAGGGCGTTATTCATCGCCCAAGAGAGCTCACTGTCCGCGTTGAGCATGTCGCTCTGGATATAGCCCGCCCGGTCCGCAAGCCACAACTGGGGCGACACCGTCAGGCGCAACACCGGAACTATGCCCTCTTCCGCTAGCGGGTGCCTGCCTTCGTCTTGGAGAGCCGCGAAGTCCTCTTTGGCTCCCTCCGGCGTCTCAACGTGCTGGTAGTGAGCAAACTCCTCCCGATCGTACACGAAAAAGTCCGTGATCTTCGACCGCTTCCCGGTTGCGATATCAAAATCTCCCAGCCGATGCGTCTCGATAACGACCTTCTCCAGTAACCCGTCCTTATCCTCTGACCAGTTGATGACCTCCAGCGGCGACCGCATGACCACGTACGGGTCGTTCTCTTCTTGTCGGTCATCCGCAAGGGTCGCACCCTCCGCCAGCTTCGGGCGATCGATGTGAACCCAAGAGCAGCAGTACGTCGTGAAGTGCCGCACAGCCTCCCGGGCGACCTCGACGAGGTCGGTCCCGGCACGGTCGGCGTTCTTGCGGAACCGCTCGAACCATTCCTTATTTGGTCCGCCTTGCTCTTTCTTGGCGAAGTCAAACCCAGGCTCATCAGAAAACAACTCCGACGAGTACCAGCTAAGCGCCGACGCCAGAGGGGAGTCCGGAGCGAACCGCTCAAGACGCTTCTCCCAAGCCGTTTTATCCTCCGCCACCCGCCGTGTCAGGACCGCAGTAGCTGACCCCTTGAGCTTAGCTCCGCCTGACATCAAAGCATCGTACAGCCTCCAGTGATTCTCCCACTTGACGTATTCGGGATGCTTCGTCCGGATCGCGGTGAGTTTCACCTTCCCGGGAAACTTCGCCGGAGCCTCTGTTACTAGTTCGTCTGGCATGCTGTTGTACTCTCGGCTGTAACCCGTCTGAGTCTCGAGCAAAGCTGAATCGCTCGCCCGTTAGAACTGATTCTATCCAATCGCCTACAGTCAGGGAGCGCCTCCGTGCTCGAAGACTGCTCCCCGTTTGTGGCGGTACTCTCCCCGCCAGTCACACCACTATGGCAATGTGTCGCCCGTTGGCGGCAAGCCTCGTCCCAACGATCGTTACGTCAACCTCTGCGGTTGATCGCGTTCCGTCCTCGCACCCAAGCCGGCAGCTTCGGATGCGGATTCTCCAAGCGGTAGCCCCTATTGATAAGGTCGGCTTGCTTGTTCACGACGTCAATGTCACTCATCGGCCACTCTGTCCGCTGGAGCATGCCGTGGGGCGACGCCCAGAAATGTAGATGTCGCGAGTCCGGCCACGGAATATCTGCATCGACGAACACCGCCAAGACCTGGCCGGATTTCAACTTCAGGTTGTAGCAGATCGGGACCACGGTCTGCCCCTCGTGGGTGATCGTGAAATACTCCGATGCTGCCGCTGATTGAGCGCTCTCAAGCACCGTGACCGACTCCACGCCCTCCGTGAAGCGCAGCCAATACGCCCGTGCCCAACCCGGCTCACCTACTCGATCACGGTTGAGTAGGTCCCGCAGGTCACCCTGGAATAGGGCGGCCTTCGTGCCCGCTTCCTGGTACTCCGTCCGCACGCCCCGGCCCACCTTGCAGAGGGTCTCGTCGGGCAGCATCTGATTGAATGGCGTCTTCCGGATCACCCGTCCGTCCGGGCAAAATACGTAGTTTTTCTCTGAGTTCATTGAGTAGCTCCCTTGCTTTCTTCGTTTCGGGCTCGAAACCCTCCACGTTTTTCATGCGATCTCGCTTCACCTTGTTGTGCTGGATCACCACCTTGCCCGTGAGGATGTCATACGCAGCCCGCAGGGCGGCCTCTATGGCGTCCGGGCCTCGCCATCCCGCCGCTTCAAGCCAGAACTTCAGCAACTCCTCTTCCTGAGTGAAGAACCTCAGCGCCGACAGGCGCTCTTTCGGCCAGCCGTTCTTCAGGTCGTCGTAGGCCTGCCGCAGCACTGACGCTGCCAGCTTCGTGACCTCAGAAGATTCGCCCCGGCCTGAATTCGGTTTTTCCGCCGATTTCGGAGAATTCTTGCCATACGTAGTAGCCGAAAGCATCAGAGGTGTGAGTCCTTCTCGGGTCCGATTTGTCGAGCGTCGGCGCCACTACGCCAGCCTTGTCCATCTTCCACGCCACCCGCCGGAAGTCCTGGATCGTCTCCTTGCAGGATGGATCGACGAACGCCCTCAAGTGTAGCCCATCATGCCTCGCCGTAGCGAAGACCGAATTCACTACCCTAACGCGATCTTTGACCGGCGGGTTGGAGCTATTGATGAAGTACGACACCTGGACGCCGTGCTTGGAACGAAACCAGAGCTTCACCGCATCCCAGTCGCTCTCAGCCCCTGCTCCACTGTGGTACTTCGACGACCCGGACGAGTCTCCGTAGACCCTGACGTTGAGACTCGAGACGCCTGGGGCCGTCCGCTCCACCCATGCCTGGAAGTGATCGCAGGCGTTCTCGATTGTCGCCCCCTCGAGCACGATCTCGTGTAGCACTTGCACGTAGGGGTCACCGCCCGTCTCCGGCTGCCGCTCTTGGCAGATCAGCCACGACATCGGGGTGATATTGAAATCGCACGCCAGGATGAGCGGTTTACTGAAGTCCGGCTGCGCCTCCCGGATGTTGAGATCCGAGAAGGCGTAGTAGACCCGGCCCGTGAACAGGTCAAGGTATTCGCCCAGCGCCTCTTGGCGGTAAAACCGCTCGTCGTAGCTGTCCTTGAGGCGGCTGTAGAACTCCGGATCGACATCCAGGATGTACGTGTTCTCCGCCGGCGACGCTACGACCGCCTCGAAACCCGGCAGCTTCTCCGGGCCGATGAACATGTCATAGACGTAATCGTAGCCTTTCGGCGTCCATGCCCCAAACCCACAGCGCTCTCTCGCCTTGGGGTCTCTGATGCGACCCTGTAGAATCTTCCAGGCTTGCTCTTTACAGTAGGTGAGCTCGTCGACCCCGAAGAATGCCAAGTTCGGCCCACGCAAGCGATCGGGGTGCTCGGTCGACCGGAAGATGATGCCGCAATCAGCTTCCGTGAGATCAACCCGCATCTCCGACCGCTTCTCCCTGTACGGGAACTGCTCCCGCTCGCAGGTCTCGATGAACTCCGTCATCGTGACATCCATCAACATGCGGTAGGTCGGAGCGCAGATCATCCCGACGCAGCCAGGATTCAGATAGGCCAGCCTCAGGGCCTCGTACGCGAACGCCTTAGTCTTTCCGGACCCGATTGGGCCGCTGAATCCCTTGAACTTGGCTGGGGTGTGGTGGAAGCTGTACTGACTCTGGAGCGGTTCGTAGCTAGGTTGCAGCCTCTCTGGCCTCTGCCGGTTCTGGCTTCTTGAATTCAACGAGGATTGGGCTTTTTCCCTCAACGCCTCCGTCAGGTCGTGGGGCTTCGCCATCACCCCAGATATTATCGGCGTTGATTCCATGTAGGGACATCCCGCTCTGCACCGCCCGCCGGCGCATCTCTGACGCCGTCTTCGCCATCGCCGTGACCTGGGCTAGGGTGGTGGCCGGGAGGCCTAAAACAAGCACCTCTTCGCCGGTCACCGGCATCCTTTTGGCGCCCGGGCCGACGTCCTTGGCGAGATCTAGGTAGTTCCGGCAAATCTCAAGCATCGCGTCGGCAATCTTAGTGTCATCATCATCGCAAGCCTGCCAGCGTCGAAGCCATTCGGATCGGTTCCCCCGGAGATCATCCTCCAGCCCGTCCTGGGCGATCTTCGCCATGTGGTGGTCATAGGCGTCCGTCCGGCGTGCCCAGTCCCACTGGTAGGCCCACTTGTGGACCAAGGTTTCACTTTTACCCAACCGCTTGGCAACTTTTGCTTGACTTCTCTGGGGTCCGAGGTTCAGATACTCAGCCAGGGCCTCGTACGGCCTGGCGCCCTCTCTCTTCCCCTTCTCTTCGTCTAGGGCTCCCTTCTCCCAGATTTGCTTGACTTCCATTGGTCAATCTGTGCTACAATAAGCACGTCCCGCCCGATGCGGGTAGCCAGGCTTCAGTATAGCCTGGAACCAAGAGGAGCCGAACAAATGCCGCTGATTTCAATCCCGGTTGTGGCGAGAGACAAGCACATCATGTACGCCGCGATCATCGTACTAGAACGAGACGTACTAGGCGGCCACATGGGCGACTTCTTTGAGCGCCGGTACGAGGGGTACCACGAGGCCGTCGCTGATCTGCATCGTGACGCCTCTGGCCTGCTAGTCTGTGACCACGACGTCGCCCTTGAACGCTTCACAAAGGACCCCGCCCTCGCCGTGGACTTCCTGCGAGAACACTTCCCGTACGACTGGACCTTGAAGCGGTTACCGCCCGACCGGTTCCCAGAGAAAACCCCATGAGATACAAAATGCTCTACGACGGACCGGCTCGTGAGCTTTGCTTGACCCTGGCAAAGCTCTGCCAAGCAACTCAGGAATGGGTCGGCGCTCGCATCCTACACCGGGCCGCCGAACACCTGTACTGCGAACATGTAGGGGTCGACAAGGACTGGCGAGAAACCGCCGCCACAACCCCAACGCCATGACCGAACTCGAGCGAGCACACTTCCAGGAGCGCCTGGACAGCAGCCCACGGCTGGACGCAATCGACTACTGGCCGAAGTTCTCCGCTACGGCCCTGATTGAGTACCGTGAGGACCGGATCATTGACGAAGAGGAGCGCCGCCTACGAGAATCCCGGCAAGCTGACGACTTCGACAGCGACCGTTCCCCGTCAGCCCGTCGCCGCCGTGGCGAGAGCGCTCTATCCGAGCCAGACAATTACGTTGGAAACACGCCCAGGAGAACGACGATGAGTATAATCAGAATCACATGGCAGATCGACGACGGCTACGCTGGAGGAGGTTCCAGGCCTCACGAGTTCAGTCTCGACCTTGACAACTTCGAACCAGGAGACACCATCGAGGACCTCGAAGAGGAACTCTTCGAGTACGTCGATACTGAATTCTCGAACAAGGTTAGTTGGGTCTGCGACATACCCGCATTCGCCCGCCAAATCCACGAGGCGCTGAAGGCTCAAGACGATGGAGACTGAAGACCATGTGGCTCTACGTACCATCAGCTTGTGTTCCGGAGGCGCCGGACTGGAACTCGGAGTCCGGCTTGCCGGACGAGTCGACGGTTTCCGCTCTCGCGTCGTCTGTTACGTGGAAAGGGAAGCTTACGCAGCCGAGATCCTGGTTAAACGCATTCAAGAAGGCCTCTTGGACGAGGCGCCTATCTGGAGTGATCTCCGCACGTTCGACCCTCAACCGTGGCGCGGAAAGGTGGATCTCGTCACTGGCGGATACCCGTGTCAACCGTTCTCCTCTGCCGGTAGACGAGCGGGGGCCGACGACCCCCGCCACCTCTGGCCCGTCATCTCAGAGATCATTCGGGTGGTCGAGCCCGGAATCTGCTTCTTCGAGAACGTCGACGGACACCTCTCCCTCGGTTACCGAGAAGTCCGACAAGAGTTGGAAGGCATGGGCTACTGCGTTACGGAAGAGGTCGTTAGCGCGGCGGAAACAACTGCGCCACACCTTAGAAAGCGACTCTTCATCATGGCCGACCGCCACCGTGACGGACCACAAGGCGGGAGCGGAGGGATACTCGACCGAGAGCGGACGCCTCAGCAGCACGACGCTGACGGACGCGATCAAACAGTGGGGAACTCCCCGCGTGAGCGCCTACAGGGCGGCAGAGGGCGGGCTACAACGCCACCACAGAGAGAGGGTGAAAGACCAATCGATACAATGGCTGACCCCGGCGACTCCGAGCGGCGGACGCAGCGTGCCAGCCTCGACAGTGGAGAGCCACGGCTCGACCCAGGAAGGCAAGCGCCAGGTGGGCCTGGAGAGCCAGACGAAGCACTGGCCGACGCCAGCCGCCATGATGAACGATGGCGAGACCTTCGCGACCTTCGACAGCCGGGCGGAGAAGCTGAAGGAGAAGAAGATCAATGGCAATGGTGCGGGACGGCTATTGGGTCCGGAATCAACCCGGTTTACCCTCCAGGCCCTCAGCAGCACGACGCCTGGACCGGAGTGGCTCCAAACCTACTCCCTGCTCTCCCGCGTGTGGGAATCCTTCGAACTTCGCAAGAGTTTGAGGCTGAACCCGGATTTCACCGAGTGGTTGATGGGCTGGCCTCCTGGCTGGAGTCGGCTTGGGACTGTCGAACCGAGCGACTACAACTACTGGGAAACGGCGTCGTCCCGCTTGCTGCAGCGCTTGGTTGGATTCTATGCAGCCGACAACTCTTCCCAATCAACGAACCAAAGCGCTGACCCATCATAAGTCCTATCGCGTGCTGTCCTCACTCCTGACGAGGATCGCTAGAGCTATGATGATTCCAGCGATCGCCGCCCATCCTTCCCACGTCATAATCACCCCTCGGCCCACGGTTCGCTCTCGCCCGCATTTGAGCCCTGGCCTTAGCCAGGCTCTCGTGTAGGGCTTGCGCCCGTGCCTGCTCTATTTCCTTGTCGGGGTCAAAAAGAAAGTTGCTATTGTCGAGCCGCATTATCGTCCCTTAAAGGCTTCCACGTACAACAACATCAAATTGATTGGATTCAGGCCCCAGCGATCCACAAAGGCTTTCTCG
>Ga0255047_10000748_pt1 | contig 26143 bp, 27 predicted proteins | sample JV7_2_1_MG_FD_183640 | JGI IMG/M metagenome (GOLD analysis project Ga0255047, IMG submission 183640) | Seawater microbial communities from Jervis Inlet, British Columbia, Canada - JV7_2_1 | ecosystem: Environmental > Aquatic > Marine > Inlet | place: Canada: British Columbia | collected 2016-10-06 | reverse complement strand
GAATCCGGGGGAATAAGGGCATGACATCTCATTGCGAATATTGCGGCAAGCGGGGTCCACGCGATTACAGTTCACACACCACAACCAGGCGCGTGAACCCCCGACAAGAGGTGGACCCGAGGACGGCTGATTGGGTGCGCCCGATAGATCACTGGGTCGAAGATGTAATCAAGATTCCGTATGAGGGAAATCTCAGAGTCGTGAGAGAAGCCGGCGGCACCGCCACTCTCTGGGACGGCGAGAGCTATAAAGTAAAATACGGAAACTTTTGCACACTTAGATGTGCCCTTGCCTACGCTAATGCCGAGGTGGCGCGCAGGGCAATCCGCAAGGGGGAAGTATTATGAAGACACTTTCCCGCCGGCAAAACCAAGTCCTCCAGTTCATCAAGGGTTTCATTGATGAGAATGGTATCGCGCCATCCTTTACGGACATGCGTGATGGCCTTGATATCGCGTCGAAGGGTCAGCTTTTCACCTTCCTCAATATCCTTGAGGACCGCGGACATATCATCCGCGAGTACGGTGTCGAGAGGGGGATTGTGGTGGTCGAGGAGGAGGGGGGAACGCTGCGTCAGATACGGGACGCGGCCACCGCTTTCGTCAGCTTGCAGACAGATTACCGCCAGGCTTACGAAACTGACGCAAACAGCAAGGAGGTCAAGGACCGGGCGCCCGGTGTTGCCGCCGCGTTTGCTAATCTCAAGTCATTGGTGGGGGATGGGGGATGATTAAATTCATCATCATCGTGACAATTGGAATTCTCATCTCTATCGTCTTCGCAGAACTGGCGGTGGGATGCGGGCAGGTGACCTATCTCCCGGATAAGACATGGAGGTCGAATGAATGCATATTCATCCCATCCGAGATAAGTTATGGTCGTTGGTGATGACCTCCCTGAAACTGGCCCTCCCTTTAGCGGAGGGCTTTTTTTTATGCCAGCGCCCGTACTCTCGCAATTAGGCGCCCGCTCCTTTCGGGAAGCTGCCTCGCCCACTTGGAATCGTACATCTGGTTTGCGGCCTCGTTCATATCGCCGGCCTCGACGGCAGCGAGGAAGAGGACGAATTTTCCCATTCGATTCAGTCCCATATTATAGGTCATGTTGCAGATTACGAGTTGGAGCTCTTCTTCCAGGTCACCGAAACCAGGTAACAGCTTGTAGCAATCGGTGATGGTCCAGCCGATATCCTTGGCAAACAATTCCGCGACACGTTCTTCTGAAATCGGGGTTCCGACAGGCTGATCATATTCGGGGTCATCAGGTCTAATCAAATGTCCCACGCCACATGTCTTTAAGCCGAGATGATCTTCATAAATCCTCCCGCCCCCGGAACCTTCATCAGCCTCAAGCTCTCTGCGTAATTGCTCAATCATTTCTTCACCTCTTTCTTATTCTTAGGCCGGGGACGCGCAGCGTCCTCATAGTACGAGATCAGCGCCTTTTGCGCCAAGATGTAGCGGCGGATAGAGGCGAGATTCAACGCGAGTGCCTCATAATCCCGGACCGATATGGCATAAAATAAAAACGTCCCCGTCAGCTTCGTGTACCTCTTCTTGAACTCCTTGAAGTTCTGGTCAGTGACCACGAACCAGGTAATATCATGCAGCTTCACCGGTTGAGGTCGCGCCTGTATCGGGATCACACGATCCACCTGTACGGTCTTGACCTCGATCTGTCTAAGCTTGGGCCACGAACTGCAACTACTTAGTAACAGGCAGAGCAGTGTCAGACTCAAAGCCCTGGAATAAAAGCTTAGTCCCACGATTAATCTTTCCCTCCACGAGTTTGGGTTTAGACTGAGAAAGGCGACTTAAATCATGGCGTCTTAGTTTGCCAATCAGCTTGTTCTTGTAGTCATGCGATTTCTGTAAATTCAGCGACAGACTCTTGTTGAGCTTGCGGTACTTATTTGCGTCTGCCTTAAGCGTGTCAATCGTCTGATCCTGCACCTTCTTTGCCATTTCCAGCTTGGCCGAGTTCTCGGTCAGAATGCGAATCCGCTCCTGCGTGTCCTTGTAATAATACCACCCGCCATATCCTACGCCGCCCACAAGGCCAAGGACTATGATCAGGAGGTAGATTTTCAGCACCTACAGGACGCCTTTTTCCTTCAGGACAAACGCGACCACGGCTGCGACAATGGCGGCGAGGACAATGATCGGCTCGCCAATGAGGGCACCAACACCAATCACAACGATGCCAAGCGCCGCCCAGGATGACGGTTCCGCTATTCGAGTTAATATCCATTTCATTTCTTCTCTCCTGGATGGTGGTTGTCGGGGTATCAATTTAGTTCTGCCCCGGTGCCGAGTATCCCGATATCTTGTCATTTTCTCAACAAAATTATGATCAGGACAATGACCAGCCCGATGATCAGGGTTTCGCCCATGGTGAGGGAAAGCATCACTTCTTCTTCGTCATGTAGGCGGTCATTCCCATATACGCTCCGACAACGCCCGCCTGTCCTATGTAAAACAGGCCAAAGAGGTCAGCCAGAGCTTTGATCCGAGCATCCGGGAAAATGGGCAGAAACACGGCGACGGTGAAGAACAACATCGACCCCATTGCCACCCAGGCCATCTGACGCTGGGCATCCGCTTTCTCATGTCTCGCCAAGGCTTCAGACGCCGCCAGCTCGACATCACTGACAATGCCGTCGCCGTCGAGATCAAGCTCGTTAGCTAATGTGGAGTCGGCCTCTAGCTTTTTCTGTGCCATGTCACTTCCTTTCCGATTCTTCGAGAAGCTGTTCAAGTTCCTCTATGCGCTTGCCAAGTATGAATAACGTGGTATGTATCGACCCGGTTCCGTGAGGTAGCAGCCGACGTTTCAAGAGATCGATCTCAGCTTCCAGCGCCCATTTCCGAGCGGCGATTTCCTCCGGTGTATTCATTTGAGCAACGGATTGTTGAGGGCATCTCTTAGGCGGCGGTCTAATTTCTGTGTGTGTGTATTTAGTCGAGCCTCGATGCCGTTGATCTTGGCGTCGAACCGTGTCACGGCGCTGCTTGTCTTGGCGTCGAACGTACTGGCGGCACTATTCACCTTGGCGTCTAGTCTGTCAGAAGAACTCGCTATGATGGAACGTATGAGTTTCTCTGCCTGTCTCATCGCCGCCCGCGTGTCTGCGTCTGCCGATCTGGACCGGCGATCCACTCCACTGATCTGCTTGTACGTTTTCGCGAGATCGCCCCTGACGTCATCGTGCAGGCCGCGTGTCAGCTGCTGGATTTCAGCGACACGAAGACGCACCGACTTCATCTCTTTCCTGATCTCATCCACCGTCTTGCTCTGCACTGCCAGCCGCTTGTCGAAGCCGCTCAGATCAGGCGACACGAAACCCTCAATCTTTGCTTCCATCTTTTGCCAACGCGTGTACGCTTCCATGCCGCCCCATGCGATGGAGCCCAATGTCCCGATTAATGGTAAGAGCAACAGCAGCTTGCTCCCGCCTATTTTTATTCCTTTATATTCGACCTCTGCCATTTACCTGTTCCACTGGCTTTCGATCAGTTCATTATGGACGCCGTTAGCTTGCCCGCTGAAGCGGTAATTCGTCATTCGGTCGATCATCGACGGGCCGTCTGGAATGGTAGATGTCGAGAAAAACCCGGTCGCCGCATCAGGGATACCCGGACCCTTAAACAGCCCCCGGTTCTGCGCGATTACTCCCATTGCAATCAGCGTCACTGTCTGGGCGGCAGAGCCATATTTCTGGGATGGGGCGATGGCGTCTACCACGGCCTGTGCAGCTATCGCCGGGGTAACCGGGACCGAAACCGTCGCCACGGAAACCTTCGGCAATGCCGTGGTCGCTACTACTACCTTCCGTCGCGCTGTTGATTTGCTCGCCGCTTTCGGTGCTGGTTCTTCAGCGGCCTCGGCTTCGGGTTCTGCTTCGGTGGGTTCAGGTTCAACTGCCGCTTCGGCAACTTCAGGCTCGGGGGCCGGGGCTTCCGCGACGGGTTCAGGGGCCGGGGCTTCTACCGCCGCTTCAATCTGGGCTTCCGCTTGCGATTCTTGCGTTTGCTGCGTTTCAGAAACTGTTGCTATCGGCTCGATCACGGGGGCCGTTGGCGCTTCGGGAGGTGCCGGGGCAGCGGCAGAGGGCGAACTGACAGGGGCCAAAGTCTCTGTAGCAACAGGGATATCCACCACCACAACAGGCGGCACATCTGGCGGCGGGGCTGATGTGGTGACAATATCAAATGTCGCGAGGGCGGCGATAGGCTCCACCAGTGGCGGCGGGGCTACCGGCGGCGCAATAGGAGCCACAGACGCTTGCACGACTTCCTGCGTCTGGGTCTCGATCTGAGTGGAAATAGTAGCGTCCACCTCTTCCTGAACAAACGCGGTCTGATAATCAATTGTCAAGCTGGGGCTGCTAAACTGTGGCCCGTAGAACCCTACCGGGAACCCGGCATCGATCCCAAACAGTTCGTATATACCTGTCAGCACACCATAATTATTGGCCGCGACGACATCCGTGAAAGTGAAATCCTGAAGACCCGCAAAGTCCATTTCCTCCTGATGCACAAAGGTCTCAACCGCCGTTCCAGCATCCTGAAGCGTTACCGTGAGTCGGAATATATCCCGGCAGTCGCCGGATTGCAGGACGCCGTTAGAGCAAGTGGAAAGCTGGGCATTGCTCGAATGACTGCTGATCGTGATCGCTGAATTCAGGGTAAATCCTAATCGCACTTCAGCCTCGGTCAGAGGCACATCGAAGTTGGACGTGTAGGTGCCGCCACCCTCGTTGGTGCCGGACGTACAATACGCCCCACTACTGCACCCGGAACCGGTGCCGAATGACGTGCCGCCCGATGCCGTAAACTCAGCTATCCCCGGCACAAGGTTGTCGGTTGTGAGCTCAACAGCAGAAGCCGGGGGGCAGAACAAACAGGTCAGGATCAGGAGGGGAATTGCCTTCATCCTGGATACCCGTCAGGATTGTCGAGGGTTTCCTGGTGGGTTTCTTCGACAGCTTCCGCCTTCCTGCGGGCATCCCGCCGCAGCTTGGTCCCGTCTGGCGCTTCATTCGGATTTCCAATCCAACTAACTCTGGCTTGTGTTCCAATCTTACCCTCATACGGGCACGGCGTTCCCGCCGACATCATGGCATCGAACACGCGGGCGTCCTGACACAGGAGAGATACCGCCGCCACTTTCAGCCCGGCACCATACAAGGTGCGACTGAGCTTCAGGATTTCGCAGTTTTTGTCCCTGACAGTGCCCCCACCAGACACACCAAACAGAGATGTTTGCACGGCACCTGAAACTCCCGTCACACAAACATCAGAATTATTGACAATCACCGATGGGCTGCTGGCAGTGGCCGCAGTCGTTGCCTTGTCGATAACTGTGCTGTTGGTGGAGTTGGTTCCCGTGGTGTTGGACGACACCGTGTTGGAACTACTCGACACCGTGTTGGAACTGGATGACACGGTATTTGACGAGGTGCTCACCGTATTTCCAACCGTAGTGTTCGTTGTGACGGTGTCAGTCGCATGGGCGGGGATCAAAACACATAGCAGAGCCACTGCTACGGCTATGCCTAGTGTCTTTTGAACCATCTCTTCACCGTCGCCGTCTCCCACAGGCGGATTAGTGACCATACAATACTAAGCAGGGCTGCGACGGCTGGGAGCCATTCCACTAAAGTCGCACCAACGACAGCAAACGAAGATATATCAAATACGGATTTGACGTGGTCGTTCATGGTTGCGTCGGCCATGTTGGGTTATCAGGATCAGCCGTATTGGCTGGCAGATCACGCAGCGTCTGGCGATATGTAGCCCACGCCGCCGTGTCGCCCGGTGCATCGGCAACCTGTGTCCAATCCGATTGGACAAGCAGGGCGTCTCTCTGCACCCGTAAATCTGACATTGTTTTTGCCGACACTGTAAACGCAACAACCGCGTCATCAACCCAGGTGTCGGCGGTCGTCGTGTTGTCAGCGACATCGACCCATTCCAGCGATGAATGGACTTCGAATTCCGCGCCATCTTCTACGATCTCGCAGATTCTGGTCCCTTGGATGAGTGCCTTTTTCATTTAGCTGTACTCCCAGACAATAAGGTGCCCACTGCCGCCAGCGCCACCAGCGCGAGCCGTTGTACCCTGATCCTGCCCGCCAGAACCGCCGCCACCGGTATTAGCTATTGCCGCGACCCCGTCAGATGTATAGGAATTGGCAGCAACCCCGCCGCCCTCACCGCCACCGGTGCCGCCCCGTGGATGGCTTGCACTTATCTCAGCTAAGTGTCCGGGGAAGCCGGTCCCGTTATAATCTCCACCCGCTCCTGTACCACCGGCACCGCCCAATCCCGGTACTCCAGCAGTCGTGCCTCCAGTTCCGCCACCGACGCCGCCAGTGGCAGTTACAAGTGCGGCAAACGAGGACGTCGCCCCGGTCGCTCCAGCGTTATTCCCCGCCGCGCCACCAGCGCCACCAGCGCCAATCGTGACCGTCGCAGACGAGGTGCTGGAGACATCAATCAATTCGTAAGCATATCCACCGGACCCACCACCGCCGGAAGCAAAAACACCAGAGGTATTAGAAACCCCCCCGCCGCCGCCACCGCCGCCAACGACTTTAACGAGGACGGTGCGAATGCCGCTCGGCCGTGTCCATGTCCCGCTGGAGGTGAAGACTTGCGTCGATACGATTCCACCGACTACCGCCGCAAAGGCCGGTGCTGATCCAGAGCCATTGCTTGTAAGAACATGCCCATCCGTTCCAACAGCCGTTGCAGCTACGGCACCTGTTCCGGCTCCGTATAACACTCCATCGGCAGCAAATGTTGAAGCACCGGTGCCGCCATTAGCGACAGAAAGATCAGTAGTGAGGGTCAATGATGCCAGACCTGCTGCACCAGCGATATTAACTGCACCCTTAAAGTCAACACTTAGGTCCGTTTGAGCCTCGAAAACCGAGGCGAATGTTCCTGAAGCGGCATATCCAAGGATGAAGTCAGCCGTGTTGACTGCATTCGTATACATACCCCAACGCTTGCCACTCTCGCCGTTATCGGCGGTTACGAATTGTATCAATCCGTTGGGATTGGGGTTACCCGTGATTCCCTGCAACGTGATCTTATTCTTGGAAGTTACACCAGTTCCAGCCGTGGTCGTGGAAATCTGAACATCCGTCGTACCTGTGGGAATACCTATGACCTCAACATCAGCGTCATTCTTAATGGTAACGTCATTAGTCGATCCTTGACCCGTAAGTATTAAGCCTTCCGTGCTGGTATAACCGATAGCTGCGTTGTCGTCAGCCGATGTATCACCATCTGGCTCAAAAGTTGTTGCTGTTGCCACGCCGGTTATGGTAACGCCTGTGCTGGCGGTGGCTATTTTCTCACTGTTGTTGTAATAGAGACTAACGGCACCATCATCGATGCACTGGATTGCGGTTTCACCGCCGTCGTCACCCATTCTGATATTCACATTAGACGAACCATCGATGTATAAAGCGCCCTCTCCAACATCTTTTATGTAGGAGTTCGAGCCATTGTGATAAATTTGAAGATCATTGCCGGGCTGTCCCCAAACAGTTTTAGCATTGTCTGAGAAAAGTAAATTGTCGGCACTCTCATCCCAGAGCATGTACCGACCCGACGTAGCTCCAAAGAATTTTACGTCGAAGCCCGTGTCGTCGACACCTACGCTGAGAGTCCCGTCTAGCTGAACATTCCCATCAATATCCACAGCATCGAGATTTGTAGTCCCGTCGATATCTGCGTTACCTGAGATATCCAGCGTCGCGGCGTCGAGTTCACCGGTGACGGTTAGACCCGTGGTGGACAGATCAAGCCCCTTGACGCCGTTGACCGACCAACCTAGCTGGTCGGCTCCTACGCGCCACATGCCGATGTTGGGGTCGTCGCTGAAGGAATAGTATGGAAGCGAAACAGTACCATTCGAGCCTAGATGTTGCCCGGCTGATGTGGTCGATGTCGTCAGGGCATCGCCGGCTGAATTGAATAAAACGTAGGCATCTGCGACAGGTTCTGGGAATGTGGTTGACGCGCCACCAGTGTAGGTATCGGGGAATTTAAAACTCTGCGCGATGTCACCATCACGTTCCTGCCCTGACATCGCCAACCGGTCGAGATCAGTTTCGATGGTGTTCGCGGCGAACGGGTCGTTGGTTACATAATCGGTGGTTTGGGTGGTGGTGGTATTCCGCCTGATGTGCCACTGGACCGTGGATGCCGGCGCCGATGCGGCGATTACCGTACCGGTAGAACCTGACCCACCGGTGACCGTGTAATGGCTGGTATAGGACTTCGTTACCTCGACACCGGTAGCGATAGTCCGCTCGACAACGGTCAACTCGGATGCTGAACCAGTGCCCTGGAACGCGAAGGTCACCGCGAAGGACGTGACGCTGCCGTCGCCCGTATAGCTGACTGATGTGGTTGTGGCTGAAACGCTCATTCTGTCATCTCCTTAACGCGGTCCGTTGTCACTTCTTTCATTAAGTCAATCATAGTGTCCTTATGCTTTGACTGCGTTACCAGCCACCCCCAGGCAGCAGTCTTGGCAGAGTCATAGGTTCTTCGGATACGCATCTCTTTTATCAGATCGTTGCTGTCTTTGTACTCCCTGGAGGTTATCACCTTTTCTATGCGAGCCTTGGCGATCTGACCGGCGCGTTCCGCAAAATCGTGATACTCCCAAGGATCAAACATAAGCTGCCCCCCGGTGTTGGGGATAGTCTCTGGTGGGGGAGAGAACCCTATTTTCAAGCGGTCCAGTTCTTTGTCGAGATCGTTGGGCTTGAACTCCGATGCATAGAACGGATTGATCATCCCTGTTATAAAACCACCGCTCTGGTAGACAATGGGCTCACCCCAGATATTGAGGTTGGCCGGTAGAGAACTAGACCAACCAGGCACGTCTTGTTTAATCGCGTCCATCAAGGTCCGCACATACCGGTGTTCTGGGTCGCCTACCCTCTCGAACTGTGCTACCCCTCGCGGGATCATGGACCTGATGAACCCCTCTATGACCTTGGGACCGTACCGGTCAGGGTTCTCTATCGCTTCCAATAAGTTAGACATGCCTGTCATCCACGTCTTGGATGTGACGTTCTTTGAAAATGCCATCCCCAATGCAGCGGCGGCGGTTGCTACACTTTCCTGGTTCTTGGCGTTACCGCCGATCTCCACCAGATCAGCCGCCAAACCCATGACAGTCGCAAAAGGCTCGACACGCTTGAATGAGTAATAGGTGTCACCGATGCGGATAGAGTACGGGCGCCACCCCTGGCGCTCCAGGTTCTTGCGTAACTTGATGTTGGACGGCCCACCACCAGTGATGTAACCGGCATTAGCCGCCACGGCTACAGCACCCATGGTGGTTGTCCCCATCGCCACCCGTGCCCGTGCCAGGTCAGCATGTTCACCACCCATTGCAATAGCCTTTCTATAGTCCTGGCTAAACATCGCAAAGGGGGTGTGATCCCAGGCCCGGCTGATAATATTCATGGGTGTCTTGAGGAAAGGGATGAACCATCGGATCAACGCATGTGATGCCAGCCCTTGCAGGTTTTTCCCTTGTTCACCCAGTGTGCTTTGGAACGTAATCATACGCCCGAAATCTTGGGCGCCTTCCTGTACCAGGACTGACGGGTTGGCAATGTTATCCGCGACAGCTTCAGCGAATAGGGTCGGGTCCGTTATGCCTTCCCTTGTGGCGCTACGGAATGCCTCTGCGTAAATGTGTGCTTGCTGCGCCCGTGCCTTAAAAAGGACATCACCCGCGGCCAGCAAGCGGGTGGACATCCTTCCCATGGTCGCCATGCTACCAGCAAAGTCGATCGCCCTGCCCAAGATACCACCGGCTTGGAGGGCTTCGGCTGAGAATGCATTGACCCGGTACTTCTTGCCCGGCTCCATTTTGGTGACAGCTTCACCGGCGGGGTCTTTGAAAGCCTTGCCGGCGAGTTTAACCGCGTCCCAGGATGAAAAGAACGAACCCATCATCAAGGCTGCGTCTTCACCCAGATGGACACCATCGGTGGCCCCGGTAACCCGGCGTCTCATGTGTCCCATCATCGCCGCCATCGTGCGTATCGGAACCTGCCCGGCCCCAAACAACATATTGCCCACCAAATTAACGACATGGGTAACGGGGCTGGACAACAGAGCATTGATCCAGGCTTCGTAAAAGGCGTCAAAGGTTTTGGCGGTCTTGGTCTTGCGAAGGAAATCAGCCTGTTTGATCGGGTCTTCCATGGATAGATACATGAATGCACGTTCTTGAGGGGTGGCATTGCCGCCAGCCTTGGTAAGAACGTCCCCTATTGCCTGTTGCCGCAATGCCGCACCCCTTGCGGGGATACTATGGGCCGACAAAGTCCTGGCGATCTCGGTCTGTGCGCCTTTGACCTGGGCATGGATAGCTGCATTCAATGCGAACTGACGCTCCATGGCAACACCCGCTTCCTCGGCGGTTTGAAACCCGGCCTTGGCAAGGGCTGTAACGTCACCGCTGAATACCAACTTAGCCAGCCGGTCGCTTTCCTGTGCTGACGCAAGCAATAGGTCGCGAGCCGCCAGCATATTCGCGGCAACCTCGCCGGGCTTCTTGCCGTGGAGTATTTCGCCACCCAGCAACTTCTTTATCAGACGCCCCTGAGACGCGCCAACAAGGTCAGCCATGTGCCGTGTAACTTCATGGGTGATAACCTCACCCGTCTTGTCATCGATACTCTTACGGTACACCTCGCTGTGAGCCGCAATGACCGCAAGAATGTCTTGCTCATTTGTCAGGTTTGCAGGGTTGAAATCATCCAAAGCCGAAAACGGTGTATCGGTGGTGAACTTCTGATATTTGGCAGTTGCCTCGGCTACCGCGGCCGCATCGATGCTGACCACCGCCGCCGTCGCACCTTCCGGCGTCTCCACAACTTTCGCCGTCGAGGGGTCAATCTCGCTGGCCTGTTCCAGGGTCAACGGATCGCTATCAGAGTCTACTATCTTGTTAGGGTCTTGTTCCTTCGGTGTTGAGCGTTCAAAGGGGACGGCCTCTCCCTCGATGTCAACCTCACCTTTGGCCTTGTGTTCCTTGAGTATCTTTCTGGCATTGAGAATACCCCCAACGGCCTTACCCCAGCCAGCGATCTGCATCTCTTCTTGCGGAACCGCATCGGCACCCGGCGGGTCCGGTTGCTGGACTAACGGTAATTGCCCATCAAAAAACCCCGGCTGGGGGACCGGGGCTTGATCGGGAGATGTGACTAGATCAAGGGGATTTATTGCCATTAGTTCCGAGCCCCTTGACGCTGCCCGTTAGGTATTGCTCCTGCGCTGACACTCCCTGTTCCTGCGCCGCTATTTGATTTTGTAGCGCCCGAGCCGACAGACTGTCCGGTCCCAAACGTTCCTTTACCCGAACCAGTTGTTCCTGCAAGGTGGACATCATAATCTCCCTTGAAAATTACCTTAGTGTCGTAATGTACCGCATTTGCCACAGAAACACCACCTTTCTTAGCATATTTTTCATGCAGTTCCCAGAACAGGTCTTCCATCTGGATCATACGCTCTGGGGTGGCGGCATCGTCAAATTCAGGGATATATTGCATCCTAATGCCTGTCAGCGTCCCCGTGTCCGCGCCACCAGCAACTGCCTGGACATTAACACGGTCAGCCTGTCTGGCATCCGTTATAAACGTGAAACCATCGATGCCGCGTTGAGCCAGTTCATCGGATAGTTCCCTGGCGAAATCCGCGCTTTCTCCCTTAGTGAAGTAAATCTCCATGCCCGGTCTGGCGTTCTTCGCTCCCGGTTCTACCACCTTCGATATGAAGACGGCATCCTGGTCCAAAGCCTTACCTTGCTCGATCAGCCGGCGCTCCAGGGGTGCTGGGTTAAAGTCGCTACGGACTACGAACTCAGCATCCAAGGCGCGCTCGTCAGTTTTCATAAAGCGACCGATCGTATTCGTTAATTTATAGGTGATGACGCTGGCATCTCCCCTAACGACATCATCGAATTCCGCGGCTATCTCTGCTTGCTTTACATTACTGGGAACATTCCCAGGACGCTCACCGGATACACCAAGCACAAACCGCTCAAGCGGCGTCTTGAGGCTATCCAATTCTTGCTGGGCCAGAGCCTTGGCCTCTGCTGAATGGCCCTGTGTATTGATGATACTTCGGAGTTCGCTGACCCTGTCAGCATCTGGGGCGCCCGCCAGAGACGCCTCAAAGTCCAGGGAGCCGCCCTCACCCGTCTTGGTGGTCCATCCATTCTTGGTCCACTTCTCCTTCTCCATGAACCATACAACAGCCTGTAAGTCATCAGCGCCCAGGTCACCCAAGTCAACATCGTAATTCTTGATCAGGCCGCTATTATTGATTTCCTCAGCCGCTTGGGCAAAAACATCCTGACCAAAACCGAATTCACCACCGATCTTGGGGTCTGCCTGGGTAGACCCTGCCAGGTGCTTACCACCGACCGCCTTCTCTGCCCCAGGGGGGATATACGGTTTGCCGGCAATGTTCCTAAGGAACCTAGCTGCCCAGACATCGATGGTCGCGTCATTAGAATAGCCAATCAGGTTGCCGGTAAAGTTTGGCGTCTTGGGCGATCGGCCTTCCTTAATGGTTCTGAACAGACCAAGCAGCGCACCAGTGGCCGCTGGGCTATTCGCGTTGAACAGTGAACCGGCGGCACTCCTGATTAACGGGAATTCGCCAACCTTGTCTAACTGGTGAAGCGTAGACGAGCCCATGGGCAAACCTTCATCAGACCGTGCCGCGAATGCTGCCAATTCCTCATCGAATTCACCACGGGAGAACCGGCGCATGATCTCGATGGAATTCTCCCAGTTCGTCTTAACGCCGGTCTGTGCAGACGTGGCACCCAGGGTATCCGCGAACACGTCACCAATACCGCCGAACTCTCGGCGCAAACGTACCCGCATTGCGCGATACCACCGGGCCTCAGAAATAATGTCCTTGGCCGCCTGATCACCGCCTTGAGCCCTCGCCACGATATCTGTGACGCGATCGACCGTGCGAGACGCTAATCGTTCTGCCCACTTCTCTTTGGACAGCTTCCCAGGCGGGATATGGAATGCGTACGCCGGCTGTTGGAACTTAGGTTTAAACACGATCTTGCCGGTCTTCGATGTCGTGAATGCACCACCGACCAGCTTAGCTTTCATAAAACCTGTCTTGGGGTTAAATTGGGCGTTAAACTTCTGCATAAAGGCTTTGCCGAAATCACGCTCCGCCACAGTGGTAGCCACCCTTTCAAGAATCCCCGTCTGAGTTAGAGTAGACGCCGGCTCTACACCACCAAGCCAATCACGCACCTCTTGTTCAGTTGCCCCCGCCTTAAATGTTTTCCGTTCTTTCTTTTGAGTACCGAACCTATCGACCACCCTAACAGCGGACACGCCGGTTTTATTTATGCTGGTTTCCAGGATATTCGTTCCAACATCGTTGATAAGCGTGAGTATCTCATCTTCATTAAGTTTCTTCCCAGCCCCAGCAAGCGTCTCCCGCATCGTGGGACGGCCAACATCCTCAATACTCATTCCCACTGGAACAGGTGATTTGCCTTCAGCCATCCTGCCAGCGGCTCTTTTGTAAGCCGGGCTATTCTTCATAAAGCGATATGCCATACCGACAGCCTGGAACATGCGTTCAGTTACGATACCAATGCCACCGCCTTCAAGCACCCTGCGCGGCATATTCTTGATCCGTGTCATAAAGTCACTCTCGGACTCTTGGGCCGCGAAAGCCTTTTCAATAGCGGACTGCATGTCGGGGTCATCATCGATCAACTGCAACCCCAACTCCATTAGGGTCATATCTTTGGGAGCAATCGCCACGACTTCGGCGGCACTATATCCCAGTGTCTCGGCAAGAATACGGCCATATCCTGCAACGCGAAACGCCTTGGTGAACAAGGCGCCAGGCATAATGACCTGGGCCATGGGAGCCGCAAAACCGGCAACGGCTTTTTGCACACCCCCCTCCGGTTTCACCTGCTGCCCGGCGGCATCAAGTTCAGCAAGTCCAGGAATGTTTTCACGCATCCAAGGAACAATGGTCGAAGACCAAAAACCACCGGTAAAAGTGTCACCTAGTTCCTTACCAGCGTCCCTTGCCCCCATAAGAACGCCCTTGGCTAATCCGGTGCCCACATCCCCAAGAACTTCAAGAACGGAACTCACCACGTTATTGTCGTCACCTTCACCTTCACCACCCTCTAAGGTGTCATCGCCTTCACCTCCCTCTAAGGGGTCGTCGCCTTCACCGTTCACCGGGGTGCCATCGCCCTCACCACCTTCAAGAACAGAAAGCACCACGCTATTCTCAGGGTTATCATTATCAACACCGACTTTGAATATATTTTTCCCATCGGTACGGGTTTCGATGGCGTCAAAGAAAGGCCGGTCCAGGACAACATCTCCAGGGTCCATCCCAGCATTGATCGCACCTTTCCACGCTGCCGATGATGGCGCGTTGGCGTCTCTCCTGGTGGCTAGGTATTGCACCGAGAAATCATCAGATCGCGCATCAATATTCTGGACTTCAGAATTACCCCAATCTTCGTACCTCACTCCCTCCCAATCCGCTACACTGCCCCCCAGAGTTGATCTATTATCGGCGTTTGCCAGGTCAGCATGTGCATCCGCGGACACCGTTGGTTCCGGCGAAGCTTTGATAACCGGTGCATACAAATTAATCGGTTTAATCACTTTTTACGCCTCCGGTCTGCTTCAGATTTCTTTTCATCCCTCTTTTTCTTCATCGATTCATACAACGCTCTTTGAGCTAAATTAGCGTTAATGGCCTGAACATAACCCATTGATGCGTTATAAGCGGCCTTACTTATTTTATTATCTGCCAATCCTTTCACCAGAGCTTCTTCGGCTTGTACAGCATGTTCAGTTGTCCACTGATCAAGCGGCAACGCCGATCCCAGTATCGGTCTGGGAATACTTTTCACGTCTGGTATCTCGATCTGTGCCCTCTCAACCATCTCATCATGTAAATCCCAAGGGTCTTCCCCCTTTGGGCCTTCAACCCGCTCTTCATATTCGTTCAGAAAACTCTGGATTCTACGCGCAGCCCCGCGGTCCTGCTTAAACCCTGGAATCGAAAACTCAGGATCAGTAGCACCAAGCATACGTTTCAACGAAGTCCGAGCGCGTACACGGGCTGAATTTTTGAACCCCTTATCTTTAACACTTGCTATCAGATTATTCAGCCCAGTGGCATGAGATATTTCGAGCTTCCCCCCAGCGGACAACACAACCATCCTGTTTTTGATAGCGGTTATCTCGGCTATCTTTTTGTCACCTTCAGGCATAGCAGAAATCTCATAAATACTATCCTGTAATTCAAGAAGAGTTGGTCCTTCTGTCTCCACTTCATGCAGACCAACTATCATCGCGCCAAGCGCCTTCGCCTGATCGCCGTCAATCTCTCGCGCCTTCCTCGCCGCATCTATTTCTGCCAACGTGGGAAGTTGTGTACGTTCTACCTCACCAATAGCGACGGCTTGGATACGATTGGCAATGTTACCGTAAACCCCTTCCTGTTTTTCCTTTTTTCCCCTTTCTGCATCGCGATCTTCCTTATCCTGTCGGGCTTGAATGCTTCTCATCTCTGTAGCCAATCGCTGGCGAACCGCCTCCTTCTCCAGTTCCCCCAACTGAGCCCAGTTAACGGCGTTCCTCTTATTTTCCTTCGAGGTTCCTCCTGTGAATTTACCAATACGCATCTGGTCATAGACACTCATTAGGTTCTCTTTTTCGGTGGTATTGACCCAAGCCGAGATACCATTCTTTGCGATATCCCCAGCAAACTTGATTTTCAGTTTTGCGCCGGCGTCAGCCTTAATGATGTGCCTTGATATAGCAAGGTCGATGGCAAACAGGCCAGTAGACATCGCCATATCAGAGTCAACAGGATTACCACCAAAGGTGCCCCGCACCAACGAATCCAGGTTAGTATGAAGATCACCCAACATCTCGGAATAAGCGCGCTTGGTCGCAGTACCCTGGATGGAAATTTGCGACTTCCCGGAAAGCAGAGCCCACTTACTGTCAAACGCCTTCCGCACCTTCGGATGCATCGTCTTCGTGATATCGTTATAAATCTCAGTCGCGCGACCGCCGAACCCGCTCAACGCGTCGATACCGGGTTGCGATTTTAATTCCGTTTCAAGCCCACTTAGCCGCAACTGTGCGTTGACGGTCGCGGCCGTTAATTCGCTGGCTTGCTGGGATTCCTCTAAATTAACACCAATTTTACCCATCTGCTGGAAGAAATTCAAACCAGCCTGGGCAACCTGATTATCGATGGGCACCATCGGAGGGGCAGGGACACCCGTAGTTCCGGGAATGCTCGCTTGTCGCGTGTAAGTGGGAATGACAGCCATTAAGCAAACGCCCCGGCGCGGTATGCACCGGCCATCAGAGAAGTGCCGGCACCAATGGCGCCAACAGTTCTGGAGCTTTCTGCTCGACTTTTGTATGCTTCAGATGCGGCTCTCTCGGCCGCGGCGCCCTGTTCAGATGCAGTGGCGGCAACGTTCCCTCCGTAAAGGATAGCCAGCTTTTCCAACTGCCCCTCTGTATAGGTCGCAGAGGCAACCTCTAACGGCGTATCCTGGTTGATCACAACGCCAGACGTGGCGTAACTCGGACCTTGCCCAGACGTTGCCAGGTTGAACCTACTCTCAAACATAGCGGCGTCATGGGCAGATTTATACCTCGCTGCCAGAGCGTTATTCTCATCTATTCGAGCGCGATACCCGGCCATCCCGGCTTGATATTCGGCATAAGCGGAACCCTGGGCGGAACTTGCCAACTTCATGGCGACGGAACCGATTTGCCCCAGAGTGCTTAATGTGGTGCCCAGACTAAATACACCGCCGGCACCGAATAACCCAGCCGTGCCGGCAGAGGCGAGCGCCGCGCTTCCAGCAGTGCCCATGACGCCAAACCCGATACCGGCCGCGCCCGCTCCGGCCGTCCCGACAAGAATGGCTGACGAAGCAGCAGCCGCGGTTCCCGCTGCCGCAGCAGCAGCCGCGGTTCCCGCCGCGGCGGTTCCTCCCGCCAAAGCCGGCGCAGCCGCCAGAAACCAACACATTTCATTCACCCATCATTAGTTACGAGGCGCGTCATAATTGCCGTGATGTGAGAGGGCAGGGGCTGATCCTGCACTATCACGATTTGCCCTTCCGTTTCCCATCCACCTCGGAAGGTCAGCGTTTTGTCACCTGAGAACAGCGGTGGCGAACTATCCATCGGGTCGGAGCCACCTCGGAAATTGATCTCATCAAGGTCGGTGGTATTCGGCCCGACTTTTGCGCCGAGAGTTTGCTTGAAGCGGATCGTCGTATCAAAAATACGCTTGGTCTTTCCCTGGGCAACACCATCGACCGAACCTGCTTCCGGTCGCAAGGTCTTCACTGTCGCCGTCGAACCAAGCCCGATATGCACCTTGCTGACCTCCGGGGAGATCGAAGAGATGGCGCCAGACGAAACCGCCTGGTTCGCATAAACCGAACCGTTGCCCAAAGAAGAAACAGTTTCACCCTCCAGATGATCAAGACCGGTGACAGAAGCAACCGCCTGTCGCACCTTCCCGCCGCTGGTATAGGTGGTAAACGCCGCGCCGTCCGTATTGAGATAAACCAGACCGCCGCTGGTGTATGCAGAATAGGCAGAGGTATCCACCCCAATCGTGAAATTATCGGCGTCGACTTTCGTAACCGTGTAACCGTTCCCGTTTAGTTGAGTCATCCCCGCGACATCCAAGAATCCAACCTCATTGCCGGTTGTGAGGCCGTGCGCGACGACCTTGATGCTGCCTGGGTTTGCCCTTGTGGCGCCAGACACCGGCTTGCCGGCAGTCGCCATGATCTCGAACGTGTTAGTGGTCTTCTCGATTACCCGGTATCGATTGTCGTTGATCTCATCCATGCCACCCACATCGACAACATCCACCAGATCGCCGTCGCTAAATCCATGGGCCGATGCGGTAATCACAATCGGCTTTGCCTTGGTGGCGGCGGAAATCGTCACAGGGCTATCTAAAGTCAATCCGCTGTCAACGTAGAATGCATCGGACTTGACCATGCTTTCATCAACATCGAACTGGCTTTCGATGAACTCGACATATCTCCTGGTAATATTATTAACTGTGCGCTTGACGATCATCCAAAGTTCGTCCTCCCCGGAACCGGGGATGACTGACAAACTCTCGACCACGCCATGAGCAGTCGAACCAAAAGAACCGCCGAGCTTATGCCGATGCCAGGCGATGACCTGCTGGTCGCGCAGGTAGGTCATACCGACCAACTGGCCGTCAGCGCGAACACCCCAGACAACCGTCGAGGGCTCCTGCTGGTAGGCGATCTCGGTGATACCGCCCTTACCCACCTGGTTAGATAAAATTGTCAAATCTGGAGAATTGAAAGAATCCTGTTCAAAGAGATAAGCGAATTCCCTGATCTTCCGCTGTTGGCGCTGGATAAACAGAACAATATTGTCAATCCGCAAAGGCGTATGCTTGTCTGAACCGCGGGTGCCTTCCCGTACAACTCGAACATTTGTCGGCGTTAACGGATCCGATGCGGTCGAACCGGAAATGGTAAACTCGCCACCAGCAGTGCCGATCGCCATGATTTTGCCGGGAGATAGCCATCTGATGACGTTCACCTGGTCAGTAGCCAGGGTGTAGATAACAGGATCGTTATCCAAGGTGCCTGGTGTATGGTTCTCGTAATCACCGGATTTGGACCCCCACAATGTTTGCGGCTTATCGGTTGATCCGGCCCAGAAAAGTCGCTGTTCGTAAAATGCCGTTGTCGCGGGGTATCCGGTGGTGTCGGACCAGGCACCAAGTTTCCACTTGGTTTCGGCCGTTGTACCGCCCAAGGCCTCTGTAATATCTACCGTGATCACCGTGGTCGATGCCCTCGATGCGATCGTGCCATAACCCCACTGGATGCCGCCGTCCCTGAGAAATTTCCAGGTCACGGTGTTATCGACAATCTCATCACCCTCTGATGAAGGACCGCCGGAACCTTCTGATGTGCCGGCTTTGATACATTGATAAACATTGCCGGAATTACGGGCAATCGCCTTGAGTGCATATGCGGTCGATGCCGCCCAGGCCGTTGCCTGATGCCCGACAGTGATCAAACGACCAACGTCAGTGGTCTGGAACCCGTCGCCACCATTAATACCGGTAGCGGCAGATGCCGTAAATGTCACACCGGAGCCGGTAGCAGCGCCAGGCGTCATGGTGGTGGTCGTTATGTTCTCCTCGATATACGGTCCATCAGTGAATACGATGTCCGAGATCGTCCAGCTAGTATGCGCCGTTCGAGAAATTTTGCGCGGCGTGTAAGACGGGTGTGCCACATAAAGGACATCGGCTGACTGAGCAAATTGCAGGTCGGGGATATCGGCTGTTAAAAATGTGGTGGTGACCGTGTAAACCCTGGCAACCGTGCCGGCACTGGAATAAGCCGTATAAGCTGACCCGTTGATGTTGGTGGAATCGACATCGGTCAATTCAAACGTGTTAGTGGTCTTGTTCTTGATTACATAGTATTTGCCGTTGAGTTCAGTCATACCAACGATGGCGGTTATATAGACCTCATCCCCGTCTAAATAACCATGACTATTTGACGTAATCACCACAGGGTTGGCGGCGGTTGCGCCGGAAATCGCTTTGGTCGCCTCAAGGATCGCACCCTGATTTTTGTAAAATCTCATATAGAGATTCCCGAACTCAATCACATACGCCTGGGTGGTCGAGAACTCAAACGGAAACAGCCGGGTTGCGTTGGCGCTGGTCTTGACCTCTTTGACGAACCGCGAACCCGACCGTCGCGTGATACCGCCATGGGGCTGGACGATGAAATTCTCAAGCGTGGCCGCACCATTGTTATATTTCGTAATATCGACACGTCCGAACAAATCCTCAGACAACTCGCCAGCCGTAAAATTAGTGTTGATTATGCTGACGCGGGCCATCTAGTTCCTCACCTCAAGCCATGATAGTTCACTGGCCGGCAAGCTTTCCTGGGCATCGACCAACCGCGCTTGTTGAAGCTTCGCCATATATTTAGTTTCGGCGTTTTGGGCAACAGTCTGAGATGCTGTAATATCATATGCAATATCAGCGGCCAGGCGCAGAGCGTAAGCCTCGATAAACAGGGCGTCGAACAGATTGGCATCAGTGACCTGATGCAGATAGACCACATCCAGCGGCGCCGATGCGTCAGAAACAATTTGCCGCCCCTCGACAGCCCACTCCTCGGTGGTATCGACCTCGATGATTCGGAGACAGTCAGACGGCCAATCAAATGCATTGGTATATTCAAACACCGGCGAAATGGTGTTCGCTGCGATCTGTACACGTTTGATAGCGAAATTCCAGGGGTAGTCACGCAGACACTGGTCGCGCGTTTGCTCGTATAAGCGATTACAGGCGCGACCTTCTTTGGTGTCGTCCGTCAGCGCGGTGATAGTGGCGCCACCCAGGAACGTGATCGCGCGGTTGGCAATCTCAACAAATGTTGTTGCCATCGGGAACCTCTCGTAACCGTGAGAAAGAGAAAGGAGGGGGCGCTAACCCCCTCCCAAACTCAGTCAAGTACATACGCCAGATAGCCGACAAGGTCATCGCCGGTGGCGATGGCCGTGTCTTGCGAGGTGGCGCGTATTTTGACCCCATCTTTGGATTCAAACACATAGGTTCCGCCGGTTAGAAGGTTGGCCGCGATGGCGCCTTCCAACGTCTGGAATCCAACAGTGTCAACGCTGAGTCCGTTGATGAGACCGTCTGCATCGGCCGCGGTGGTCGATCCATCCATTGCGGTGTACGCATCCCAACCCAGGTCCAAAGTCGCTGAACCAGTGGTCCAGTTAACATAGGCTCTGGAAAGAGATGCCAACACACGAACCCTCCCTGGCGGGAGCTTGCCCAAGACAACAGACGATGTCGCATCGCCGGCGCCATCCTGTAAGCAAGTGAAAAACATGATCCGTATCCTGCCATGATCCTCAGTGGTGTTGTTGTTGACAACCGGGACGGCGACGGTATTGGCATACTCAGTCGAATTTTGAGTTGTAACAGCCATTTTTCAGCCCTCCTTCAGGTTGGGTCACATTCGATGTAACCGATAAGCTTTTCTTGCATACGGGTTGCACCGATGGACATGGAGTAAAAGACCTGAGTCGCGTAGTTTTTGTCACTACGCTCACTAATCTTGACAGCGGGCTCACTTCCGATAGCAAGCTTCATGCCCGAATTTTGCCAGAACAGCACTTTGTGGTCGCTGTTACTGTCAGTCTCGATTAGCTCAGTTCTCACGAAATCAAAACCCAGAAAAGTACTAACTTCACCGTGGACGAGAGCTTTTACGACAGCATAATCGCTGCTAGTAACCTCGGTTTCGCCCAGAAGATTCTGGAGTTGCTTCGCATTGATGACGCAAGTGCGACCTTCGTCCTCGGCTTCGTTGGCGTCGAGGATTTGCTTGGCAGCGCGCAACTTGCCGACATTAAGACCGGTGTCAGCCGCGGGGCTGATACCAACCTGAACATCAACTGTGTTGCTGCTGTCATAGCTGGTCGAAGTGCCGCCGGCCACGCCCGTGTAGGCAGTGCCGTCAGCAGCGTCGATGATTGCCTCATCCATGGCCCTTCCCATAGCGGAACTCGCCGCCATGGCATAGGGACCGGAGGGGTCAATCAACATTCGGACACGATCCTCATCATCGATGAGGTCAGCCCAATCGTAGTCTACCAGAGAGACCCGACGCCTGGAATGGGGTGTGTCCATTCTCGGCGTATCGGCATGTCTCGTTGTGCGAACGCGAGCGGAGGTTACGCCGACCTGTTCAAAGAAAGCGTTCTTGCCAGTAACAGTCTCGACCGAGACATTGCTACGAAGGCGCGAACTTTTCTGCTGAACCAGATGTTCGACATTACCCTTATATTGCTCGACAAACGCGGTCGTGATTTGCACACTCATGGTGTACTCCTCTGCGTTAGTTGAGATTAAGGTGAAAGGGTTGCCCGGTGAACGGACCCCGCGTAGCTTCCGCTACCTTCTTCGCTGGGCCGAAAAGGTTATCCAGCTTTGGCTATACGGTATCAGTGCCGAAAGCCAATTCCGTAAGGCGCGTCAACCTTTCGTTCAGCACCTTGTTTTCTGGGTGTGCGGAATCCATCAGAGCCGGGTTGGCCCTGATCTCCGCAATCTGTTCTCTCGCCATTTCCGGCGTTGTTCCGAATCTGCCGGCACCCTCAACGTCCTTGAACTGGGGTCCGGTGCCTAACTGCATACCGATCTTGGCGAAGGCTCTTACCAGGTCTGGATTGGAACCCAGCCCCGCGGCCTCAATAATCTGCCCCAATTCGGGTGTACCGAATTCCCGCATGGCAGTGCGGGCCGTAGCAACACGCTCATCAAAAGCGGTGCCATATTCTGTCTTCAATTCGGCTTCCCATTTGGCGTTCTGGTCCTGCGCGCCGGCCACCTGTTCATTATAGGTGCCCATCATCCGTTCGACAAAACTGTCGTGTAATTTCTGAGCCTGTGAGGCCGGCAGTTTCGCACCGTGGGCGGCTTCGCGAAACCAATCAGATAGTCCCTGGTCATACTGGTCGAAACCCTCGGGCGCCGCCAGATTGTAATCAGCCGCCTCTTTCGGGGTGCCCAGCTTTTCCCAGCCATCCCATTCACCCAGATCGCTATCCTCTGCCGGCAACACCACCTTATCGGCGCCTACAGCTTTCTCCAAATTGACATATGATTTCATCAGGTCTGCGTTGGACTGCCATCCCTTTGCGTCAATAACTTCCTTGTAATCATCGAGCCCGTCAGTCCAATCGGTGGAGCCTTCCGGGTTGCCCGTCAAAACGGACCCTTCTGCTTCGTCAGCCATCTGCTATATCTTCCTTTATGCCAAGTGTGAAAGCGGTAATTTGCTCCTCATCCAGAGCCAGAATAGTTATGATCCGGCGCACCATGTCTCGACCTCCCTCCATGTGCTGGAGTTCAGCGTCTGGTCGCACCCCGGTCATCGCATACAGACCGCAAACTTTCATCAAATCCCTGAGAATTATCTGACCCTGTGGCGTATGTAGGAAGATATCCCGATACGCCTGTAATATCTCAGATTGGACCTTATTCTGTTCTTGGGCCATCGCTCCCCCTGGTTACAGTTATTGCGGTGGCGGTAGCTGCCCCGCTGCCGCCATCTCGGAAATAGTCTGGGCCGCATCGGCGGCAGGACCGGCGTTATCGACCATCTGCTGCATTTGCTGCTGCTGATTACGAGCATCGCGCATCGCCGCGATCTCATCCTCATTCCGCAAGATGCGCTGGGGCGCCCCATTGGTGTCGGCCAGGGTGCGCGTGATCTCATCGGTGTCGAAATTATCCATGACGTTTGGATCGACAGCCGCGATCGGCTGAACCATCTCCAGGGTCCGCAAGATGCCGACGCCTTCCTCGGCCTTCATGGCGCGGCTTAATGGCGAGACATATTCGACCTCATATTCCCCGCCGGCCTCGGCCAGAACGCCGGGGAGCGGAGGCAACAAACCCTGCTTGTCCAGGATGTCGAACTCGCGCTCGATCAACGGACCCAGCATCTCGGTCTGCTGCCGGCCGATGGTGGGAGCAAGCAAGGCACCTTTTTCCTGGGCGCGCTGCAAAACCTCTGTAGCCGTCATCGTCGGCGTCTCGACCAGTATCTGGAACAGCGTTACCAGGAAGGCATCGTTGATCACCTTGCGCCGCTGATCCATCATGTCCAAACCGATATCGACACGGGCACCGGTGAACAGCGGTTGGACAGGTGGCTGATTACGGCCATCCAACCGGGCAAACGTAACGGCGCCGGAATTGGTATTGATGGGGAACATGACGCCCTCATCGGCCACCAGCAAAGGAGGATCGACAACTTTCTGACCAGCGCGAATGACCGTCTTCGACATCTCGTTGATCATCTTGATATCAGGCAGGATCGTCATTGCCGGCGATCTGCCAAAAATCTCGCGTGGTCCTGAATTATACCTGCTGACGATGTAAGGGTTGGTCGCGAATCCGCCTTCTTCAATCAGGTGCTTTGATTTGATCTCGAAATAACCTGAAAAGAATACCGCATTTTTCCGATCACGGCGCATCGGGTCGCGATCTCCGCGAGGCATCACAACATGCAACAGCCTGACATTCTGATCGGGCTTGTCCTTCAGGGTCTTCTTGAAGTCGTCAGAAAAGTCCCCCTCGGGGAACATCTTGTCCACATTCCGCGCCGACGTTTCAAATCGCCGGTAAACGGTGTCAATCATGCCGTGTTCATTTTCAGCGATAAACAGGTCGGCAAGATGGACCGACCGGTAGATTGCGCCGCGCACCGGCGCCTCATCGATAAACAAACCGGCAGTGCCAAAGGCGCCAAGAGACATGTACCCCTCATGGACCTGGGACGCGAAGTTCGCTTTCGGTGAATACCGATGTGCAAACATGGCTTGTTCGACCTGGTCGAAATACAGCCGCACATCATTGTCACGGTTCAAAGCCTGGTTCGAGGTCCGCAACGTATGCCACCGGGCGCCGCGGGGGGTCAGCAAACTCTCGACGGCCGCGGCAAAACGCTCCAACGCCAGAGAAGCAGTGGCGTCAAATAACTTGGCCGTGCGCTTGTCGCCGGCTTCCCTCTGACCGGTGAAAACAGCACTACGCGGCAAAACACGTTCTGCGATCTCTTCCCAGTGAGATTCCCATGTGCCGCGGCTGCGCTGTAAAAGCTCGAAACGCTTGAAGATTAATCCGTTTTCCATCAGACCCCCGTGAACGTTGTCTTGCGTATAGCATCGACACCGCTATTACGCGGGACGCCCTGTAGAACCGTTCTGCCCTGGAACGTGCCACCGCCAGTGGTCGAGGCAGCGAGGCGCTGCGCCTGATCCAGACGATTACCCAGAGAAGAAAGAGGCGACTTGACGCCAGGCTGTTGGGTCATGCGCTGAATACCGGGAGTACACAACTTTCAAGCGCCTAACAAAGTTTTCTTGCCGACATCGGCCGCGGACGTATCACCCAGAGAGCCGGTAAGGATGGTGGAACTACGCCCCTTGGCTGACAATTTCCGTTTGCGTTTTGCCGTGGCCTCTTGATTCACCACCGGATCGTCCCGCGTCGGGGGCGGCTCTGGCGGGAGCGGGAGCGGTGGAGGCTTTGGAGCTTTTGGAGCGAAGGGTCCGAAACACATGATTAAAATCTCCATCGCGCTCCAGACGGGAACGCGTCCATGAATAACAATGATACGTCTTCCGCGACGGTCCATAATCCTCGACAGACGCCTCGCGGATAGCACCTAACGATTCCAACCACCTGTGGGCTATGTCATGCCCATCCATCGACCAGCAATCGCAACGCACGGCGCCGTCATCGATCATCTGTGGCATCATCCGCCGCTTGATGTCCTTCGTCACGGCCAACGCAACCTCAGACCACCGATCGGTGGCAAACATCCAGACAGTCCACATCAACGGGCGTGACAGAAAAGCGCCATATGCCGAAACCGGACAACCATCAGAAAGCGCAACAGTAGCAATGCCGCCAGCAGTACAGGACATCGCCGCCAAATCCTCGGCCTTACCAGACCAAATCAGCGGCATAATCTCCTCGACATCCAGATCACGCATATTCCGCGCAATGAAAACGACATCCCCATAGACCGCCGGCACCAACTCAGCCAAAAGTGTGATCCGGCGGCGTCACAACCTGACCGCCCCCAGGTAACCGGCCGGTGCGAGCGGCAACAGATAAAACATCACCATCATCATCACGCAAACCAACACACAAATAACGAAATGAATCGCAGGAGTGGGAACTCCAATCATGGTTAGGCCGGTCTTTCCAATCCCCCGTCCTGTCAGAAAACTGGCGATGGTAATGCCTGAGAGCCTTGAGCCCGTCAGAACAGTTGCCGCGGTCGAAATAACACCTTGGGATCGACGCCCTTACAGCCTCAATCCCATCTGCAACAGTCAACCTGGGCACTACGGTCGGACGCACCCCTAAACCCATTAAAATCTCATAGCGAGAATTGCCAGACCCCA
>Ga0255047_10000747_pt1 | contig 26145 bp, 35 predicted proteins | sample JV7_2_1_MG_FD_183640 | JGI IMG/M metagenome (GOLD analysis project Ga0255047, IMG submission 183640) | Seawater microbial communities from Jervis Inlet, British Columbia, Canada - JV7_2_1 | ecosystem: Environmental > Aquatic > Marine > Inlet | place: Canada: British Columbia | collected 2016-10-06 | reverse complement strand
TCGTTTTTGTCGTATCCAACCACCAAGCTCTCGTCGAACTGGCTTCGCACGGTAGTGATTCCAAGCTGGCTGTTGGCCGTGCCCTCGAATCCGACCAGCGGCGCGCGAGCGGACAGTTCCGAAGCGAAATACCCGAACTCGAAGACCACGTTGTCGGGTCCGGTCCACGCGCCACCCACGTTGCGGATGACCGTGCGCGGCGCCCGGACGATTCCCTCGGCCGTGTCGAGTTCGATGCCGTTTACGGTCTCGTAGGTCACGCCGGCGTCGTACGACGCAAGCAGGTTCGGCTGGTAGGTGAGCCGGAACTGGTCGTCGTTGTTTGTGCCGCGGCCGACATCGCTGTAGCCGAAGAGCCGCACCGTCGACATCTGCCGGGCCAGCGCCCGCGCGTCGGGTTCCGTGATCTGCCACACGCGGAAGACGCGGCCCTTCGTCGCATTACCGATGTCCGGCCCGAGAGCCAATACGGACGCCTCGTCGGTCGGGTCCCATAGCTCGGTCAGGGAATGCGTCGCGTCGGCCGGTCCGATGCCCGTAGGCGTTGCCGGCAGCAACGAAGCGACGCCGTGATTGAGTCGTAACGGACCGAGGATCTCGACGGCCGCGACGCGCTGCTCGATGGACCGTTGCAACGCCATCGAAAGGATTCGCTTGCCACCGACCGTAGACCAGTCGTTGAGCGTCAGCGTGACTTGCGGCGCCGTATCGACTTTGTGGACGCGCCACTTGCGCGCGGCGTCAGCCCCTGGACGGAACAAGATCCGGTGAGCGGGGTACCATTGCAGCAACCGATCGAGACCGGACCGCAACCCCTCGGTCTCGAAAACCACCTTGTCCTGCGGAACCATGTCGAGGCCGGCCAAGTCCGGCGCGTGGTACGGGTCGGAAGCCCCAGGCGGCGCCGCGATCAGCGGTCGTAGTTGCGCCACCCGGTCGCCGAGCAGATCCTGGAACATCGTTTCAACGGTGGCCGTCAGGTCGCGCGAGAATGCGTAGTCGTCGTCCGTCTCGATCATCGCGTTGTAGACGAGTCGCGGAACGTTCGACGACGCCCCCGACAGGATCGTGAGTTCCTGCCCCGCCCGATCGGTCGGGTCCATCGCGACATACGCCAGCTTGTTCGACTCGGCCGGCTGGATGTCCTTGACGTGTCCTTCGAAGACGGGGTCTACGAAGAACTCGGGACCGACCCCGAGCGGCGCGGCGTCCGGGTCCCAGAAATCGGAATCGGTGAACGCGATAGACGACAGGTAGGGGATCGGCGTCGTGTGCTGGTCCTGCGCCATCGTCCACGTCAGCGTCGCGGGATGCGAATACGAGACGGAAAGCGTGAAGTCGCCCATCCGCTGGGCGTCGAAGTCCAACTCGATCCACGGACCAGGAGGCAACCGATACCACATACGGAGAGCCATTCAACGCCGCCCCTTCAGGTCGTCTTTAGATTCTGGACGACCTCGATCGTGATCAGCTTCCGGCCCGCCTTCGCGCCGGCGTTCCAGGCGAAGTCGAACTGCGCGATATGGACCTCGGTCCGCCCGTGCTCAAGCGCCGTATCGACGATCGGATTGTCGGCCGGCGCGAAGACCTGCGTCAGCAGTCCCGATGTCGCGTGGACCGTGCCGCCGTTGACGCCTAGCACGTCCTGCGCGTTGCGCGAGTTGATAATCGCGTCGGTCTTCTCGTTGTAGAGCGTGAGCGTCAAGGTCGTCAGGTCGGCCGAGGGGATGACCACGCCGGCGTCATCCTTCAGCGTCGCCGTGTAGGTTGCCGTCGTGGCCTCCTGGACCGTCCGTTGCTTTCGCGTCAATGGCATCGATTGGCCCCTTCGCCTACGCGCTCGCCGCGGTCAGTGTCGCCGTGACGTTCAATGTGTCCCCGCTGATGACGACGCGGGTCGCGGCGAACGCGGCGGCGCCGTAGAGAACGCCCGTCGTTCCGTCCTTCGTCGATAGGCTCGAAATAAACGCGCCCTCGACCGACTTCGACGCATTGATGGTGAACGACGCCTTGCTGGCCGAGTTGTCGACCGAACCGGCCGCCGGCGTGCCGAGCGTCAGGACTTCGCGAGTCGCCTCGTCGTACTCGCTTAGTTCGGCCCAAGCGTTCGTGCCGTTGATCTGCGCCGCCGTATCGCCGGCCGCAATCGACGTAAACCCGGCGTTGTCGATCAGGCCGACGTACCATGCCGCCGTGTAGGTCGACCCCTTCAGGTACTTGTCGAGCAGGTCGTTGAGTCCCTCGGTCGTGATGAGGTTGCCCACGACTTCGCGCCACTTCAACCGCCCCGCGCGGTCGAAGCACTCAACGTCGTAAACGTTGTGGATCGCGACGCCGCCACCGAACGCCGAGCCGGTCTGGTCAAGGATCATTGCAAGCCCCTTTCAGTTGTACATTGTCTCGTCGGTCATTCCCGGCTTCGTCAGCGTCTCGCCGGTCAGCCCAGGCTTCGTCATCGCTTCGAGCACGAACCGAATGACAGTATGGTCGGAACCCGCGGTCGCGACCACGCCAGCGGCCGCCAACGCCGCCTGGACGGCCACCGTCAACGCTTGGGCGAATACACCGGCGCCCGCAGCCGAGACGGCCATAGACGCCCCAGCGGCCACAGCGTTGGCGACAACCGCGTCGGTCTGCGCCGCAATCGAAGCCGTAACGGCCATCGTCGCCGCATCGGCCGCGACCAGTTGCGACGCTTGCGTCATCCCCACCGAAGCCGCGAGAGTCAGCGCCTCATCCTTCGATACGACCCCGGCCGTCACGAGGTCGAGCGTCGCGCCGAGAGCGAAGGTGTCTTCGAGGAGAAGGCCCGCCACCAGCGACAGGTCGACCGTCGCGGCAACCGTCAGCGCATTCGCTACGATCGCATTCGCCGCCGAGGTCAAACCGGCCGTCGCCGCGTACGTGCTGGTGTTGCCCAGCGTGCCAAGGTCGGCGTCGGTCAACCCGCTCGACGCCGCGATCGTCAAGGCGTTTCCGAGTGTCCCGATGTTGGCCAGCGAGTAGCCAGCCGATTCGGCGATGGTGATCGACTCTTCGTAGGTGGTTCCGCCGCTGGCCGGTTCCGTAAAGAACGTTCCGAGCGTGTCGTACGACAGTCCGGTTCCTGTCCCGGTCACGAATCCGAACAATCCGTCGCATGATGTCGCCATTAGCTCAACGCCGTGTCAGGATCGTAATACATCGTCAAACTCGCCTTCGTGGCCGCGACCCGCCACAAGATCAATCCAGTTTCGAGAGCCGTGAACGCCACCGTGAGCTTTTGCTTGATCGGCGTCGTCAATCCGGTCGTGGTCCATGCTTGCGTTGATGCCGCTTGATTCGATGGCGTCGTTAGGAAGTCAGCCACGCGATCCGTGAGCAGCAGATAAAGAGGCGTTCCGCTGGTCCCGGCGTACCACAATTCGACGTACACTTCGCCATCGGTCACCGTCACATTATCGGTCACCATCTCGACGGTCAGCGTCTGAGCCGTAAGGTCGGTGTTCCAGAACTGATGCCACTGGCCGAAGAATGGGAAAACGTCATTGACGTTGGCTGTCGTGACGATCTTTCGGCTGATTGCCACACTGTCGACCTGCGCGCCACCCGTCATGACAATGGTCGTCTCAGTCAGCGATTCCCCGCCGCACGCCTTCTTGTACCAGCGATAACGAGTATCCGCCGAGTCGCAATTGATACATTCGACCTCTGGGCCACCTGGCCCGGCCACGTCTCCGGTCGCTATCGTCACCGATGCGCCGAGCTTGCAACCAACGAACTTGTAGATCGTTCGTTTTCCGCCAGTCGCCGACACGTCGACCAGATTCTTTCCGCTTCCGAATGCCGACAAGTCGACGCCGAACAGGTTGACTTGTCCTATCGACCCGCTGGCCTTGGCCAAAAACAGCGTCGTGGGCGCGGTTCCGGTGACCGATCCGCCATGCCAATCGAACAGACAAGAAACCCAGATGAACCCCTGGCTTGAGTTGCCGAACGAGATGTCGGTATTGATGAACCGCAACGCCTGATCGTCTTCGGTATTGTTCCCGTAGTTTCCTACCTGAAACCCCGCCGAAGCATGGGTCGACACCACGTTCAACGCGCAGTCCTCGAACGTCCAAGACCACGGAGATGCGTCGGTCCATTTGATCGTGTCGTTTGCATTGCCCGTCCCCATGTTGAACGTCACGCCCTGGACGTAGGCAAAACCGGTAAACGACATGTGATTCGAGCCGGTCGTCGTGACCGTGGCGGATGTTGTGACGGTCGTCGGTGGCTCGGCCACATCATCGCCGCAAAGTACCTTCGTGGGGCTGGCTGCCGTTCCCGACGATGCCATATCCATATTCGCCGCTTGCGTCTCGGCGTGCGCGTCGCTGACGTAAGATTTTCCACCAGCGCCGGCAGCGACCAACGAAGCAACGAGCGTAGCGTCAGCTAGCGCCCACGTCGAACCATCGTCCGCGTCGTTACCATCGGTCGATCGTAGATATACGTCAGCCATTACTCGACCCCGTCATCGTCAACCGTGTCCGCTTCCCATCCCGCGTCGTCGGTAGCGACTTGGATCATGTTCGCGGCTCGGGTTTTGATCCCGCTCGCCACCGGGTTCGTTACCGACAGCAACGATGCGATCGTGCCGACCGTCAGCGCGTCGACCGGCGCCGCGTATTGCAACGCCTCAGATCGTCCGTTACCTCGGAACAACTTGAGTATCCGAGTCCTGAGCATCGCTTTGGTCGAGAACGTCGCAAGGATGAAATTCGCCCACGTTCCGCGACCAGAAAAATGATTGACCAAACGGCGAACCTCTCTACGCCTGCGGTCAACCAAGATGCCGTCGTATCGGCTTGCCTGGATTGCCGTAGCTTCAGACACCGTCGCGGCAGTGTAGCTGTAGCTGTAGATCTCGCCGTCTGAATCAACGTTTCTCTCATAGACCTGAACCCGACCGTCGGATTGCTCGTGAGTCCGTAACGTGAAGGATGCGAACGGCATGCCTACCTCCCCGACCGCTGGCGACGACCGCGAGCGTTGTTCAAGATCGCGTCCGCCGCCGCCTGGACCTGCGCCAGCTTCGTCGACATCTCCGATTGTTGCGTGTTCAGTTCGGCCATCGCCTCGATCTGTTTCTTTTGCGCTAGAACGATCTCGGCATCGGTCCCGGCCCGCTTCGCGACGCGGTCGATCTCGGCGTTCGCCAGTTGCTGTTGCGCTTCCGCGATCTCTTTGCCGGTCGCGTCGCCTTGCCGCTTGTCGCCACCCCGGAACGCTGCCTTCCGCGCGTCGTCCTCGTCGGCGCCGCCAGCCACGCGAGAACGGACGACCTGCTTGAGTATTTCCTTCCGGTCGGGTCGGTTGAAAAGACCTTTGAGCGTGCCGCCCGGTCCGCCGCCGCCACGGGATTGGGCCGGTCCTCGCGGCGCCCGAGGCCCACCGAAGTTGAACCCCGCTTGAGCGAAGAACGCGCCGATCCCGCCTTGGAGACCACCGCCACCGCCCCGAACCGTTTCGCTGTCGCCCGTCCCGGCGTCGGCCTTCGCGGCATCGGCCGTGACCTTGACCTCTTGCTGTAAAGCGACCAGCGCCGAAACCCGCGCGTCTTTCTGGTCCTTCAATAGCTTCAGCTTGGCCTTCTGCGCGGCGAGGTCTTGCGCTTCGAGCTTGTCGCGAACCCCGGCCCGCGCCACCATGCCCGCCGTTTCTTCGGCTCTTGCCTTGTCCGCGGCCAAGGCGGCCTTTTGTTGTAATTCCGTTCGACGTTTCAGCAGTGCAGCCGATTTTACGTCGATCGCGAAGATACCCTCTTCGGCGAGCCTTCGAGCGTCTTTTTCTCGTCTCGTTCCGCCGGTAGACCGGGCGCCTTGCCGAAGCAATCCTTGCCGTTCGATTTCGAGTTTCTTGAGCCGTTCGCTGGTCTTTACTTCGTCGTTTCCGACTTCCAGCAACGCGGTACGGACGAGCTTGATCTTCAGTCGTTCGGTTTTCTCATCGGCCAGCGTTTTCCGGAAGACTTCGGCTTCGGCCCGGTTTTCGTTCCTTGCTCGGGTTCTGTTCTGCGTCGCCTGATTGAGAGCGGAACCGAAGCGATTGACACTGTCTGTTGCCTTTTCGTGAGAGTCGCTCACATCGTCGGCAGCGGAGGCGAAGTTCTTGTAGATCGTCACGGCAGTAGCTAAAGCAATGCCTATTCCCGCGATCGCCAGTCCCCACGGCCCCATCGCCGCGACCACGCTTGCGACCGACGACCCCATCACACCGAACGCCCCGCCCAACCCAATGATGGCCGTCGCCGCTGTCCCGGCCTTCCCCGACATCAGCGTCGTGACCGTTCCGACCTTCCCGACAGCCGCAGCCGCCGTTGTCGCCGACGCTGTCGTGCCCTTCAGGGATCGGTCGACCTGTCCTTGGGAGACGGCGTAGCCTTTCGCCGACGTGCTCCCCCGGTCCATCGATGTCGTGACCTTGTCGACAGCGACCTCGGCCGACCTCGATTCGCCTTTTATCAGGATCGTCGTTGCCATTGGTCCAATCTCGGCCCAAGATCAAGGAACACATCAACGAAAGGGGTTCACCATGACTTCGTCAACGCCGACTCGATGGAATGCTACGCAACTGGTCTGCTTCGCCGTAATGTGGGTGTGCATCGTTTGGTTCATCTGGATCTCATAGCGTCGGCCTGCCTGCGGATCTCGGCGATCTCCTCGATCACCTTTGTTCGCCAATTGCCGATGACGATCAGCTCTTCGACTTCGTTCGCCGGCATGTCCGCGAGGTCGGCGCGGGAAAGGCCAAGCTCTTCCCATATCAGCCGTTCGGTTCGATATCGCTGCCATCGGTTGATTCTGGCGTCGTCGCTTCGGCCGTTCCGGACCCATTGTCGGACGGCGCCGGCAAGTTTCCCACAACGTCCTCGGTGATGCCCGAGAACGCATTGTCCGCCACTCGCCACGCGCACCAACCGAACAGCGGATGAGCCGTGCATGCTTCCGCCAGGGCGTCCCGAGAGAACGGCACGGCCGCCCCTTCCGAGTCGAACACGTCGGACCAGCCGACAATCGCGGTTGCCATCACGTATTCCGCGTCCGCCTTCCCGGGCGAACCGCCCTCGACAGCCGCGTCGTTCCGCACGCCGATCTGACCCGCCGTGTCGGCCCACGTCACCCGCTTGACGAGCAGGACGGCCGACCCGAAGGACGGGTTTGAAATCGTCACCGGGAACGGCCCAGGCCCCTTGTCGCCCTTGTCTCCACCGCCAACGATCATGCTTTCCCCTCGTACGATTCCCGGATCACCTCGTCCTGCACGTCCGCGAGCAGCTCTTGCAGCTCCTTCTTGCGCGCCGACGTGATCATGGTACGGGGGAAGACCGGCCGTAGCTTATCGAAGTGTTTCGCGTACTCGAGGTTCGAGCCGACGGTGATCGATTCTTTCCCCTCTTTGAACTCGGCGCGCGGCGGCGGTGGCGTCCCCGGTCGCATCTTGCCCGGATTGATTCCGGCAAGCTCAGGTTCGCCGTGGACCAGCGAGTTGACGAGCCGCCCGGTGTCGACGCCGATCGCATGCCGGGCCAACTCCGTATCGATCATCCCCTTGCGCTTGGCCTTCAGCTTCTTCCGTGTCGCCTTGTTCTTCGAGAGGATCGGGTTCGCTTCCTCGAACGCGTGGGCGATTGCCCCGCGTTGCTGCCTCGTCCCGGCGCCCGGCATCATCCGGGCCAGGTTCTCGCGCAACGGCCGCTCGACCGCCGTCATCGCCGCCAGCGTCGCCCCGATGGCTTGCCAGGGCGAACGCTTCGCAAGTCGGCTCGCGATCGCGGAACGCCCGATACGCCGCCAGGTCGTACCGCCTTGGGAACCGCCGACGGAACGGCCTCGGAAGTCGCGAACGGCCCACGCGATGACCTGGACGCCGACCGCGCGCATTCCGGCTTTGCGCGCAGCCGGAAGCTTGGCGCGCGCAGCCTTGAGCCGCCCGGCGTCCCGTTGGAAATCAGCTTGAATCGAAAACTTGCTCACGTGTCGCTCCACGTCAAGTCAACGTCGTTCGCCGACGTGTCCGCCTTCAGCACCGCGTACGACAAGCTTTGCCCCATCAGGTCGTTGCGCGCTGTGTCGTCGGTCGCGCCCGCGAACTGGGTGACGTCGAAATCCATCGTCAACGTGGTGAATGTCCCGGTCGCCCCAGTGCCTTCGTGGTCGCCCTTCAAGACAATCTGCGCGGTCCGGTCGCTGAAGTCGGTCACCCTTCGGAGCAGGTCGTACGTATCGGAATCCTTGTCGAGAGCGAAGGTCAGCGAGGTGTTTCGGTCGCCGGCGTAGATCCCCGACACGAGAAGCGAGTTGTTGTACTTCCGGATCAGGTTGTTTTCCAACGTGAATCCGAACGACTTCAGCGGCGTGGTCGTCCCACCGAAAGAGAACACGGAATCGCGGAACAGGAACGCCCGGCGTCGGCTCGCAGCCGGCAGGGCCACCTCGGCCGCGACGGCTTCAGCAGCCGCGAACACGTCGAGAGATAGCTTGATCGGCGCCGACCCCTCGTCGCCCGAGAGCGTCAGCGAGTTGATGCGACAGCCGTCGTGTAGCTTGCCGCTGGTGCCGGTTCCCTCGTTCGGGTCGAAGAGGTTGAACGTCAGCGAGTCGAGAGTTTCGCTTGCAGGCCCTGAGAACGCCGGGTCGATGAGATGCTGGGCGATCGACATCAGGCCGGCCGCGAGCGAGTTGAACTGGAACCCGAGCAGGTCGCAGGCGATCGTACCGCCCACCGGGATTTGGTGGATCTCGTTATCGGACTTGCGCTGCCGAACGCCGGTAAAGCGGTTTGCAACGTAATACGCCGGCGCCGCGATCACGCCGTAGGAATCGTAGGGCAAGTAGATGTCCGGCGTAACCGGCGTCGACCATACCGATTCCTTCGCGAAATGCAGGTACGGCCGATGTCCGCCCGCTTTGCCAAGCTGTGCCATCAGATAGCCTCCGCTTTGTCGATTTCAGCCGTTTCAGTTTCAGGGGTCCACGCCCGGATCAAAACTACGCCCCAGTCCCACCGCGTCATGTCCGGCCCGACGAAGATGGCGCCCGGAAGGCTCGTGGAGTGATTGTCAAGCGCCCCATGATCGCGGTCGAACAGGTAGGATCGCGAGCCGCCCGGCGCCGTCGATTGCCAGAGGCAGCGGTTGAACTGTTCCCATATCCATTCGCCATCGAGCACGGACCGGTGATGCGTCCAGACGGTCACGTCGATTGGGTATTGAATCTCTTGCTCTTGGTTCGTCCGCCACCCGGTCGGCGGTAGCGCGGACGGTTGCATGAGCAGCGCCGGCAGGTTCGCGACCTTCGGCGTGTAGTCCGCAGCGAGAACCGTGCCCTTCGCTTCCGCGCGGACCTTCTCGCGAAATAGCCCGTCGAACGGTTCCCAAGCGTCGACCGCGCTCCATAGGCTCCGTCGCATCGTTGTGAGGATCGGAAGGGCCATTAGTAGCGCCTCCGAACGACCGACGGGCCACGCCTACGCGGGTTGACCACGACAGGTGTCCCGAGACGCGCAACCTCGCGATCCTCGGCGTCGATCGGGTAGGCGATGCCGGTCGGCCTCGACTCGTTCGCCATGTACCGCATGAGAGTCGCCTTCGCCTCGCTCGCTGCTTGGGCGATCGATTCGGGAACGACGCCGCCCCCGCGCTGAAAGATGCGTTCGGACGCGATGTCGATCGCCAAGTGTTTCAACGGTTCATTGCGGGCCGTGTCGCTTTGCACGATCGGGAGAACGTCGACCCACTTCCACAACGACTCGTCGATCCGCACGCCGGCGAACGCTATGGCCTCGTCGATAGACGCGACCTTCTCGGCCTCGGTCAAGTCTTCGCTTTGGTTGTCGTCGGCCGCGTACTCGAACCCGGCGTCGGTGATGCGGTCGATGACGTTCTGACGACTGCAATAGGTTGTTACGTTCGCCATAGTTCACCTTGCGGCAACAAAAAACCCCGCCCCGCGTGGATCGGAGCGGGGAGAGCGATAGTTCGTCCGGCCCGGTTCAATCGGTCTCGGTCGCCGGTGGTTCGTCGACGACCTCGACCGGCTTCCGGACCTTGCGTCGCTTCGAGGACTGCCGCCAATGGCGGACGATCGCCTCGGCCGGGACGAGGATCTTGCAGCGGCGGATCTTGCCGAGTTCCGACCCGCTCAAGTCCGACATCCCGACGCCCTTCTCGGCGAGCAACGCTTCGAGATGCGAGGGCGGAACGTCGGTGATCGGCTGGCCCGTGAACTCCCCGAACGGCATCTTCAGACCGCCCAAGATGGACTCGTCGACGCTGTTCGATCGTTTCGCCATTCCAACCCCTCGCCAGTGCCCGAACCCACGGCCGCCGCCTCGACAGCCGCTTAGAAGTCGACCGTCGGCGCGAAGGTGGACTTCGGCGACTTGAACCCGAAGAGCCAGTTGCTGCCGGCGAACAGTTGGGTTCGCGGGGGATTGTCGACGACGCTCGCGTAGGCGAAGTCGCCGAACACGTCGGTCCAGTTCGACAGCGCGGCCTCGACGGTCGGCATGACGCCCGACTGAGTCGGGACAAGCTGGAGGCCGTCCGCGTTCATGATCCACCGACCATCGCCCGGATCGGGCGTGATGATGGCCTGCGCCTTCGGGACGTAATACCCGGTCGCCGCTGCGGTGGTGGTGTACGTTCCGCCGTAGAAATGGAACGTATAGCCGTTGAGTTCGAACGTGTCTCCCGAGAGCGCGTTGTCGAGCCGATCCTGGCCGGCCGAGTACATCGCGAGGATCTCGGTATTCTGGCGCAACCAGAACTTGTTCGACCGATGAATCCAGATGTGACGCAAAGGTTCGCTGTTCTGCGCCTCGGCCGCTTCGTTCAACTTGTCCAACTGCGTGAGGATCTTGGTCCCCGCGACATCCCACGCGGCGTCGATGATGTCGCCCGTGATGCCGAACCCGGCGCCCGGAACCTGGCCGATATTCTGCGTCGGGATGCCGGTTGCGATCGTCTCGACGGCGCCCGTGGACGATTCGAGAATGTCGCCGTTGCCGTCGATCCAGATCGTCTGGCTCGACATGTACTTCGCCATGAAGACTTGCTTCGCGACCGAGTGCCGCGTTGCAAGGTCGGTCGTCTGTTGCGCGACCTCTTCTCGCCCCTTGTCTTGCAGAACCCACTGGTCCGGGTTCCGCAACATCTGGAGCGTGTCCATACCCAATTCGAGCACGTCGTACATATTCAGCATGCGCAGGTAGGCGCGGTCCTTGCCGGTCGGCGTGACCACTCGCGCCGGGCTTCCCCGGTGGTTTAACGGCATCGGGTCCTTGGTCCGCGACAGCTTCACGAACTCGACCTCGTCGTTTCGAAACTGCTCGCGGGCGCCCCCGGTGTACATGTTGAAGTAGGTGTTCAGCGCGAGATTGTCGCGCCCCGCTTCCGAGTAGACGGACGCCAAGGTCCGGTAGTCGAGCACCTTCGCAACATCGGTGAGACTGGCCATTTCGTTCGCTCCCTATTGGTCGTTTCAATGGCCGGACCCCCCGACCGCTTCGATGGTCCCTTGCGCTACAGCGTCCGAATGCCGGCGTTCCAGAACTGGATGCCTTCGAGGAAATGGCTCGACGCTGTCGCAATGACGGCCGCCACGTCGCCCAGCAGGTTCGCCTGGTCGACTTTGCCGGCGATGAACAATTGCGCCGAGGCATTCGCCAAAGCGTCGTTCTCGCGGTTGCGCAACTTGGCCCAGGAGGCCAGGACGCCTCGGCAGATCTCTGACCCGTCCTCGGCGACCACGACCTCGTTGTCGACTACGGCGGTCGATGCGATGGTCAGCGTGTGAGTCGCGTAGTTGATCGCCGTGATTTCGATCCCGGTATCGGCCCCGACCGAGATGTCGTCACCAACGACGAACGGATAGCTGTTGTCGACGATCAGCGCCGTGACGGTCGCCGAGGCAAGGTTGACCTGCGTCCGCTTGCACGGCGTCCACAACCCGGTCGCCGTGATCTGGCCCATGAGCCAACCGGCTCGAATCTCGTTCGTGATCGAGTTGCCGCCGTCGATTCCGAGCGTGCCGTTGATGACGATACCGCCCGGCTTGAGTTGCCCGTCCTCGACGCTGAACTGAATCTCTCGCGGAGTGATCGACGCGCCCGCTTCATATCCGGCAAGCTGTACCATTTCTGTTCTCCTCAATCGTTTGGTTCAGACGCAACCGGCCCCGAGCCGACCGCTACAAGGTCAGTTCGCGGCGACTGGGCGCCGTAGCATCTTCGCGGCCATCGCTGCGCACTCGGCGTCGGTCGGCCCCGCGGTGGCGCCATCGATCGACGGAACCTGCGCGGTCGCCAAGCGCCGAACCTTCGTCGTGGTCTTCGGCCCCGAGGTGCCATCGGAACCCGCGAACGGGTCGAGAATCGACATCTGCCACCGGCTCACCTCGCCGGCGTTCAGCAGCCCGGTTTGGAATTGCGGCGAGATCTGGCCGGCGTTGACCATCGAGTCGAGGCGTCGGACGAACGCGGCCTTCGAATCGGCGACGCGCGATTGCACTTGAATCGACAGTTGCCGGCGAGTCTCTTTCAGTTGCTTCCGCATCGCCGGGATCGACAGCGTCGCGACCGACTCGTCACCCGTCAGGTCGATTTCGGGAGCGTCGGCCACATCGGCCCCGACATCGGACGCCGGCGCGCCGAAGAGCATGTCGACTACGATTTTCAGTTCCTTCACCGTGTCGATGTCGGCGCTCAGGGTCTGCCCGGTCGCCTTCGCGAACATCTCGACCACGTCTTTCACCGCGATCATGTTCGAACTCGGCGAACCCGGCTCGGCCGAGGTATCGACGGCATCCGACACGCCTTCCTCGGCGACCATGTCCGTTACCTCGTCTTCCGCCAGTTGCCGCGTGATGCTCTTGCCCATGCCTGAAGACTCCAAAGAGAGTTGAACGAACGGACCTTGACCGGGGATGACCGGGTGTTGGACGATGCCGACGTGTGTCAGAAGGGCGCTGTACTGGTTGCCTCGCCCGTCTACGTAAGGTTCGCGGACCTCGACAGATACTGCGTGGTCGACGTTCCGCAACGACTCGCGCGCCTTGGGATCTTGCGCCGCGACTTCCATCGTCAGTTCACGGCCGTCATCGGTTATCGACAGGCCGACGACCTCGCCCGCCTTGTCGCGAGCCGATTGCGAATGGCCCCAGACCAGAGGAACGCGGTTCCCGGCCTTGCGTGAGCGGTCGAAGTTGGCCGCGATCTCGGCGATGGTTTCTCGCGTGACGTTCCAAACGCGATCGCCGATACGCCAACGCCCAACGCGAAGGATGTCCTTGCGGAACTTGGTCGAGCGGATGGGATCGGCGGCGCCTGAGTCGGCGTAGAACTGGTAGACGGTGGGACTCGCGAGCGTCGTCACGGTTATTCCGCCGGCGACCGCACGGGAGGATTGACAATGTCAAGGGTATTACGTTGTATTACGCGGGTCAATAGGCGAGTGGGGGGTTGGGCCGTTTGTCAAGGTGGAAACAGGGGGGCTACTTGGCACGCGCCCCCCTGTCCCGTCCACCCGAAGCCGAGTCCAATCTATCCGAACGAACGTCGCGCAGCAACCGCCGCCGCTTGCCGGTCCATCGCCTCGAAGGCCGGATCGTCCGGGTCGATGTCGCCGTCCGTGTCGAGCCGCACGTCGAGCGAATGGATGCCCGATCCGATGGCGACAAGCTCGGCGAACGAGTAGCCGCGGTATTCAGCATCGGGCGAAGCGAGGCGAACGAACGACCCGTCGGCCCGCTTGATCACGACAGCGTCGGCGTCGCCATCTGGTCCCACCATCACGGACAGTTCGAGGTCGAATCGGTTCATGAGCTGATCCCCTTCACGTCGAGGTATCGTTGCAACGCCGCGCGGCTTTCGGAACCGCGAGCCAGGTCGAAGACGCCGTCGAACGACCGGCCGTTGGCCCGCCACCATTGCGGACCGTCCGGGAGCCTCATCAACTGCTGAAGCGTCCGCGCGTCGCGGAACTTGACCGGTAGCCTTGCGATCAGTTCGGCGTCGAACTCGAAGTCGTATCCGAGCCGCGCCCAGGTGTAGTAGCCGTTGCGGTCGGCATCGTCTGGGCTTCCGGCAGCGAGCGTCCTGATTCTCGCGACCCCCTTCTCGGCCGCTTGCTCGACCTGTCGGGCGAACGACCGAGAGCCGATCCCTTGCCCTTGCTTCGCCTTCGGCACCAAGAACAGGTCGTTCGATATCTCCGTCTCGCCGGCGTCGTTCTTCACGATCTCGCTGTCGAGAACAACGCCGGTCCTGCCGTCCGTCTTGACCTTGATCGACGGCGGGCCTTCGCGGTTCTGCCGGATGAGGATCTCGGCCGACTCACCATCGGGAACGCCAGCGACCGACGCGAGGTCCGCGTCGCCGGCCCCTTCGCCGATGGCGTCCGCAACGATCCGATCCCAAGCAACGGTCGAAGGATGGTCGAGCTGGCCGTCTGTGGTGATCGAGCCAGTTCGCCGGACATCGGCAACCGACTTGCCGAAGCCCCCGACGAAGTCGCGTCCGACCGGTTCCGCGGCCGGTTGTGGCTGATCCGCGATTGTTTCCACCGGCTCGGGAGGCGCACCCGTGTCGTCGTCGATGCCGGCCGCCTGCGCTTGCTTGAGCGTCATCGGCGTGGAACTGCAACGACAATTGTATTCGTCGAGTAGCTTCAACATCTCTTTGTGCAGCGGCGAGCCTACCCGCGCGACCATTTTGTTCTTCGCCCAATGGGTCGGCCGAACTCGCGTGTCCCTGGTCGCATCGTAGGCCACGTATGGGAACCGCGAGGCGACGGCCGGCACCTCGGTCAAGACTTCCGTTTGCCCGGCGTAGTAGGCTCGATGGGCGAACGTCCTATGGACGGTCTCCGAGACGTTCCGCTCCACGTCGACGATCGCCGACACCCGCTTGTGCCACGAGTCGGCCCCCTCGCCGCGTCGGATGGATTCCCGGACCTCACGAGCTACCTTCGCATCGAAAAGCCGGTTCGCCGCCGATGACGCCCGGGACGCCAACGCCTCGGCGTTGGCCTCGACCGTCGCGCGTCGACCGCCGAGTAGGATCTCCTGGTCTTCGAGCCAGGCCAACCCCTTGTCGATGCTGGGCCACGTCACCTCGACCGCCAGCGTCTTGACCGTTTCCCTCAACGGCTGGAGCATGCCGGCGACGCGAGCCGCAAGGATGGTCTGCGCGTACCGGTCCCGTAGCTTCCGAAGGACGGCGCTAAAGTCGCACCATGTCGACGGACTCAGGTCCATCGCCCAACGCGGCCATCAGTTCGCGCAACAACGGTTCGTCGGCGCGCGCGGCCTTCTCGGCAATCGACAGGTCGGTCGGCGCGACGGGAGGGATCGTCGGACGTTCGACCGCGAGTTGGAATTGAGCAGGCCCACCGAGGCCAGGAAGGGCCGGAGGCACAGCCGCCGCCTCGCGGATGTCCGCCAGCCCTTGCGCCACGTTCGGACCGACCGGCAACTCGGCCAGCGTCAGCAACTGCTCGAAGTCGATGACGCCGTGAAGGAACAGCGGCGACACGGTCGGCGCGGACAGCAACGACGCGACGATCGACTTGATGCGTTCGCCCCGTTCGCTTCCCGACAACGATTGCCAGTCGAACTCGAAAACCGGACCTTGACCGACGGGCCAGTTCCAGTTCCGTGCGTCCTCCATCACGACCTGGTAGGCGCCCGCGACCTGGCCGAAGACTTCCTCGACCGTCGCGAACGTAACGTCGAGATGGGTCGCCGCCATCGCGTTCGTCCCGACATCCGCATTCTGAGTCGCCGAGCGTTCGGTCACGCCCATCGACCGGAGGGCCGCGTCGTCGAGCCGTTGCCGGCGTGCTTCCAACGGCCCCGCGTCCTGCCGCGTCGTCGGTGGCTCGTAGGCGAACATGCCACCGCCGCCGTTCGGGTAGCTCGCCGAGTCGAGGACCAGGACGCCGCCGCTGTCGAGCGCGGCTATTCCGTCGGAGAGGTCCATCATCGGATCGCGAATGTTGCCGTCGTTCCCGATTTCGCCCTTCGACCCCTTGGCGCTGGGCGTCGCCGGATACTCGGCCGGAGCCTTGCCGACCCCGTGGCCGTAGCTGAATTTGTTGTGCCATACCTCTTCGTGTTTGTCCAGCGCGCGGCGTGCCTTCCAGACTTCGAGGACCGCCCCCGTGTACCTCGACTGCCCGTGCGGCATCTTGATCGTCGGGTCGAGAGCGACCCACCAAGATTCCGACGGGTCGAGCGTCAACGGCTTGTCCTCGCCTTCCGGCTGGACCTCGACGCCCTCGAACGTCCCGTCGTCGCCGATGATCAGTTTCGAGTCCTCGAACGGCAGGTATGTCAGATCGTCGACGAGGGCCATCCCGTGCTCGATCCGATAGGTCCGCTCGAACGCCGACCGGCCGTAGGCGAAGCACCGCAGCGCATGCGGCAACATCGCGTACCACGTCTCCGTAAGGTTGTCGGCCAGCCGCTTGGCGCGAACGTCGTCGTTTCCGCCCTGCCACGTCACGGCCACCCGGATCGTCTGGGCAAGCGCGTTGATGACGCGGACGCCTAAAAGGAACTGGTAGTCCTTCTCGACTTCCTTGACCAACTCGGCCAGGCCGGTCGGCGATGGAATGCGCGAGTTCGCGTAGACGAACGGCGACTGACGAGTGACCGGAGGACGGACCGGCTTTGGCGCTACGCCGTTCGTTCCGGCCTTCGCTGCGGTTGTGACCATCACATTGCCTCGTTTCGTTCATTGATCGTCCGCCGCGCCTTCGCGACCATGCGTTCCAGATCCCGGATATCGATCCGTGCCAACGAAGAGAACAACGGTTGCCCGTCTGCGACCATATCCATCTTGAGCGACACGCTGTTGCCGAGGTCGTCGGGTTCGCTGTAGACGCCGACCGTTACTCCACCGCCAACCTCCACCTCGTCAATCAGTCGCACGTCATGCCCCCTATCGCCGAACGTACGGCGCGCGGAACGTCAACGGCTCATCGAAACACGCCGGCTCGTATGCCAGCGCCGCCGCCCAGAACCGGTCCGCGTGACCGACCGCCGGGTCGCGCTTCGTCACGACGTTGCCGTCGTCCCCCAAGGATACGAGCTGCAAGTCCTCGCGTAAATCCGGGTCGTCCGGGACGCGCACCTTTCGAGACTCGAATCCGACACGCAACCGCTCGGCCATTCGGCGTTGCGCCGGTTGCCCCAGACCGATGGCCTCGACCACGCCGGGAAACTCGGATTCCAACTCCTCGACCAGAGGCGCGCCCATGAGTCCGCAGTCCATCGCGGCCTTGACTACCCACCGACCGAGCCGCTTCCGGATCTCCCGCATCTGTTCCGCAAACGGCGTCTTGTGCATCACGAGGATCTCGCGGCACCAGCACACGTCGCCGACCTTCTCCCAAGTCCACACGACCGTCCTGTCCCTCTTCCGGCCGAAGTCGACGCCGAGATAGAGGGACGGAAACGTGCCGCCTGGTGGCTTGTGCGTCGGCCAAAGGCAATCGGTCGTGACCGCGTCGATCCACGAGCCGCGAATGAGCGTATCGCGGTCGGTAAACCAGTTGCCGTGAAGCAACGCTTGCCGCTCGAATTGCGGAAGCTGCGCGAGGTTCGATTCGTACTCGTCGCGTTGCAATCCCGGATTATCGGCCATCGTCGCGGGGATGAAGCGGCGGTTCTCCTCCGGCTCGGTCACGAACCGCTTGCGGACCCAGTCCCGGCCCGGCCCGATCGGGTTCGTCGCGGCCGTGATCCTCGGCGTGACGTTCAGGTATCGCGGACGCCGAAGGGACCGGAACATCCAGAGGTACGACTTCTCGCTGAACTCGGTCAACTCGTCGAAGCCGATGTACTGGTATTGCGTGCTCTGGTACCGCATCTGATCGGCCGCGGTTTCGAGGTAGCCGAACGTCAGCGTGGCGCCGCTTTCGAACGTCCATCGCTTCCGACCGCCCGACCAGCGAGCGATCCCCGATTGCCCAAGCCACGCATGCGAGACCTGCAAGAGGCCGCCGTCGCGTTCCAGGTCGACAATCTGCCGCCGAAGGATCAGGGCCGAGTAGCCGGGCGTCGCGATGTGTTCAAGCGCGCCCATCAGTAGGGCGATTGACTTCCCGCCGCCAGCCGCCCCGCCGTAGAGGACCTCGCGTTCGGGAGCGTCTAGGAACTCAGTCTGTCTTTCGCTCGGCTGTTCCAGCCACCACGACCGGTCCGTCGGCAGGGCCACCGATTGCGGATCGAACTGGTCGGCCAACCCGGCCCAGAACGAGTTGAGCAAACGCTTCTCCAAGCCGTCGACGGGCTTCGACGTTGCCGGGGAAGAGTCGGGCGATGATCCCATCGAGTGCCTCGTTCACTTCCTGGAGCATCTTGGTTGCTTGGGCGACCGTGAGCAGGGCGCCCTGGTCCATCATACGGGCCGTTTGCTTTTCCGCGATCGTCGCCCGCTTGCAGACGCTGTCGATGATCTCCTTCGCCGTCGGGTAGCGGTCCTGCGTCGACATGATCAGCGCCCCCACCGATTGCATACGTTCCTTCACCGCGTCCATGTCGCCGGTCCCACGGGCTTCGAGCAACGCGCCCCATTCCCGCTTGATGGATTCGAGCAACAGCCGCGGCTTGTCGATCCCCTCCATCTGCGCTTCGATGAGCGTTTGGATCAGGGCCACGTCGCGGCGCATGTCGAGCAGGTCGGGGTCGTCTAGAGCGGCCGCGTACTTCGCCTGGAGACCGGTAGGGACCGTGTACGTCTTCGATGTCCGCCCGTGCTTGTAGCTCGGATGTGACGGACCGGGAGGAAGCGACTTGCCCCCGTGCTTATCACAACGGCCGTTTGGCATCGCACGACATTGGCACTCCCCACCGGCCCGCGTCTTCGCTCCACATAACTTCCCGGCCATGGGGACTCCCTCGAAGACATGGGGACTTGTCCGGTCCGCCTCGTCGCTTTCCCTTACCCTTCAACGGGTTCCGTCCTACGGTTCCTCGCCCGCCACGTCGACATGCCCGACGGCTTCGGTTGCGGACTTCGGGTTGCCCTTGGCGAAGACGTAGACGCATTGATAGCCGCGAACGAGCTTCCGGCTGCTATTGAATCCAGCCTCGGCCCTCATCGGTAGAGACCCGATCGAAGTTAACAGCACCGCGTCGTTCCAGAACACCAGGCCCGACCCCTCGCATGCTCGAACCGTCGCAGCCGGAAGGCCCCGCAACCGCCCGCGCTTGTCGCGAACGTCACCGATGACGAACACGGCGAAGCGGTCGGGCTTCAGCCGATCGCAGGCGTCCGACAGGCACGCGGCGTAGGTTGCGTCGAACGTCTCGGCGTCCATCGCCGACAGGTCTCGTGGGTCGTCGCTGTAGCGTTCGAGGTCACCGTACGGAGGACACGAAAAGACGAAGTCGTACGGCTCGTCTTGCGCCGTCAGGTCGGCCACGTTGACCGCGTCGCCTTCGATCCAGACCGGGAACGGCTCGGCACAGATCCGGTCGGCCTGCTCGCGATTCGATTCGATCTGCTCCGGCCGGAGTTCGATTCCCACGTATTGGCGCCCGAGCCGGCTTGCGACGATCCCGCGAACGCTTCCGCCCGCGAACGGGTCGAGGATCGAGCCGCCCGGAGGGCAGAACCAACGATAAGCGATCTCGCAAAGGACAGGGTCAAAGATGGAAACCGTTTTTTTTGGACTGTTGCCGAGGCCCACGACGCTCGCTGTAAAAACCCTGCCTTTACCGTTTTCGCCCTTGAACCGCCCCAACTCCGATTCGACGCCCAACGCCATCCATTCACGCTTCCGTTCTTGCCAATAGCCTTGTTTCGTGTCCAGCACGTTGAACGGTGGAGCGACAAACAGACCCGACAATCTGCCTAGCTTCGGGTCGGCCTGCTCGCCGGCTTCCTGGACAAGTTCCGCGATCTGGTCCGCCGTCCAACCAGGCACGCCATCGTCCGGCGCCTCGGCGAGCAACTCCCGAAGGACGCCGTCATCCCATCCAGCGAGGTCGGACAGCCGGTTGTCGGCCAGCGCGCGACACTGGGCGTCGACTTCCGACTCGTCGACGATGACGGCCGGCAGGTGAGTCCACCCATTGAGCGTCGCGGCTTCGAGCCGGCCGTTGCCCTTGCGGACGACGCGCCCTTGGAGCTGCACGACGAGCGGCTGGTCGACGCCGAACCGCTTCATCGAATCGGCGATGGCCTGGACCTGGTCCGGGCTGTGCGTTCGGGCGTTGCGTGGATCGGGAACGACCGTAGACAGGTCGACGGCGAGGCGTCGAAGGGGCTGGGCGATATGGTCCAGGTTCAGCTTCGGCATTGGTGGACTCGCGAAGAGAAACAACCTCGGCGCCGCGACAACGTCAATCGTCCCGCCGGGCGCATGACAACCCAGCAAACGACGCCGAGGTCGAACCGCAGGCCCGCCGTGTTCTCTCCCCCAGAGACGTGGACAGGCCCGCGGTTCGGGGGCGTTAGGCGCCCTTTTTCTTCTTGAACGCTTCGAGTCCGTCGGCCAGCAGTTGGCTCCGCAGCGCGACGAGCCGGTCTTCGATAGCCAGCATCACCGACTCCGGCACGTCGTGGTAGATGACCGGCCCTTCGTCGGTGTAGTAGTCTTTCGACCCACCGCCCAGAATGTTCTCGGTGATCTTGACTCCACCGATTTTGACTTCGAATCTCTTCTCATCTTTCGCCGCCATCGTCAGCCCTCCTTTTTTCCGCTTCGTGTTCACACGCACGCCATCCGCGTCGTCAATCCAACATGATGGCCCCCCTTTCGGCCTGCTCGGCCTCGGGGGCCAGTTCACCGGAAAGGTATACGATTCGGGAATCGAGCCGGCGAAGCTGCAATCCGTCGAATAGCTTCATCACGCCGTCCGGGCAAAGGCCACCGACGCCGATCGGTTCGCCGGGCGAAACGTAGAGATCACGCTTTTCCTTGCCGGCCACCGTGGAATTGATCATCGGTTTGTCGGTCAGAATATAGAGGCCCGAGCCGAGCCGCGAGCAGTGCAATCGCAGGCGCATCCTCGCCCTTTCATCCAAGCGGCCGCACGGGCCGCGTCATGCCTAGCTTCAGGAACCGGCCGCCGCGTAGTTCGTTCGCATCATCGAACGGCCCCGCATCGCTCGCATGCCGCGCCGATTGAACAGCAGGGCGCCCAGAGATCGCAACGGCCCGCGTCTGCCGCTTCGTTCTACGATCCTGGTACTCATCTGGGAATTGTAGCTCATCCCCATCATAGCCGATGAATAGGCGCCAGCGACTGCTTGCGAACGAATCACGGCCTTCGATTTGCTCTTCGTCTTCAGCCCCACGGCCTGCAACGCGCCGACGTTCGGTTCGATCTCTCGACCATCCGCGTACAACCTCGGCCACGGTCCGGCCTGGTCGTTCGCCACCGAATGGAACGCCACGCCAGCGGCCCGCAACCGACCCTTGAGGTCCTCGCATGCGGGACAGCCGAACGACTCCGGCGATACGACGACGACGTTACCGTAGGCGCCGGCCTGCTCGGGCGTCTTCGTTCGCCCGGTCCACAGGTCCGAACCGTCACCCCCGACGAACCGTTCGATTCGCCAGTAATTCGGCCCGGCGTACAGATGCGAGATTCGCCTCCACAATTTGCCTCTCGCCACGTCCAGCCGGTGAATGCCCTGATGGAACACGCCACCCGTATCGACGCAATACGTCCGCCCTTCCTGCGTGGCCCGTTCCCGCCAGTAGGGAACCGAGGCTTCCATGCGCGAAGCGACCATCAGGCCAACGCCCGAACGAAGCGAGTCCGCCCAAGCCTCTGCGTACGATGGCGCGGGGAGAACGACTGGCTTGTCCGGCTCTCCGAAGACCAGCGCCGCCGGCTCGACGACCGCCGAGGCCCACGCGATCCCCTGCGGTTCTTCGGCGTCGTGCCATTCCACGCCGACCAGCATCGACATCATCAACAGAATCACGGTTCAGCCCCCTTGGCTATTGCTCGCCACGCTTTCGCCCAGTCGTCAATCGAAACGATCTGGCCCGCATCGCGTAACCGGTTCGCCTCGGCGAAGATCGCAGTCAGCACCGGCCGCACCTTGTCCGCCTTCGACCCAAACACCCTGCGAATCCCCTCGGTCGTCGCCTGGCCCAGTTCCTTTTCGTTCGATGCAACGCCGGTCCGGGAAACGTCCAACTCACCGAACACGTTCGCCACGGCCTGCCGTTCGCGAACGGTGATCTCGTCCGGCCCCTCCCCTTGCACCCGGTCGAACGCTGCGCGTGTGAACGCCTCCAGAGATTCGATTCCCGTCGGTGGCGGGTCGGGCTTCGGATCGGGTTCGGGTTTCGGCTCGCCGGGTTTGCCAATGCGGATCGTTCCGGCGTCCGTGTCGATCCATACGGTCGTCGATCCGTCGAGTTGTAGGGTGTAGTCGCCCAAGCGAACAGACTCGGCGCCGCGTATCTCAATCTCGGCGGCACTGATACCGAACGGCAACATCATCAGGATCAGGCCAGCGATTCGCATCATTCGGCCTTCTCCCATTCCCAAGTGAAGTCGCCCTTGACAATCAGCCGCAGCTCGCGCGTCCCCCCTGGCCCCGGCGGCGGATCGACCGGTGGAACGTCTTGCGGTGGCCCGTATCGGGCGACGACTTCCTTCGCTTCCCAGTTCCGGAACGTATACGCTCGCGGGTCGTACGTCGGGCGAAGCAACCAGTCGCCACCGTGACCGAGGCCGAGGGCGTGGCCCCATTCGTGGCGGATCACGTGGATCAGCCCGATCGTTCCCGACGCCGGCGAAACGTTCTCCCAATGCCACCGCTCGGCGTCGTCGTACGACTGTTCGAGCTGCGACCCGGAACCGTTCGGCAGTTGCGACCAAGCGAGCACACCCCCAGATCGTTCGCGATGCGTGCCCATGACGACGTTTGCCGTGCGGGCGTTCGCACTGTAGACGAACCGGGCGCCGCACACGGTCGAGATATGGGCAAGAGCGACCGTCACGACTTGTTTGTAGTCGCCGGCCGACATCTTCGGCGAGCCGGTCAGTTTCTCCGGAATCGCCCACGTGAGACCTTCTCTCGCCTGGTCCTTGTCCCACGCCGACCGGGCCTCTAGCGCATGGTCCGGGCATCCGCAGAACCGTTCCGTCAGCGTCCTGCTCGTGATCGGCCCGGCCCATCCGTCGACCTTCAGGCCGAACCGCCGCTGATACGATTGGACGGCCCGCTTGAGTTGCTCCGGCGTGACCGACTGCTTTCCGATCCACCCGTTTCGCTTCAACTCTCGGCGAAGGACCTTGTCCGGGATTGCCGGTTCGCGTGATAGATTCACCCTTGGCCCTCCGCTTGTTCCAGAACGTCCGCGAGGTCATCGGGCGCCGCTTCGCCCATCGCGTCGACCGTAGCGCGTGCCCAGTTCCGGGCGTCCTTCCGAGTCGCGTTGTCCTCGCGGAACCGCTTGATCAGCTGCCTGCGCATGACGAACGCGGCGAAACCACGCGGATGCTCGCGAGCCGTCGCAATGCGTGCTCCTGCCGATCCTCGGCAATTCTGGATCGCGTCGAAAATGGCCGTGATTATTGCGATCATCGCGGTCGGGTCGAACGCCGCTTTGACTCCGATGCCCTCGACTTTTGCCTTCGCCTCGGTCACCGCAAGGGCAATCTTCTTGCCTACGTCACCGTCAATCTTCTCGTCGATATCGTCTTCGACTTCGGTCTGTTCTCGCCATTCCACCACGTCTCACCTCATCGGTAATAGGCCGTTTCGATCAGTACCCACAGCATCGCAACCGTTCCCAGAATCCCGCCGATCGTCAGCAAGATCGACGCCACTACCGGCCGAGGCCCCTGGTCGTTGTGGAAGTTATCCATTGCGTCCCCCCGCTCGTTTACACTATTGGGGAAAGAATCAACGCTGGCACACCGTCCGCCATCACGTCTTCGTCGTTATACCCTTCGGCTCGCAACTCGTCGTCCAGGCATTCCATTCCAGCGTCCCCTTGTCCGCTCGTCTGCTCGCTGTAACGTCCTACCCACGTTCCGTACAGAGGCGAATAGCTGTTTCCTTCCGCATCCTTCGATAAGACGACTTCCCTGTCTTGGTTTGGCTCTCCTTGCAGCAATCCCACTAGTTCGCGCACAGTCATCACGCACCCCTTATCGCTTGCGTCGTCGCGAACCGGAGCACGATGTTGATGATCGCGATCAGCGCGGTCGAGATCTCCGACGCTTCCGGCGACGGCGTGAACTCGCCAAACCCGAACGACAGCCCGACCGAAAGAAGCACTGCCAAACCATTGAACCAAAGCGTTTTGCTCGCCAGCCAGTGTTTGCTCATCACATCCACTCCGAGAGTTGCCACATCGCGACAGCGAAGAAAGCCGTCCCGAAGACCCAATGCCACCACCTTGCGTCGTGCTCGTCGTACGCTTTGACCCAGTGCCACGGTGGGCGCGTCATTGCTTGCCCTCGTGCATCGGGTAGATTCCCCATTTTGCTACGGTTTGGTCGCGGAACTGATCGTCGGATTTGCTCGTCGCTTGGGCGCGAATCCCTGCTTGTCGCCATCGGCCTTTCGTTCCATGATTGCGGCAAAGCGAGCAAGCTGGATTTCGATGCGATGCAAACGCTCGGACAGAGACGTATAACCCTCACGGTTGGCATTGATCGTATCGCGAACGACGCTTCCTTCGCGATCGAAGATAGCTCGGACCTGGTCCGCGTTGACCTTTTCATTCGCAAGCAGTTCGATCGCTGTGGTCACCGAACTAAGCGTCGTCATCCCCCAGATCGTCGCGGAGAGTACGCCGACCGTGATTCCCCAGATCAAGCCGCTAGACGACCACAGAGCATCGAGCACGCGAACCACCTTGTTTCCGTCCTCGTCATCCCTGGATCGTTCGCTTGGCATCGGAACCCCTGTTTGGATGCGATTAGCCCACATTGTCTAGGATTTCCGCTCCCTAGTCAACGTGCCAAACGGAGTACGAATCACCCGCCCTCGTGAGCCGATGCCGTCCTCGGTGGGATCTCTCTGACCGTCAAGATTACCCGCGGCTTCTCGTATCCGTCGCCGATCCGCTTGAATCCGAACCACTCGCAGACCTGCGCGTCGTCGGCCCAAAGGACGCCGTTCAAGGCGTCGAGTACCGATTTCATCAGATTGTCGCAGTCGGGCTTGCCGTAATGCGGTCGACTCAACATCGGTTTCGTTTTGTAGGTGATCGCCTTCGGCCGCGCGAAGACGAACTCGAACCCGACGCTAACCGGCCCCGTCAGCGGCGCCCCGTCGTACGCTTGCCGGCACGCCGCCCGCGCGATCGCCTTGAACCCGTTCACCGGATGCGACGCCGGCAGGTAGTTGGTCGCCGTGTGCTTCCCGTTGACCTTGATGACCCGTTGCCGTTGTCGCGGCTGCGCAATCGGCGGCGAGTCAATCGTGAATACGAGCATCGGGTCAATTCCTCTCGGCTGATTCCAGATAGCACACGGTCCGCCGAAGCCTATCAGCAGACGCGAACAGCACGAGGCCCTTCTCGATCAGGGCTTGGTACGCGACATCGTCGGGATCGGTCGAAACCCTTTGCTTTAGCGACGCCGTCAACTGCATCGCCGACTGCTCGTAACCGTCCGCTATCGTAAGCATCCTCTCCCGCTTCGCCTCGCTCAAGTCCAACTGTTCGTACGGCGTCATTCCATCACCCCCCGGTCGACGACCGATTGAGCCAATTCGACTTCCGCCCGCCTCTCGGCCAGGATCGCCGGATTGTTCCGCAGGTGAACGCCCGGCGAACGGACCGAGATCCGATGATGCGCCGGGACGTATTCCGGTAGGTGGTCCATGACGGACCGGCCGGTATCGCAGTCGCAACGGACGATGCCGGTTGCGTGCTCGGGCGGCGCAATCGAGCCGAACCGCCGCGCGTGCTCCATCCACCTGGCCAATGAATTGCCGACCAGGTAGATCGAGACGCGGCCGAGGTCGCCGCATTGATTGCATCTGACGGTCGGCCCCGCTCCGAACTTCGCCGCCGTCTTGAGCTTGGCCCGCGTCTCGTCGGCAGCTAGCGCCATCCTCGCGATCGTCGGCGCGTGCCGTTCGTATCCCCGCGGGAGCGTCTCCGACTTCGCCAGCTGTTCGGAT
>Ga0255047_10000746_pt1 | contig 26148 bp, 26 predicted proteins | sample JV7_2_1_MG_FD_183640 | JGI IMG/M metagenome (GOLD analysis project Ga0255047, IMG submission 183640) | Seawater microbial communities from Jervis Inlet, British Columbia, Canada - JV7_2_1 | ecosystem: Environmental > Aquatic > Marine > Inlet | place: Canada: British Columbia | collected 2016-10-06 | reverse complement strand
TTAGTGAAAATAAATCACAAAATATGACTGAAAACCAATATTACAGTACCGCAGCTGGATGACAGCTGTCCCGAATTTGTCGTCCATTTGGCGACTTAGGCGAATATCGTGGCATTTAGCAACGCATTCACGGTTGATAGGTGTAATTTCCGCAAATTTGGCACTACTGACCTCAGGGTACATGGATCGATACGTTTTTGTTTTTTTTGCGAAGTTCACGGCATTTAGCTTCGAATAGTCGTATTTTCGCGGCTAATTGGACAGGAATGTAGAGCTGGCTAGTTGCCCGGATCGAGGCGATAGTGCGCGCCGCAGTACGGGCATTTTGCCTCGCCAGATTCTTCGATCGGTAAATAGACTTTGGGATGAGAATTCCACAGGTACATCCCGGGCATTGGACATGACAGCGGCAGGTCCGTCGCTCGCACCTGGTAACGGTGCTGAGCGTTGGCCGGAATAAGATTCTCGTCAACCGTTCCTGCTCTGGAGGCCACTGCAATATCCGTTATAGGTGCAAATACTGTACGGATTATAAGCACACGCCGACGGTATTCGCTATGCGTGCTTAACGTCCAGATGCGTCGCCCAGGCATCAGCGACAAACTGGCGTTGATCAAGGAGGTCCTGGTTTGAAATCAGTGGCGGTTGTTCATCGAGCAACAAATGGTGCACGCGCAGGCGAAACTCGCGATAAATATTCTGCAGGCGGAGCGCTACCTGACCATCGAGAGAAGCGGCCTCTGCCAGCGCGTCGAGTTGCCGAATATTATCTGAGTAGTAAATGACGGACCGATGTTTGGCAGCATTTGCGAGCACCAGGTATTGCACCAGAAACTCGATGTCACCAATTCCTCCCACGCCCTGTTTCAGATCAAATCGATCGCCGTCACTCTTGTCGAGTTGTTTACGCATTCGACTGCGCATGGAAATAACGTCGCTGCGAAGTGTGTCTTCGTGAATGTCTGACATCAGCGTCTGCGTGCGTATGCGTTCGAATTCGCGGGCGATGATCTCGCTGCCTGCGACCGGGCGAGCCCTCAGCAGCGCCTGGTGCTCCCAGGTCCACGCGTTTTCCTCCTGGTAGCGCTCGAACGCTTCGACATTGGTCACCAGTAGTCCTGACTGGCCGTCGGGGCGCAGTCGGGTATCGATTTCGTAGAGCATGCCCGATCCGGTCTGCGCCGTTAGAAAATGCACAAGGCGACGTACCAGCCGAGTAAAAAACATCGTATTTTCCAGCGGCTTGGTGCCGTTGGTCTTTTGACCCGTTCCGGCCGAGTCGTGCAGGAAGACGAGATCGAGGTCTGATCCATAGGATAGTTCGAGTCCGCCGAGCTTGCCGTACCCGACGATGCCAAATCCCGCTTTACGAATATCGCCACCTGACGTGACCATTGGCTCGCCGTGTTTCGCTGTCATGTCTCGCCAGGCAATCCTCAGCGCACTGCCCAGAATCGTTTCCGCGAGGTCGGTCAGGCTGTCGCTAACGCGCATAATAGGTAGGTTGCCGTTGAAGTCCGCGACGGCAATACGAAATTGGCTGGCGCGCTGAAATCCTCCCAGGACTTCGACTTGTGCCTCACTGTCATCGGCAACCGTCTCTGTCATTCGCCGTTCAAGCTCGGACTCGAAACCCTCGCGCGTGATTCTCTCGCTATATATTCGCGGATCCAGTAACTCATCGAGCAATACCGGATAACGCGCGATCTGCTCCGACACATACGCACTTTGCCCGCAGAGGCTGACCAGTCTTGCCATTGCCTGCGTGTTCTCATTCAGCAATGCCAGGTAGGCGCTGCGTCTTAACACTTTCTCCGCGATCACCAGCGTTCGACGTACAGCCAGCTGCGGATTGGCGTTATCTGCGAGCAACGCCAGCAGGTTGGGCACAAATTGCCGCAGCCGCCGCCTTGCGGTGGCATCAACATGTAACGTCGCAGTCGCTGTCCTGAACGCGATGATCGTCTTCGCGAGTTCGCGGGTCTCGCTCAGATGCTCTGCCTCCAGCGCCGTCACCCATTCCGCTTCCGACGTAGAATTTTCCCACAGCTCCTGGTAGCGAGTTTTGGACTCGTCGTCGACCCTGCCTGATTGATCGCGAAACGCGATTTTCTCGAACTGTTGCACAACGTTTTGACGATGTCGGTTCAGGCTTGCCTGCAAGTCGCTCCAATCCGCGTGTTGCATTGCCTCGGCCAGTCGGATCCGATCGATAGGATCAACGGGCAATTCGTGAATCTGCTGGTCACGGATCGCCTGGATAAAATTTTCGAGACGACGCAGGTATTCGTATGCGAGTTGTAATACCGCGACGTCGTCCGCACTGACACCATGCGGACCGATGAGCTTGGGCAGGATCTGCTGCAACTCCCGCCCCTGCAACTCGGATTGGTTGCCGCCTCGAACCAACTGCAAAGACTGCACAATGAACTCGACCTCGCGAATACCACCTGGCCCAAGCTTGATGTTGTCGGCGAGGTCCCGGCGCTGCACTTCCGCTGCGATTAGTGCGTGCATCTCGCGAAGCGATTCGAAGACCCCGTAGTCGAGATAGCGGCGGTAAACGAATGGCGTGATCAGATTTGAGAACAACTCCTTGGTGACAGCGGGTCGCGGTTTGCGTCCCACGATTCGGGCCTTTATGTAGGCGTAGCGTTCCCAGCCACGGCCATGCTGTACCAGGTAGGACTCCAGCGCTGCGAAACTGATGACGGGCGGACCGCTGTCGCCGAATGGCCTCAGGCGCGTATCAACGCGGAACACGAAGCCATCGGCAGTATTCTCTTCGAGCAGCGCGATCACCAGGCGACTGACTCGCGCAAAATACTCCTGCGCGCTGAGTGACCGGGAACCATCGCTATCCGTGCCACCCGGGTACAGAAATATCACGTCGATGTCCGACGAAAAATTGAGTTCGTATCCGCCGAGCTTACCCATACCCAGAATGACGATCGAAACAGATTCACCATTTTCGTCAAGCACGTTGCCGAAGCGGCGCTGAATTTCTTTTTCAGCATATCGTGTGGCCGCTTCCAGCAGCCGGTCCGCCAGTTCGGAGATCGAACGCAACGTTTCATCAAGCACTGCGTGACCCGCAAATTCGCGCCATAAAACATGCAGGAAATACCGGTTACGAAAACGGCGTAGCTCGCGCTTGACTGAGTCGAGAGGCTGCCCGCTGTTTTCCAGCTCGGAGGCAAACCTGTCCAGGTCCTCGACGTCTGGTGGCAGCATTAGTAGCTGTTGCTGTCCGACGAACCAGGCCGCCTCTTTATAAAAGGTGTTGGCTGCAAATTCGCTGCAAGCTACCAGGCGCACAAGAGTGCCGATCATATCGTCGGGGATCGACGGCGCAGCTTCAGACTGGTCGTATCGCTCGAACTGGCGCGACGCGATCGTCTGCAATTCTGCCGGCAGCGCCTCGATTGCACACTGCACGGCCGCGTTCTTTTGTTCCTCCATGTTGCGCAGTCTATCAGTCCGAATTATCGATGCAGATTGCTACGCGCTACACTTGGCGTCCGACCAAGGATCAGGCCTGCCATGTCGAAACACCTGCTAATTGTCTACCACACACAATCGGGCACTACTTCGCGAATGGCGGATGCCGTCATCGCGGGGGCCACGAGTGGTGACGTTGATGGCGTAAGTGTACGAGTTAAGTCGGCTCTGGAGGCCGTTGCCGAGGACTTGCTTTGGTCGGACGCATTTATTCTCGGCACGCCCGAGAATTTCGGCTACATGAGTGGGGCGCTAAAGTATTTTCTTGATCGCGTCTATTACGCTTGTGAAAACAAAGTTAGTGGCAAGCCATTTGCCCTTTTCATTCGGGCTGGCAACGACGGATCAGGGGCAATCAGCAGTATCCGGCGGATTCTGACCGGGCTGGCGGTTCGGGAAGTGCAAGAGCCTGTACTGATTGCTGGCGAGTTCGACGAGTCTCGATTGGCCGAATGTGAAGAGCTGGGGCTCACCCTCGCCGCGGGACTGGATGCCGGGGTATTTTAGGCGCTTGACGACTTGGCGCCTTCGGCCAGTTTCGCAAGTGCCTCGCCCAGCGGTATCGGTCTTCCCACGGCATGACCCTGAGCATAATCGACGCCCAGTTCTGTAATCAGCTTTCGCGTACTTTCGCTTTCGACATATTCAGCGACGGTCTCGAGCTCCATGACTTTCGCAACTTGTGTAATGGCAGCTACCATCGACTCCGATATCCGATTGTCCGTGATATCCCGAATAAAACTGCCATCAATCTTCAGCGTGTCAACGTTGAAATTCTTCAAGTAGGCAAATGAGCTCAAGCCGGCACCAAAGTCGTCGAGCGAGATCCGACAACCACGTTCGCGCAATCCGTCGATAAAAGCCTGCGCCTTTTTCAGGTTCGATACTGCCGCCGACTCGGTTATTTCGAAGCACAGTCTTGCTGCAGGAATGCCGCTCTCCTCAATTTCCTGATGAATGAAGTCGAGAATGTCGTCGTCGCCGAGCGACTGACCCGACAGGTTGATCGAGAAATTCGCCTGAACCGCATCAATTGACGCCGACTCCGCCGCCAGACACCCAATTGTGTTCGATGTCACCCACCGGTCGATCTGCGGCATCAAGCGGTATCGTTCGGCCGCTGAGAACAATGCCTTGTTCGATAAATACTCACCATCGTTATCTTTCATTCGCAACAAGATTTCGTATCGTGGTCGAACTTCATCAGGCTTGAGGCTCGTAATGGGTTGCGCCATTAGCTCAAAACCATCGGCATCGATTGCCTGCTGGATTTGTGAAACGAGTTGCATGTCGTCGTGGCGGCGAATGACGCTCAGATTCTGATCGTCAAAAATCTCAATGAGATCGCGACCGTGGTCTTTCGCCGCCTCACAAGCCATACGTGCTGTCGTAAGAGCACGCCCTTCGTCGCCCGTCCGCAAACTAAATTCCGCGACTCCGATGCTCATCGTTACCTGCAGCGATTTGTCACCCTCGAGATACCGCAAGGCCGACCCCTTATCGCGAATCTTGGCCGCGAGAGTGAGTGCGTCTTCGACGCTCGAGTGTGTGAGCAAAATACAAAAATCGTCGCCGGTCAGACGTGAAGCGACGGCGTTTCTCGGCAAACCCTCTTCGATAATGCCCGCAAATCGTGCGATGACGGCGTCACCGGCTTCGCGGCCGAAGGTGTCATTGACGAGCTGCAAATTGTCGAGATCGAGGTACATGAGCTGATGAGCGTCATCTTGTTTGACCAGCGATTTGGCCGACTCCTGCAGTTGTGCTTCGAATCCCGATCTATTCATCAACCCGGTCATCACGTCGAACGACCGTTCGATCACGTATTCGACCTTGCGAACAATATGCGCCATGAAACGTCGTTCTGGCTTGGTGAAATCACTTGCATTGACTCTTCCGAGCTGGGCAAGCACGCCTTCCACGTTGCCTTGCTTGTCCAGTAGCGGGCACAGCAGCGCCAGGTAGCCGCCCCCATCAGCCCCACCTGTAACCCCTTCGATTCCCGGAATTTCGAATACCACCGGCCGTCGATCGCTCTCCAGCCCCGGCAGCATGTGGTCGATCAAGTATCGATCCAGGACCTTGCGATTGACATTTTTCCAGCTGGAATGTGTGGCACTCACACGAATACGCTTGCCCGGAATCAGCAATACACTATAGGCAATGCCAAGGAACCGGCCGCTTTGGCCGACGAGCTGGGCCAGCCCCGAATGACTTCGCGACATGCCATGTATTTTCTCGTCGACCTCGTATACCAGCGTTAGCTCTTTCTCAACATCGACGACCTGTGCCTCGGCATGCTCTAACCGCTGGCTGATCATCAGCCCTTCACCAATCATGTCAATGGCCGGCATCAGGATTTTGGTTATCAGGTCCGGGTTAAATGCGGACGATTTACCGGCATTTCGCGAGAACACGACGATAAGAAATCCAAGGTGAGATTCTTCGCCGCCATACACGGGCAATACGAGCAAAGTACGGCCCGAGCTCAACGTACGCCTTATTGTCCCGTCATTCGCATCCGGTCCCGCAGCAACCTCATCGGGCAGTTCGACGACGAAATTGTCGATTTCGTAGTCATCGGCACCGTCGCTGCTCCAGACACATTGGCGATCGATATCGTAAAAACAGAAGCTATGCGCCCGTGGCACGAGCGAGTGCAGCAACCCCTTTGCGGTGCCGATATTTTTTCTTGTTTGCAAATTATGCAGATCGGCCGGCAACGTTGGCTCCTGCCAATGGCATCTCGCCAGGAATGCCCCACGATGCCAGCAGCAGCCAAATCTGGCTGTGACTCAGGTCTCAACTAGTAGTATTTTTGTTTGAATATTCAGGGAATTAGATTGTTTCCAGCCACTCGTCATCCGAGCCTTCGTTGACACCCTCGAATAGCGGCGTCGACAAATAACGTTCGCCCGTGTCAGGCAGCATGGCGAGAATTACGCCACCGTCATCTGCCTCGGCGGCAACGTCGAGTGCAGTCGCCAACGTCGCGCCCGACGATATTCCGGTGAATATTCCCTCTTTCGCCGCCAGCTCACGCGATACCTCGATGGCACGATCGTCACTGACAGATCGCAGTTCGTCATAAATATCACGGTCGAGCACATCGGGAATAAAGTCCGGCGTCCAGCCCTGGATTTTGTGTGGCGCCCACTCGCTGCCTGCCAGCAATGATGCGGCCTCAGGTTCCGTCGCAACGATGCACACCTCGGGTCTTGCTGCCTTGATAACCCGGCCCGCCCCGGTCATCGTTCCACCCGTGCCGTACCCGGTGACCCAGTAATCGAGTCGACGACCGGCGAAATCAAGCAGGATTTCGGGCCCGGTCGTACTGGCATGGTAGTCCGGATTCGCCGGGTTCTCGAATTGGCGCGCAAGAAACCAGCCATGTTTTTCCGCCAATTCTTCAGCTTTTTTGACCATGCCGGTACCGCGCTCCGCCGCCGGCGTCAGTATGACTTTGGCGCCGAGACCCCGCATGATCTTGCGACGCTCAATAGAGAATGAATCCGCCATCGTGGCAACGAACGGATGCCCAAGAGCCGCACAGACCATAGCGAGCGCTATGCCCGTATTGCCCGAGGTTGCTTCAATAACAGTCTGACCCGCTTGCAGCTCTCCCTTTTGCAGTGCGTCATTAACGATCGCAAATGCGAGCCGGTCCTTGACCGACGCCAGCGGATTGAATGATTCAACCTTGACGTACAACTCTACGTTGTCTGGCGCCATGCGATTGAGACGTACAATCGGCGTATTTCCGATTGTCTGCAGAATATTGTCGTAAATCATTCCCAGGCCTTTTTCTTGTTGGTTTATATCAAAGGTATAGCAGATTTCAACCGGCCTGTATTCACATAACCGCACGTTATATGGGCCAAGCTGCTGCGTGTGACTGAAATTCCTTCTGCAATTGAAACGAACTCTAGAATCTATGGTCACAGTTAAGAGTGGCGGGGGCGTCAGTATGAAATTACAGCAACTGAAATACTTGCTTGCGATTGTCGACAATGGGTTGAACATTACAGCCGCGGCTGAGAAATTATTCACGTCGCAACCAGGTGTCAGCAAGCAACTAAAATTGCTCGAGGAAGAACTCGGGCTGCAATTATTCATACGTAAAGGGAAGAGCCTCAACGGCATTACCACGGCCGGCGAACAGGTTATTGAGCGCGCCCGGCTGATCATGCAGGAAGCCGAGAATATTCGAAGTCTCGCGTCCGAGTATTACCACGAGGAAGGCGGGACACTGTCAATCGCAACCACGCACACCCAGGCCAGGTACGTCCTGCCAGACGTCATCCGCGAATTTCGAGATCGTCACCCAAAGGTCAATCTGCATCTCCACCAGGGAACTTCGGAGAAAATTGCGGATATGGTCACCGCAAACCTGGTCGACTTCGCGATCGCAACCGGTTCCCATAAATTGTTCGGGGATTTGCTGCTGGTTCCGGGCTATCACTGGGAGCACAAGATCCTCGTTCCGAAAGACCACGCACTTACCAAAATTGATCGTGATTTAAGCTTGCACGACCTGGTTGAATACCCGCTGGTCACTTACGCGCACAGTTTTGACGGTCGATCGCCACTGAAATGTGCATTTGCCGAGCAAAGTCTGGACCCGAATGTCGTATTCACCGCCCGTGATGCGGACGTCATTAAGACCTATGTACGAATGGGCCTGGGAATAGGCATCGTTGCGGGTATGGCGGAAGTCCAGGACGATCAGGAAGACATGACGACGATCGCAGCGACGGGATTATTTCCACGCAGCACAACATGGATTGGATTTCGCAAGGACATGGTTTTGCGCCGATACATGCTTGATTTTGTACAGTTGTTTGCGCCACACATTACGGCCGACCAACTCGAGCAAACCAGGCATGTCCGAAATCAAGCTGACGTTGACCGGCTATTTAACGAAGCCCACTTGCCGCTGCGGGACGGTTGTTCCAATGGCGGTGCCGCGGCCACGCCACTACAATCCATCGCCTGACACCCCGGTCAGTAAATACGAATGCCACCGTGCCGTTGGCGACTGCGGCGATCAACCCACCAAAGACCGAACAGGAAACCACCGATCAGGCATACGCCGATGGCGCCACCGACCCAGGAGAGCGGCAAGCTGCCCTGAAACTGCGCTTGCTGTTGCCGCAGACTAGAGCTTGTTGTGCTGAGCTCGGCAATGCGCGTTTCATTTTCATTGACCTGCGCCCGCAGACTTGCCGACTCTTCCTCCAGCGCGGCAATGATCGACGCGGGACTTGCGAACTGCTGGCGCAGATCCTCAAGCTCGCCGCGCAATCGATCGCTCTCCGCCTGGGTTTCGGCAACGATCAATTTCGCAGGTTTGTCATCAACGAGATACGCCGCTTTGACCCAGCCCTCAGTACCATCGGGTAACCGTACATTTGCGTAATTGCGGTCGCGCGACAGAATTTCCAGTTCCTGGCCGCTATCGAGCGTTTGAATCGAAGGTCCGCTCGTATCGGCCGCCTCGTGCAAGCCAAGGCGGAGATTGTCAGTCACATAAACCGTCTGGGCCATTACCATCAACGGCAAGAGCCCCAATATCCCACACACCAGACGCATGATTGTCCTCACAAGACGTTCTCCCTAAATCGATTTTACGTCGAATGCTCTATTGATCATAGACCCAGCGCAGCAAAGCCTCCTGAATTTCCTGGCCAGGTCCGCGGTGTATATCCTTGTAGCTCTGCATTGTAACTACTGCAAAGCGGCGACCGGAGCGTGCCTGCAGGAAACCGGCGATTGCCGTAACGTGATCGAGTGACCCTGTTTTAAGATGTGCAATTCCGTCAAGTGCAGGGTCGTCGAAGCGTCGCCTTAGCGTCCCATCGAGTCCCGCCAGCGACAACGACGACACATACTCAGGCATGTACGGCTGCCGCCACGCAAATTCGAGCATGCTGCCCATGTCCCTGGCCGTCATGCGTGATTCGCGCGACAAACCAGCACCATTGTCGAAGGTCAGGGAGTCGAAATTCAGCCCGCTATCGGCGAGCCAGTTCGCAACGACCTCACGCCCGCCTTGCTCGGTACCGGGCTCGCCGAGCACCTCAGCTGAAAGGGTATACAACAACTGCCGCGCCATGACGTTGTTACTGTGTTTGTTGACGCGAGCAATGATGTCCGCCAGCGGTAACGAATCGAAACTCAGCAATGGCTGGATATCCTCCGGAGCGATCACATTGTCCCAGTCTCCATTGAATTCACCGCCCGACTCACGCCACAGTGAGCTGAACAATCCATAGACGAAATCGTTGTGACTTAGCAATGTGCGATCCATTGCGTAGCGTTTGCAATTTCTCGGAAATTCGCCGCTGAAAGTCATTTTGTCGCCCGCCAGATTGGCGGATATCGTGATACCACGTTGATAACCGCGACAAGGCCCGGTCGAGAGTGATAATTGATTATCAATGCTCAGATTTTCCAGCGTCGGATCAAGCAGGACGCGCACACTATTTGATTCATGCACGGGCTCGAACCAGTAACGCACCGCTTTGAAGTTCATAAGCAAAGCGTTCGGCGCAACGTTGTAGGCGCGTAATGGTTGCCGATCGAACGCAGCAGGATCGTGTTCGGACACCAGGAAGAAGCTGTCGTCGATATGCAAATCGCCATTGAGATCGCGAATTCCCGCCTGGCGTATTTTGCGCAACAACTGCCATACGCGTTCTGTAACCATGAATGGATCGCCATATCCCTTGAACAGCAAGTTGCCATTGAGGCGGCCATGCTCTACGTCGCCCAACGCAAAGACTTCGGTTTTCCAGGTATAAGCCGGACCCAAAACGTCGAGCGCGACGAGGGTTGTCAGAAGCTTTATGGTAGACCCCGGATTGCGCGCAACGTCGTCATTCCATTGCAATACGACTTCGCCATTATCGAGATCCCGCACGTGCACACTTAACGTGTCGTCCGGAACCTGCCGAAGGACCAGTGCCGCCCGGGCGCGTTCCGGCAGTTCAGAATCGACGGCCAAAGCGCTTCCATGCCCACAAATAACCGCCAGCAAGATTACAAGTCTCATCATCACGGCTTCCGAATTCCGAATGTACGAATACGATCAGTTAACGTGGTTGATTTTATGCCGAGCAGATCGGCCGCTCCGCCTGGCCCGGACACTTTCCAGTTAGCCTGCTTGAGCGCCACAACGATATTTTTCTTTTGAAATTCACGCATCTCTATTTCCGTCAACAATTGTTCAGGCAGCATGTCTGCGGCCTCGGGACTTCGTGCACCAACGACAGAATTCGACATGGACAAGTCGAGGCGCAATACGTTACGCGGCGAAAGTATCACAGCACGCTCTATGACATTCTTCAGCTCGCGAACATTGCCCGGCCAACTGTAGCGCCGCAACATGTCTGCCTGGCTGCGCGTCAGCTTCATTGGCGGCCGCGCAAAATCGCTACAGGTCTTCTCCAGAAAATGTCGGGCCAAGTGAATTACGTCGTCGTCACGATCGCGTAACGGGGGCACATCGATCGGGAAAACACTGATCCGATAGAACAGATCCTCCCGGAACGCCCCGTCAACGATCTGCACTTCAAGGTTTCGATTAGTAGCGGCAATGACGCGCACATCAACTGACTTCGTAACGTCATCTCCTACACGCTCGAATTCGCTTTCCTGAAGTACGCGCAGCAACTTGCCCTGTAGTTCGAGAGGAATTTCACTGACTTCGTCAAGAAAAATCGTGCCGCCATCCGCGAATTGAAATCGGCCGACGCGATCGCGATGAGCGCCGGTGAACGCGCCTTTTACGTGGCCAAAGAATTCACTTTCAAATAACTCTTTCGGAATTGACGCGCAGTTAACTTTGACAAGTGGCCCGTTGGCGCGCGGACTTTGTGCATGAATAGCGTGTGCGACCAACTCTTTGCCAACACCGGACTCACCCTGTAGCAAGACACTGGCCGGTGTTTCCGCGACTGCATTGACCCTTTTGAGCATTTGCATCAAGGCCGGGCTTGTTCCGACGATTCGCCCAAAATTCAACGCGACATTAACTTCCTCGCGCAGGTAGTCACGTTCGTGTTCGAGCTCTTCGCGCAGCCGCGCATTTTCAGCCAGCGTCACTCGCAAGTGTCGTTCAGAGCGATTGCGCTCGGTGACGTCTTTGGATGCGATCAGCATACGATCGACATCGCCCGCTGCGTTGCGGCGTGAAATCGCCGAGACGATCAGGTCGAGTACTTGTCCGTCCTTGGTGACGACCTGCCGTTCTTCATTGTTGAAGTCGCCCTGATTGATAAATTCCTGGAGCCGACCCCCGCTGAATCGTTGCCGGTCAGTCGCCGTAAAAAAATTGCTGATAGGGCGGCCGACGACGTCTTCCCGTTCATAACCGAGTTTTTGCAGCCAATGATCGGTAACGGTGACAATGTTGCCCTCACCGTCCACGGTGTGCAGCATCGCCGGTGTTGATCGATACAGGCTGCGGTATTTGAAATTGGCTCGTGCCTCGTCGGAAATCTCAGTGTACATCGCAACTGTGCGAAGAAAATCACCATTCGGGTCGTACTCGACGACCGAATTAGTCAGGCACTCAATAATTTCACCGGACTTCGAGACAAACGCCAGCGGTTTGTTCTCCAATTTGCCTGTGCGCCTTAGTGCCGGAAGAAATTCCTTTTCGATCCGTTCTGCGGAATCCGGCGTAACGAATTCAGTCGGCCGATGACCGATCATTTGTTCGCTCGTATATCCCAGTCGCTCCAGCAGCGCATCGTTAACGTCGAGGTACGCGCCGTCGGCGCCGATCGAGGTTGACATCACCGGCGCACGGCGAAACAGCCATTCATAGTCGTCGATTTGCGTCATCTTGACAGTTTATACGAAATTTCGTAAAAATGTGTTACGGTTTTTCGTAAATTACGAAATACCGTAACACCGATTTCTACGTAACTCCTTGTTTTTAAAATTTATATTAAGTTGGCACGGTCCGTGCAATAGAGATGATCATGACCTCTCTTAGGAATCGATCATGAAGACCAGGAATGTAGAAAACGGGCTCGCGCTGGTCGGCGCGCTGCTCATCCTATTTGCCGTAGCTTTTGCCGCGACGACCGTGTTTAACAGCCCGCTCGAACTTGAATTTTCGATGCAAGTCCATACATCGACATAAACCTACCCGGGACGCTTACCGATCAGGACTTTCCCCCGAGGACTGATCTGCGATTCCAGTAGAGATTGGCGGTACTCCCCCGTGCTGCCATTGCTTGGGCGCCGGAGACCGTTCCGTGTCGGATCGGCCCGCTGAATCATTTAACGATCTCAGTTCTCCGGCGCCTTTTTCTTACCGGGAAACCCGGTCCCGATGATCTTCGGCGCGATCACCGCGCGACTCTACGCCCCGGCTACTGATTTTTCGGCGAACCCGTTGCAACCACAATCGAGCCCACGCGAATTCGATGCTCAGGATAGCCAGGCCGATGGGTATGACGACCAGGGCCGGTCCGGGCAAAACGATCAGTGCGACGCCAACCGCCAGCACGGTACTACCGACCACGGTTACCGCTATGCGGCGTGCGACCTTGTAGGTTCGATTCGCTGTCTGATTCATCATTTCTCAAGCTTACACCATCAAATCCATTTGTTTTTCGACAACCATGCCGTAGTCTTTGTTGCATGCGTGGCGCATTTATTTCCATTGCAATCATAGCCCTGGCCGTAGATAGCTCGGGCGAGGAACTGTCTGACAATCGTTTGCTGGTGGATATTAATGCTGCATCGATCGAAGTCAGTGCCCGTCCAGCCGGCCGCCGGCCGATACGCCTGCCAGACCTCGAGTTCGAGATTCGCCTCGAACCCCGTTGCGCCGCCGGAATGAATGCCGATTCAATTTCGGTCAGTGTCGCTGACACTCGTCTCCGCATTGGCCGCCAGACGCTTGCTGAACAGCCTGTTATCGAGACAACAATCCGGGTTCCTCGCAAGCAGATCGGGCCACTCGCAATCGACGATTTCTGTGTGGCTGACAATGATGCCCCTGGTGTTACCTTGCATCGCGTTCGTGACGCCCTGACGGCCCAGCTGTCACTTAAGTGCGGCGGCGACGGCCGACAATCGATAATCTATAAGACTGAGCCGCTGGCAATAACGCTGTTCTGCGAAACAACAGCTGCCGATCAGTTGCCTTCTTCGCCGACGCCAACGAGGTTGTGATGGAGGAATTCGAGCGTCTTTTCCCACGCATCCTCTGCAACGGCGGCGTTGTAGTTGTTGCCGGTCGGATTCGCGAAAGCATGGCCGGCGCCGGGGAAGATATGAATTTCGTGTTGCTTGCGCAATCGCTCCAGTGCGCCCTCGAACTCCCGCACTGACTCGACACTGATGCCCGTGTCGTCGGCACCGAACAGGCCAAGTATCGGCACATTGACTGGCCCCAACAGATCTTCATCGCCCGTGACCCTGCCGTAGTAAATCACGGCGGCATCGAGCTCGTCGGGGAACAGCATTGCGGTGTTCAGTGACCAGCCACCACCAAAACACCAACCGAGCGAACCGATACGAGGTGCACCCGCGGCCGAGCTGACGAAGTTGTATGCCTGGCGAATATTTTCTGACGCAAGCTCCGTGTCCGCACTTACGGACAACATCAATTTTTGCGCGTCACCAACTGAGGTCGCGACCTGGCCACCGTACAGATCGACAGCGAGCACGATATAGCCCTCGGCCGCCAGCCGATCGGCCATGGCCCGAATATTATCGTTTAGTCCCCACCACTCGTGAATGACGATAATCGCGGCCAATGGTTCTACCATGTCGGATGGAAATACGAAATATCCGTACACCAACTCATCAGCAACTTCAGCATAGGCCAGTTGGTCCGACACGACTGCGCGTTGCGGAGCGATCTTCGCGCCCTCACTTGCATCGGTCGTATCGTTGGCATGCTCGCGAGCCATCGCTTCAACATTATCGCGGGCGATCTGACCGTCGGCTGACGACGCATCCTGCTTGTCTCCGCCGCAGCCGGCCGTGAGTATCGCCACGCCCAGGACACCTGCGAGAAGGTAGCGAGTGACTTCGAAGCGCTTGAACATGGACGTATCCCGTAGTGGCTGGGCTGGCGGACCAGGCCGTTCAAAGACTCGTTAGTTTAATCGAAAATGGGTAGAAGGGTCGATCGGGTGTTCACGGCAGACTAGAATGTGGCATCAGCCCGGATCGCGGGCGAATCGGAGTATCCATGAGCCTGCTTCAGGAATCGATCATCTACTTGCTCGCAGCAATCGTCATGGTGTCGATAAGCCGGCGCTTCGGCCTCGGTTCGGTACTCGGTTATCTCGCCGCAGGAATCATTATTGGTCCATTCGGCGTCAAGTTGATTCAAGACCCCGAACACATACTGCATTTCGCGGAACTGGGTGTCGTGTTCCTGCTGTTTATCATCGGTCTTGAGCTGCAGCCATCGCGGCTTTGGGTGCTGCGAAAAATGGTATTCGGTCTGGGCGCAGCGCAGGTGGCGCTCAGTGCCGCCGCAATTGCGGCTGTTGCATGGGCGCTGGGACTGCGCGGTAACACGGCATTAATCATCGGCCTGATTCTCGCCTTGTCTTCAACAGCATTTGTACTGCAAATGCTGGCCGAGAAAAAGCAGCTAACGACGTCACATGGCCGGGCGGCATTTTCGATTCTGTTATTCCAGGACCTGGCCGTGATTCCGCTGATCGCATTTCTACCGATGCTCGGTACCAGCGCCGGCGGCGGGATCAGCGTATTGCAAGCAGGTATCATGCTGCTAACGATTGGTGGCCTGATCGTTGCTGGTCGATTCCTGTTGCGGCCGGTACTGCAGGTTGCTGCCAGCTCGAAGATCCCCGAGATATTCACCGCAACGGCGCTTCTTGTCGTTATCGGCGCAGCCCTGATCATGGAATTGGCAGGCATGTCCATGGTACTTGGTGCCTTTATCGCGGGAATGATGCTTGCCGATTCTGAATTCCGACATCAACTCGAAGCCGACCTCGCGGCATTCAAGGGACTGCTGCTAGGTTTGTTTTTTATCGCCGTCGGCATGTCAGTCAACATCGGTCTTCTGCTGGAGTCACCGGATCGAATAATAATTATTGTCGTGCTCTTGATGCTCACCAAGGCAGCGATCCTCGTTCCTGTCGCACGTCAATTTGGAATTTGCGATTCGCGTGCGTCTTGGAGCCTGGCCGCCGCCATGTCACAGGGTGGCGAATTTGCGTTCGTATTGTTCGGGATTGCGGCACGAGATCGATTGCTGCCGGTTGGCCTGATTGACGAATTGATACTTGCAGTTGCTATATCAATGTTGCTCACACCGTTTGCGTACCTTGCCGTAGAGCACTTTGGCGAGAAAATGTCCGCAGTCGAGAAGCCCGAATACGACGAGATGGAAATGTCGCACAATGAGGTGATCATTGCCGGTTTTGGCCGCGTTGGTCAAGTTGTTGCCCGGCTGTTACGCATCGTGAACAAATCCTGTACAGCACTCGAGATCGACTCGTCGCAAGTTGATGTCGTACGTCGTTACGGAAATGCCGTGCACTACGGCGACGCATCGCGACTCGACATACTGCGCGCCGCTGGTGCCGAACACGCGAAAATTTTCGTACTCGCCATTGACGATATCGAAGCATCCATGCGAACGGCCGAGGCCGTCGTGCGAGAATTTCCACACCTCAAAATTATTGCGCGCGCACGAAATCGCCGCCACGCGTATAACTTGATGGACCTTGGTATAGATCACATATTCCGCGAAACACTGTTATCAAGTCTCGCGATGTCGGAACAAGTTCTGCGACTACTCGGGCTTAGCAATTCTGATACTGAGATGATTACGTCATCGTTTCGCCAACGTGACGAACGTCTGTTGCTCGAGCAACATGCGATTCACGATTCGGAAGAACAGCTTATTCAATCTGCGAGGGACACTGCCGAAGAACTTGATACATTATTTCGGGACGACACGCGCAAGCTCTAAGAAAATCAGTCTTCATCATCCCATATTCTGAGCTTGCTCTTGTCAACCTGCTCCCATTGCTGTTCACTCTTGCGTACGTTTTGCACAACTTTCGCAATGACATACACGACAACTCCCGCAATGATCAATAAAACGGTAATCAGTCCGTCCGGCATTGAGCATCTCCTGTCGGTTATCGAGTAATCAAAGCATAACATCGGCAAGCACCAACATTGGTTCCGTACGCACATGACCAGTCTGACATCTAACAACTCTGCCTGGCGACGAGCTATAGATTTCGTTCGATTGTCGCTGCGCGATGCCGACGTCGACTATACGCGGGGACCGATCGGTCGTGCGCTCGGTCTGCTGGCAATACCGATGATGCTGGAAATGTCGATGGAATCGGTGTTCGCGGTCGTCGACATCGCATTTGTATCCCAGCTCGGCACAGATGCGATCGCTGCAGTCGGAATTACTGAGGCGCTTGTAACGGTTCTGTACGCTGTTGCGGTCGGCCTCGGAATGGGCGTCACTGCGATGGTGTCGCGCCGCATCGGCGCAAAACAAGCCGATGCGGCCGCCAGTGTTACTGGCCAGGCACTGTGGATTGGCGCCGTGCTGTCCATCGTAATCGGCGTTGCCGGCGTCGCGTACGCTGAAGATATGCTGATATTGATGGGTGCGTCCGACAGCGTCGTGGCGACCGGCACAGGTTTCACTACCGTGTTACTCGGCGGGTCGGCCAGCATCTTGTACCTGTTCTTGCTGAACGCCGCGTTTCGTGGCGCGGGCGACGCAGCTGTCGCGCTTCGATCGCTGTGGCTCGCCAATGGCCTGAACATTGTCCTTGATCCCTGCCTGATTTTCGGCCTCGGTCCGTTTCCCGAAATGGGCGTTACTGGCGCGGCGGTCGCGACAACGATCGGACGGGGAACCGGTGTCTTGTATCAACTCTGGTATTTGTTCGATGGTCGCGGTCGACTCGAGTTTCATTTTCACCATTTGCGCATCGTTCCCTCGTTGATCAAACGGGTGCTGATTATCTCGATCGGCGGAGTGGGTCAATTCCTGGTCGCAACCTCGAGCTGGATTGTCATCATGCGCATTGTGGCGCTGTACGGCAGTTCCGCGATTGCCGCCTACACAATTGCCTTGCGCATGCTCGAGTTTGTCTGGCTGCCTGCCTGGGGACTTGGTAATGCGGCCGCAACCCTGGTCGGGCAGAATCTCGGTGCTGATCAAGCGCAGCGTGCCGAGCATTCCGCTTGGCGCGCCGCCAGATACAACACGATATTCATGTCCGTCGCCGGAATATTTATCGTCGCGCTGGCGCCCTGGATCGTCGGCTGGTTTACGAACGATCCCGAAGTAATATCCTACGGCACGAGCTGTCTGCGCATTCTCGGACTCGGCTTTCCTATGTATGCGATCGGCATGATCATCACGCAGGCCCTTAATGGGGCCGGTGATACGGTGACCCCGACAATAATCAACCTGATCTGTTTTTGGATGTTGCAGATTCCGCTGAGCTATTGGCTCGCCGCGAACGCGGAGCTTGGACCGAATGGTGTGTTTCTCGCCATGGTTATTTCCGAATCTTTGCTGACGGTGCTCAGCGTCATTGTATTTCGACGCGGCAACTGGAAACACCAGCAAGCCTGACAACAAGTCGTGGGCTTGAGTACCATGCCTCTAATCATCCACCGGGAGAGATATTGATGACTGACCTGTCACGACTGGCCGACATGGCCGAGATTCTAGGCGCACTGGTCGTTATCGGCGGCCTGATGTTCGCCGTTCTACAAATGCGAAACATTCGCCAGCAGCGACGCGAGCTGGCAGCCATCGAGCTGTTCCGTTCATTTGGCAATCCGGAATTCAACAAAGCGTACGAAAAAATCATCAAGTTGCCAGACGGACTGAGTGCAGCCGAGATCGAGGCCAGGCATCCGGATCTCGAACACTGTGCGATGTTGATTTCCACGACAATGGAGAACATCGGCGTCATGACGTATCAACGCATCGTGCCGTATCTTGTGGTCAACGCTCTAATCGGCTCAACCACAGGGCTGCTGTGGCGGAAACTTGAAGGATGGATTCTCGGCCTGCGCGAAGAGCTGGGCAGTCCAGACGCGTTCGAGTGGTTCCAATGGCTGGCCGAACGACTGAAAGAAAACCGGGATCCGAACGAGAAGCCGGCGTTCGAAGCGTACAAATCGTGGAAGCCAATGCGAATTACAACTGACATCTGACCGCTCCCTGATCGTTCAAAACGTGATCTGCTACGATCATTCGCGGCCAAAAATCACTATTCTTGGTGCATGACGACTGGAATCACCAACGTCGGTCCGGCCGCAATTTTTTTCACGATCGCCGGTGCCTTGCTGCTTACGCTGATCTTCCGCTCAACGGCCAGTCACATTGTGGGCCTTGTCACAGGCTGGATCGGAGCGTTTCGAATCCGTCGTGCGCTCGCCAGACGCAGCCAGGATGTTCTGCACGACTTCATTCTTCCCGGCGCCTATGGTGGCCTGACCAAGATTGATCATGCGATCCTGACTGCGGGCGGTATTCTTTGTATTCAGACCAAACATTACAACGGCATTGTCTTCGGCGGTGAAGAAGAGGCTCAATGGACAAACGTCGACGGTACGACACGACGGCGCTTTCTGAACCCCTTGATCCAGAACGAGGGCCGAACACGCGCGTTACAAAAAATTGTGCCCAATGTTCCGGTCGCCAATTTGATCGTTTTTACAGGCAATGTCGATTTCCCAACGCCTCCGCCGAATAACGTCATCCGCGTTGCGCAGGTAGACGGCTATATTGCGAAATTCGTTTTCGGCCCCAGTAAGATCAAGGACTGGCATGCTGTCTGGCTTACCGTCAATTCTGCGGCGCTGATCGATGAAGCAAGCCGTAAGGACCTGCAAGCGCAGATCGCGTAACCGGGCGATATCCGCCCTGACGTAATCATTGCTTTATACTCGGCCGGGTCTTGCAAGCTGAAGGGCTGCCGATCGATGCAAAACCCGGATATTCTTGTTTCCTCGCCACTTGGCGTACTCACTGTGCTCGTTTTTGTCGCAGCCTTCTTTTTTATGCTCGAGCAGACGACCAAAGCCAAATTATTTCAATACGTCCCACCGTTGTTGTTTATTTACGCGACCCCGGTCTTTCTCAATAACTTTGACGTCATTCCCAGCAGCTCTCCGGTTTACTCGGGCTTGAGCGCTTTCGCGCTGCCGGCATTCATCGTGCTCATGTTGATCAGAGTCAACGTGCCAGCCGTTGTTCGCGTCATGGGGAAAGGGGTGCTGGTCATGCTCATGGGCACGGCAGGTGTCATGGTCGGCGCCGTTGTCGCCTACTTCGTCGTACACGGCTCCTTGTCGGAGGACGCGTGGAAAGGATACGGCGCGTTAGCGGGCAGCTGGATTGGCGGTACAGCGAATATGGCCGCTACGGCCGAAATGCTTGGCACTTCGGAAGAACAATTCGGTCTCGCGGTCATCGCCGACAACGTCGTCTACATTGTCTGGTTGCCGTTGCTGCTGATGTCGCGGGATTTCGCGGACAAATTCAACCGTTGGGCGCGAGTGCCGGAGGACCGCATAGCAAGTATGGACATGGCTGCCGAAGGTTACGTCGAAGCAGACCACGCACCGACGATGCCACAATATCTGTTCATCGCCGCAATCGCGATTGGCGTAACCTGGATCGCGACGGCGGTGGCACCCAACATTGCGCAATGGCTTGCTGGCGTGAACCCGGGCCTTGAAACCGCCTTTTCCGCAACCACGGTTCGCATATTGCTCGTCACGACGATTGCCCTCTTGTTGTCGGCAACGCCGGTATCCCGGCTGCCAAACACGACGGCGCTTGGCACCTCCCTGATCTATATTTTTGTCGCCGGCATGGGCGCCCGGGCGTCGGTGTCGGGCCTGGCCGAGGCACCTATGTTCGTTTTCGGTGCATTCATCTGGATATTCATTCATGGACTGTTCTGCCTTGCAGGCGCGTGGATGTTTCGCGTTGACATTCACAGTGTTGCGATCGCATCCGCTGCTAACATTGGAGCAGCAGCATCGGCGCCCATCGTTGCCGCGCATCATCGACCCAACCTGGTGCCAGCTTCGATTTTGATGGCATTGCTGGGCTACGCGTTGGGTAATTATCTCGCGCCACTGACCGGCCATCTCGCGCGCATTGTTGCGGGCCAGTAACGTGCGGCTATCGATTAGCCGGGATCAACTCACGCAATGGGCGACACGAGCCGCGATTACGGTTGCGTCACTGGTCGTTGTCGGCTCGGCACTTATCGCGTGGTTGTTGCACGACCGTCCATTGTTATCTGCAATTGACTGGCCTCCTTACCCGGAGTTTGAAGCCGGCGCCGAAGCCGTTACCGTCACCTGGCTTGGCGTAACGACATTGCTTTTCGATGACGGCGACACACAGGTCCTTATTGACGGATTTTTTTCGCGGCCATCGCTTGCCGATATCGTCTTTGATATGAGCATCCAGAGCAATGCCGCGCACATTAATTACATTATTGACGAGTACCAGCTGCGCAGGCTGGCTGCCATCATTCCGGTGCATTCTCATTTTGATCACGCTATGGACATCGGCGCAATCGCCAACCGCAGCAGCGCATCCATACTCGGGTCAGAAACAACCGCGCAAATCGCCCGCGGTGCCGGCGTGCCCGCCGACCAGATTGTCGTTGCCGAAAGCGGTGCTGATTACTCGTTCGGCAAATTCACGGTCACACTCATTGATTCTTATCACGCACCAATAGGATGGGGCGGTTCGACGCCGTACGCTGGTACTGTCGACGAACCGCTCGAATTACCGGCGCCGGTTAGTGCCTGGCGCGCGGGCAAGAGCTATTCAATTGTCATTGCTCATCCGCAAGGTACAACGCTGATTCAAGGCAGCGCCGGGTTCCTCGCAGGCGATCTCGACGAAATCGTTGTCGACGATGTCATGCTTGGAGTCTGGGGCCTTGAAGGCCTGGGCCGCGAATACACGGAGCAATACTGGCTGGCTCTCGTAACGTCGACGGGCGCGAAACGAGTATTGCCAATCCACTTCGACGATTACACGCGCCCGTTTGGAACCATCGAACTCAGTCCCCGGGTACTCGACAACTTCGTCGACACAGCCAACTGGCTCGATGAAATACGCACTACCTGGGACAATGACGCCAGGTTGCATCTGTTGGAGTTCGGCAAGCAAATCGTGCTCTATCCGCCGGCAACGCCCGACGCGTGACGCCGTGTAGTCCGGTTATTCAGGTCAGCGAGTGTCGTTCGGCCCGCGACCAAAGCCTCCTTGGCAGACTTGTCCAGACGTTTTACGCAATATTCGACTCGCAAAGCGGCACTACGGCTACCGATTTGCTGTTGATACTCAAGCTGTAAAGGCCCTTTACCCCGCAGGAATTTTGCACCGCGTGAGCCCGTTTCGTGCTCTTGAAACCTTCGGGCGACATCAATAGCGATCCCTGTATACAGGCTGTCATCGGCACAGCGAATAATATAGAGACTGTAATCGATATCAGGCATTGCCACCGGAGAGCGTGTCGCCAAGTACGCGAAAAGCACCGCGTTCTATGCTCGTGCCATTTTCCGGTGTGTCCGCATAGGTCAGTACAATTTGGGTCGCGCCACCTAACTCTTCAGCCGGTTCATACAATTTCAGGGTCAGCGTATTGCCCATTAGCTCCGCTTCACGAATCAGATTATGGCCGCCGAACTGGTGCTCATTGATTTCGATATACATCGACTCGTCGAAGTTTTCTTCGATCGTCCGCATCAGAAGCAGATAGTCGTTTATGTCGCCTTCGGGCGTTGTACGCGCAAAAAACAACATCGTCGCATTGTCACGAACGTCGAAGGCGACCGTGTCGTAGTGACGGCTGTCTGTCATCGATTTTCCCTTACCTTGGACTTCGATGCTCAGTTTACGCCATTGCGTCGCTTCGCGTCACACCAACCGACTGCTTGCCGCGTTCTAAGGTGTGGGGTACCGTCGCATTTCTATGTTGCGATTGAATATCAACGGCGCCCTGCACAATATCGACGTCGATCCGGAGACGCCGCTGCTATGGGTCATTCGCGACTGTGCAGGCTTAACCGGCACCAAGTACGGCTGCGGCATGGCGCTCTGTGGCGCCTGCACGGTGCACCTGGACGGAGCGCCCATCCGATCTTGCGTGACCCCAGCTTCGGCCGCGATTGGGCGCACAATTACAACAATTGAGGGCATCAATAAGGGTCGTGACGGATTGCACCCTGTGCAACAGGCCTGGATTGACGAACAGGTGCCACAATGCGGCTACTGTCAGTCGGGTCAGATTATGTCTGCGGCTGCACTGCTCGAGCACAACGCGGCGCCTACAGATACTGAAATCGATACCGCAATGGCGGGGAATATTTGTCGCTGTGGTACTTATCCCAGAATTCGAAAAGGTATAAAGCGCGCGGCATTAGCAATTAATGCGCTCGCGGACGATGCGGTGTCCGATGAATAGGCTCAATCGACGTACGTTTATCAAGACAGGAATAGGTGCCGGCGGTGTCGTTGTATTCGGCGCAGCAATTCGCAGAGGTGATCGAGCCGCCTCAGTAAAAAACTTCGTGGCGTCGGACGACGAGTCGCTTTTTGATGTTTGGCTCAAAATATCACCGGACAACACGGTAACGGCTATCATCCCTCACGCCGAAATGGGCCAGGGCGTGCATACATCGCTGGCAATGATGCTGGCCGATGAACTCGACGCCGACTGGTCGAGTATCACGGTGCAGGAAGCACCGGCTATCAGCGAGTATGCGAATTACGCGCTTGCTCGTGGCTACACCATAGGTGACACAGAATTTCCGGCCTGGCTGATCGACTCAGTCAACGGCTTCTATTTTCAGGCAACGCGAATGATAGGCGTGCAGCAGACTGGCGGCAGCTTGTCAGTCAGAACGACCGGTCAAATTGCAATGCGCACGATCGGTGCCGCCGCACGAAGTGTTTTGTTGCAGGCGGCGGCGGACGAGATGCAGGTTCCAGTCGGGGATCTCGTAGCTAAGAACAGTGTGATCACGCATCCGGCTACTGCGCGCACCGCAACCTATGCGCAATTGGCGCCTGCCGCAGCGAAGAAAACTATTCCCGACAAACCAACGCTCAAAGACAGTTCCGCATTTCGTGTCATGGGGACCTCGCCGCAACGATTAGACGTGCCAGCCAAGGTCGATGGCAGCGCCAAATACGGTATCGACGCCGCGCTACCCAACATGAAATATGCCGCGATCAAGGGCGCTCCGGTATTCGGCGGCAAGGTTCGGTCAGTCGACGAGAGCTCGATACAGGACATGCCGGGCATCCGAAAGGTAATTTCGCTTGGCGACGCGGTCGCAGTGATTGCGGATGGGTACTGGCAGGCCCATCAGGCGATTGGGCGATTGAAAATTGAATTCAGTGGTGGCGCCAGCGGCCATAATCAATCCGGGATATTCGAGCAATTTTCGATAGACCTCGACCGGTCCGCAGTCGCCCACAATGTACAAGTCGATTTTCTTGCCGGCGATTCGTTGAAAGCGCTGGCCAGGGCAACAACATCCGTTGCCGCGGAGTACCGTGTGCCGTTTCTTGCACATTCAACCATGGAGCCCATGAACTGCACGGCCTGGATTCACGATGGCAAATGTGAACTCTGGTTAGGCACCCAGGACCCGTTGGGTTTTGCGAGAAAAACGGCGAGAGCGATCAGCTTCGACAGCGACGATGTCATCGTACACAACCAGTATCTCGGCGGCGGCTTCGGCCGTCGGTCGCTGTCCGACTATGCAGAACAAACGGCGAGAATTGCAGTCCAGGTACATTACCCCGTGAAACTTATCTGGTCTCGCGAGGAAGATACCCGGCACGATCATTACCGGCAGGCATGTATCAGTCGTTTTCGGGGCGGCCTTGACGGCGAGGGCAATGCGACCGCCTGGCACAACCACTACGCCAACAGACACGAACCGTGGAGGGCGTCTCGTATCCCTTACGCGATCGACAACCAGCGCATCGTGCATTCTATAAGCAGAACCCAGGTACCTTGGGGTATTTGGCGTAGCACCGATCATTCATTACACGCTTTTTTTACCGAGTCATTTATCGACGAATTGGCGAATGCAGCGGGTCGTGACAGCTACCAGTATCGCCGGGACCTTTTGACAGGTGCGCCACGATTTAGGGCCGTGCTCGACCTTGCCGCGCGCAAAGCTGGTTGGGACGAGCCTTTACCGAAATACTATGGCCGTGGCATATCGATTCACAAGTCTTTTGGAACGATTGTTGCTCAAGTGGCCGAGGTCGAGGTTCGAGACGGTAATCCGAGAGTTCACCGGGTTGTCTGTGCAGTGGATGCCGGCTTCGCCATTCATCCGGACGGCCTCATAGCACAAATGGAAAGCGGTATAGCGTATGGCTTGACGGCTGCGTTGCACGGCGAAATTTCGATCCACCAAGGCGCCGTCGAACAATCCAATTTTCACGACTACCCGATGCTGCGCATGAACGAGGCACCGGCTATCGAAACCTTTATTATCAATAGCGGCGAATCCTTGGGTGGAGCCGGCGAACCGGGCACACCGCCGATTGCGCCTGCGGTGACTAACGCCATTTTTGACGCCACAGGCATTCGCATCCGTGAACTACCCATACGGAAGAACAACCTTCGGAACGAGCAACACCATGACGGACTTTAACTGGCGGGCTACAGGACTAATTGTCGGATCCGTCATCGCGATTGCCGCCGTCTTTTTGTTTACCGAAGCGGTTCCGCAAGATCCCGCTTATCACAACTTCAGTGATACGCGCACGCTGCTCGGCATCGACAACTTCTGGAATGTCGCTTCCAATCTGCCATTCTTGCTGGTCGGTGCGACCGGCCTGTTTTATGTTCATCGACACATGGATGCAGCCTGTGTGCCGGGGCTGGAAGCCGCCTATCGCGTATTTTTCATCGGTATTTTCTTGACGGCGTTTGGTTCGGGCTACTACCACCTCGTGCCGGGCAACGACTCGCTGGTCTGGGACCGCCTGCCAATGACGATTGGATTCGCTGGCCTTTTTTCGATTATCGTCGGTGAGTTTGTGTCGATTCGGGTTGCACGACTGTTGCTACTGCCGTTACTCGTCGTCGGAATTTCTTCTGTTGAATATTGGGCGTGGACCGAAGCCCGGGGCGCCGGCGATTTGCGACTTTATGCCATTGTGCAATTTCTGCCGATGTTGCTTATCCCGGTAATCCTGTTGAGTTATCGTCCTGTGACAGGCACAACCCGCTATTTTTGGTGGATGTTTGTCTTCTATTTTATTGCCAAGATATTAGAGCAATTGGACGTCGCGATCTTTGGGATCGGAAACATCATTAGCGGTCATTCACTCAAACACGTTGCTGCAGCGTTAACACCAGCCGTTTTTTTGTATGCGTTGAGTCTGCGCCGACATAGCAAAAAGGAGCCCGCCATTGAACATGATCGAATACCCGGGTAGCTGTTACTGTGCCTCCATCGGGTTCAGGTATCGGACAGCAACTCCACCACAGGATTGGTCGATACGCGCGTGCCAATGCCGGTTCTGTGTTGCACACGACGCACTGAGCACATCCGACCCTGGTGGTGAACTGGCAT
>Ga0255047_10000745_pt1 | contig 26196 bp, 18 predicted proteins | sample JV7_2_1_MG_FD_183640 | JGI IMG/M metagenome (GOLD analysis project Ga0255047, IMG submission 183640) | Seawater microbial communities from Jervis Inlet, British Columbia, Canada - JV7_2_1 | ecosystem: Environmental > Aquatic > Marine > Inlet | place: Canada: British Columbia | collected 2016-10-06 | reverse complement strand
TCCAATGTTGACCAGGGCCTGTACACCACCGATATTACCCAACAGACATACGATCGATTGGCGCAACTAGCCGGCACTATTCTACAAGCAGGTTATATCGTCATTATTGATGCAAGTTTTCTCAAGCACTCGCAACGCCAGCAGTTCATTACACTAGCCAGGCAATATCGGGTATCACACAGCTTTGTCAGTTGCGAAGCACCTGACGATGTATTGCGTGACCGCATCAGGCAACGCGCGAAAAAAGGCAGTGATCCTTCAGAGGCCACCGTGCAGGTGCTGGAACATCAGATACAATCACAGCAACCGCTAACGCCACAGGAACGCGTCAGTGCCGTGATTACCCGTTCGCCTGCAACAGCATTTACGTCGCAGCAACTACGTTCGTTAAAACAAAAAACCAGCTCTCATCACTGATCCGAACCGTCAATACTTCACAGTGAGCATGATGAAGCACCGCATTCGCGGTTGATCCCAGTAGCAACTGCAAACCATGGCGGCCGTGACTACCAACCACGATCAGGTCAACCTCATTGTCTTTCGCATAATTCAGAATTTACCGGTTCACGCTATCTTCGGGTGTAGCTATGTTGGCGGTGGGAATTTTCAAATGCTGCGCAACAGGTTTTAGCATTTCCCTGGCTTGTTTTTGCCAGTCTACTTCAAAATAATCATAGCCGATGCTGGCACTTGACACATCTCCCATAAAGATTGGCGGCATAGGCTCAATGACATGGATGAGACTTAGCTTTGCCTCGGTCAATTGATGTAGCTTGATAACTCTAGCCTCGACAGCTTGCTCCTCGTCAGCCAGATCTACGGCTAATAATATGTGTTTATACATGGCTATTTCCTATGATTCAGTTGGCGTGGCTGAAGGCCTGGCGCGCGGCGGGTCGCCACGACTTTTTGGTAGAGACCGTCAAAAAATGTTTCCTTTGACCAGGTGAAGGCACTGCTGTCTTCGGCAAGGGATTTGATCTCCGTATCCACCAGTTCAATGGTGAAAGGTTCGAGTTTGTGCCAGATCAGGTTCATAACGCCCCTCAGTGGGTGGAGACGGGCTGGCTTGTGATAGTCCACGAAAACCGCCTTGCCACCAGGCACGACGTGAGCTAACAAGGTATTGACCACGGCGCGTTTGTAGTCGCATGGCATTTCATGAAGCAAAAAGAAGCAGGACACCAGGTCCCTGGGTTGGGTACGCAGCGTGGCAACGTCACTGATACGGACAACGGCTTGTGGAAATGCGCGAAGTTTTTCTCGGCATATGCCAGCCTGTAATGGAGAAACCTCGACTACCTCCAGTTGGCCAGAATGCGAGAGCTTCGAGGCAATTTCGGGGATTAGGGTACCGTAAACATGTGCGGCTTGAAGCACTGTTGTCTCTGGGCTAATTTCCATCAGGAGAGCCTGTTTCAGGCGTTGGCTATTTCCCCATAAAATCAGGGAAACGACGATTTCTCGATCCAGCAATTTAACATTGGATGGATTGAGATAGGCCCAGCAGTAAACTTCATGCAAATAGGCAGGCACCCCTGTTGCCCATGGCAATACTGAATCCGCTGTTCCTGGCTGATCGGTCTCAAGGGTGTCAAACAATGCCATGAATACTGAACCTTGTATTAGATTGGAAAGCTATCACAGCGTCTCCGCCTGTTCGAGGAAGCTTTCACGTGGATCGATCTCCTCTTGAACAAGATTGTAGTGACATTCGATACAGGTCTTACCGGTTTCAACGGCATCCTCGTGCTGCTTTTTACCGCGACTACGGGCCGGTTTTATCGAGGCCTCCTCGTGGCATTCGCGACAGGTGGCGCTGTCATTGTCAAGGAACCAGTCACGAACGTTATATGCCAATCGGGTCCTCTCAGCATTCCAGACATCGGGGTCATCATAATCACGGCTGATCTCCCCCCATATATCACTGATACCGTTAACAACATGAGTATAGGTTGCTGCAGCCAGGCTCCTTGGAAAGTGGCAAGCTTACTTTCGTAATGGTTCGTATAGAATATTTTTTATTCATATATCACCCGAATTTCATGTGGACTCGAAATCTTGAGACCCTTATTTTTAAAAGCCTGTAATTCATCTTATGTCCGGGCTCGATCGTGGTTTTGACCTGGATCAAGTTACTAAGTGAAATAGCCGTATCAGGAAAGCGGGGTCGGGTCATGTCTAACATTCCAACATTAGCTGGGGCTAACTACCTGTTATGACGCCGATTACCGCCTCGTGCCAGTTGGCCGCAACAGGTCGCGTTCGGTCGCCCTGGCCAGGCAATCACCCGCTACCACACCATTGACTTATAGCTTGAATGAGTTGATGCCTGATCTGGAAAGCCTGGACCCGGGTCTGACTGATAAGCTAGTCGCCTATACGCTCACTGATTTGATGGCAGAAAAACTGCAATCTTTGCGGCAACAGGTCATTAGAAACAGGACACGTCGACAGGACATTTTTGATTTAATGGCGTTAATTGATAAATACCCCGACCTGGATGAAACCGAAAAACAGGGAATACTAAATAGCCTGATTCAAAAATCCGAGTCGAGAGGCATTACGCCTGACCAGAATTCTCTGGAAGATTCTGAAATACGACATTCGGGGTCCCGACAACTGAAATTGATCCAAGGTAGAACCGTTCGGGATAGCGGATCGAACAAAAGCTATAAAATAAATGCTTCCAGTACCTTTAGCGCCAGATCTCTTCTATCCTGGCCAATATCCTGCATCATTTCCACGGCTCTTATTTGTTGCTTGTCCGATACGATTACTGCATCCTCACCAATTAACTCGCTCAGTGACATATCCAGCATATTTGCGATTCCCTCTAACTGAACGAAACTGGGTTCTCCAATGCCATTTAGTAAACGAGAGATCGCACCTTCGGTAATACCCAGCCTGGAAGCTACGTCAGAGTTTTCATAGCCCTTAACCTTCATTTCACGTTGAGCCCTGTCTGTCCATTCCTCAGCCATAGCAACACCTTTTCCCAATATATTGATAATCTATAAATAGCAACTTTCGCACAAGCCCCTCTTATTTGCCAGGCTCGAGGCCGGTCGAATTAGGAAATTTATTTGAATGTGCCGTACAATAATCGCCGCAAGGGATCGATTGTCGTCAGCCTTAATAAAAATCTGGATCTCAAGCCCAAGTGGACCGTTATATGCTGACACCTCGATTTTAACTGATAATTACCTAAAAGTGGATCAATGGAAATAACAAACCAGTGGCAAGAAGCGACACAATGGTTGCAAGTGTTGGGGCTTGGATTAATTCTTAGCTTCGCCACCGTGATATTGGTACGGGGCTTAACACTGAGCATTCGTGGCAAACACCATACCGTTCGTTTCGGAGTCGAGTTGCTGCTCGTGTTCACCATCCTCTTTTTGTTTTCCCACCACGCACTGCGGATGGCCGGAGCAGGGCAGTTTATCGAACCGCTAGAAAAGAGTCTGGCGTTCCTGTGGTGGATTTCCCTCGCTTTTACTATTAATGCGTCACTCAATCGGTTCGTATGGACCGGGGTATTGTCTGAAAATGGAATAAGAAAAGTTCCCAAGCTGCTGACCGATGGTGCTGCATTATTGTTGTATGGCGCGGCGGTGATGGTCGTGATGCATTATGTCTACGATAAATCAATCACCACGATCCTCGCCACCTCGGGTGCCGCCGCGTTTATTGTCGGACTTTCCGCGCAGTCGACCCTGCGCCAGGTGTTTGCTGGTCTCTCGCTGAATATGACGCGGTCATTACGGATCGGTGATTTCGTCGAAATCGACGAGATTTACGGTGAAGTACACGAGATCAACTGGCGCAGCGTCTCCCTGCTGAATCCGCATACCGGCTCATTGTATATATTTCCCAACAGCGCGGTAGCTGACAAAATCATTCTCAATTTCAGTGAACCGACAGAGCTGTTCAAGTACTGGATCAAATTCTATGTTGAGTATGGCGCATCCCCCGAGCTGGTGATCAGTACAATTGCCGAGGAACTGGAGAATTCAAAATTTATCCGCAGGGATCCTAAACCTGATTTCAATATCCTGGGATTTACCGACCTTGGGATGGAATACCGGGTAAGGTTCTATTTCGATGGAGACGATCCATGGTGGGATGCACAAAACGAGATGTGTATGGCGATCTGGTCTTCACTACGTCGCAAGGGAATTCGCCTTTCGATCGATCGTCATAAATTGTTGTCCGGCGACGAGCAGCAGGACAATCCCTGGAAATTTGATAATATAACAAGGCCGGATGAACAGCTGCCACAGGCCATGGTACAGGACCCGTTTCTTACTCAACTTGCTCCTTCGCAGTTGCAGGAACTGGCATCATCGGCCCGGTTTCTTGATTTTACACCTCCAGATTGTATCTACCGGAAGGATGACCTACCGGACAGCGTTTACTTTATTGTTGAAGGACAGTTTTCTGTTCATAAAGTCCAGGAAGATGGCAGCGAAGCTCAAATTGGCATCCATCAGGACGGGGAGTGTATCGGCCTGGAAAGCCTTGTCGAAGATGAAAATGAAAATCATGTATCGACGGTTCGGGCGGAGCGATACAGTAAAGTCTATCAACTGGATAACACATTGTTGAAAGAGATGATATCCGGTACCGGGAAAGTACGGAAAGCGCTGGATGCGGTGTTAAAAAAGCGATCCGAGCAGCAACAACAGTACCTTCGATTACACATTGAATCCAGAGACAAGGCTGAACGACTCAAGCATCATGTGGCAATCAATTTGCATGTCCGGGAGCACGTGGAAGATATTTTTTCAAAACCATTCCTGCATCGATTCCTTCACCTGCTTTCCCCAAAAACTGTCGAACGCGACCTGCTTGAGGCAATAATGTCTGCATGCGCCTTGATCGCTTCCGCCCGGGGAGAGGTCGACGATGCCGAGAGAGATTTTCTCAGGGAAAAATTCGGCACGATTGGTTTGTTCAAACACGTAGAGATCGATGAGGGCCTGAAACTGTTTGAGAAAGATGTACAAAATATCCGTAACGATGAAAAACGGGGTACTCACACCGCACTGGCAAGGATTCGCGCCATATCAGAAGAGCCAAGGCTTTCCCATATTGTGATGGGGATTTCCCATGGAATGACCAGCCTGCACGGTGAACTACTGGACTCGGAAAAAGCGCAGATTGAACAGATAGCCGGAATTTTAAACCTGCCAGCGGAAATTGAAGACCTTACAGGAATAATCAGGGATTAAATCAGCTAATCGACGAAATGAATATTGACGATTACAATGAAATGAATGCCATGGGTATAAGGTAATCCGTTGAGTGAAAACGGCATAATATTCAGAATCGGTGTTACCGGTCACCGTGACATGTTGCCGGAAGATATCGAGACTGCCGGGCAGATATCCCGTGAACTGCTAACCTCGTTAAAATCTTCTATGCCTGGAACAGAGATATCGGTGATTAGTGGGTTAGCGGAGGGTGCCGACCGTATTTTTGCAGAGGCTGCTCTGGAATTGGGAATGCTGGTAGAAGCCGTGCTGCCAATGCCATTAATATATTATAAAAGAGATTTTGACCAAACTTCCCTGGCTGATCTGGAGCGCATTCTGGATGCAGAACAGGTGGAGTGCATCGAACTGCCATTGACCCCGGGACTTGAATCTGATGATCAAACCTGGCCCGAAGGTGCTAGAAACACGCTATACGCCAATCTCTCGGATGACCTCCGACGCCGGTCAAATTTGCTGGTTGCTCTCTGGGATGGCAAATTCAAAAATCTGACCGGTGGGACCGACGATACGGTTGTAAAATATCTTGGTGCATTTGCCGGCCAAAACAATGCAGGAATTGAATTAATAAGTGCCGATGACGCACTACTGGATGGGGAGCCACTAGTCTACTGGATACCGACGCGCAGAATCTCATCGAAAAATAGTGATTCGGCCAGCGCCGTCGAGCGAAAGCCCTGCTGGCTTGCCGCTTGCGGCGATCAGTTCCGACACTGGCCCGATCTGCCAGAAGATTTTAGCCAGGAGTTGACCGAATTTGATCGATTCAACCAGCAGTATCTGGAGCTGAGCCAAAGCGATTCCCTGATATCCTACGGTAACCTGCTGGACGGTTGCTCTGATACCCTCAAGGAAGAGGCTCACCAGTTAAAGGAAAGTGATCAAGCCTATGTCATGGCGGACAGCCTGGCACTGTATTTCCAGGCAAGGTCCGATCGTTTGTTTAAATGGTTTTCATTGATGACTGCCCTGATGGGATTGCTGTTTCTGGTTTACGCTAAACTGGCAGCGGTTCAAATACTCTTGATTGGTTATCTCGCCTTGTTTTTTGTTGGAGTTTTCATTCACCAGCGGGGTGGCAAGCATCAATGGTTTACGCGGCACCTGGTTTACCGGTGTCTGGCTGAAACCATCCGTATACGTTTTTTCCTCGATCTCGCCGGAGCACGGGGTAGTGCCAATATCCACGGATTGTTGGAAGCAACCGGTATTAACAAATTTCGTGGCTTCAGTTGGATTCGTCAAATCCTGCAGACAACCAACCCTGTTTCCGACTTATCCAGTATGGCAACAGTTACAGTCGAAGATCGCATTGGTTTAGTGCATCGGCTCTGGATCGAGGATCAGGCCGACTACTTCGAGCGAAAAACCCATCAATTACACTTGCACCATCAGAAGCTGGAAAGGATAAAAAAGTGGGTAATCTGGGGGTTGATTGCTGCTACCCTCACTTTGGTATTTATCAAGAAATTTTTATTGGGTATTGCATTAACCGATCATCTGTCGCTCAAAACCCTGCTTATTTTCCTGATGGGACTGTTGCCGTTCTGGCTGGGGGTATGGGAAGTGTATCAAAGCAAGATGGCGGTCAAGGAATTGATGTGGCAGTACCGCAATCAATCGGATAATTTTGCTTCTACTAACCGCATGCTCCAGAGTTCCAGTCGTGTGGAATTTAAAAAGCGCCTTATTGCCCGGCTTGGACAAACATCGATCCTCGAAAACTTCCTCTGGATTATTAATCGTTATCACCGCGAACATGAACCACCGGTGGCTGGTTAAATAATAGGTATAATCATATAAAAAACAGTAAAGTATGACTATCGATGATTGAGGGGTTTATACGGCGAAGAATTTGCGACTAGCAAGATGCTTTCAGGTTGCCTGTTTGTTGTCTGAGCATCGTGTTAGATATCATAACTTTTACGCCACCATCGAATAATTAGGTGAAAACCATGTTTAATCGTACAAATTTTGTATTCTGGCTGGCTTCTGTGTTGGGGCTAATGGCTGCACTCATCGCGGTACTCATGCTCTATAACCTGTTCGATACGATTGAGCAAAAGACATATGCCCGGACCTCTTTGATATCGTTGTCCGGGGAGTTACGCCAGTCCAGCGATGATTTAACTCGTTTTGCTCGCACTTACGCAGCGACAGACGATGGCGAGTTTAAAAACCGATATCAGACTGTTCTTGATATACGTGAAGGAAAGGCTGACCGGCCGCAAGGGTATGAGCATGTGTATTGGGATCTCGAACAAATCGAATTGCTCAAGGATATCGAATATTCAGAAGGGGTACCCCTGTTGACCCGCCTGAGGGAATCCGGCATGGATGCTTACATGGTTGATTTACTGGCGAAGTCCAAATCGCGCAGTGACCGGCTTGTCGATCTGGAGCGCAGGGCATTTTCGCTAGTGGAAACTGGTAATTCGCCTGAGGCCGTCCGAATCCTGTTTAGCGATGACTACCACCAGGCCAAAGGACAGATCATGGAACCAATCCGTCTCTTTCAGATACGTATCGACAGCGAAACCGGGTCCGCCCTGGCAACGGCGTTAGTGGATGCCAGGGACAAAATGCAGCTCTCCATTGCAGCAATCGGCCTTTCACTGATTTTCTGTTGTCTGGCGGGTCTTTATCGTCAGGTTAAACCTGACGAGGTCGAATCGGAAGCTCATATGTCGGCTGGGAGGGAATAGGGTTGGAAAATTCGGTCGATGTTCTCTGGATTATGCTCTGCTCGGCACTGGTTTTTGTTATGCAGGCCGGTTTTTTATGCCTCGAAAGCGGACTGACACGGCGTAAAAACAGTATCAATGTGGCGGTTAAGAACCTGGCCGATTTTTGTTTGACTACAGTCGTTTTCTGGTTATTTGCATTTGGCCTTATGTTTGGGGCCAGCTGGCACGGCTGGGTCGGCATCAGTGCATTTTCACTCGACTTTCTAGATATTGATCCTTATTTTGGTTCTTTTTTCATATTCCAGGTGATGTTCTGTGGCGCAGCGGTGACGATCATGTCGGGTGCGGCCGCAGAGCGAATGAGATTCAGCTCGTACCTGATCGCTACATTCGTCGTCTCCGCGGTCATTTACCCAGTGGTTGGTCACTGGTCCTGGGCTGGACTGGATACCGGTGATGCCAACGGTTTTCTCAACAGCCTGGGTTTTGTTGACTTTGCCGGATCTACTGTGGTGCACAGCGTCGGCGGTTGGGTTTCGCTGGCACTGTTACTGATAATTGGCCCGCGACGGGGTCGTTTTGACGCGCAAGGGAATCCGCGGCGCATTCGCCCCTCAAACTTACCTCTGGCTACACTTGGGGCCATGTTTCTGTTTATTGGCTGGTTAGGGTTCAACGGCGGTAGTACATTGGCATTTAATACCCAGGTACCACTCATAGTCGTCAATACCCTTATCGCCGGATCAATCGGGGCGATTTCAGCGGGTTTACTGGGCTACGCGGTTCAAAACAGGCTCAACGTCACCCAGTTTATGAATGGGTGCCTGGCTGGACTGGTTGCCATTACAGCGAATTGCTTTGCCGTTACGACACCGGTAGCCGCATTGATTGGCCTGGTCGGCGGCATGATTGCTATAGGCGTTGAGGAATTTCTGGAGCATATGCAAATCGACGATGCGGTTGGCGCGATTCCAGTCCACCTGGGGGCCGGGATTTGGGGAACACTTGCCGTCGGGCTGTATGGTGATCTGGAGATACTGGGGACGGGCCTGACACGGATTGAGCAGATCGCCGTTCAATTGCTCGGAATCGGTGTTGCAGCAGTATGGGCTTTTGGCCTGACCTATATAATTTTAAAACTGGTAAATAACTTTCATCGTCTGCGCGTGTCGGCGGACCACGAGGATATTGGACTGAACCTGAGCGAACATGGCGAAGTTGAGGACATGGAAGCGGTTCATCTGCCGCCAGGTGTCGGACTGTCGGCTGATGGGACGATAATTTCAAATGCCGAAATCAAACGGATTGAGCAAAATCTGTCAACCGTGTGAATTCACACACTGGCGAAACCCGGAGCAATAGACATGTTTGGTCGTCTGAAAATAGGCACTAAAATCCTGATCGTTACGGTACTGATATCGATAACGATCATCGGTGCCATTGGGATTATTTCTGACTTCAGTACGCATGATGCGTTTAAAACGGAGGCGTTTAATAAACTGACTGCCGTCCGGGAAATGAAAGGCCAACAGATCGAGGAGTACTTCGGAAATATTGCCCAGCAGATACGTTCCCTGTCTCAGAGCAAGAATGCAATTGAGGGGATGAAAATTTTCAAAACCAGTATCAGAAACCTGTCACCGTGGATTCATATGGATGAAGGACGCAAGAAGAGGCTTCATAGTTTTCTCCTGAATACATTCAGTCAGGAGTATGACAAGAATTCCGGCGACGCCGTAGCCGATAACAAATTTCAAGAGCTGATAAATATTGATGATATCGCACAATATCTGCAGTCCGCCTATATCGCCGAAAATGAACATCCCATCGGGCAGAAAAACGAATTTGTGCGTGCAACGGATATCAACTACTACAACTCCCAACATAACACGCTGCACCCATTCTTTAATCAGTATCTGCGGAAGTTCGGTTTTTACGACATTTTTTTGATCGACAATGAAAATGGCCGGATCATCTATTCAGTATTTAAGGAAATTGATTTTGGCACCTCGCTGCTTACCGGGCCCTTTCGTGATTCAAATCTGGCGCGTGCTTTTAATGCCGCCCGGGTTTCTACCGATCCTGATTTTGTAGCTGTCGCCGACTTTGAACCTTATACCCCATCCTATAGTGCACCCGCTGCATTCATGGCTTCGCCGATCATTGACAACGGCATTATCATTGGTGTTCTGGCGTTTCAAATGCCCGTTGATCAGATTAACGACATCATGACGTCCAGGCAGGCATGGAAGGATGTTGGACTGGGGCTGTCTGGTGAAACCTACCTGGTCGGCGCGGATCAGCTGTTACGCAATCAATCCCGGTTTTTGATTGAGGATCGCGAAAATTACCTGGAAGCAATACGCGACCTCGGAACGCCTGAGGAAACAGTCCAGAAGATCCAGAACCTGAACAGCACCATAGGCCTGCAGCTTGTCGATACCGAGGGCACGCGCGCCGCCCTGACCGGTGAGTCAAATACCAGGATATTCCCCGACTATCGGGAAGTTTCGGTTCTGTCTTCATTTCGACCTTTAGACTTACAAGGCTTGAATTGGGTGATCATGAGCGAAATTGATGAGGCTGAGGCGTTTCAGCCTTTCGACAAGCTGCGTGACCGCATGATCATGCTGGCATCCATTCTACTGGCGCTTACCATCTATATCTCTTATTTCTTCTCGCTCAACCTGACCCGGCCACTTCGGTTTCTGGAAGCATCTGCACACGCGTTATCAGAGGGACGGCTTGATGAGTCGATCAAACGCAGTTCCAATGATGAGATTGGCGATCTTGCGCTGAGTTTCGAAACCATGCGGGTAGCGCTGAAAAAGACATTTGCCGAGGTAGAGCAACAGAAAAACGAACTTGAAGAAAGGGTACTCGAGCGCACCGTGGAACTTGAGGAAGTTAATAAGGCGGCAATTGCCAACAAAGAGCGCATTGACTCTATTTTGCAAGCAAGCCCCGATGGTATTTGTGTCATCGATGCCGAAGGGATCATTATTATGGTCAACCATTCCATGCAAAACCTTTTCGGCTATTCCGCCGAAGAGATGACCGGGATTAACGTTAAAAAGCTGATTCCAGATGATTTGGAAGATCGACATCACAAGGCTCTGGAGCTCGTTGTTTCGGGAAATGAACCTAAAATTATGGGCAAGGGCGCCGTCGAAGTACGGGGATGTAATAAGTCGGGGGAGACATTTCCTATGGAATTATCCCTTTCCCAAATCGGCTCCGGGCAGGATTCGTTATTTGTCGGGATAATTCGCGACATTACGGAACGCAAAAAGGCCGAACAGGCCATGCACGAGGTTTATCAGATATTCGATCAAATGCCGATGAATGTTTTCGTCAGAGATGCCGAAGGTCGGTTCAGATACATCAACCACGCCTATGAAACATTCTACAAGGTTAAAAATGAAGACCTTGCTGGCAAGACTCTGCCTGAAACATTACCGGGTTATGCGGATACTTTTGGTCTGAAAGACAAAGAGGTTATCAGTGGCGGAAGGTTGGTTTTCACTGAAGAAGATCATGAAACAGAAGAAGGCACTGTATTCTTTTCTGTCATCAAGTTTCCGATCTCCGACCTTGAAGGTAACACAATTGCCGTGGCAGGGATCGATCTTGATATCACCAAGCGAAAACAGGTCGAAAAGCAGGTCGCTGACCAACTGGCATTTACCGAGTCGCTATTGGACGCGATTCCGATGCCGATTTTTGTGAAAGACCCCGAGGCTATTTATTTGACTTGCAACGAGGCTTACAAAGAAGCCTTTGGTGATAAACCCGAAGACATAGTCGGGAAGACGCTTTTAGAGATGGATATTTTAACCGAGGAGGAACGAATTCATATTCATGAAGACGATTTAAACCTGATACAGACGGGTGATTTCAGACGCGAGGAGGCTACTCGTGTATTTGCCGATGGAAAAACATACGACGTTATGTATTGGCGTAGGACATTCAATCGGGCAGACGGCAGTCCCGGCGGCATGGTTGGATTGTTGATCGACATCTCCGATCGAAAAAAATCGGAAGAAACCATAAGACGCCGCGCGATGGAAGCCAGTTTGCTGCACCGTGCAACCCAGTTGGCTGCTGAGAGTGATGCCTTTGATGAGTCTTTGCAAAAATGTATCGATCTTGTATGTGAACTCACAGGCTGGCCTATAGGGCATGTTTATCTACCAGTTGAAAATGATCCCCCGGAGCTGGTGTCCGCATCAATCTGGAGAATTGCAAACACAAACAAACATGCCGACTTTAAGTCCGTGTCTGAGAAATCCGTGTTCCAGATGGGCGAGGGTCTACCCGGGAGAATCTGGCAAGCCGGCGAGCCGGTATGGATACCTGATGTCACTTTAGACCCCAATTTTCCCAGAAAGGATATCTGCAAGCAACTCAATATCCATAGTGCGTTCGGATTCCCGATTGAGGTCCGTGAAGAAGTTGTTGCCGTGCTCGAATTTTTTACCGAGGAAGTTGTTGAGGTCGACGAACGCCTGATGGAAACGATGGCGACGGTTGGCATCCAGGTGGGCCAGGTACTGGAGCGCAAACGCACCGCCGACGAATTAAGTGTCGCCAAGGATGCGGCCGATGAAGCGAGCCGGACCAAGAGCGCATTTCTGGCTAATATGAGCCATGAGCTCAGAACCCCGATGAATGCCATTCTGGGTTATGCGGAAATGCTCGCTGAGGACGCGGAAGAAGAGGGAAACGACGATCAGCTTGCTGATATCAAGGAAATCTCGACTGCCGGTGAGCACTTGTTATCCCTGCTTAACGACGTCCTCGACATCTCGAAAGTTGAAGCGGGTCGCATGGACCTCTATCTCGAAACATTTGATTTGACGAAGATGATCGATGAAGTCGCCACTACCACCAAAGCCCTGGTCGATAAAAACAAAAATAAGATGGCCGTTTCGATCGCCGATGACATGGGTGAAATGCATGCCGACGTGACCAAGGTTCGCCAGATTTTGTTCAACCTGATGTCGAACGCGGCGAAGTTTACATCGAACGGCAAAATTACGCTGTTTGGTGAAAGGCGAACAGGAGAAAATGGCGATACTATCCGCCTGGGGGTTTCGGATGACGGCATCGGAATTCCAAAAGACAAACTCGATCATATTTTTGAAGAATTCTCCCAGGCAGATGATACGACCACCAAGAATTTTGGCGGTACCGGTCTGGGCCTGGCGCTTGTTAAGAGATTTTGCCATATGATGGGTGGCGATATCTGGGTAGAAAGTACCGAGGGTAAAGGTTCTTCATTCATTCTGGAATTGCCCGCAGTAGTCATCGATATGGAAAAGGCGGAGACTGTCGAAAAAGACGAAGACTTTTCAAAATCTGACCCCGGCAAGCCCGACCCGGCCTCTGCAAAAGGCGGTATTCTGGTTATCGATGATGACCCTAAGGCCAGGGACCTGATTAAAAGGAGCCTGGAAGCGGAAGGCCACAGTGTAACCGTGGCCGAGGGTGGTGATGAAGGTATTGAGTTAGCACGTCGTATACAGCCTTCATTGATTACACTGGATATCATTATGCCTGGTCGGGACGGGTGGTCGGTCTTGCAAGAACTGAAAGAGGATTCCGAACTTCGTGAAATTCCGATAATCATGATTTCAATGATCAATGATAAAAAAATGGGCCGCGCATTGGGCGCGGTTGACCATCTGAGCAAACCGGTAGACCGTAATAAGCTGAAAGCCCTGGTGAAGCGTTACTCCAAAAAAGGACGCGCCCTGGTTGTTGAGGATGACGATTCGGTACGGGAAGTTGTTGCACGCTCCCTGGAATCAGTCGGCTGGACATCGGTGGAGGCGAAAAACGGTGCTATCGGGATTGATATGTTCGACAACGGTATTTATGATCTGATCATTCTCGACATCATGATGCCGGTTATGGACGGTTTCGGATTTATCCGCGAACTACGCAAGACGAAGAAAGGACGTTCGGTACCGGTAGTCGTATTGACCGCGAAGGATTTGACGAAAAAGGAACGTAAGGAATTGAACGGCAACGTAGAGGAAATTTTCCTCAAGGAAGAAACCAGCGTTGACGAGCTGGTTAAGGAAATTGATAAACTACTTGTTGGGTAAGCTCTGAGCGATTATTTCTCTGCCTTAAGGTCGGCCAGTTGTTTGCTGACCAGTTTTCGTAGATGACCCGTCAGCATCTCCTCGAATTGCTCGGTTGATCCGAATCCGTGGAAGGCGGCGATAAAACTGTCGCCGTCTTCGGATTTAAACCATTGTTCTACAAATCCCGCCAGGCGTTCTTTTTGATCAAAACGGTCCATCACGGAAGCGCGATCTGACAATGGAATCGTCGGATCTCCCATCTTTTGATAGACAAGTATATCGGGTTTTCCGGTTTCTTTTGATCCGTAAAAAGCGTCTTCGAATTCAAATTCCGACCCAGACATATAACGCGACCCATCGGGTCTGCGAATATGATCTGGCAATATTGATCCCAGCCTCGACCAGAAGATTCCCACGTATATATCGGTGTCCCGGGGTGAAATAATCTGCGACTGGAATGTCTCGGTCGCCAACAGTGGTTCTTCTTCCCAGAATATTGGGATCAGAAGTACTGAACCGCTGAATTCTTCGTTCAGATAATCGATGATGCTTTTGACGACCTTGCGTTCCGGGATGACGTCACCGGGGGAGGAGACAAAGACGCGCAGGCGAGGGGCTTGTTGCCTGCGTAGCCTTGATTTTTCGAGAGAGGTGCCTATGCGTGCTTTCAGCAGCACTGGATTGAACGGTTTGAAGATATAATCTTCCGCGCCCAGTAATATGCATTTGACGATTTTTTCCGTGTCATCGGAGCCCGAAATCATGATCACCGGGATCGAACGATGAACCGGATCCTGTTTCAGTTTCTGTAGGACTTCAATGCCATCCATCCCCGGCATCCCCAGGTCCAGAAGGATCAGATCGAACCTGGTTTTGGATACGAGCTTTAGGCACTGTTTGCCGCTATCACCTGTATGAACCGTGTATCCCTGCCGTTCCAGCCGGCGACGAAGTAATTCCCGATTGGCTTTTTCATCATCGATCGCAAGAATTTCACCACCCGCCCCCAACCAGCTACTGGCGGCCAGGAAATCGGCTTCTGACGGAGCCTCAATGTCTACCGCCGCCGGATCAGTGATTTCTGATTGGGAGACGCCGCCGCTGAGAATAACGGGCATTCTGCCTATCAGAATGGAGAGGAATTCTCCTGCCGATTCTTCAATAGTATTCAGATCATCAATGGTATCGGCGAAGGCTTCATTTTCTTCTGCGAATTCTCGCAGAATCTCAATATAACCTTCAATATGATCCAACTCGATGCGGGTACGAAATTGTACTGACTGCGCATCAATTTCATCGGCAGAAGCTTTGCTCGGACCAAGAAGGTCGTCAACAATTGCTAACAACCGTTCCCCGGCTTCGGAGACACTTTTCAGATCCTTGACGAATTCCCTGTCTTTATCGGCGTCCGCATCTTCCTCGAGCATTTCCGCGTATCCCATGATTTGCCCAACCGGGTTTTTAAGATCATGGCGCAGATCAGACAGGAGGTGTTGAAATGATTGCGATGCACTTGCGTCGTCGTTCATATCGTCAGGCTATAAAAAGGCGGGAAAAGATCAGGAATTTAGCAGTGCCTCCATTTTCGCTAGAAGTTCGGCAAGGCGTATGGGCTTGGTTTCGTATTCGTCGCATCCTGCTTCGAGAGTTTTTTCGCGATCCCCTGCCATGGCGTGCGCAGTCAATGCGATAATTGGGATGTTTTTCGTTGCATCATCGCCTTTCAGATGTTTGGCCACATCCCAGCCGTCCATTACCGGCAGGCTCATATCCAGTAGTATGAGATCCGGCATTTCGGAGGTCGTCATATCGACACCTTCCTGACCGTCTTCGGCCATGACGATCTCATAACCGCGTTTGATCAACCGACGCGATAACATATCCCGATTTTTTGGGTTGTCTTCGACGATTAGAATTTTGGCCATTAACCTTCCCCGGTTTTTTTGTTGTTGACTGTTATTGTATAACATAAGATGTATGTGGTTAAACCCTGACGCCGCACTTGCTTAAGACCCCAATGAAAACAATTTAGGTTGCAATAGAATGTGAAATTGTAGTGATATCGACACTTGGCTCACAAATACGATTCACGTAAGGGAGCCGATACCTGTTTTCTGGTTCAGCCGTTTAATTGCAACTAACTTCGCCTATTGACCCCACACGTGCAATCCTGTCATCCAAGAGTTTCGGCAGGAGCAAAATTAGGACCATTCATGCATTCGTTACTAATTGTAATTGTGGCAACATTACTGGCCGGCCTGATGCCACGGAATTTCGACTCCCGGTTGATCGATCAGGGAACTACCTGGTCATTCCAGTTCTGACAACTCTACATTGCGCCCCTGCTGCAACGACAACAGCGCAGCTTCTGCAAGCTTCAATGCCTGCAGGCCATCGTCCAGGGTCGGTAGATTTATCGCTTTACCCAGGAGGCTTTGTATAAAACTGTCCAATTCTATGCGGTAGGCCGCTTTGTAACGTTCGAGGAAGAAATGCAGGGGCCTGGCACTGCTGACACCGGCCTGCTTATAGGCCAGGACTGTATTTTCATTGACATTTTGCGCAACCAGCATGCCCTCGGAACCATGCACCTCGATACGTTGGTCGTAACCAAAACTGGCACGACGACTGTTTGAAATCTGTGCCAGTTTTCCACTCGCGGTAGCCATCGTAATCACGGCAGTATCCACATCACCCGCCTCGCCAATCGCCGCATCTACCAGGCACGAAGCCCTGGCACTGACACTGACCGCTTCCTCGGCTAACAGGAATCGAGCCATATCGAAATCGTGAATTGTCATGTCACGGAACAGCCCCCCTGACACCCTGATGTAATCAAGCGGCGGGGGCGCTGGATCCTTGGAAATGATACTCACCAGTTCCACTGCACCGACGCCACCGGCCTCAACCTGCTGTTGCAGAGCCTGAAAGTGGGGATCGAAACGGCGGTTAAATCCGATCATGGTTTTACAGTCGCTTCGTGATATTCGCTGCAGGCACTGCTGCACTCGATGCAGCGACAGGTCTATCGGTTTTTCGCAGAATACATGCTTCCCCGCAGCAACAGCCGCCTCAATCAAATCGGCATGGGTGTCGGTAGCAGAACAGATCAGCACCGCATCAATGTCATCACTGGCAAAGATCTTATCCGGAGTCATCTGCATACAACCAAGTTCACCGGTGAGTCGGTCGGCATTATCCTGCAACGGATCGTGCAGTGCCACCAACTGCGCATTCGAATTTCGGACCAGGTTGCCAGCGTGAATCGAACCGATTCGGCCGGCACCAAATAAGGCAAATTTAATCATCAATACTCCTATGCGACGATGGTATAACCGGCAGCCAATGCGGCCTGTTCAAGTGCTGCATATCCGATGCAGGCGTATTCATAGGGATCGGCCTCGGCAGGGTCCTGCTCTGCCTCGACGATGACCCAACCCTCGTATTTCTTGTCGGCCAGGGCTTGCATCACAATATGATAGTCGATCACGCCATCACCGGGTACGGTGAAGACTCCCCTCAATACACAATCCAGAAAAGAGTCTTTTGCCCTGTCGACACTATCGAGTACCTGTGGGCGAATATCTTTTGCATGTACATGGTTGACCCGGTGTCCGTAGCGTTCGATCACGGCAACAATGTCACCGCCCGCGAACATCAGGTGTCCGGTATCGATCAACAAGCCCACCGCATCACCGGTATTGCTCATCGTCAGGTCCAGTTCTCGCTCGGTTTCAACGCCGGTGCCCATATGGTGATGGAAAGCCAGTGCGACTCCTTCGCTGGCACAATACTCCGCCAACTCCGTGAGTCGCTCCCCGTAGGCGGCAAATTCTGATTCCGGCAAAACCGGCTTGTTGACCAGTGGTTGATTCCGAAGGTTCTGCACGGTTCCCGAGGTTTCGCCGTATACCAGTACCGGGGCATCCAGCGAGGCATACAATTCGAGCTGGGGCTTGACCCGCTCGAGTTCGTTTTTCAGGTTATTGTTCAACAACAGGCCCGAATACCAACCGGATACCAGCTTAAGATCGTATTCGGCGAGCACCTTTCCCAGGGAATTCCTGTCTTTGGGAAACTTGCCCCCGAGCTCGGTTCCTGTATACCCGGCCAACCGGGTTTCGCGTAAACAGGTTTCGAGCGAGGTATCCCCGCCGAGTTGCGGCAGGTCATCATTAGTCCACGAAATTGGGGACATGCCTAATTTTAATTCCACGGGGATTGACTCGGCTTATTTTAGAATCCATTCATGTGCCGGATCATTGGCAAAATGCCATTCGCGAATCGGTCCGGCCATGACGTTAAGATAATAGCTGGTATATCCATGCGGCACCCCCACCGGGTGGTAACCTTCGGGAACTAGCACCACATCCCTGTCCTCCGCACTCAGGGTTTCGTCCAGGCTTCGATCATCGGTATAGACCCGCTGATGCACATAACCGCTCGATGGTTTGAGGCGGTGGTAATAGGTTTCCTCGAGTTTGCTTTCCTCGGGCAGGGCGTCCCGGTCGTGCTTATGCGGGGGATAGGAAGACCAGTTGCCCGAAGGTGTGATTACCTCGACTACCAACAGGCTATCGGCCGGTTCGGTTTCAGGCAGGATGTTACGCACGTAACGAGTATTGGTATCCCGTCCACGAACTTCCTGCGACATTCTGGTTGCATCAATTATCCGTGTCGGGCCACTACCACCCTCTCCCGGCGCACTGCACACTGCCAGTTCCACTGCCGTATCGGCCGCTACCACGGCCTTTTCTCCGGCGGGCAGGTAAATAACACCCGGTGCCTGTTCATCGAACACAGAGCTGCGGCCACCAAGGCCGGTCCAGTGTTGTTCACCCACCTGAACACTAGTCGTGCCTGACAACACCACCAGGCATAATTCACGTCCCGCCTGTTGTAGCTCCAGATCCTGCCCCGCCTGAAGGTCATACAGCCCAAACCCGACATACTTCCAGCCAGCGCTTTCAGGTGTAATCGCATGTACCTGCTGTTTTTTAACGGGTTTTACCAGTAATTGACTCACATCAGTACCCTCTCTCCTGCTTACGAATGGCCGCCGCTGATTGCTGTTTTTCCAGTACCTCGTCGCGTACCGATACTTCGGGGACTTCCACCTCCCACCAGCAGTCACCGGGAGAGCTGTGCATCGGATCGGTATCAATCACCACGACGCTAACACCGGTACGATCTGAAGCCGCACTAACAGCCGCCTTGAGTTCTCCAATATTGGCCACTTTTATGGCATCGGAGCCCAGCGACCGGGCATGCCCGGCAAAATCAATATCGGCCAGCCCCTCATTGTGAGTATCGCGCAGCAGGTTGTTAAAGCTGGCGCCGCCGGTAGCCAGCTGTAAACGATTGATACAGCTATAACCACGATTGTCCAGAACCACAATGGTAATTTTCAATCCCAGGCTCACCGCTGTCGCAATATCGGAATTCATCATCAGGTAGGAACCGTCGCCAACCATCACCACGACCTCACGATCGGGTTCGGCCATCTTCACACCGACACCAGCGGCAATCTCGTATCCCATACACGAATAGCCATACTCCAGGTGGTATCCACCAACTGCGCTACTGTTCCAGTGCTTGTGTAGTTCGGCAGGCAAACTGCCGGCAGCCGCTACCACCACGGCATTGTCGGCCACGCTTTGATTGACTGCCGCGACCACCTGGGCGTCACTTGGAATACTGGTATCATCGGCGGCCGAGATAATATCCTGCTGGGTTTCGAGCCACTGCGATCTGGCATCGTTAGCCCGCGTTATCCAGTCGGCACTCGATTGATAGTCGTCCAGATTCGCAGACAGTGTCTGTAACCCCAGCTTCGCATCTGCAACACAAGGCATGGCCCGGTATTTTCCGGTATCCATGGCTTGCACGTTAAGCTGTATTACAGGGCATTTGAACAGGCTATTGGAACCGGTAGTGAAATCCTGTAAGCGGGTACCAACCGCGAGTACCAGATCAGCTTTCCGTGCCAGTAGATTAGCGCAAGCGACACCGGTAACGCCAACCGCTCCGAAATTAAGCGGGTGATGCGCCTGCAGGGAGGACTTGCCGGCCTGGGTCTCGACTACCGGTATCAGGTGTGCGGTGGCAAAAGCCTGCAATTCAGCCTCTGCGCGTGAATAGCGTACCCCGCCACCGGCAACAATAACGGGCCTGTCTGCGCCCTTGATAGCTGCCAGCGTTTGCGCCAGTTCGTGGCTGTCGGGTGCCTGTCGACGCAATCCCCAAACCCTTTTTTCAAACAGCACCTGTGGATAATCGAAAGCCTGCGACTGTACGTCCTGACAGACGCTGATCGTGGCGGGGCCGCACAATGCGGGATCGGTCAGCGCCACCATCGCCTTTGGCAGCGCCTGAATTAACTGTTCGGGCCGGGTAATGCGATCGAAATACCGGCTCACCGGTCGAAACGCATCGTTTACCGAGACAGTGCCGTCGTTGAAATCTTCAACCTGCTGCAATACCGGGTCTGGCAGACCCGAAGCGAATACATCCCCGGGAATCAGCAGTAGCGGGATCCGGTTGACATGGGCCAGGGCTGCCGCGGTAACCATATTGGTTGCCCCGGGGCCGATTGATGAAGTAGCCACCATAACCTGTTGACGCCGACGCGCCTTTGAAAAGGCAATTGCAATATGCGCCATGCCCTGTTCATTATGCCCACGGTAGGTTGGTAAATGATCTTTTACCTGGAATAATGCCTCACCGATACCCGCCACGTTTCCGTGGCCAAAGATCGCCCAGACCCCGGCGAATAAAGGTAGTTCAGCGCCATCGTCGAGGCGTACGAATTGACGGGTTAAAAAGCGTACCAGGGCCTGGGCCGTTGTAAGACGAATTGTTTTCATTCCGATCTACTCCTCAGGAGCCTCTGATAATTTTTGTCGGCAGGATTGTGCGCATGCAGCATCCCAGGCGTCAATCATGCCGCGGTAATTGGTGCGCATTGTTGCTACCGCGGTGGCGTCATCGATGTTTCCCACGAACCAGTTTTTGGCTGCCTGTGCAAACAGGGTCCGACCCACCGCAAACCCTTTAACCCGGGGCTGAGAGGCCGCAACTCTGAAAGACTCACTAATCGCTTCATTAGAACCACCCAGGCCTAATACAATAATACCCTGGCACCAGGGATCATATTTATCGATCACCTGCCCTACCGAATGCCAGTAGGTTTCATCTATTCCCGGTTCCAGCTTCCACCAGTCGGGTCTGACACCCAGATCGTAGAAGTGTGCCATGATAGACGCGACGCTGTCGAATTCGGAATCGCTGCCGTTTCGCGCGGTAATAATCTCAAGAAGCCATTCGTGCCCGGTGTGCCGACAGGCGCGGTCCAGATTTTGTATCATCAGTTCATGATGAGCACGAATTACCGGGTCATCATCCAGGCGATACGGACACAAAACCTTGACTGTTTGCGTAACAGGCCAGTCGGCCAGGTGTTCGCTGATTTCACCTTCAGCCTCGAAAGCCAGCGGGAACTGACCGGAAACTTCGATCGGACGACCTACCCAGGCTCCGAATGAAGTCGCAGCCTGTAAGGCAGAGCGGCCCAACCGGTCATCAACCAGTACACCGAAACCGGAATCACTGCCCGCCTCTTCCTCGGCTGCTTTCCAGATCAGTATCTTAAATTGGTCGACGTCCTCAGCATCGCGCCCATGCTCGCGGGCCCAGGTGTCAAACTGGTGTCGATGATCAAAGGCGAAAGCGACGATGCGCGTGTAATCTTTTCGCCGGTTAGTAGTCCGGTGAAGGTGGTTGAGGCGCGGATCTAACCGCAGGGCCTCATACTCACTGCCATTTTTGATGAAATCCTGCAATTCCGATTCCGATGGATAAGCCGGTGAGCAGCCATGGCGCGATACGGCAAAGGCGCCACAGGCATTGGCATAAGAACAGCTAGTGGGCCAGTCTTCCCCCCGTAACCAGCCGCGCAGCAATCCCGCCATGAAGGCATCGCCGGCACCCAATACATTGAAAACCTCGACCTTAAACCCCGATCCAGAGACAGCTGAATCCCAGCCATCGACCACCGATTCAAAAACTCTGCACCCCATGGCGCCACGTTTGCATACCAGCACCGCATCACTTAGCTCGCGCACCCTGGACAGCGCCGATAAAGTATCGTCGGTGCCACCGGCAATATGAAATTCTTCCTCGGTACCGACTATCAGATCACAGTCGGCAAGATATTTTTGCAAATGCTGGCTCACGCCCTGGTCGGCGATAAACCGCGATTCACCGTCGCCATGACCCGCCAGGTTCCAGAGGTTGGGTCGATAGTCGATATCCAGCACCACTTTAGATCCCTGCGAGCGCGCCAGTTTCATCGCCTTGTGGCTGGCTGCGGCCACACTGGCTGTGCTCAAGTGGGTTCCGGACACCAGTACCGCGCCTGCGCGGGCGATAAAGTCCGAGTCCACATCGTCTTCGCACAGTGCCATATCGGCACAATTCTCACGATAGAAGATAAGCGGGAAATGATCCTGGTCCTGAATTCCCAGTATCACCAGGGCAGTTAGACGATCAGGATCGGTGATAACCTGCCGGGTATCGACGCCCTCGCCGCTCAGGGTCTCACGGATAAATCGCCCCATGTGTTCATTACCGACACGCGTCAGCATGGCCGATTTCAAGCCCAGGCGAGCGGTACCAATTGCAGTATTGGCCGGGCTACCACCAACATATTTGGCGAAGCTGCCCATATCCTCCAGGCGCCCACCCACCTGTTCGCCATAAAAGTCTACACCGGCACGGCCGATGCAGATTAGATCCAGGGAATTTTTTTTCATTATCCTGTTAATTCTCAAATAATTATTCTAAAAAATTTGCATTTTTTATCTACGGCGCGTGCCGGGGTGGACCCAGGTACATTTTAGCTAAGGTGAATTTGAGCACAGCCCTGAATACTATATTATATGCCGGTGATTCATCCTAATTCGACAAGCCTTTGAAATCCCATTCGAGGAATCAATTTCCGAAATTGCAAGAGATAGTTATATGAAAGAAATAGGTGTTGGAGTCATCGGCACAGCATTTATGGGTAAGGCCCATTCAATCGCTTACGCGGCCGCGGGCACTGCATTTGGCGGTGGTCTGCGACCGCGACTGGAAATGCTGTGCGATATCAATTTAGGGAGGGCCAGGGTCAAACAGGTAGAAATGGGATTTGCACGATCCACCACCGACTATATGGACGTGATAAACGACCCGAAAGTGGAGCTGATTTCGATATGCGTACCCAACGCCGCCCATAAGGATATTGCCGTAGCGGCGCTTAACGCCGGTAAGCATGTCTGGTGTGAAAAACCGATGGCGACCAATATGACTGAAGCCGAGGAAATGCTTATCGCGGCGCGTGCGTCTGATTGCCAGACTATTCTCGGTTACAATTACACCCAAAACCCCCTGGTGCAAAGCGCGCGCCAGCTGATCGAGGAAGGTGCCATAGGTCGTGTCATCGGCTTTCATGGGATTTACGATGTCGATAACGAGGCCGATTCGGCCCGGCCTCACAGTTGGAGAATGAGCCGCAAACTATCCGGGTCTGGCGCCAATGCAGATATCATGTGTCACCTGGTGAGTATTGCCCATTTTATGACAGGCAGTGAAATCTCGCGCCTGGTTGGTGACTACGATACGGTACACAATCAACGTGACGATCCTAAAAATCCGGGGCAGACACTTGCCGTTGACAATGACGATGTCTGCACCGCATTGGCTCAATTCGCCAACGGCATCAAGGGCACTTTGCGTGTCAGCCGCGTGGCCTGGGGTCGCAAATGCGGGTTACACTGGGAGGTCCACGGTTCAGAGGGCATGATCTGTCACGACCAGGAACGTCTCAATGAGATCAAACTATACAGTCGTGATAAAGATCCCCGCCAACAGGGATTCAAGACCATTTTGTCCGGTCCCTACCATCAACCCTATGAGGCATTTCTGCCGAATGCCGGACACACACTTGGTTTTATCGATGTTAAGGTCTGTGAACTAAATAGCTTACTGGTTGCCATTACTACCGGTAAACCGGCGTGGCCCAACTTCGAGGACGGTATTAGAATCGAGAAAGTAATCGATGCCATCGACCGATCCGCCCTGTCAGGCCAGTGGTTAGATGTTTAAATTCCGGCGAAAGCTTCCTACTCGACATTTGTTTGACCTCTTCTAGGTTGATATTTATTATCAGCTACGAAGTGGTACGTATTTATTAGGCCACTACCTCTATCCCTTCTCCCCTTTGGGGAGAAGGTTAGGATGAGGGGTGTGCAACGAAGTAACTTTGATATCTTACTTTTACACTACCTTTTTAACCCTCACCCTGGCCCTCTCCCAAATTTGGGAGAAGGAACAAGTACCCCTTCAATTTAATATGGGCTTATTCGACCAGTGCAATTCCGTGATTACGCAGGCGAACCGAGATGGTTGAACCAATCGAAATTGCATGGCTGATATCAGGCTCAACAACAAAAAGCTCTCCTACCGCGGTATCGAGTGTATATTCCATGTGGCTACCGAGATAGGTCGCCTTAACTACCTTGGCCTCAATCGAGTCAGGTGCATCTTTGTCACTGATCTGCAGAGACTCAGGACGAATGGCAACCTGGGTACTGCCCGGCTTCATTCCCCGGCTGGGTAATCTAGTTTCGGCATGACCGACCCAGACATTTGCCCATTCTCCTTCGATTGAGCGTATTTCCGCAGTCACCACGTTGGCATCGCCAATAAAGTCGGCGACAAACAGATCAGCCGGCTCTTCGTATAATTCACGCGGCGTTCCTTCCTGTGCGATCTCCGCATTTTTCATCACTATTATGCGGTCGGAAACTGCCAGGGCTTCTTCCTGGTCGTGGGTAACATAAACCACGGTGAGTCCGAGATTAGTCTGAATGTCACGGATTTCTTCTCGTACCTGGCGGCGCAACTTGGCATCCAGATTTGAAAGCGGCTCGTCAAACAACAGTACCTGGGGCTCCAGAACAAGGGCCCTTGCTACCGCGACGCGTTGCTGTTGACCACCCGACAATTCACTCGGCAGGCGAGTTCCATATCCTGTAAGACCGACCAGTTTCAGACCATCTTCGGAGCGGTCATTAATTTCTGACTTATCCATACCACTGACCTTGAGGCCATAGCCGATATTCTCACCCACGGTCATATGTGGAAACAGCGCGTAGGACTGAAACACCATCGACACATCGCGATCTGTAGCCGGCAGTTTGGTAACGTCGACATCGCCAATAAAAACACGACCTTTTGTTGCCATATCCAACCCGGCGATCATCCTCAGCGTCGTGGTCTTACCACACCCCGAAGGCCCAAGAAGGGTGACCAGTTTCGCGGCTTCAATTTTAAACGATACCTCGTCGACGGCAACCACACTGCCACCATAAATCTTGCTCACCTTGTCAAATTTTACCGTCGCCGCATTGCTCTTAATGCTCATGCAGGTTCCCCCTGTTTGATGACTGATTCGGCCTCACCACGCTCAACCCGGCGTCCCAGTTTTCGTTCACCGACTATCAGCTGGAATGTAACGACGGCAGTGAGCATAACAAAAATGAGCACTGTGCTATAGGCAATCGCCAATCCGTAGTCGTTGTTTTCAACCCGGCCAATAATATAGGCCGTGGCCATATTGTGTTCTGCACTGACCAGGAAAATCACCGCACTGATCGCGGTCATCGCTCGCACAAAACTATATACCAGTGCCGCAACAATCGCAGGGCGCAACAACGGCAATGCCACCTTACGCATGGTGTACCAGCTATTAGCCCCCAGCGTCAGCGATGCCTCATCCAGGCTCTTGTCGAGCTGCGACATGGCTGCAATTCCGGCGCGAACTCCCACCGGCATATTTCTAAACACAAAACATATAACTAAAATAACAGCCGTACCGGTTAGTTCAAACGGAGGCACGTTAAAGGCAATGATGTAGCTAACGCCGATAACGGTTCCCGGGATCGCGAAACTGAGCATGGTGCCAAACTCAAACACCTGCTTGCCGGTGAACACCTGCCGAACCAGCAAATAAGCGGTCAACAATCCAACCATTGCGGTTAGAGGTGCAGCTGTCAGTGCAATCGTTATGGTTGTCCAGAAAGAGTTCCACGCGGC
>Ga0255047_10000743_pt1 | contig 26215 bp, 35 predicted proteins | sample JV7_2_1_MG_FD_183640 | JGI IMG/M metagenome (GOLD analysis project Ga0255047, IMG submission 183640) | Seawater microbial communities from Jervis Inlet, British Columbia, Canada - JV7_2_1 | ecosystem: Environmental > Aquatic > Marine > Inlet | place: Canada: British Columbia | collected 2016-10-06 | reverse complement strand
TCTGAAAGCGAGTTTCCGGATACTGACGTATTCGATCTTGTACACGGAAGTGCTTATGGAAACCAGACTGGATATAGCGTGGATAAGTACCATCCGCTTAAACTAGACTCTCTCCATGATGTTGAGATCGGAAAGCTCGATAGGGAGCTAGAGGATTTTTCTAAGTACTTAAGCAAAACTAAAGAAAGCCCCTGTTCTGTTGAAAAGATGGATAAGATAATTGAATACTCTGTAAGCGGTATTAATAATACTGATATTGGAACTATTCTCGACGTATCTGTTACTATGGTTTGTAATCATAAAAGAGTGATCGCTGATCACTTTAAGAAATTTCGCAGTACATATGCCCGCTAAGTTATCACTCTGTATGATTGCTAAGAATGAAGCTTCTAATATAGAGGCTGTTCTTAGTGACGTGTCGGGTTTTGTAGATGAATATATCATTGTTGATACTGGTTCTGTTGATGGCACAACTGATCTTATCAATAAAATGGGAATAAAACCACACTTTTTTTCATGGATTGATGATTTTTCTGCAGCAAAGAATTATGCAAGGGAAAAAGCGACGGGAGATTGGATACTTTTCCTCGATGGGGATGAGCGAATCAGCAGGGAAGACCTTCAAGTTATAAGGGACGAAATCGAGGAGAATACCTTTGATGCGTTCCGTATAGAGAAGAGGAGCCATGTAAATGATTCAGAGATGCTCACCTACAGGGAGAATATCGGTAAATACCCGGAACTCGAACTTGACTTCTTAGGTTATCTAAGTGAGCCGAATGATCTTCTCTTTAGGAATAAAGATGATATAAAGTTCTTTGGCATAATTCACGAGACCATCGGCGGTTCGCTAGCAGAAGGTAAGTATAAAATTAAACGCTTAGACGGCGTGGCTATTCATAATTATGGAAGACATGATATGAGTGGTAAGAACGACCTCTATAACAGGTTGATCGATAAGAGATTAGAAGCTGACGACAAGGATGCAGGAGCTTGGTATTACAAAGGCCTTAACTATGATAGTACAGGGTATTTTGAAATGGCAGAGGAATGCTTCGAGAAAGCTTTAGATATTGGGTTTAGTGATGGGGCTATATACGCCTTAGCTTTATCTCAATTCAGAGTAAAGAATCTTATCGATGCAGAGAAGAATTTTTTAAAGTACTTAAAGACTAATCCTAAAGAGGCGCAAGCCTGGAAGAACTTACTGTACATCGCTTATTATAAGAAAGATGAATTTATGTTTGAGCTTCATGTAGAGAGTCTTAAAGCAAACAGAATGATAAAAGAGCTTAGTAGTTATGTAGCTGAGCTCTATAGAAAAAAAGACCTTATAGGTCTTGCTGAATATTATGAGAGGCAGTATGGCTAAGAAGCAAACGTATGAAGAAGTTGTAGCAAAAATAGAAGAATTGCAAAAGGACATGAAAGAGCATAAAGAAGGGCGAGATATCCCTGGCTTTAGGTATGGCGCCGCTGTACAAGAAATGATGAAACTTAAGAGAGGTCTAGCTCAGCGCAAGAAGGGCTCAGATGATCGATAAAGAGCTTGTTGAGTTAAAAAGAAGACTTCAGGTTACTACCGAAACATGTAAGGATGAGGTGTTTGATCTCAGTGCTATGCGCTTTGGTTGTACGGACGATGAGATGTATCTAGAGTATAAAGCTACTCCAGATCGATTCCACTTTAAGATGTCAGCTAATAATCCAAAAGATCCTAAGGTTATTCACGCGCATAAACAATTTTGTAAATCCATTGGAGTGCCTTTTAAGTTCTTCCAGGATAACCGTCCTCCCGTTAGAGAGGAGATGGCTAATAGGTGGTTAAAGTCTTTAGCTCCTGGAGAAAAGAAAGCTCTATTCTTAGCGAAAGTGAGAAAGGGATCTAACCTAAAAGCTATTAGGGCCTTACTTCCTGAGACTCATACAAGTCTAACAAATTCAGATATTATCAGTACGATATTATCTTGCGATGAGTATATCTTAGACTTAGATATGTCTATAGGCGATAGCAGAGATGACCTTGTTCTACAAACAAGAATTCTTGTAGGCCATAAGTTCTACATAGGAGAGGAAGCTTTCCGTATGGGGTTCGCAGTGACATGCAGTGAATTAGGAGCATCGGATCTTTTACTAGAAGCATACCTGCATCACGTAGAGAGTAAGACATCCTTTATGGGAACCTACGGAGGAGAGTCTTTTTTCAAGTCTAAGTATACCGGTATTCAACCAAAAGAAATTAAAGATATGATCCCCGAGTTTATCAATCGAGTAGTTGATGAAGCAGAAGGGTATAAAGATCGTATCGTACATGGACCGGATTTTCCAGGTCTAGAAGAGTCATGTTCTATTGTGGCTAACACAAAGAAAATACCAAAGCAGTTTAAAAGGGCCATCTATTTAGAGGCTGAAAGCTATGCAGATGATATGGGTACCTCCTTGGATTTCGCACGACACATGTCATTAATTGCTAAAGACTATGATCCTGAGAAAAGGAGACAAGTCGAAAGAGCAGCGGGCCTATTCTTAGGTCTATCATTTGAGAAATCATAAACCCTAAACCAATGGAGCAAAACGGTGAAGATTACTAGGGCAGAAAAAGTTGATAAAGAATTTCAAAAGGCGTACCAGGACCTCTTGAGGGAGGGCCTCAAGCCTAATAACGCCCTGAAAGAAGCACGTAAGCTTGTTAAGGTTTCTGGTTGGACAATATAATTAAAAATTAAAAGGGGTTCCATTATGGAAATTAAACTAAAAGATTTAGTACCGTCCGCACTGAATGTTCGGAAAGAACACCTCCCAGAGGTGATAAGTGACTTAGCAGACAGTATTAGGGAAGAGGGATTGATATCTCGTATAGCCCTAAGAAAGGCTGTTGGCGGTAAGTACGAGGTACTGGCCGGAGGGAAACGTACTGAGGCATTCAGGATGATGTATGACGAAGAGTGGGTTTTGCCACCCACCCATTACATCCTAAAGGATGTAAACGACTTTGAAGGTTTGTGCCTCTCTGTTTCTGAAAACGTTCAACGTACAGCTTTTTCTACTGATGAGCTTCGCGATGCTGTGCGGATAATGAAAGGCCTCCGACCTGCTATCACACAGAAAGAGATAGCTCGTAGATTCTTGGAATCGGAAGCTAGAATCAAACGTGTAGTCGGGGTAGATAAAGATTTCGATGACATACCTGAAAGGGTAAAAGAAGAACTTCGTAAGCCTCCGGAGGTGTCCCCTGGATTTAGTGATGGCCATTGGGATGTCATTCGAAAAAACGGAGGATCCGAAGGTTTAGGGGAATCTGTTGTTAAGGATATATGCGACTATATAATCGATAATGATATAGTTCCAAGTAAATCTCAAATCGTAGTAGACAAGTTCTCAGCTAAGAGCGAGGTTACTAAGGGTAAAGATCCTGAAAGTTCGTCAAGCGCTTCAGCTTCGGGTGGCTCAGAAGGTGAGTCCGATGATATGTTTACAGACAAGTTTAAAGGTGAGCTGACTATCGTAGAAGAAGACGGAGTCGAGAAGGTATTCTGTAAGACTAAGAACGAAGACCTTCCGATAGAGTTTGAGCATTATAAGAACTACTTGAAAAACCCTGAAAAGTTCAGAGTATTCATCCAGGGTAAGATAACAATCAAGCCTGTGGAGTAGTATGAGTAAGGTAGCCTTAATAACGGGAATCACAGGACAAGACGGATCTTACTTAGCAGAATTGTTGCTAAGTAAGGGCTACGAGGTCCATGGGATCATAAGAAGGTCATCTTCTTTTAATACCGGAAGAATAGAGCACCTCTTCAAAGAGGATGCTGTTAAAGATATGCATACTGAGAGAAAGATAAAACTTCATTACGGAGATTTATCCGACTCCTCTTCTGTGTATAAAATTGTGATGGACACAGAACCTGACGAGATTTATAACCTAGCAGCTCAGTCTCATGTGAAAGTATCTTTTGAGATGCCTGACTACACTGCTGATATAGATGGGTTAGGGACATTGAGGATACTAGAAGCTGCCATGGAGCTTAAGAAGAAAGGAAAAGAAGTTAGGGTTTACCAAGCGTCTACTTCTGAACTCTACGGAAAAGTCCAAGAAGTTCCTCAAGATGAGAACACTCCCTTCTACCCTAGGTCTCCTTATGGAGTAGCTAAACTTTATGGTTACTGGATAACTAAGAACTATCGAGAATCCTACGGGTTGTTTTGTTCTAATGGGATCTTGTTTAACCATGAGTCTCCTAGACGTGGTGAAACCTTTGTTACTCGTAAAATAACCCTAGCTGCTGCAAGAATTAAAATGAGTGTCCAGGATAAATTATACTTAGGCAACTTAGACGCTCAGAGAGACTGGGGCCATGCAAAAGATTACGTAGAGTGTATGTGGAGAATGCTTCAACACACGACTCCTGATGATTTTGTAATAGCTACCGGAAAGATGCATACTGTAAGAAAGTTTGTTGAGTTAGCTTTTAAAGAAGCTGGTATATTTATCGAATGGAAAGGCGAAGGGGCATCTGAGATAGGCGTCGATTGCGAAACAGGTAAGACTCTTATTGAAGTAGACCCAAAGTACTACCGTCCAGCAGAAGTTGAACAGTTGTTGGGAGATCCAGGGAAAGCGATAAGTCTTTTAGGTTGGAATCCTTATAACACATCATTAGAGCAGTTGGTATCAGAGATGGTGAAACATGATCTAGGCATAGCAGATAAGGAACATTTTAGTGGATAAGAATTCATTCATTTTTGTAGCCGGGCATCGAGGTATGGTAGGATCAGCTATAATCAGAAAATTAAAAGATAGCGGTTATGTCAATATAGTGACCTTTGACGGTGACCTCACTAATCAAGTTGAAGTTGATGCATTCTATCGTAACTATTCGATAGACTTCGTTTTTATGGCAGCAGCTAAAGTGGGTGGGATCTTAGCGAATAAGAAACATCCCGTCCAATTCATGCAGGATAACTTATACATCCAAACAAATGTAATAAGCAGCAGCCATGAATACGGAGTTAAGAAGTTGCTTATGTTGGGAAGTAGTTGTATCTATCCAAGAAACTGCAAACAACCCATAAAAGAAGAGTACTTATTAACAGGTCCTTTAGAGCCTACAAACGATGCATATGCTATAGCTAAGATCGCAGGACTGAAGCTATGTCGCTATTACCAACTAGAGCATAGAGAGAGTTTTATCTCAGCGATGCCTTGCAATCTTTATGGGCCCGGAGATAACTTCTCATTAGAAGGCTCACACGTAATCCCTGCGATGATAAGGAAGTTTCATGAAGCCAAAGTAAGCGGAGATAAATCCGTGACGCTGTGGGGCTCTGGGAACCCTCTCAGGGAGTTTTTATATGTAGACGACCTAGCAGACGCATTAGTCATGTTAATGGACTCATACAACGACATAGAGCATATTAACGTGGGGTATGGAGTGGACATATCGATCGGAGGCTTAGCAAGCTTCGTTTCTCAAGTAGTAGGATATACTGGAGACATTATCTGGGATAGTAGTAAGCCAGATGGAACTCCTAGAAAACTCCTAGATGTTAGTAAGATGGATAAGCTGGGGTGGAAGCCGGAGACGGATTTGATCACAGGTCTTGAAAAGTCGTATCAATGGTTCCTAGATAACCAAAACATATTAAGGAGTAAATAAGATGATGGATTTTAGTGATACAGTTTGGTCTACGGACCAGTACAAAAAAGAAGTTAAAAAGTTCCTTTCATTTGTAGATGAAAGGGTGACCTCTAAAGACCCCTCTAAGGTTCTTACTGATATGGGTGATGTAGGAGAACTTAAAATTAAGAAGCACTATAAGTCAGGAGAAGAGGACATGCTTTTATATGTGTTCTCCTTTATAGTGGAGAAGGGGTATCCTGTGAAGTTATACAAAAATCCTCTGAAGCTTGAGATCGGAGTTCACGTACACATAGCAGGAGGCTACGAGGTTTATACTGTCGGTATAGCATCCTTAAAGGATATGCAGATACTTGTAAAAACCTAGATATCTGTGTTAAGGGGGATAAAGTTTGTGTTCTCCCTTGACTTTCGTGTGTAATAACTCTACTTTATAACACAAGCCGAGATGCATGCAGGCTTAAGCGCATGCTCCCATACGATTCCAGGGGTTGAACGGAGTCACAAATGGCGCACGAAGGTGTTTGCTGGAATAAAAGGGAGACAATCATGTCTTTATCAAAACAGAACCTATCTGAACGGGTTTCTAAAGCTTCAGAATTATCAAAAGTATCAATCGAACATTTATTAGAAAAATTAGAGTTACTCGGAATCGAGGATAACGATCATGCTATTTCTTTGCTTGAATCGGAATCTGCTCCTGAAGATGTACTGAAGGAAGGATTGAAGGATCTCGGACTTCCTGTTATCATCTTGAATGCAGTTATTAAGATATTAAAACATGGAGATGTTTCTGCCGAGAAAGAGTATGTGGCTAGTCCTATAAACGAAGCTATCAAAGAGCAAGAGGCTATAAGGTCTTCTAAATCTCTTGAGGAAGTCTTCTCTAACGTCATGGCCAGCAACAAACCTATCTCTCAATATAGCGATGAGGAGTTAGTAACTAAGTATGCTACTACCGGTGATGGAGAGCTAGAAGCAGAACTCATTAAGAGAGCTAAAGGATCTAGGTTTATCGCCTCTCCGTATAAAGAAGGAGGCGTAGACGAGATCGACGTACCTGCTACTTTACGTCTTCTTAAGAAAGCTAGGAGAGGAGAAGTATTTCCATCAGAATTTGTAGATGAGTCAGGGAAAATGTTCCGAATCTTTTCAGTGCAGGAATTCTCCCCTGAGGGAAGAGTTGTTGAGATGAGCCCACTAAGCCCAAAAACGGCTTTATTTGATGGGTATTGCTCAGCTACTTCAATAAACTTCTCAGGAATCACTGACGATTGTAGAGCTTTCATGCGTATAGTGCTTGATCAGACAGAAGCCAAAGGTGCCGGTTACCAGTTATCTGCTTCAGATAAGAGAGATCTTATCAGTGTAGCTAGATCGAAAGGTATCGGCAGCTTGAAAGTCATGTACCCTGATCTAGCGGTAGTGTTCGACGAGATGAAGTCTATAGACGATCTTCCTCGTTTGAAGAAGCTAAGAGAGCCTGCTAATAGGGATCATGCTGCAAAAGCAGTGCAGCAACACTTTAACACTAAAAAACAATACTAGGGGCTTATCGTGAGTATTGCAGACTATCTAGGTTGTAAAGTTAAGGTGGTTCAGTATAATAAGGAAGAAGGGTTAGATTCCCTTTCTTCTCTCCTTTTCTCTTATCACATCCGCAACTACAACTACAACTACAATTATAATCACACTTCAAGCCATAAGTCTCTTGAGGTGCATCATTCAGATCATTTCGTCAAATACCCCAGCCATTTAAGTAAAGGAGCGGGTACTTTTGTAGTCGGCATAGAAAGAGGAAAAGCTTTCTATTTCGATTTCCAAGATAATGATAAGCTTAACACGGCCATCATTCCGACAATTAAAGGAGCTAATCCTATCAGCGGTAGGAAAACAGATACTCCTATCTTAGAGTCTTACAAAAACTCATGTCCAGTACATGGGGATAAGTTCGAGGCAGATCGGGAGTGCACTAAATGCGGCTACGCGTGGCCACATCAGAATTATGTATGCCATCCAGGTTCTATGGAATTAGTAGGATTCAGATCCGGAGATGGAAAAGCACACCAATTCTTTTTATCAGAAGATGAAAACAGAGACGTAGCTTCCCACTTAATCGGTAAGGAAAATACCGACCAATCTTTTCACTTCAGTTTCTTTAAAACTAAGGATGTTAGGTCGGAACAGCATGTACCTATTAATCTCGATTGGCGTGCGACAAACTCTTTTGGCAGGACCACTTCAACATATACCCTACCTTGCAGTGCTAAGGAGGGTGGTATGGTCTTTGGGCCGAATAGTTTCACAGATAAGATTTCTATAGCTGATACAAGTCCGAGCCTTCTATTCACTTGCTCCTCTGACACACACGATGCAGATGTAGGTACAGATGCAAGATCCTTCTCCGCTAGTATCAGTGATGTATCAGTAGGTGCTGGAAAAGAGGTATCTCAAGAACTCGGTATGGATGCTCTAGGCCTAGAAGGTTGGAATGACCGATGCCAAGCAGAGATAAAAATACACTTTGTTTATATGGATGAGCTTCAACCATACCTGGATGCAGGCATGAGAGATATCGATCCAGGAAGGCGTGGAATGCTCGCAGGGATACCTACAGACTAACTTATTTATATTTTCGTTTAAACTGGCTATCGCGAATTTTATATTAAGGTAGCTTATGAAGACACGAAAAAATACAGATAGTTTTTTAGATGGCATGCTTAAAAAAGCGACCCTCCTATCAGCCGAAGAAACCCTTCGGCTGGTACTTTTAGCACAGAGAGGTGACGTGGCGGCTCGTAATAAACTTGTGAATGCGAATTTACGGTTTGTTTACCTCCAAGCAAAGAAATATGCCGCCAGTGATACCCAAGTCGTAAAGGACTTGCTTGCTGAAGGGTCATTAGGTTTGATCCGCGCACTAGAAACGTATGATCCAAAAAGTGGCTATAAATTCCTATCCTATGCTGTAGGATGGATTAAAAACTTCATGCAGAATTATATGAAGGATAATATCACTATCCGACTTCCTGCTGATGTCGATATTCTAGTTAGAAAGATAAGAAGAGAAGCAAAGCTCGGAGAACCATTACCGAGTGTTCTTGAGTTGTCGACAAAGTACGATGTTACTAAAACAAAAGCCAAGATCATCCTAGACGTTTTGACTCGGAAAGAGATATCTATGGATTCTCCTCTGGGAGAAGGCGAAGAAGCTGGAACCTTGAACGATGTTATACCTGATGAGGCAGCTCATGAAGAAAGGGCGTATCAGCAAGACAACACAGATATATCTAAACTGTTATCTATCAGAAATGATGTTCTAGATGAGAGAGAGGTGTTTATAGTTGAAAGCTGTTACCTCTCTGACCCATTCCTATCTCTTAATGAGATAGGAAAAATTCTAGGTCTCTCAAGAGAAAGAGTAAGGCAGATAAGACAATCCGCCCTTAAGACCTTAAGATTGCACCTTAAGCATGTGAAAGGCATCGAGGACTATAGATAATGGACTTCTACACCTGGCTATCTTTATTAGGCGTAACCTTAATAATAACTAGGTCCTCCATAGTTGAGGCGGTTAAAGACCGTTTACCTGCCAAATGGGTGAAGCTGCTTGACTGTCCAATGTGCTCGGGATTTTGGGTAGGTATTGTATATGGGTTCGGATCTGTGGATATAGGTAATTACTCCCAGTTGTCCCATGCTATAGGATTTGGATTTATAATCTCTTTATCTTCTTATTGCGTCATATTAATAACTGACAGCTTATCGAAGTATCTGGAGAATTAAGTGGGATGCAATTGTGGTAAAAAAGCAAATCAACCCTATGATACCTCTGCCGCTAGAAATAGGTCAAAAGAGACCACTAGTGACGATGACTGCCCTCAATGCGATTTTAAGCTAAAGAAGGCAGTAGGGTATATGAGATGTTATAGCTGCGGGTATAATCGGAGAATACGAAGATGAAATACATACTATTACTTTTGATCGCTGCTTCAGGGTATTGTGCAGACACTACTTGGACCTTAAATCCTTACACTTCTTTCAATGCCAGAAAACCGGCTACAGACACGGTTCCTCATGATTGGTTTGTAGAGGGCGGGATTGAACTAAAGTCAGACACTACCTGGAAAGAAGGTGGGTTTGTATTCGAAGCCTCAAAAGAAAGAGATAACGGTGAGGATTACTATGAGTATTTGGCTCGTGTAGGATTTATGTATGGACACGTAGAAGCGCATGAAGATTCAGAGCATCTTATTTACACAAAAAGTATAGCAGCTTATTATCCTGTTAGCTTCTTAAGATTTGGATCTATTGCTACGAAGTCGATGGATGTAGTCGAATGGGATTTATACATACAAGCGAAGACAGACTGGCTGTATGCAGAGATATCTTTCTTTGAAGAAATAGAAAGAGCTTATATAGGGCTATCTCCTTATTATACGCTTGAATACAAGTTTGAAGGCATAACAACTATCAAGATGCCTATAGGGTTATCAGCTAAGGCATACTGGGAACCAGATGAAAAAAGTGAAGTTGTTTTAAAAGATTGGGAGATCGGATACAAGATCGGATTGACCCTGTAAGATTACATAACATAGGAGACCTAATATGAGTCATATGAGCAAACTGCTAGAATATTTTAGCGAAGACATGGAAAGATTAAACCTAAGAGCTACCAGCATCGCAAGTGTTCGAGGGTACAAGGGCATTTCCCCGAGCACTGTTTCTAGGGCTAAGGAAAAGTTCTTGACAGGCATAAGTAAAAGCCAAGTGAAGGGTGTTTGTCGTATCCTGGATTCAGATAGATTAAAAAAGTTCGCTAAAAAGAATGCAGGAAAAACAACTGTAGATAAAAGACTGAAAGCGGCTAAGATTTCTAATCCTGATGCTCCCGTTTCTAACTCCTTTAACGAACGTATGCAGTCTCTAGAGAACATGGATATGAGTGATAAAGGAAGTTTAGTAGCAAAAAGAATAGCTAAGTCTCCGATACCTATTTCTAGTAGTTCAAAATCTTTTGCTGCTTATGAAACGGTTTTCTCTTCGTCAGAGTTTTCGGATGACGGTGTAAAGCTCCTTAGAGAGTTTATCGGTTCTGTAAATGATAAATTAGGGACAGAAGATTTATCTCTTTTAGAGATGGTAAATCCGAGGTCTTTAGAAGTACGTAAAAATCTAGGAGAAAAGTAATGGAAGCATTATTTATAATTTTATCTCTTCTTTTATGGATCGCCTTTTGGGGTAGTATTGGAATAACTGAAGGATGGAAGTGGAGAATAGATAAGAAGCGGGAAGATAACAATTCTCTCGTTACATATGACACATACCACGTATGGCGTTTAGTAACCAATGCTTCAGTGATACTATTGTTTGTTGTAGCAGGATTATTTAACGACATAGGATTAGTTAGGTTTGTGGGATCACTGGTCTTCTCGACCGTAGCTTCCTGGATACTTTATGAAAGAGTGATGACATACGTTATATGGGATGACTGGTTAAAAAAGAAAGAAGATTTTCATATTTTAAAATATGACTTTCCCCGTCCTCATCCATATATCGAAGTAGGCATCGGAGTCGCTTCATTAATTATTTTAGCTTTTTTCATTTAAGCTATTGACACCGGCAAACTAATATTTTAGAATTACCTACATGAACAACTTATCTACATATACCGCATCCGTATCTACTGAAGAAGTAGTCGTGATTATTGAGGTGGAACCTTCGGGACCAGCGGTGTAAGAGATTTTGTCAAAAATTTTATAACCCCGTTGGTCTTATGACTGACGGGGTTTTTTGTTTTTGTGCCAAAAGGGGGAAGCATGAATATCTCAGAAGTTATAAACGAAGAGACCACAGGTAATAGAGCCGTATTCGACTACTGCAGAGGAGGATGCCTTTATTATAGAATATTAGATAAAACGTCAGGGAAATCTTTATGGCTATTTCCCGTAGACACAGCGGATGTCAAAGCTGATAAAACTTTCGGATCAGAATGCCGAGTAGATTATTTAGCGGCCTTCATCCAAATAGCCATTGACAGAGATGCTCTATTGCGTCTTTAATGCTCGTGTGGAGTAGCGGTCGAACTCATCTGACTTTCACTCAGAAGATCGTGGGTTCAAATCCCACCACGAGTACTACATAGGTGATTAGCTCAGTTGGTTTAGAGCATCTGCCTTACAAGCAGAGGGTCACTGGTTCGAATCCAGTATCGCCTATTTTTTAGTTTTGAAGGTACATAGCTCAGTTGGTTAGAGCACCGTTCTGATAAGGCGGGGGTCGGAAGTTCAATTCTTCCTGTACCTATATTTTTGGAGTATGCAGGTAGCTCAGTTGGTTGAGAGCACAGGGTTAATAGCGACGAGGTCGGGAGGTTCGAGTCCTCTCTCTGCATACTCCATTTTCGCATATCGCGATATGCGAAGGCATGCTACTGTTGGTCATTTTTCTAATAATGTACTAATAAGAATCACTATAGTAGTGGAACTACTTAGTGCCGATTAAATGCCAGATTACATCAATGATAAAAGAAAAAAGTTTAAGCTAATCACTAAGTCATCTAATAGGCCTAGTAAGCTTACTGAAGAGTCCAGGGTATGCCTTAATGCCTTCAGGAGCTCTATACTATACAAGGGTGGAATGGACGGAAAATTCCACCTACATTCTTGCTGCCTTGATTGGATATCAGAAAAGAACAATGAGCTAATATCAGATCCCGAAGATATAATTCCAGCATATAATGCTCCGACTATGCAAAAGGTTAGAAGAGGTATACTCGACGAATCCTACAGCGGCTGCGATGCCTCAGCATGCCCCTTTTTGATAAGCCATAGAAACGGAACCAAGCAGTTTGCTAAGATATCCAACATCCAAGATGTCGAACTAAGAACCAAGATACTTAAGGGAGACCTCGACGGATACACTCCGCAGTCTTTCGCAGACTCGTCAATCAATACATGTAACTTATACTGCCAGTCGTGCCGATCAAAACCCATTAAAGACCCCAAAGACCATACGTATCTTTCAGGAGAATTGTTTAAGTATTTCTCCAAGGAAGTTGAAGAGTTACACTTTCTAGGATCTGGGGAGTTTATGACGGTTCCCCATTTAGCTAACTTTGTTAAAAAGTTTAAGAAGGAAGACTATCCAAAATTGAGTTACCTCTATATCCTCAGCAACGGAACAATGCTTACGAAGAGCGGGCAGGATTCTTTCTCTAAGGATTTCTGGGATATGCCTAAGGATATTAGGATCTCAATAGATGCAGGAACAGAGGAAGTTTATTCTAAGGTAAGGTTGGGAGGAGACTTTAAGATTCTCCATGAGAACTTAAAGCACCTATCTAAGAGGATAGGTGAGAGCCCTAGCAGCAACCTTCACATGTCCTTTGTTATACAAAAGTATAATTATAAAGATATGTGCAACTTCATAACCCTGGCCCATTCCTTAAACGCTACTAGAGTTAACATAGAGAGAATACAGGATTGGTGGAAAGAGGGAGAGGATAACTACTACTCTGAGGCAACAGTGGCAAACAAAGGTGATACTTTGTACGAAGATTTTTTAATAGAAAAGAGTAAAGCTAGGCAATTAGCAGATAAACTAGGGATTGAATCCCTATTCAACTCGTAAGGTAATTAAGTGTCGGACTATATAAAGAATAAAAAGAATAAGTTTAAGATGCCCGTGCAAGAGAGGGAGCATCCTCCGGTACGTAATCGTATTACAGACGACTCCAGGGTATGCGTACATCCGTTCACTAATTTAATGATGTATAATACGCCGGGACCGAAAACCTTCATGCCCCATATCTGTTGTTTAGATTGGTTGGATAAGGACAACAAAGTAAATGATGGATCCGAAAATGTAAGTCAAACGCAAGAGTCTTTTAATAGCGAGACTATCAAGAATATTCGTAGAGGAATCCTAGACGGCACCTATAGTGGGTGCAGTAAGACATCATGTCCGATGCTCGCTACTGAGGCAGAGACAGGAAAACCAAGTTTCCAACATCTGAGGGATGCTGTAAGTGATCCTCACTTAAGGCAGAAGATAAAGAACGGAGACGTCGATGGTTACTATCCCCTAAAGTACCAAGATACAACCATAAGAGATTGTAACCTATACTGCAGATCATGCAGGGGCGGTATAGTAAAAGATTCTGATGATATGATAGGTAAGTCCAAAGAGCTCTTTAACCACTATTCTAAGGTAGTCGAAGACTTACACTTTTTAGGGTCTGGCGAGTTCATGGTCGTGCCGCACCTTAAAAAATTCTTAATGTCTTTTACTAAGTCCGAGTATCCGAATATTAGAAGATTTTTCATTCTCAGTAATGGCACTCTATTATCTAAGAAGGCCTTAGACTCCTTTACTGAAGATTTCTGGAACACGGATAAGTATATAAGCATCTCTATCGATGCTGCGACTAAAGAAGTCTACTCGAAAGTAAGGCTAGGCGGAAACTTTGATACCGTAGAAAAGAACTTGAAGTACCTAATGGAGAAAGCTGCCAGGTACCCTAATAATGAGTTACAGTTATCTTTCGTAATACAGGAAGAGAACTTTCACGATATGGTGAACCTTATGGAAATGGCCAACTCTCTGAATATCAGGAAGGTGTTCTTGACTAAGATACAACCATGGGAAGGGGCAGGCGACTACGGAAGGGTTTCGGACGTATCTAACCCAAATCATAAACTACATGAAGATTATAACATTATCTTAAAGAACGCCAAGCAGCTAGCAAAAGAGTTTGGCATAGAATTATTAGGAAATGGATAAGGAAATTAAATGTTCAGATTAACAGCATACTCTACGATTTACGGTAATCTAAGCCAAGAGAACCAAGATATATACTCTTTGTCTTTGGAATCGTTCTTAAGTAAAAATGACGATATCAGATTCTATGTATTTCTAATTGATCTAGAAGTACCTGATTGGCTTAACTTTATAAAAGGAAAGTACCCTAACCACTTGTTCTACGTGAATATTAATCTCACAGAACAAGAGAAAGAGGACTGGGATAAGTATAAGACTTTCAGGTTCTGCTTTAGGTTCCTTGATAGGATAACGGATCTTCTTCCGACAGATAAGGTAGCTTCTCTTGATCTGGATCTATTCCATGAAAACCCTTTCCGATCTGAAGAGATAGATTGGGACTGCGTGAACATGGCGGAAGACAAAATGTTTACATCTTTTCCTCTAGCAAGGAATAAAGAGTTTAAAAGCTGGTCAGGTGAAAACCTAATAAACTACTTGAATGCTGGGGTAGTCATATACTCTAAGACTCGTTCAAGCAAGACCATGAAACGTCTGTCTAATTATCTTGAGAAGATAATTAGCGAAGATATTCCAGAACCCCATTTCCACGACCAAGACATTCTAAACCTATTAATGGTTCAGGATCCTAAAAGCTTCAGAGTTTTATCTGAGAGATGGAACTTCGCCTTTAAGGGAGTAGGTCTAGATATTTATAAGACACAGTATTTCCACATGACAAGATTCGAAGGTGTGATTATGTATCATATCTTTAGTGCACTAGGAGATTGTAGGATAGATCTAATGGCTTACCTAGCTAACAGGCATGGAGTTCTTCAGGGTTCTTATCTGAGGACTGATAAAGTCACCTATCTTAAGAACAAAGAGAAAGGCATAGATATAAAGCCTGCTGAGATAGCCCAGACAGAAGACGTAGAGGATCAAACTAAGTTTAACAAAGAACAGCTAGATAATTTAACTGTTATGGTTATCTCTCGAGATCAGGAAAACACTATAGCTGATATGGATGCATCTATTAAGAGATGCTTACCGGGCGTAGATGTACTTTATGTCCTGGATAGGTGTTCGGATGATTCTAAAGGAGTCCTTGACGGAATAGGCGCCAGGTACGTTATAAAAGAAGAGGGTTTTGGGTTTGATGCTCCAGGCGCACGAAACTTTGGAGTAAAACATTTAGAAGGGAGAGACGTGTTGTTTCTCGACGGAGATAGGTCTCCTCATAATCTAGAAGGATCATTAGTTAAGGAAGCATTAAACAGGTATGATATGACTGTCGTATCTGTTGAGTTCTCTGATCACAGGACTTGGTTCACTGATGGATTCATGAGCAATCCTTGGTTTAAGGGATGGCCTGGATATAGACAAGATAACGGAGTCTATACCTGCGGAATCTTGATGAAGTCCTCAGCTATCAACACTATACAGACACATCAAGAAGGTAATCTATTCCATAAGTCTTTTACAGGAAGATATGGAGAGGAAGATCTTCACTTGGGATTCTTGTCGCATGAATTAGGGTTATCCTGCGGCGCCTTTCCTAAGCATTGTTATGTAGATGGAAACTTCTCTAGTGCTAGAGATATATTAGATATCCAAATGAGCGAAGCAAAGTGTAAGATACTATGCGACGCGATGCTTAAAAAATCTGGTAAGAGTCCAGAATCTAATACGACTACAGGTAACATCCGAGAGAAGAGAAAGTTCTTTAAGAATAAACTATCTAGTTTGGTAGACTCTGTAAAATCTGTAGATAGAAGCATGTACCCTACGAAAGTGTTTTACCATATAGCTCAGATAGGAAACTGGGAATCTATCATGGAAGACCAGATAGCTCGGATAGAATCGACTGGTCTGTATGATGCTGCTCAAGAAATATGTGTATCGGTTTTAGGGGATAAGGAATTAGACCTTCCAAGTAAGTATAGGATTATATATCAATCATCTGACTTGGCTGAGTATGAGTTACCTACTTTAAAGAAGATGAAACAGATGGCCCAGGAAGAAGACTTCAAATGTCTTTATATGCACACTAAGGGAGCCTCATCAGAAAACTTATATAATCCGAGAGCTATTCGTTCCTGGAGAAAGTTCTTAGAACACTTTACTATAGACAGGCATGTCGAGTGTTCTTTAGTCGTAGAGCAGAAAGACGCTGTTGGTCCTTCTTTGTTAAAACCTAAAGAAGGAAAGCTCAACGGAGTACCTTGGCCAGAGAATGCATGCTTTGGTGGAAACTTCTGGTGGTCTTCCTCTGACTACTTAAAAACTTTAAAAGATCTCAAAGATGCTGGTGAGTGGCCAGACGAACAAGTGGATTTAGCTAGAGCTAGTGCAGAGACATGGATAGGGTCTAGTAATAGAGTTTCGACCTTTATGGATTCTAAGCAATGGACCTGGGGCGATCCGTACTACTTTGTAGCAGACGAGAAAAAGTATAAGGATAAGTACTAGCATGAAGATACTATCATTTAACTTTAATCACGATGGATCCGTTTGTTATATCAAAGACGGAAAGCTGGTGTATTCGTTAGAAGAAGAAAAAGACTCTAACCCTAGATTCAGTGAGTTATCCTACGAAAAATTCCTATCTATCTTAGATAAGTTCGAGAAAGAAGAGGGACACCCAGACGTACTATGTTTAACAGGGAATTATCTGGATGGGCACACAGATCCGCATTTCCTAGAAAAGGCCGGGAAGACTCCTTATAGGGGAATAGATGGAAGTAACGACAGAGAATGCGAATGCGAGTTTAACGGGATCATGTATAAGGTCAGACAGATCTCACATGAAAAGGCCCACATCTTTAATGCTCATTCTATGTCAAACTTTCAAACGCCTTTTTATGCTTTGATTTGGGAAGGTGGATTAGGGAGTTTTTACAGAATTGACGAAGAGATGAAGATCACTGAGTTAGTAGAGATCATGGAGCAGCCTGGGATGAAGTACGCCGCTCCTTATTTTATCGCTAATGAAAAGAAAGACATCATCCAGAATCTATCGCATGCCGGAAAGGTGATGGCCTTAAGTGCTTTTGCAGATAAGAGAATAAAAGACGGAGCCTCTGACAGCCAACACACTATAGACTCTATCTGCGCTCTAAAAGGGATATGGGCTGGACTCTCTGACGAGACCATAGAACAATGGAAAACCTTTCCTACGTATAAGAAAGGCGTTCAATCCCAAGAGACTAAGAATCTTTGTTTTGAAATGCAGAGGCACATATTTAATACCTTCTATAATGCAGCCAAAGAAAAGGTCACAGACAGGCTACCTCTAACAATTATAGGAGGGTGCGGTCTGAATTGTGACTGGAATACTATGTGGAAGGATTCTGGGCTGTTTACAGACGTCTTTGTTCCTCCATGTACGAATGACTCGGGTATTGCATTAGGAGGAGCTGCAGAGGCTCTCTATGAGTACAAAGGCGTAGAGAAGTTAGAGTGGAGCGTGTACGATGGAGGATACTTCATACACGATACAGATAACCACGATGGATTCACAAAGATTCCTTTAGACTTTGGATATCTTGCAAAGAAGATCGCCTCAGGAGGGATCTATTCTTGGGTACAAGGAAAGTATGAGATAGGTCCAAGAGCGCTAGGACATAGAAGTTTGTTAGCAGAACCCTTTACTTCTAAGACGACTGATAGATTAAACTGGATCAAAAAGAGAGAGTCTTATCGCCCCGTAGCTCCTTTATGCCTGGAAGAGGATGTTTCGGATTACTTCCACTGGGAAGGAGAGAGTCCCTTCATGCTATTCTTCCAAAAAGTTAAGGATAAGAGATTAGGTGCTGTGACTCATGTAGACGGAACAGCTAGAGTTCAGACAGTTACGGAAAAGGATAATATACCCTTATACAATCTTCTTAAAGCTTTTAAAGAAGAAACCGGTGCTTCTGTTCTGTGTAATACGTCCCTAAACTTCAATGGGAAGGGATTTATAAATAGGATGAGTGATCTAGTAGAGTACTCTAGATCTAGGAAGTTAGATGGTTTTGTGCTAAATGGTTTTATGTATGAGAAGATTGAAACCTCTGTATCATCTAAGAGAGACAAGATGAAGGATTTATTTAGGAGTTAACCATGTCTTCCCTATTCTTTAAGAAGCTTAAAAAGGACATTCTTTCCTCAGGGAAAAAATGTGTTTTAGTGACAGGTCCTCAGAGATCAGGAACTACTGTGGCTGCTAAAATGTTGGCAAATATTTTAGGGTGGGGTCACATAGACGAGGAAGAGTTTCGTTGGGAGAGTCGAGGGTTATTTGAAGAGGTTATTAAAAAAGATAACCTAGTGATCCAAGCGCCTTGTTTGTCATGCATAGCGCACGAGTATAGCGCTTCTCTGTATATCGTATTTATGGTAAGACCTTTACTAGATATATATGCTTCAGAAGAAAGGATAGGGTGGAAGTTCTCAGATTATGAGTTAAAGTGGAATGTAAAGAAGTTCCATGATATACCTGAAGAGATTAAGACTCCAGCAGAGGCTAAATATTATGTATGGCAGAATATGCAAAAACCTTTCATACAGAACTTTGTAGAATTAAAGTATAGCGATCTAGAGGGTCATCCGTTATTTCTCTCTAAAGATCAAAGAATAGGTTTTGGGCCTAAACAGACGAGTTAAGATGATAGTCGTAATATCTAATCAAAGATCGGGAAGTTGCTTGTTGTGTCACGCACTAGCAGGAACTCTTAGATATGAAGATAAACATGAGATACTTAATGTAAAGGATAGAGCGCGGACAGTAGATCAGTTAAGAGACCTATTAGAAGACATAAGAATTAACTATCCTTCTTCTGTGTTAAAGATGCACGTCGAGCAGATAAAGCTGATACCTGGAGCTATGGAATTCCTACCAAATTATTTTAGGAACAAAGAAGTTAAACCTATCCTTCTGGGCAGGAAAAGCATTTTTGACCAAGCACTATCATTAATGGTTTCACTCCAAAGAAATGTATGGGTAAATGTTTTAGGTCAAGGCGAGCTTAAGAGTAGCATAAGAATTGATGGAGGTTTTATAAGACCGTCTATTCTAAGGATCATAGAAGAATCAAAAGGTCTTGCTGATCTAGGATACGCGCTAGGTCCCGGCGCAACGAGTATCTTTTATGAGGATATGTGTTTAGATGGATTTAACTATTCACTTATTCAAAAGTTATGTAGTGAGAGAGGATTACCTATCCTTAATCCAGAGTTCAAAGTAGAGCTATATAAGATAGCTTCGGACTATAAATCTCTATTAGATAACTACTCGGAAATATATAGAGCTGCAAGAAAACTAAAAATAATTTAAATAACGCTTGCATTTTTATTTTTAAGAGGTTATTATTATTGTCATGAATAAAATTACTATCAATACTGCTTGTTTGAGTCTGTGGCACTCATTATCATCGCTCCATAAAAGGAGACGAGGTTAAAGTACTATAGCTAATTTTATATTAGGATTTTACAAACCCCGTCTCATTAGAGGCGGGGTTTTTTTGTGTTTGTGCCTCAGCGCCAAACAGCTTATTGACAGGACTGAGAATATACTAGGAAGAATGGCAGAATTGGTTATTGCGACGGACTGCTAATCCGTGCCAGTAAAATGGCTTGGGGGTTCGAGTCCCCCTTCTTCCTCTAAATGAAATAAGGAGGCTGCCGCTTCTGGCAGCAAATCGGACTTGAAATCCGTGGACGGGTTACACCGTGGGGTTCGATGCCTCCAGCCTCCTCTACTTTTTATTTCGAAATGAAAATAGTTGTTTCGAAATTATGATTAAAAGCTTATATTAAAATACTGCTCAAAAAAGGAAATGACTATGAGATACACAGCTATGGAAATCTGAATAACCTTAACAGGAGTCGTTCTCGTGAGAAGTATCGATGAATTCAGACAAACAACAGATAACCAGGTTTTTAAAAAACTTAGAGTAAACTTTTTAGACGTCCGATGCACCAAGTGCCCAATAGGCAAAGGCTGCAATAGCGGATCAGGTAGGCCAAGAAAATCTTGGAAAAGTTACAGAAAAACACAATACAGGTAGGTATTGCATGAGATACACAGCTATGGAGATTTAGGTAACCTTAACTGGGAGACCTAAATCATGGAAGGATCAAAGAATAAGTATAAACGTCGGAGTTACGAAGATGTGTATGGTATGTACGCAAGTTATTGGAGCAAGGGCGATTTTAATAGAAAAATAAGAAGAATGCACCACTCTGTTGATGTTCCGAATGGTGGCTACTTTAAAAAGGTAGACGGGTTCTGGGAATGGATGGATTGATGTAAAAAGCTTCGAGGGTTGGGGGTTCCTGGCCGGTGAAGCATCCTTGTGGTGGAATAGAGACACGATGAAAATCCCTCACTACTGTGCAGGAACTGTATGGTAGAATATCAATTGAGGTGCAGGTATCAAATCCTGCCAAGGGCATAAGAGTAAAGGCGAGATGCGGCAGCTGAATGGCACCCCAAATCTCATAGCCGCCTAGTGCCAGGGCACTCTTTTTAAAACTTAACATATCTTAACTGTGGTGAAATTGGTAGACACCAGAGGACGAGGTTCTTCTGACAAGGTTCAAATCCTTGCTTGGCCGTGGTACGCGCATTGTAGGTTCGAGTCCTGCCAGAAGAGATATGTTATTATTTAAGCCGACGTGGTGAAACTGGTAAACGCGCAGCGCTAAGAACGCTGTGGGAGAAATCCCTTGGAGGTTCGATTCCTCTCGTCGGCATAAAAAAGAAACACCGGCAAGTTGCGCATTGTAAAGAGGCGTCCGGTGTGTGTTGTTCTTATATGAGCGATTAGTAGATAATTAAGTTGTAGTCTGTGTCCACTATGGTCAAGTGGCGGCCTCGCAACCGGGCTGGTCGGGAATACCGACATAAGGGTTCAAGTCCCTTACAGTCTGCAACTTACTGACTTCTAGGAAAGACTAGAAACATGGTGTTCGTGGCGAAATTGGTAGCCGCGCCAGGTTGTGATCCTGGTGTCCTTTATTGGGCGTGAGAGTTCGAGTCTCTTCGAGCACCCTATTACATGCGTCTGTGGGGGAATTGGTAGACCCGCGGGATTTAGAATCCCGTTCTGAGATATGAGTGAGAGTTCGACCCTCTCCAGGCGTACTAAGAAATAACATATAAAAGATAATTTTTAATATACATTATGCATCGGTGGTGAAACGGTAAACGCAGGGGACTTAAAATCCCCCGGCTGAAAAGTCTTGAGGGTTCGAATCCCTCTCGGTGTACTAAATTTAAATAAGGATAATGATTCGTGATACATTGGAAAAAGTTTAAAGGCAATGAACCTGAAAAAGTTTCCGGAAAATGCTATCTAGGGTGGACTAAGAGGTTAGGGACTTTCTTTTTCGCAAAACATCTCGACGGTTGGCTTGCTTATGATATACCTAAAGCAGTGAAGCCTACCTATTGGGCTGACCTCAATGAACCTAGAAGCACCCAAGAGCGAGACTTACTGGCTGATCACATAGAAGGTCATCGTAGAGTGACTACATGTGATGTACCAAGCACTGAGAAAGGGAAGATAGCAAGGGCCGAAGTAGTAGGCCATACAAAAGGTTTAATGGAAGCAGCCGAAATCGTTAGGAAATGGAAAGACGGATGAAGTACTTAATAGAAGTAGATGAAGAACATTTAAAGGCACTCCAACTTGCTGCTGAAGTAGTTGCCAGGATAGGTATCGGTCAGGTAGGCGAGATCGCTAGGGTGGTAGGTAACGTACGCCTACCGCAGGAATTGGAAAAGGATTTGAAGAAAGAGCTTCATCCAGAGTTAGGCCAAGGCCATTACGGTATAGGCAATACAAAGGTCAGGGAAGAGGCTAATGTCTTATGGGACATCTATCAGGTAGTTAGAAATCGATTAGCTCATGATAATTTAAAGCCTGGAGAGGTGCCTAGTTTTACTGTGAGTTTTGACTCTCCTATGAAGACGAGTAATGTAGATTTAATAAAGATTAAAAAAATGTAACATGCGTGGGCTCTCCTATTGGTGTGGGAAGCGGTCTCCAAAACCGTGCCTCACGGCTTATAGGTTCAAATCCTATCCTGCGTGCTAAGAGTGAGATAAAATGAAAACGATTAAGAAAGTCACAGTTAAAGCTGAATTTGTAGAGACGGTTCCAAAAGAATTAAAACAGGGCGTGATCTACATAAGCGAGAAGTATAATACATCTGTCCATGCATGCCTCTGTGGGTGTCTGTGTGAGGTGGTCCTTCCTCTTGGGGATAAAGGGTGGAATTGCACCTTAAAGAATGGCAAGGTTAGTTTTACTCCATCGGTAGGTAATTACCAACAGCCGTGCAAGTCCCATTATATTATTACGAATGACGTAGCGAACTTCGTATAACACAAGCTCCCGTGGTCCGAGTCTGGTCTAAGGAAACGGTTTGCAAAACCGTAACGTCGTTGGTTCAAATCCAGCCGGGAGCTCTTTTTAAAAAAGTACTTTAGAATGCAGTCCTTGTTTCTTATATTAACTCCTCAAGAACTATAGGAGTATTCTCAGTGGAATCAGTATTTAACAGACGTAGATCATCAGATCCTACAATCAGCGCGTCCCTTTATAACTTAATTATCGGAATGGTACTTCTTTGGGGCTTTGCTCTCAATTGGATTATCGTAGAGAATGTACCTACTTCTGCCATCTCCGGAATCAACCCTTGGGTATTCCTTATCGGATACTTCGCAACTTGTTTTCTAGGAATTTATTTATTCACATCCTCCGACAAACCTATCGTAAGCTTCTTAGGGTATAACTTGGTTGTCGTTCCCTTTGGTTTTGTTCTTAATACAATCGTCAGTAAGTATGATCCTGCTATAGTAGGAGAAGCTCTTATTACTACAGGAGCTGTGACTGGGATGATGATGGTGCTCGGAACAATCTTTCCGGCATTCTTTAAGAAAATATCAGGCGCCTTAACTGTAGCTCTTATAACAGTGATAATCGTAGAGGTGGTATCTGCCGTATTCTTTGGCGTTAGTCATGGAATAATGGATTGGATCGTAGCGCTTATCTTTTGTGGATATATCGGTGTAGACTGGGGAAGAGCTAACAGTATTCCTAAGACAGTTGATAATGCTGTTGATAGTGCCGCCGCGCTCTACATGGATATTATTAACCTTTTCGTCAGAATATTAAGTATACTTGGAAATAGCAATGACTAAAGGAGTTACTATGCTAGACTGCAATAGATTTTATTAGGTTTTAAAAGACATGCGAGAATGTGATCAAACTGAAGGTTTGACCATTCTCGAACATGGAGAAAGTGTTTGGTCCTACACAGAACGGATCCTCAACAAAGACATAGAGGGTATGAGAATACCTAATTGGCTCTTGGATAATTACGATGATATTCTCAGTCTTCTTCATGATAGGAAGACTATAAAAGATTACAACGTATTCCACGACTGCGGCAAACCATATTGTTTAGAGATAGACGATGAGGGTAGGAGGCATTTTCCTAATCATGCTGAAGTAAGCCAGAATACATGGGAAAGCTTTTCAGAGGATAAAACAGTATCCTCTCTGATAGGCTGGGACATGGTTTTCCACACATTTACAGCTGACGACATAAAAGCGCTCGACTTAAGTACTAAAGACGCTTTAACGTTACTTATAACGGCTCTAGCAGAAGTGCATAGTAACGCATCGATGTTTGGCGGTGTTGAGAGTATTAGTTTTAAGTCTAAATGGAAGAAGATAGATAGGAGAGGAAAAGCTTTAATAAAACAAGTGTTTAGAAAACCCACCTAACTTCTTATATTACCAACACACCTCAACCGGGATGCACAATGTCGATCAAAAACTATAGCCACTTATCAGAGGACTATCGGAGTCTTATTCAAGTTCGTGGTAAATCCTCACCTGATATCCGTAAATATATAGCTCGATTGGATAAGAGGATTTTCAGGGCTAATAAAAAAGGATTGCGCCATGTATCTGATCCCGATTATTCTACTTTTTTTTGGATAAGGGCAACTCAGTATAAAACTGAAGTGGTGGAAGGAGTAAAAGAGTATTATACCAGTAAGGGTTTCAGCTGGGAGGTTAGAGAACGTATGAGCTCAATACCGACATGTCCTATGGAAGATTATATATCCTTGAGATGGTAAGGTGGAGCTTTAATAAAACAAGTGTTTAGAAAATCCACCTAACTTCTTATATTGAGAGAATCAAACATCTTAGGAGTCCTACTATGAAATCTTTATCAGAACTGTCTAGCTGCGAATTAGTGGCTAACAGCAGAATAGTAGGGTTCTCTAGAGTAAAAGATCTTAAAAATAAGAAGATGGATTACAAGGTATATCTTCCTTCTAAGGAGATGGATCTACAAAGAGATAAGGTCTGGTCCTTGATGCAGAAGAGGGAATTGATCATGTCTATATTGATAGACCGTCCCATACCTAATCCTTCTATAATGAGTGTAGTAGATCGATCAGTTCCTGGATGCACTGACGACGTATATCAGGTAATAGATGGTAAGCAGCGTCTTACTGCAATGGCAGACTTCTACGATAATGAATTTGATCTAGAGCTGGAAGGCGGCACATACTACTTCAAAGACCTCCCAGAAGATTATCAGTTTAAGATATCAAGACATAGAGTTATCGCTAGTACTGTAGAAGAAGACTATGATAAGCCTTTCTCAGACCAAGATAAGATAGATTGGTTTAACCTGGTCAACTTTGCAGGAACAGATCAAGAAAAAGAACACATGGATCGTTTAAAAAGTTAAGAAGTTTTTAAAAAGTACTTTAGAAACGAATTCCATCTTCTTATATTAGTCTTGTCCGTGGCGCATATAGAAAGCGTCTAATATGGTAAGAAGAGATCAATGACCTGTCTAGGGTGTCTTGGCAGTAATTAGTTAAGATAGGTTCAGCCCGAATCACCAAATATAGTTATCACTCTTCAGCGGGAGCTAAACCCGCCGGATTTTTTAATTTAATAGAGTACCCATAGGATGTCTTATGAAGAAAAAATCTCTAATAGAATTGCTAGTAGCCATGGCGATGGTATCGTTTATCATCTTCATCGCGTACCAAGCAGTTAATGGGTACATAGAATGTTCAGACCAGGGAGGAACCTACGTAAGAGGTTTACTGTGGTTTGAGTGTTATGAGGGAAGATGATGTATAAATCTTGTGCTGAATGGCCAGAAGGTACGGTGAGTGAGCCTGGAAACATTACAAAAGATTCACATCACGAGAAAGGTCAAGCACGTAGTGTTTGTAACCTTCTTAGGTTACAAGGGTTTGGCGGAGAAGGTAAAGTGTTCCCTGTCAGAACTTGGGTAGAACCTAAATGAGTATTGCTGTCTCTTTTAATATTAATAATTATGTTTTTGTAGAGCTTACAGACCATGCGAAGTCTGTCCTCAAGAAGGATAGGCTGAGATTATTAGAAGAATTTCCACTTGTGCCTAACAAAGAGCTTCCTCCCGAGTACGAAGAAGTTAACGGTTTTGCTAAATTCCAAATGTGGGAACTGATGGCTGCGTTCGGAAAGCATATGTATAACGGAGCGCCTAGTTTATTTAAAGGTGGCATTAGATTAGATATCAAATCTATCGATCCATACACAGTAAAAGCTGAGGACATTGGCTAAAGGTATTATAATGAGTGTGATTAAAGATGATTGTCGGTATTCAGAAGACCATGAGTGGGCTAGAGTAGAAGGCACAGTCATATCTATCGGTATTACAGACCATGCTCAAGGTGAGTTAGGAGATATCGTATTTGTAGAACTTCCTGAATTGGGAGATGTTCTAGAGGTAGGAGATAC
>Ga0255047_10000741_pt1 | contig 26265 bp, 32 predicted proteins | sample JV7_2_1_MG_FD_183640 | JGI IMG/M metagenome (GOLD analysis project Ga0255047, IMG submission 183640) | Seawater microbial communities from Jervis Inlet, British Columbia, Canada - JV7_2_1 | ecosystem: Environmental > Aquatic > Marine > Inlet | place: Canada: British Columbia | collected 2016-10-06 | reverse complement strand
TCAATAACAAATATGCTTGGAGGTGCTATGGCTCCTAGCGGTCAAGACTTATCTGATTATTTGTGGGCAAACGGGATTGATCCTACCACAGCTACTCGTTCCGATATAGGACGATTTTTAGTTGATCAGGAGTATGATGTTCCAGGATTTAATTATGAGACAGGGGAATTTGAAATTCAACTTGATGCAGATGGCAATGAGCTTAACACTGACTCTGATGGTGATGGTTTCTTTGATACTTTTATAGACAATCTTTCTTCTCTTGCTGGGAACGACACTATTGCGGGGGAAGTAATAGGTTCCATCAATGAAGGTATTGTTGGAGAAGGTGGTCTTATTGATACTTTAATTGAAGGTGCTGGGGAGATAATTTCTGGGGTTGGCGAAACTGCAGTAGAGATAACGGAAGGACTTACTGGCGGTAATGATCCAACAGTTGACGATGATAATCCAGTTGCAGAGGTTTTCCCTGGTGTTACTGGAGATGACGGCGTTACAGATGATACAGGACAAGACACATCAAATGATGGTAACGATAATGCTAGTGATGGTGGAGGTAATAATAATAGCGACGAAATTTCAACAGTTCCTGCGGTAGACGGGAATGATAATATAAATGATATGTCAGAAACAAACACAACAGATACAACAGCTTACGATGCCGCCTACGATGCCGCCTATGAAACAGCTAAGCTTATATTAGGTGCTGAAGCCGCCGAAAGGTTTAGAGGGGTGGGTCTTGGCAATTCTGAATTGCAAGATATTATTGGTAATTATTCATCTGATATTTCTCAGCGTGAGTTACAACGGTTAATTGAATTAAATCGTGGTGAACAAACTGGAATTAATGAATTACGCGATACACAAAAAGGATCCGATTTAGAGTTACTTGGTAATTACGGACAAGAATATGCCGATGCGGTTCGTGGGCTTGATCCCACATCAATGGAAGTTCTTGGTCAACAAAGCGATCTTAGTAATAAATTGTACCGAAGAGCCGCTGGTGATTTAACCGCAGAAGAACAGGCTGATGCCGAAGAAAGAGCGTTTGAAATCGCCGCACAATCTGGTCGTACGCTTGACTCAACAAGAATAGCAAATGTCATAAGAGCGGAAGAAGATACAATAGCTAATCTAGAAGGTCGTGCTCAACAAGCTGGCACAAATACTTACAATATGAGCCGTGGTTTAACTGGCAATATTCCAGCTATGTTGCTTGGAAATACTGGTAACCCTTACGAAACTGGTGTTGGTCTAGTTACCCCTGCTCTTGGTGTAGGTGATCTTGTTAGCCTAGGGACTTCGCAATACGCACAGCAACAAAATATTTCACAAGCACAAGCACAATTAGCTTCCTTGCAACAGAATTATGATGCCGCAGTTGCCGCAAACGAACCATCAAGAGCACAAGAATTATTGGCAGATATTAATGAAATAACTTCATATATTAGTCTGGCAAATCAAGGATTGGCATTTTTAGGTAATGCTCCGCAAACTATTAGCGATATAAGCAACACCGTTAGCGATGCGTGGAGTGGAATTACAACACTTTTTGGGGGCGGGTCTAGCAATTATGCTTACGATCCTAATTCAGCATTTAATTTAGGATCTAATACTTTTAATGCGGACGATTATCTTAATACCACAAGTTTCGGAACAAGCGGTAACTTTGATTGGGGCAATTACTAACATAATTTAAATATGGCAAGAATGAACACAGGAGCGGCAGTTCAGAACTTTTCTGAATTGTCAAATATTGATTATAGTAGGCTACCCGAAACTGAACGATTGGGCAGGGAACGCTTGTACCAAGCTGAACAGATAAGGGGCGACCGTGTTCGTGCAGATGCTCAACTACCAGCACTTAAAGAACTACAAGCAAATAATTTATTGAAAAAAAGCACTGAAGGTGCTATTAGTGGAATTCTTCAATCTAATCCACAGTTAATGCAAACCTTGGATTCTGGTACGGATTCCGAACAAGTTAATAAAGCTTACAAAAAATTTGTTGAAGGTAATAGCGGTTTAGCTGATAATGCTATACTCAGTCAGTTTCTTACACAGGCTGATAAAGGCATGAAAGAAGCACAAGCATTGCAGTTTGAACAACAAAGACAGCAAAATTCTGATGCTACGGCGTATGCAAATGCTATGGCTCGTCAACTTTCTGCGGAAAACGAAAGGAACAAACCAAAGCCGTTTACCATACCTTTTGAACTCGTAGAAGAATATCAATCACAAAATCCAAATGCTAAATTTGTTCCTCGTGATGATGGTACAGTTGCAGTTACTTCATTTGGAGGATCAGTTAGCGGCGGTGATGGTAAACTAAGTGAATGGATGAGCAATGAGGACATCCTTAAATTGCAACAAGAAACTGGATTGACATATGTTCAGTACCCAGGCGTAGATCCAAGCGGTTCTGGCAAACCTGGTGCACGTTTAGGCAGGTCATTAGCTCCTGACGAGCAACCAATCCTGATGGACTTTGAGCAAGACACTGCTAAAGCATTTCAGGAAGACGCACGTGCGTGGGTTTCTGATGGCAGTCTTCCCAGACAAACGGCACTAAGTAATTTATCTGTATATGACGATGCTATAACGGCTTTAGAATCGGGAGCCGTCATAACAGGCACACTTAGTGAAAAATTAAACGGCATTTTAGAAGTAGTAGGTCAAGATGACACAATGCGGGCTTTCTTTAATCCAGATGGTGCAAACCAACTTGACGAAATTCGCGGAGTTGTTTTTCAAGGCTTGAGAGACACTCTTGGGGCACAGTTTACCGAAAAAGAAGGTCTTCGCCTAGTTGCCGCAACTTACAATACAAAATTAACTCCTCGTCAAAATGCAAGACGTTTAAGACGACTATCTCAACTGTTAAAAGATTCTATTGAGTACAAAGATAAGTTGTCAGAGCTTGCTTTGACAAGGGACGGAATTATAAGCTTAGTCACGCAGGGCGGACCTAGAACTAAGAACTGGTTAAATAGTCAAATAGATATAATGGAACAAGAGTTCAGGCAAGCTGATGGTCTGGATGGCGTAGGCTCAGAACCAACTGATCCGGACTACAAACCACCTCTTGTTATACCTGATGATGTAAAAAGTAGAATGGCAATATACGGATTTTAATGGATAATTTAAATAATTTATACTCGGCTTTTAAGTCGGCTGACAAAGCTGGCGACACAGAAAATGCTTCTATTTTTGCAAAAGAAATAAAAAGGCAAGAAGCTGTCGCTGAACTTACTAAGTCCCAGAATAAGGCTAATGCAATTCTTAATCTTACATTTGGCAACCCATACCCAGAAAAAAAAGAAGTAGGAAAACCGCCTCCTTCTATTCCAACATTTGGAGCTACCCCTATACCTGTTAAAAAAACTCCTTTAACGCCTTTAAGTAAAAAACAGTGGTATACTGATTTCTATAAAAACAATCTTTCTGTAATTTTACAGGATGATAATGCGGGTTTTGATTTTGAAAATGGTTTGTCCGACGAACCTAAAAGAATTACTCCTAGTATGCCCAGTAAGGACGATAGTTTCCTTACAACACTTCTTAGTGGTTTTACATCTGCACCCGCATATACTCCTGGGTCAGGGCTTTCTCAACCAACCGCTAGTGGCTCAAGACCAAGGACTGAAATGTCTGATCGTGCCTCTTACGGAATGATGCCTACTGAATCTACAAGAATGGCTTGGCTAAGGCAGGAGTTCGGTGAAGAAAATGTTAAGTATTACAAAACACCTGGTCATGATTTGTTTTTGTGGAGAAAAGGAAAAGATGATCCTTGGAAAATGCCTGAACCAGTGGAAACAATTGACTTCGCTGATTTTACTTCTGATTTAGCTGGAGAAGTAGTGCCTACAATTACCTCTACTGCTGGTGGCGTTCTGGGCATTCCTGCGGGACCCACTGGCACAGCCTTTGGTGCTGGATTGGGTCAAGCTGTTGGTCGTGCTGGTCAAGAATACCTTATAGAAAAAACTTTGCTGGATCAAGTTGATACTGATCGTATTTTGACAAAAGCCGCAGTGGAAGGTGTTCTTACAGGTTTGGTTGATTTTGGTTTTCAAAAAGGTACTAATGTTTTCTTTAAAAGTATTTTGGGTCGTGAAGGTACTGATATTTTTGCAGAAGAAATGACTAAGTACAATTTGATTGCGGCACAAGGAACAGGTGAAAGTGTTTATACACCAAAATTTTTGCAACAGGGTGGAGATGTAGCTCAAGATGTGTTAAGAATGGAAAGCAGATTTCCAGGAGGCACTGCTTCTCAGGGATTAGATCTAAAAAGAACTCAAGCTGGAGAAACTTTTCAAAATCTTGCTAACCCAGCACGATATGACGAAGCCGCTAACGATGAGTCAATTCGGATTTCTCTTGCTCGCATTAAATCCGAGGTAATGGGTCAAAGAAAAAAGCTAGATGATCGTTTAGCACAGCTTAAAATTGAAGAAAAAGGCATAACTCCATTGGATGCTAGGGCTGTAAAAATAAAAGCAGAGCAAGATGCTTTAAATCTTTTTGATGAACGGATAGCAAGATACGAAGCTAATGTATTGGCTTCTCGCAATGTTTCACCAGCCGAAGCTGGCAATGTTCTTCGTGCTGATCTTGCTAATATATTTTCCGATGTTAGCGTAACAAAAGGAAGGATGTTTGAACAAGCTTACGAAGGTCTTGCTGACGTTTCTGCTCCGCTTAGTGACCTTCAAAGAGTTTTTTCTCGTCATAGCGATGAACTGTTGACTGATGTTGAAGTTGATGCGTTACAAGTTTTAAATGCTAATGCCCGAAAAACATCACAGGGAGTTGTTCGGCGTTTGGATGAACTAGAGTTTAGCGATGGTTCCATTGATTTTAAATCATTAAATGAAATCATCCAAAAGCTTGAAGAAAAAACAAAACGTGGGAATTTTGCAAAAGGTTTTGAGGCAAATCAATATACTGCACTCGCGGACGATCTTCGCGTAATGCGGACTGAAATGTTGGAAGGTGCCGATCCACTTGCTAAAAAACAATTTGACGACGCTAATTTGTATTTTAGAGAAACGTATTTAAGATATGTTGGTGGTGACATTGGATCAATGATTAAGCCAAGAACGGGTAGCAATTATAATCAAGCATTAGCCGCACGAAAAGCACCAGTTGAGTTCCAAGTTACTAACGACGTAAATCCTGACTATATACAGGGTAGCGGTCGCCGCAAAATAAGCGGCTACAGAGTAAAAGCCAAGGATGGCAATGACTATTACATTGAGCCACAACCCGATCAAGCTGATCCTACATTGAGATTTCTTGTTCATACTGGCAATGGTGCTGGGGGCGCAAGCCCCAATAATATTGTATCTAGTTTTAGAACAAAAACTGAAGCAATTGAGTCACTGGAGCAAATAGAACCGCCTGATATCGGAACTTTCCTGCCTGAGTTTAACGCTCAAGACGATATTATTACTGGTAAAATTTTAACAAATAGCGGAACTGCTAGGGACTTTTTAGAGTTGTCTGGCGGTAGTCCGCAAACCAGAAATTTGTTGCGTGATGCTTGGTTACAAAATAAAGGCTTGGTTGCTGGAGAGCCTATTAATCTTGATAGAATTTTAAAAATGTCACCCGAGGACATGGACATGATACGTGTCTTATATCCTGACGGTCAACGACCATCACCAAAACCAGGTGTTGCTGGTTGGAATGATAAGGTTGAAGTTTTCCGAGAGTTAAAAAAAATAGCTACTGGTAAGGACAAAAATATTGCTGAAATATCGGCACAGACTTTTGACCGAATTTTTAAATCTAACTCAACCGCAGAAATTAAACAACTTAAGAAGATTGCAATAGAGCAACAAAAGATGACTGAGAGACTTGCAGAGCAATCTCAAGTAATGGTTAAAATGGCAAATGAAAAGAGAATTCCATTGCCCAAAACCCGTGTTGAAATGAAAACATTTCTTAGCGGTTTAATGGAAGCTACCCCAGCGGAACAAGAAAAATTTATATCTCTCTTTAAAAATTCTGGTGACTTCAAGGCTCTTGATGAACTACAAGGTGCAGTTTTCCACGAGATGGTTCGCAGAACAAGGGTTGATGGAAATCTAACTAGCTCCGCAAGCCCCAAGGATAACGTCCTGTGGGATCCGTTTGTAATGGCTAAGGAACTAGAGACTAACCTAGAGATTGTAACGGCTCTAGTGGGTCGTGAGGGCTATAAAAACATGGTTTCTAGTAACAAGGTTCTAATGAACTTAACTAGACCAACTTTGAATGAAGGCGGGGATCAAGTGGTTCCCCGTGTTGCCGCTACCACTAGCGGATTTAGGATTTGGCTTGGTAATGTTGCCGCTCCCGTAACGGACAGATGGGGATCAATGGTTCTTAATATGCAGTCAAGGTTCCCCGTGACGAAACAGGTCATAGATGCGAAGCAATACGATATGTATCAAAATGCTCTTATGAGGACTATATTGCTTTCTCGCAGGGGGCACGAACTCATGGATAGTGAAGTACAGGATTCCCCCGAAATGGGTAAGTTCGTGAATGATCAACTAGACACAATCAATAAAGAATCCAGCCAGTTTAGGGAGGAAGCTTTTCCAGACGCTACTAAAGTCCAATAAAAAGCCCCACCCCCAAAAGGGGCAGGGCTTCCAAGGGTTTAAACGGAGAGAAAAGAAACGAACTCTCTGCTGGTAGTTACCTATACAGCTTCCCTTTAAAATGTAAGTGAGGGTTGATTTGTCAGACTGGCTCAATCCTCAAAGCCTATGGTTGTCATCAGCCGCTGGCTACGTTCCCAAAATGGTTACTGTTCAAAGCGGTGTATTTCTGAAATTTCAATTGTCGCAACGTCCTTGCCATCACAGCAGGCGAAAACGTAATCTTTATGATTTCCTGCCCATTTACTTAGGCACACCCACATCTTACCGTCTACGTCTCTGAACTGGCGGTTTGTATAATTTGCGGCTTGGTCACAGCAGTATTCACTCTCCAGAATGCTTTTGCCAGTCGTTCTGCTTAATACCCCGTTGCCCGAAAGTTCGTAGAATACCCGCTGTCCGTCCTTGTCTCTGCTCACTGACAGAACCTTAGCGGGCATCCTTTTGGCGTCTCCACAGCTTAGGAATGTCACTTTGTCTCCTTGTTTAAATTCTTTTAGTGTTTCGCTTAGTTTTTCCACAATGTGTGTGCCCTACTGAGCTGTTGGTTGGTTTTAGTTGACTTGGTTTTAATTGAGTTGTTTCCATTTTGGAAAGCAGTTGTAAATGAATCCTTTACAGCTTCCCTTTAGAATAATTTTAGGTTGTCAGGAATTTTTCATTAGTCAAGTTTTTGCGAACAAAATTCAAAAAAGGGGTACCCTGTTTTTATGTAATTGGTTCTTTTTGGAATGTTTCCAACCGTTCCTATCTATACCCCAGCCAGATATATTTCCTATCTTGTGATATTTACAGAGTTCTTTTCGTACCGCTTTACCCAACTCAGAAGCTTCTCTTATCTGTATTGAAACAGAACAATCGTACTTGTCATTTAGTAGCTCTATAAATGACTTCGGGGTAATACTCATAATTTCTCTAAGGTTTTTAGTAATACTCTTAAAGTGTTTAGATGGTCGCCTACCTTTTCCCTTGTTACTCATTAAGCAAACCTCCCTATGCAGTGGTAGAATTTAAACATACATCCAATGTCACGTTCGCCCTCCCTGTTCTTGGCGAGCTTATAAATTATTTCAGTGTAAGCACCCTTGCCGTCTATTTTGCGAGAAAGTTCTGGATCTCCTTGATTGGATGGATACATCAGTAAAACAACGTCAGCGTCGTTCTCAATGTCCCCAGAATCCTTTAGATCGTATAGTTGTAGACCTCCCTCCCGCTTAGCTCCTTCTCGGTTCACTTGAGCCAGTAGTAATACGCCTACATTTAGTTCTAAAGCTAGTTGTTTGATCCTGTGAGATATATTAGCAATGCCTTCATTCTTCCCCATCGCCTTGGAGTTATACGGAATGAGTTGCAGGTAATCAACAACCAGTAGCTTAACACCCATCTTCTTCACCAGATTCCGAGCTTGACCCGCTAAGTCCTCAGCACCGCGAACAAAGTGCGAAGTATAGAAGGGTAGACCCTCAAGTTCCTCGTTAGCCTTCTTAAGCTTCTCAGCCCTCTCAGCACCAATTGCACTATCGTTGACCGTCTTATAGTTTATGCCAGACAAAGTTTGTCCCATACGTTGCGTGAGCTGTTTCTTGGGCATCTCAAATGAAAAATAGGCTACCCCCTTTTCCTGTTTCTTCGCGGCGTTCAGTGCTATGTTCAAAGCCAAGGCGGACTTCCCGCAGGAAGTAGGGGCGGCGATTACCACGACCTCTCCCGCCGCAATACCATTGCTACCAAGAAGGACATCAAGTCTACCTATGTTGGTAGTCACGACATCCCTAACAAAGTCCCCTCGGACAATAGCATCCAGCTCCTCGTTGATTAGGGAAGTGGCTGAGGACAAGTCCAAGTCATTAACATCTACCCGTATGTCGGAGTTCAAGTCCACCTCCAGCTCTGACTTGATCTCGTGAGCGGGGGTAGCCTCTTCTTCGGCTTTTTCCCTAGCTATTCTGCAAGACCTAATAACATTACGAAGCCGTGACTTCTCCGCTACCGTGTTTGCACACATTTTAAAATCTATGGGGGTTGTGTGCTTGTCCATTAAAGTCATCAGTCCAATGACTCCTCCCAGCAACTCAGTGCCCCCAACTGATTTTATCTGTTCTAGAACAGTTACCTCGTTAAGCGGTTCATCCTTGTCGCAAATTGATTTAATGGAGCCAAATACCAATCGGCATCTGGATAAGTAAAAATCATCGGGGGCAACCGTCTGACTGATTTGGTCGTAATACTCAACGCCCTCATTTAGAATGGTTCCTATTACTTTTTCTTCAGCTTCCGCATTGTGCGGATCATCCCTTGTTTGTGTTATCATATTTCTTTTTTGGTTATCGTTATTAGACAAAAAAGCCCCCGCCTCAACAAAAGTCAAGGCAGGGGTTCCTGTATTGTTACTTCCCTCTTTCAAGCATACCAAGAGCAATTAAAGAATACCCGATTAAGTCACGGAATATATCTTTGTCTTGGTCACCGATTGACTGAACCGCTAGGGTTCCATCGGCACACAAGGCTTTGGCTCGCTGAAATTTATCTTGCATACGAATGCAGATTCCCGTCAAGGGGGCTACCCCGAATTCAACAGATTGATCAAAATTTGCAAACGGATTGTTGCAAGAGTTACCGCCAGTATAATCAGCGTTCTTCTTTGCAGTTAGGGCAAGTATCGCGTCAACTTCTTGTTGTCGGAAATCACTCCACCACTGCTTGTCGTAAATTTTCATCTTCAGTGAATCGGACTTCATCCTTAGAATGGTGCTTCGTCGTTAGTAGGAACTGAAGGCTCGCGAGGAACGGAAATGTTCGCAGTTGCGTTTCCTTGGAGTTCCTCGGGTTGACGATCTTCTGGTGCGTAGTCACAAGCGAGACTTAGCATCGGTTGACCGTTCTTAGTTGAACGCTTCCAACCCTTAATGTAGTAGAGTCCAGCTTTGTCCACTGTAATTTTACCGTTATAATCGGGGTGGTTTTCCTTTTCCTTGCGGTCGTTAATGAAAAGACCACCAGAGTTCATGTATGTATTTGACATATTAGTTTGGTTTTTGTTGTTAGAACGACGGCACAACTTGTGCGGTTGTTTTATTGGGTGAGTCCTTGCCGTGCGTGTTAGTTGCATCAGCGTCCTTGGTATCGTCAATGGCGAATAGACCATTCAACGCATACTTGCGAGCGTAGGAACTAGCTGAGCCAGTAATCTGAGCTTCGTCCATTCCCTTTTTATTAAAGGCTTCACGGGCAAATGCCTGTGCGGTGATAACTTCTTCGCTATCGCTATCAGCAAGAGAAGCGTTCGCCTTCACATATACTCGTCCCTCAAACTCAACGATCTCATCGTTAATCACTAGCGAGCAATCCCAAGCATTTAGTAAGGGCTTTACTGCGTTTAATATATCTTCGGCACTTCGGTAATTGTAACCTCCGAACTTATTGGTTTGTCCCTTGGGGGCTTTCAAAGAGGATTGTATCCACTGTAACTTTTGGCGTATGTTTTTAGCCTTTTTATTTTGTTCGCTCATATTTTTCTTTTGTTAATTTGCGGAAGAGTTCCGCTCTTTGGTTTTGATTAGAACACCCGTCAAGTTCATCCTGACTTGCGTTCATGTTCTTAAGAGTTTCAGTTTGCTCTGCACTTGTCAACTTATTTTTGAATTTATTTCTAAGTTGATTAAGACCAGCGTAATGAAGTATTCCCTCATCCCTTTGTTCAAGGTAAGCGGAGATTGCTTCAAGAGTAACGGGAAGAAACTCTTTGTCCCCCTTGCACATCCCTAAATAAAAATTTTCTATTTTTCCAATCAGGCTATTAGCTTGTCGGGATATTACGCCCCGAACCATTCCAGTCTGATGGTCGTGGTCAACAACCCAATCGTCACCCTTGGTGAACAAGATGGGGCAACAAGTTGGCTTGTTCTTTTCTCGGTAGGCTTTAATCTTTCCCTGCGGTAAGTATGTCATACTCCAGCCTCCTTAAGTTTTTTGTTTCGCTTATAATGAGATGTCCTAGAAATACCGACTTCCTTGCAGGCGTTTTTAACGGTATAGCCTTTTGACCTCAAAAAGTTTACCTCGTCCACCATGTCATCCCTGTTTTCGCGGAAGTAATCTAAAAATTCCCCTTTCTCAAGATTTTTTTCCATCAAAAGATGTTGTGCGTGTTCTTGAGCAATGCGATCCTCAGCCCATGCCAAAAATCCTCCTAGTCCCTCAAATGACATTAGGAACCTCCTCAACCGAGAGAATTTCACCGCACCCGCCTCGCTTAAATACTACGGCTTTTGAATGTTTCTGGGGCATCCTTGAAAGCATTAGCTTCAAGGCATCCTTTTCACTGTTTGACCACTTAGTTGTGGCTCCTACATATCCTTCTGGCATATCGTTACGCTTATAAGTTATTAGATATTTGTTCATTATTTTATGACTGGCTCCATTCGTTTTGACCAGTATATTTTACTAGCCAGTTTTGCGTTTTTCATACCCCACTTTACCTCCGCTTCGCTCCAAGTTCTGTGATGATGTTCCCTCGTGTCGCAGTCAATAATAACGCTGATGCACTTAGGTAAATAGTCCAGCTTATGCTCCTTCATCAGCATCCACGATTCAATAGCTAACTGTTCGCAGTCCTTAGCGTAGGTTTTAGCCTTCCCCTTAGTGTTGGTTCTGCACTTATAGTCAGCCAAAAACAGGGTACCCTCCGCATCCCTCCCAATGAAATCTACAGAGCCAGCTATCTTAATGTAATTGTTGGAGATCAATCGTTCGCAAGCAATGGGGGTTACATTATTTCTTACAACCCAATCGTAAAAAGGGGTACCCCACTCGTCGTAGTCATAGTTGTGAGGGCACTCCCGCTTTTTGTCATAGATTAAAGAATTAATCATATCTTCAATTGTCTCATGAACTGATGTACCGAATTCAGAGCTTGGTATTTGCTCCCCCGTTGAAGGGTGAGTCCTAGTCCCGTAGGTAAGCCTTTCAATCTCTTGCCACGAGTTCCCCACTCCCTGCCTCGTTAATTCAAACATCATTCTGGGCTTATAAATTGAATCCAAGAACTCATCCTTAACTATTCCTAGCACTGTTGTTACTGATGGATAAACATACGAGCCTTTCTTTTTAGCTTGATGGGGGGTACCCACATCTGGTTCAAACTTCGGTTCGTCTTTGCAATTGTAAAAGTGAGACATTATTTTTGTATCTTTCTATGTTGTAGGGTTAGTAGGTCGTTGGTCTTTATCATTGAAATTAAGTCCCTGTTTGTTTTCCTGTTATACACTTTGTAAAGGGCTTCCCTTGCTGTGTGAACATAACTATCTTTATCACAAAGCCGATCAGCTAATTCAGCAAGGTCTTTTTGGCGTACCATAATGTAATGATCCGCTTGCTCAAATGCAATGAAGTCCTGCTCGCCGTAAACCCACCCGTGATTACCTAGAGTGTTCTTAAACTCAATCCAAATAGTATCTGGAGATTTTTTGCCGTGTCTGCTAACACGCTTCATTGCTTTGACATCAATGGTACCCGCACTACAAACCCAATCAATGTGCTTGTATTGTTGTTCCTTCGTAGCCTCTTTTACATCCGTGTAAATGCCCTCTAATAGTTTCCCGAACTCCCTTTCGGTAGCGTTCCCCTCTTTCCAGCACGGAGCACCTACCCACTTTCTGTATGTGGATAGGTCAGCCCTGTTGTAGCCCGATTCAAAATCTACTTCAAACATTATAGTTCCTCCATATCCATTAAGTAGTTAATGGCTTCGGATAGAGTAGTGATTTCATTTACGTTATAGGGGTAAGTGACAAGCAGGGTAGAGTTCCCCCAAATCTCAACGCCTTCATCCTTGCCGTCAACATCCTGTGACCAGTCAAGGCTTAGCCGCTTTTTCGCAAAGTAATCAAACAACTCCGAATGCGATCTAAGGGGTAGCCCCGTTTTCATGCGTAGGGAATATTGGTCGCCATCGCAAAGATCAATAGCGTATTGATCCGTAAAAGACCCCCAAGGGGTAAGCCTTAATACAATCTCATCGTCCGCCATCCCGTCCTTTGGAACATCGGGGTAGGTATACATGATAATTTCCATTTTTTTTCCTTTGTTTTAGTTATTATGTTTTCTGGCTGTTTCGCCTTCAGGAACAACGTAACCGAATTTGATTAACGCCGTCAAGTCTTCTTTACTGATGACGGGTTCCGTGGAATCACCCTCCCAATTTGAGCCTATAACTAGCCCGTTGCCCACCAAGGGTTGCTCGTAGCCATAATTCGCAAAGTTGAAAGCACCCTGCACCCCATCCCTAAAAAGCCCCATGTCGTCAACGTAAATGCAATCGCCGTTACCGATTCGCACAACATCAAAAAATTCACAACCGATTTCGTCGGCTATGAATTGTATGTCAATGCCCCCATCGCTTTCCTTGGTAGGGGCATCTAGTTCTTCTATCTTTTGCTTTAAGACGTTAATTTTGTATATCTTCATTTTTTTCGTTCTCCTTTTGTGAAACTAGGTTTTGTATCGCCCATTCAATGTTATCCCAAGTAATGCCAAAATTAGCATCGTGGTTCGCTTCTATCGTAAACAAAACATCGTTGGCTTCCTCCTCCGTGAGTTTCACCTCCATTTGTTTCGCTGTGTACAGCACGTCCTCCGTGCACCATATTATTTGTATTTCCATTTTATTTTAGTTTTATTTTTTTATGCTTGACAAGGGGTATCCCCCTTGCATTCCTTAAGGAATTGGTTCGTTAAGGTTCTAAGTTTTTATAAAAAAAGTATGTTCCTTAAGGTCGGTATTCTTAAGGTAGGTATCCTTAAGGTTCATACTGTAAAAGGGCTTCCTTTATTTTTTCGTTGTCCTCCTCGCTTAATGCGTCAACGGGTATCCGTATGGTTTCAACGCCATCCGTGCCCACGTAGTAGCCCAATCGGTCAACTTGAAAGTCCCCTATGTCGCACTGCACCCATCGCTCCGTCACGGATTGATTGCCGCACTCAGAAGTGCATTCGCAGTCTTCAAACTCATAAGTTACCGTTCCTTCAATATTAAAAAACCTATCTGGTCGTAATTCAAGGTCTTCCAAGTAGAATTCCTCGCTGATTGTTCTGTTTCTTTTATTCATCATCTATTTAGGTTGTTCTGTTGTTTCTATTGCTTCCTGTAAGTATTCAATCAAGCACTCAAGGTTTATGACTGCTTGCGGTTCCTTTGCAAACACCCTCTTTCGCTTGTTTAAGCGTTCATAAGCCCTTTGCATTTGTTCATCAGTCGGCTCTGGCATATAGTCCAAAGCCTTCAAAAGCACCCCGCACCTTTTCGTGCGTTCTGCTTGGTATTTCTTGTATTCTTTTAATGTTCTTTTGTAGTCCATGTTCTGCATCTTGCACAAAGATTCATGCACTGCAAGCTTTTTTTTCATAAATATATGAATAACAACATAATGCAAAAGTGGCTACCCCCGTAACCAAACTGCGGATACAAAACTGGCTACCCCCTCCCTTCAATTCGGGCACAAAAAAGGACACCCAAAACTGGATGCCCTCTCGTGTTTACTTAAGCACGTAAGTCCTGTCTCTCTCGTGCCCTAGGTAAGTGTCCCATAGCTCCGCGTAGTAGTCCAGCTCGCGGTTCTGGATAAAATAGACCCAAGCATAGGTCGTGCTCCAGTCGTGCATTGATATGGGAATTACTTTGCGTTTGTAAAAGTCAGGCTGTCCCTCTAGCAAGTCCAAGTGTTGGAAGGTTTCGGTGGTTACGTCGTACACTTCAACGGTTACCTGCTCGCCTTCGCCCTCCATGTCGTGCAAATAAGGTAGCCCCTCAACCTCAAGGGGGTAGGAACTTTTTGTTTTGCCCGTCCCTATGAACTCGGAAGTCTCAAGCAAGCGGTGGTTTGAGTATCCCGCCTTGAGTGTCCCATAAACGGCTACCCTACGCTTTTGATCGTCGGGAAAGCAGTTTGCCTTGGAGTAAAAGATGCCGTCCCGTCTGTGCCATTCTCCGAACTTGGACACCCTACCCGTCAAGGTATCTATAAGAGCAAATCGGGTTTCGGTTAGCTCTAAGAATTTCTTTCATTGGTTCGGCTGTATTCTTGGCAATACATTGTCGGCGATATCCGCAACGTCGCTTTGTGTGTCTGATCCGTAGCCGTCAACCGTGCCGTTGCTATATATAACTGTGCGGTCGTCCACGTTGAATGGATGAACGTTGTTCATGTCAACAGCCCCAACGGTCGCAAATCTAAAGTGAGCAACGATTGGTCGGTTCGTGTTTAGAATCCTGTTTACGCTTGTATAGTCAAGGGTTCTGCGAGTTTTCCCGCTGTCCAAGTAAGTGACCCCGAAGCCGTGCGGGTTAATTACCTTTGCCCGTTCTATTATGCTTAGGGGTATTCTTTTGCCTTCTGGTTTATGTATGATTATGCACATCGTGTTTCCTTTTGTTTTTGGTTTATGTTATGTCCTATCTAGTAGGATTCTTTTAATATAGCACATTTATATTTTATGTCAAATCTTTTTTTCTATAAGTTATTAAAACTCCAACACTTACAAAACTGGCTACCCCCTAACTAGACGTTTCTCCAGGCGATCCTCCAGGCGATCCTCCAGGCAAGCACACAAAAAGTGGCTACCCCCCTTCTGATTCGCAGACCAAAAAAAACCCCGCCGAAGCGGGGCTTGTGTAAGGGGTAGCCGTTATACGTCCATGACATGTTGCCAAGCGTCCTCGTCAATAACTTCGTCCCCAAGGTATGGTTCCCAATTCTTTTGGCTGTATCTTTTCTTAGCTCCAAATACATCGGCAATGCCATTTAAGCGTTCCCGTGTTGTCGGCGTATTCCAGCCCGCTAATGTCATAAGCAAAGCCCCGTCTTCAATCTTGGCAATCTTGTTGCCGTGCAGGAAGACCTCGCCGTTAAGTGTGGCGGTGTTGCCCTTGTTTACATCTTGGCGGGCGAATAGTGCGTTTGCGATTTGTTGAGTAATTTTTCTCATTATTTTTTCTTTCTGTTTTGGTTATGTGATAGGCAGTTGTTCCGCCTATCTTCAACTAGTAAACAATACCTATATATATATGTCAAATTCTTTTTTCATTTTTTATTTCATTAGTATATACAGTACAGTGACTTACAAAACTGGCTACCCCCTAGCCCTAAAAACTGGCTACCCCCTAACAACATGGATCCATGCACGGGAACCGAAAACAGGGTACCCACATATTGATCCACAGAAAGGCACCACAATAACGGGCACGGGAAAAAAGCGGCTACCCCCTACCACGGCACGAAAAGGCACGACAAGGCACAGCACAGAAAAAAAGCGGCTACCCCCCACCAGCAACCCCCCAACCCTACCCCCTCAAAAACGGCTACCCCCATAGGATCCACAGAAAGCCCTACAGAAGCCCCGCTAATTATCGCCCCCTACCAATACCCCTCAAAACGGCTACCCCCTAGCAATAGGGCACAAAAAAAGCCCCGCCTAAGCGGGGCTTGTGTTAACGGCTACCCGTCACGCCGTGCGTAATACAGACTGTAGAATCGGGGCGTCATTCCCAAATCCAAAGTGATGCATACGCTCAATCACGTGCTGAATAACGGGGCGAAATTCGGCGTGCACTGGCTTTATCGTGCCGTCAATATTCGCCGTTGCCACCTTGAGAGCAATCAGCACATTATGCATTGGGTTTTGATAGGATTCCGTGCGGGGAATTTTCAGGCGGCACCTTTCGGTGGTAGCTTGGCATAAGGCAATCCAACAAACGATTTTTCCGAAGTCCAAACTACCTTGATGCTGGCGGAATTCAATTGTGCCGTGTTTGTCAAACGCCGTCAGATTGACGTTACGGTAGCGAAATTCGCCCCCGCTTCTAACTCGCCCCGTGTCTTGGCAAATCGCCGTGTCCAACATTGAACGCATTGAGCGGGAATATGGAGAATCGCCCCGCCGTGATGGGGCGAGCATCTTATCAATTGCCTGTTCACTCTTAACGGCGTGATTGATCACATATTGCAAACGCTTTGGCGTGTAGCCTTTCGCGTCGCAGTGAACATGAAGCCCGCATGTCTTCCTGACTTTTACGCCGTTGCGTTCCAACACTTCCAGCACCTTAAACAGTTGCCTGAATAGCTGAGATGGTTGCAACGGGGGCGAAACATATTCACGCCCTACATAACCCATTGGGGCGTTGCCATTCAATGAGCAGTCAGTGATGCCTTTCCAGTGACGGCGGGTTGTCGTGTTCCAGTTTTCCCGCTGATAAGGAACGACTGCACTCAGCTCTCTATTGATTAAGCTCTCTCTATCCTCGGGTATGTAGCATTCAATCTCTAGCCCGATTGTTTTTGGCTTCATTGTGAATGCTATTTCTTGTGCTGTTTCGTTATTCATTTTCTTTGCTTTCGTTTAGTTGTGGCGTCGGCGTTGTGCCTAGGCTCTCCCACAATGTAGGGTAGCCAGTTATTTAGTCAACTATATTCGCCCCCTATTGAACCCCCTTAATATATCGCCCCCTTACGGCTAAAAAAGCCCGTTCAATGGGGTCGCCCGTTCCATAGGGTAGCCCGTTCAATGGGGTAGCCACTTTTTACTGCCCATGCAGAGGGGGCGGGGGGGGTTGGCTGCCATTTTTTTTTATAGAACATTTATATATTAACTAGGTCTCAAAAAAAAGTGCCCCTCATAGGGTGTTTTCCCCACAAAATGCACTCACCAACCCGTTCCTGTATACCTTAAGGTAGCCTAGTCATGGTTACATATACCATTTTATTGACTTTTTTATTTCATTAAGGACTTCCTTACGGCTTGGTATCCTTAAGGTATACAGTTAAAAATCGGTTGTCAAGCAAATTTGTAGGTTTTTTTTAACTTGACAAATGTATTAATTGTGCTAATGCTGGGATTGTGATACCAGAATCAGATAAGGAATTGCTTATGAAGCAAATTTCGGAGCAGATACAAAAGGTGTCCTCCGACAAGGAGAGCATCCAAATTAAAAGCCTAAGTCGCCATGCTCCTGAAAAGGTGGCAGAAATACTTTATCTGTTTAGTATGGGCAGTTCGCAGACTAAGATTGTTAAAAAATATGGATTTTCTAGAGCAACAGTCATTAGTGTATTAACTGATTACGCTGACGCTTTGGGTAAATTCCGCGAATTGAGCGGCAGGCTTTCCGCGAAGAACTACATGAGCCTAAGTAGCCTTGAGGAGGATTTAATTGAAAAAGTCCGTGAACGAATGGACGAAGACCCCGAAATGCAGGTTAGCTTTCGGGATTTAAAGGAACTGTCCATAGCTAAAGCTAATGCCAATAGAGAGGCTATGACGGCTAGGGGTGAGGCGACTAACATTACTGAGGGCAGAAAGGTGTATACCAAGGAGGATTATGACGATATTGTTAAGTCCGCCAAGGATCGCATCAAAAAAGCTAAAATTATAGATGCAGAAATAGATATAGAAGATACTGATGATTAATTTTACGGAGCATCCGATCTTAAAGCCACCTACGGACGAAGAAATTGTAGCTCTGGCGGAAGTTGATCCAAAATTATTAGCTGATTTACATCAAGCTCACGAAGACCTTATTCGTGCTAGTATAGAAAATCCATTAATAAGTGGTTTTGATTTGGATGGCTGGGGAAGAATCCGCAATGCACTAAAAAAATACAATGAGGTTATTACTTTCGGCGGAAATCGCAGTGGAAAAACTACTGGATGTGCAAAGTTGCTAATGGAAGCGGTAACTAAGAACACTGATGGTCATGTCGTGTGCTTTAGTCAAAACGCAGATACATCAGTCAAAGTCCAGCAAGCCGCCGTATGGGAAATGATGCCCAGAGAATTTAAGAAAAAAACTAAAAGCATTGAGGGCTATATTAATTTTAGTATGCAGAATGGGTTTACTGGTTCTAGTTTCATATTTCCTGACACTAGAACTAGAGTGGACTTCAAAACCTATACGCAGTTCAGCAACAATCAGACTATCCTTGAGGGATTTGAGTTTGGGTTCAAAAACAACCCAGAACTTAATATCGGTGCTTGGCTAGATGAATATTTGGGTGACGCTTCACTAGTAAACACCTTGCGATTTCGTTTAGCTACAAGAGATAGTAAGATGTTATTGGGATTTACCCCAATTGACGGATATACATCATTTGTAGCGGAATACTTGAAGGGTGCACAAACACTACAGACCCGAAAGGCATCTCTGTTGAAAGATAGAGAACTTCCCGTCCAACAATACAGTCCGAAGCGTGATGCTGGAGTAGTTTATTTGCATTCTGATGAAAACCCATTTGGGGGATATGACCGAATAAAGAAAGATTTGCAACAATCCACTGATGAGCAAATTCTGTGTCGTGCTTATGGTTATCCTGTAAGAAGTATGACATCGCTACTTCCCAAGTTTAGCACTTCTGTAAATGTATTGTCGGACGAACCAAATCAATATGGAATGAAATTCCCAGATATTTCTGACACTGAAAAGTTCACAACTTACCAAATAGTTGACCCAGCAGGAAATAGGAATTTTACATCAATTTGGGGAGCGGTAAACAAAGATGGTGAAATATACATCAAAAAAGAGTTCCCTGATCTTAATACATATGGCGAATGGGCAGTTTTTGGCGATCCCAGATGGCGTTTTGGACCCGCTTCTAAGAAAATTGGGTATGATATTGCTGGATATGCTGATTTATTTAAAGAAATAGAACAAGAAGAAGGGCTAAGGGTTTTTGAAAGAATAGGGGACTCAAGATATTTTGCTAGAGAAAATGAAAACAATGAGGATTTGTTTTTATCTTTTTCTGATTGCGGGATGGATTTTGTACCATCTAGCGGCAAACAAGAGCGAGAAGGCATTATCAAACTAGATGAGTGGTTTGATTACAATGAAAACGTCAAAATTGACTTAGCTAATATGCCCAGATGCTATATTCACGAGGATTGCGGCAATTTAATTGAATCAATAACTCATTATAACGCAAATGGTAAGTCAGATGAATGCTTAAAGGATTTTTTTGATGTATTAAGATATTTTAGAATGGCTAACGATGGTCGGGGACCCGATTTCGTAAATGCACAATCATTACAAGTTACAAGGAAAAATATAGGAGGTTACTAATGGCAAAGAAAAAATTAAAACAGATAGCAGAGGAATTTGATATTTCTTTTGAAAAAGCTCAGGATTTAGCATTTCAAAATCTTGAGGAAGAAATGATTACTGGAAAGGGTAAAAATACCTGGATTAATGAAGACGGACAAATAGTATTTGATACTATTATACCTGTACCAGCAATATACAGGGGTCGCGTAGTGCGATTAATGCCGAATCCCAGATTTGTCTTGACAAAGATACCAGATTTAAATACTACAGTAGCAGTAGAGGCTAAATTAAATGTAGCTAAAAATTTAAATGGAAAATATATTTATGTACAAGTTGATAATTCTAACAATAATAGCACTTATCATCACATTATACCTTCTCGGCGATGAACCACTCCCGTGATGTCTTGCTTTATATGTTAAGATAACCAGCTAAGTATGGACAATCAAAATATTTCGGAAGAGCTAACTTATGTTAGCAAAAAACCCAACGTAACAGTCTTACGAAACGCCTACGAAAGAACTACCACGGAATTATCGTCATTTTTTGACCTTTGCCGTGCTTCTTACGATGACAGGCGTAATTTCTGGGCTGGAAAAAGTCCTGACCTACGCAAGCATGGGGCGGACGCTTTTCCTTGGGAGGGTGCGTCGGACATGGAGAGTCATGTTATTGACGAGCGAATAAGTCGTCTTGTATCTCTGTTTGTTGCTTCATTATCAAGAGCAAATATTCGTGCATTCCCAGTATCAAGCGACGATATGGGTAGAGCAAAGGTAGTGTCAAGCTTCCTGAAGTGGATGGTTTCATCTGGATATATTCCGCGTTTTAAAAAAGAAATGGAACTGGGTGCAAATTATTTGCTTGAGCGTGGTCTACTTATTAGTTATGTAGGGTGGCATCGCGAAGATCGTCGGATCATTCAACAACTTACAGTTGAGCAAATTGCTGGTCATTCACAAGAAGCAATGGACATGTTTATGTCGGGATATGCCGACGAAGAAATACAACAGGCTCTTATGCTATCCTTTGATGGTTTAACCGAGAAAAAAGCAAAAAGGGCAGTCAAAGAACTGCGGACAAAGGGCGTTGCTGAACTACCCGTAGTTCGTAGGCAGGTGGATGCACCAGAAATCAAAACTCTTTCACCTGACGGTGACTTCTTTTTTCCATCTTATGTAACAGATCCACAAAGAGCACCTTTTTGTTTTTGGCGGACTTACTATACCGCACAAGAATTAGAAAATAAAGTAGTAACTGACGGTTGGGACGAGGATTTTGTTGATTATGTAATTAAACATTTTCGCGGAGTAAACTCAAGTAGTATTGAGCGTAATGAAATTGGCTCGCCAGTTATTGAAACAAATCTAACCAACGCTGTATATACAGCTGAAGAATTAATTGAAATAGTACATGGGTATCAAAGATTAATTGACGAAGAGGATAATTCAGAAGGTATTTACGAAACTATTTTCCATCGTTCACTTTCAAGTGATGCAGAGGTACAGCCTTATGCGAAATTTGAGTTAATGAACGGATATGAAGATTATCCCGTTGTAGTTACTAAACTTTCAGAGGATAGTAAACGTCTTTACGATACAAACACTGTTCCTTCATTGCTTCGCGGAATACAAAATCAAGTTAAAATTGAACGTGATTCACGGGTAGACCGTAATAGTTGGGCAACTTTGCCACCTCTAATGCACCCCAAAGGTCAAGCACCGCTAGAATATGGTCCAGGTCGTTTCATTCCTTATCGTCGCAAGGGGGATATTGAATTTGCTCCGTCACCACCATCACCCACTGGCTCTGTTGAAATAGAAAATACTTTAGAGCAACAAGCTGACAGGCTTGTAGGACTTGATGACTCCGTTATTTCACAAACTAAAAAACAATTCCTAGTTGATAAGTTTTTATCTCATTCAGCGGAAGTTTTAAAGCTTGCATACAAGTGCTTTCAGAGATTTGGTCCCGACGAAGTATTTTTCAAGGTAACTGGAGTTCCAGATCCTCAATTAATGAATAAGGGCGATCCTATGGAGAACTTTGATGTTATTGTAAATTACGATGTTTTAAATACGGATCCAGAAACTCAGGAAAAAAAGCTTCAACAATTTCTTGCACTTTCACAAATGGACAGAAATGGTCGCTTGAGCATGGATCGTTTACTTGAGCTATCAGCTAGTGCTATTGATCCTGTTCTTGCGGATGGTATGATTATGCCAGCCAAAGAAGCACAAGAAGATATTCGTAGTGAAATTACTGATGATTTATCTAAGCTGTATGCTGGAATTGAAGTTCCTGCTCGTCCCAACGGTGCTCAGTTTGCACTACAAGCAATTCAACAATATGTTCAACAACCTGACATTACGCAAAGGTTGCAAAGCGATGAAGGATTTAAAGCTCGTCTGGAAAAATACGCACAGCAATATAACTTCCAAATGCAACAAAACCAAAATGCCGAAATTGGCAAAATTGGCACTTCTCCATCCTCAATGGGCAGTATAAATACACAAACAATGAACCAATAGTACAATGCCAGACAATATTACTAGAACTGATTACGCCAAAAGGCGTGAGGGCGAAATGATTGAAAAAGAAGATGAAAAATCTTCAAAATCTTTGATTGAAAGATTTAAAGATGTTATCCGTGAAGCGGAGGGCTTAAAGCTTGAGGCTTACAAGCCAGATCCAACCGAAAAACATTTTACTATTGGTTTTGGTCATTATGGTGCAGAAATAGAAGAAGGTGATACTATTACGGAAGAAACAGCAGAAGAAATGCTGGATGAAGATGTTAAAGTAAGAATTGACTCTTTAAAAGGATTGCTTCCTGAGTTTGATACTTATCCAGATACTTTAAAAGATGCGTTGTTCAGTGAGCATTATCGTGGTTCTATTGAAGACAGTCCTTTGACTGTTAAGGCAATGTTGGATTATGACTTTGACGAAGCGGCTCTTGAGTATTTGAGGAACGAGGAATATGAGCAAGCTGAAGAAAAAGGCATTCCAGGCATTCGCCCACGGATGGAAAAATTAGCTGAAGAGCTAAGTAAACTAACTGCTAAATAATGCCCGAAGATAATATTGATAGGGACATAGATACCCTAAAAACACACGATACGTTTATTCGTTTTTTGTCTTTTGTTGAAACACTTCGTGACGAATGTATTTCTGATCTTCACGAATCACCAACTGACAAAATTCAACAAATTTCTGGTCGGATTTTATCTTACGACCAAATTCTTGAAATGACACAATTTAAAGATTTAAAACATTTGATTAAGCAATAGCTTGTCAGATGTGCTAAGATATAACAATCGCCATCGCTCGGCGTTAAGGAGTGGAAACATATGCAAGATGAAATAATTACGGAGAACGCTGATTCCGTTGAAAATACAGCGATTACAGAAGAAGTAGCACCAGTAGCCGAACAAGTTTCGGAAACTAAACCTATTTCTTCAAACATGTCAGCGGAGGATTTTATTAATTCCCGCTTAGGTGATGAAACTTCACCAAAAGATAAGGTTGAGGACGATTCAGAAACGACAGGGCAAGCAGTACCTGAAGTCAATGAGGAAGCCAACGCCAAAGTTCTTTCACAGGTTGATTTAGACGATATGACGGAGGGTGAGCTTCAAGAGCTTTCTCAGAAGTTGGGTTCTCGTGCCGTAAAACGCTTCGGGGAACTAACTGCAAAGAGAAAAGCGGCTGAGGAACGAATCCAAGCACTGGAGTCACAGCTTCAAAAAAAAGCTAAAAAACCAGTATCCGTATCGGACATTGATCAAAATCCATACAAGGATCTAAAAAACATTAAAGAAATTCAAGTAAAATCCAAAGAAATTAAGGATGCTATTGAATGGGCTGAAAATGTTCTTTTTGAATCTGATGATTATTCTGCAAATGATACAGTTACCGAAATGGAAGGTAGGGGTGTCACGAAGAAAGAAGTAAGGAATATTCTTAAAAATGCTAGAATAGCACAAAAGAAACATATTCCCCAAAAAGTTCAGGCTTTGCAAAATGAAGCTCAAGGGCAAAAAATGCAAAAAGGCTTTGCGGAAAAAATTAGACAAGAAATTCCTTGGACGGAAGAAAAAGATAATGCTGTAAATCAGCGTTATCAATCAATGTTGCAAGATAAAAGACTAACAAACGCATTGAAAAATGCTGATCCAACACTAAAAGCACAAATGCCATATATTTTGGCTCACGCGGCAAATAGTATTTTTGGAGAAAGAAAGTTAGTTGATCAATCGGTTAAGCCATCTAAATCTCTTAATCCGCCTAAAAGCGTAAGCAATACGGCGGTTAAAAGTGAAAAGCCTACGAGTAGAAGGAGCAAAAATATCCAGACATCTCAAGATTCGTTTCGTTCCACTGGAGCGGCGAATGATTTCATCAAATTAAGAACTGCACAACTAAGTCGTTAATCCAATAAAATAATATAATACTATGGCGTTTTCAAACACATATGATGTAGCAAACCCTGGATCGGCTGTTTCCAATCGCGAGGACTTGACTGATGTCTTGACTATCCTTGCCCCTGAAGAAACTCCGATTCTTTCTGGTGCCTCCAAGAAAAAGGCATCTGCAACTAACACCGAATGGACTGTTGACAGTCTCGCCGCACCTGTAACTACAGGTATTGACGAGGGTGCTGACGTTCTTACCTTTACTGACCAGTTTGCTGGTCGTGCTCGCATGGGTAACTTCACTCAGAAGTTCCGTCGCGATTACAAGGTATCAGAACTGCAAGAAGCAGTTGATTCAGTCGGTCCCGCTAAGATTGCTGAAGCAGAAGCTAAGGCTATCCGTGAACTCAAGCGTGACGTAGAGGCAACTCTATGTTCTGCCAATACAAAGCAACAAGCTACCGCTCTTCTTCCTTATAAGATGAATGGTCTTGCCGCTTATATTGACAGTGCTCCTGCCGCTGGTGTTGGTGTCCCAACTGGTTTTGAGACACCTGCTTCTAGCATCTACACACAAGCTGAAGATACTGCTACTCCGTTCAACGAGAGTGCGTTCAATGACCTTATTTCCAGCATCTTTGATGTTAATGGAGTAAGCAACGGACTTACACTTGTAGCTAACACAGGTCTACGCCGCACAATTAGCGATTTCGCTCGTTTGGCTGGTGTAAGCGGTACTGATGCTGATTCAGTTCGCACTGTGAACTACGATGGTGGTTCTGCTGATATTAAACTATCAGTTGAGCTATACCAAAGCGATCATGGTATCGTTTCTATCGTAAATGGCAACCCTGTCTGTATGCCTAACTTTGGCACTGCAACAAATAAGGGTGCTGGCTTCCTCGTAAACCCTGAATACTACGGTGTTCACGAGCTGATCCCAATGGGAACTTCTCGTCTGCCTAATCTTGGTGGTGGTGAGCGTGGTATCGTGGATTGTGCTTTGACCCTCGGTGTTTATCACCCACAGGCTCACGGTCTCATCCAAGGACAAGCTTAAATAATTCTGGTTGGGGGGCGAAAGCCCCCCGCCTTTTTATTATGGAAATAATTAGCAAACCTCACGAAATTACACAAGAAGCTATTGATCGTGCTTTTATGGATCAAGTTAAAAATAGCTTTGCGGAAGAACGAGCTACGGAAGGCTTCCGTCGTGACATTGCACGGAAAGAAGCAACGGCAGAAAAAGGTAAAACGCATCCAGTGCTTGGTAAATGTGTAGCAACAATCCCCGCACGGGATTATTTTAGAATGATTCTAAAATACGGCACTGAGCACGTTCATTCTAAAGAATTCTTAAAGTATTACAATAAAACTTACTCAGATTTGAGTGCAAATAAAATATAGTGCAAACTAGATCATACGAATCCTTATTTAATTTAGTAAAATCCTTAGCGGGAGTAAATGACTTTACCACTGAGGAAGATAGCTATATATTGAATTTTACCAACCGCAGGTTTAAACAAGCTTTTGATGCGTATCCTTTTTGGGCACGGTATTTAGTAGCTGGGGAAGCTCGTACGGTTGATGCAAACAATGTAGTTGCTTTTACTGAAGCAGGTAAAACAAACATTGGCGAGTTTCAACGTATTCACAGGAATCAACCTTTTGATCGTAATTCCACTATTGAGTATGATTTTTATGTAACCGAAAGTGGAGCGTCTTTATTAAATGTACGAAGTGGATCATCTGATTCGGTATATGTTACATACAAAAAAGAAGTTCCCGACATAGTGTTTTCTAGCCTTATTCCTTTGGAATTTTATTATTTTATAGCTCACGCTGTTTATGCAGATTTTCTTCGTATGGACGGTCAAAATGAAAAAGCTATTGTAGAAGAACAAATTGCAGAACAATATTTAGATGACGAGCTTGGCAAGGCTAGTATAATAGCTAATACCAACATCGTTGGAAAAAAAATCTCAACATATGTCAATAGACAATCCCGATAATAATGAACTCATATATTAGTAACTTATATTTAAAACCTACTGATGGTGCTACATCACAACGCTTAAGTCCTACTGCATCTACAGTT
>Ga0255047_10000740_pt1 | contig 26266 bp, 26 predicted proteins | sample JV7_2_1_MG_FD_183640 | JGI IMG/M metagenome (GOLD analysis project Ga0255047, IMG submission 183640) | Seawater microbial communities from Jervis Inlet, British Columbia, Canada - JV7_2_1 | ecosystem: Environmental > Aquatic > Marine > Inlet | place: Canada: British Columbia | collected 2016-10-06 | reverse complement strand
CGTCCGGCGCGACCCGTCGCATGATGAATACATTGGCACCAATGGGCGGCGTAATCAGAGCGAGCTCCGCCATGATGACGACGAAGACACCGAACCAGATCGGGTCAATCCCGAGCTCGAGGACGACGGGCAGGACGAATGGAATCGTGAGCACCAGCATCCCGAAAACGTCGAGCATCGCGCCCAGAATGAAGTACAGCAACACGAGCAAACTCAGAAAACCAATGCGTCCGAGTTCGGCCGCGATGATGAGGCCCACCAGCGCATCCGTCAGCCGGGTGACGGCCAGAAAACGCGCGACCAGATAACCCCCGACGATGATGGCGAAAATCATCGCGCTGATCAGCGCCGTACCGCGCAATGCGGCGCCAATGGCCGCCCAGCTAAGTTTGCGTTGCACCAGTGCCGCGATCAGTACGCCCGCACACCCTACACCTGCTGCTTCCGTCGGCGTGAAGATCCCCGCGTAGATACCGCCGATGATGACTATGAAGAGGGCTGTGACGGGTCCGAGTTGGCCGAGGGATATCAGCCGATCCCGCCAATTAGTTCGAGGTCCTTTCGGGCCGAGTTCGGGGTTCAAAACGCAGCGGATGAGGATGATGCTGGAGAACATCAGCGCCGTGATCGCGCCCGGAATGATGCCCGCGATAAAAAGCGCACCGATGGATGTCTCTGACATGACGCCGTAGAAAATAAAGATAAGACTCGGGGGTATGAGGATTCCCAGCGTGCCGGAGGCCGCCAGCGCGCCGGTGGCCAGGCGCGGGTTGTAGTTGTGGCGGCGCATCTCCGGCATGACGATGGTGCCCATCGTGGCAACAGTCGCGATACTCGACCCGGTCACGGCGCCGAAACCTCCGCACGCGAGCACCGAGGCTATCGCCATGCCACCCGGAACCCGCCCGACCCATTTCTGCAGGCTGCCGTAGAGATCGCTCGCGAGCCCGGCATGGAAAAATAGCTGCCCCATCAGCACGAACAGCGGCACGGTGACGAAGATGAAGTCGCGCCCGTGCTCCCAGGGTACCAACGCCACATGTGCCATCGTGGGCAATGGGCCCTCGACGATCCACAGTCCAAGAATTCCGGTAAAGGCCATCGCGAATGCGATGGGCACGCCAAACGCCAGCAAACTGAGGAGCAGAACGACTCCCGCGATGCCGACAAGAATCAGATCCATTGGCTGGACTTATTCTCGCCGCCCGCTGGAGCAGCGGAGGGATTTGCCAGCAGTCGTGCGGCGAATACGAGAGCGCAGATGGCGACGTACATCATGAAGGGCCAAAACGGCGCGTTTAGGTCTTCACCCGTCTCATCGGTCATCAACATGTAGCGAGAGAAAATGACGGCTTGAGCGGCCAGGAGCGCGAAGAATACGAACCCCGCCAACGCGGAAAGTACGTCGGCGACGCTGCGCCAGCGCGGCGGCATTCGGCTATAGATGATCTCCATGCGAATGTGATAGCCCTGATCCCACGCCCGTGGTAGCGCGGAGAAGAGCGTAACCAGTAACAGAAGCCCGTTGGTGTCTCGACTCCACTGCAATGGGGAGTTGAAGACGTACCGCAACACGACTTCCAGCGTTACAAGCGCGAGCAGTGCCGGTAGTGCGCCGAATACACCGAGGTTGTAGAGCCACCGAGATGCTCGTGCGGACCAGGCATCGAGAATCTCAGCAATCACAGATCGATAATTCCCGGAGTCGGTGAATTTCTCACACGGTCGTTGATTTGGTCGTCGGAAAGTGACGCGTATTCCGTGGCGAGCGCCTCCATGTCGCTCACTACGGCGCTGGCCGGCAGACCTTCGGCTTCATATTGACCGATATAGCGTTCCTTCAGTGGCGAGACCCGGTCACGCCATCGAGCGAGTTCATCTTCTTCCAGCCGAAACATTTCGACATCCGCTTCGCGCAGTGCGGTCAGGGCGCGTTCATGACCCGCCCCGCTGTAGTAGTTCTGTACCGTCATCTGGCTTCTGATCCGTAGCAGCCGGTAGAAACTTGCGCGCAGATCATCCGGTAAAGCATCGAAGGTTCGCCGATTCAAGCAGTAGTGCAGGAGAATGACATTGATATCGATCTGGGTGTAGTAGCGGCCAATCTCCTGAAGTCGATACGAGACGATGTCTGAGAGGGCGAGGCTGACTGCGTCGATAACTCCCCGCTGAAACGCGGGGTAGACTTCTGCGGCGGCGATGACGACGGGTACGGCGCCGAGCTCACGGAAGATCTCTGCGGTAATGCCGCCGGTGACGCGAATCTTGATACCTCGAAGATGCTCCAGCCGCCGAATTGGCGTCTTGGAGATGACGTTATAAGGACTCGTACAATCGCAATGAGCGAAATAAACGCCCATGCGCTCGTACTCTGTTTTGAAATATCGCGGATAGAGTTCTTCCACCACGAGACTCGCGACCTGAGGGCTGGAGAACAAGAACGGCAGCTGCGGCGCATGCAGAAGCTTGAAGCTTCCGGGCTGATAGGTAACGTAGGCGTGGGTGTAGTCAGTGATTCCGGAAACTGCAGCTTTGAAACCGTCGAGAGGGCCGTGAAGCAGTCGATCGGCGAAGGGTTCCAATCGCAGTCGCCCCTCCGTCTCCCGCTCTACGAGCTCGGCGAAGGGCACGAAGCCTTGCGTGTATAGACCGTGGGAGCTCGGGACGTGCGACGTATAACGAAGAGTAATCGGCTCCTCGGTCCATATTTTTCGTCCGGCGATGAGCGGAGCAGCGAGGCCTAAGCCCCCAAGCGAAGCCAGGAGATTGCGGCGGGTGTTGTCTACTGCGAGCGTACTCAAAAGGCCGATACGCCGGTAAGCTCCTTGCCCACCAATAGCTTGTGAACCGTCTCAGTCCCTTCGTAAGTAAGCACGCTCTCCAGGTTTAAGCTGTGCCGAATAGGAACGTATTCAGCACTAATGCCTCCGGCACCGAGCATGTCGCGGCAGTCCCTTGCGATATCGAGAGCCATACGCACGTTGTTCAACTTCGCTATGGAAACCTGGGTCGGATCCAGGCGGCCTTCATCCTTGATGCGTCCCAGCCGCAACGCAATCAGTTGTGCTGCCGTTATCCGTCGGGCCATGTCAGCGAGCCGTTCCTGAATCGACTGAGTGTGTGAAAGAGGGCGCCCGAATAAAACGCGGGTCGCCGTGAAGTCCAGCAGTTCCGACAGGCAAGCCTGAGCTGCACCGATGGGCCCCCACGCGATTCCGTAACGGGCCTGAGTCAGGCAACTGAGCGGACCCTTCAGGCCGACAACGTCCGGCAGCATGCTCTCCGCAGGTACTCGTACGTTATCGAAGAACAACGCAGAGGTAATTGAGGCCCGCATCGACATTTTGTTGTCGATCTCCGGTGCATCGAAGCCAGGCGTTCCTTTGTCCACGAGAAAACCGCGTACGCCATCGTCAGTCGTCGCCCACACCAAAGCCACGTCCGCAATTGTTCCGTTGGTGATCCACATCTTGGACCCATTAATAATCCAGTCGCTTCCGTCGCGTTTCGCGTGAGTCTTCATATTGGCGGGATCGGAACCGCCTTGGGATTCAGTCAGCCCGAAACAGCCTATCGCTTCACCGGCTGCCATCGCCGGCAGCCAACGTTGCTTCTGCTCGTCGGTGCCGAAATTGAAGATAGGATACATGACCAGGCTGCTCTGTACGGAAACAAAGCTGCGTAAGCCACTGTCACCGCGTTCGAGTTCCTGGCAGATTAGTCCGGAGGCGACACTGTTTAGCCCAGCGCAGCCATACCCCTCGATGCTGCTTCCCAGGAGTCCCAGGCTGGCGAGTTCCGGTATCAGCTCGGCCGGAAATCGGTGCTCCTCGAAGCACTCACGGATGATCGGCAATACCCTGTCATTGACGAAGCGGGCCACCGTATCCCGAACCATGACCTCCTCTTCGCTAAGGAGGGACTGAATATCGTAAAGATCGAGTGGATCGAGGTTCGGCATCGGGCCTTCCCATGTGTCATTTGAGCGTTATCTGATCGTCATGTAACGTTCGAAGCGGGCGACCTCATCGTCGTCGACATATTTGCCGATCTCACGGCGAAACTCTTCCATGCTCTCGTACGGCTGATACTCGAGAAACTCCCGTACCATACGGTTGCTGGTGCCCGGTATACCCGCGAAATCCTCTCGGGTTGCGGAGTTTAGATCGAGGGGTGAGAAAACGTATTGCTCGTAACGCGCGACTTCGGCGTCGTCCACGTATTTACCCATCTCTTGCCTGAATTGTTCCATCGACGTGTACGGTCGATACTCATCGAATTCGTGAACCATGCGCCGGTTGATGCCGGGAACCATGTAGAGCGCCTCTTCAGACGCCGTGTTCAGATTAATCGGCAAGAATAACTCGACATACACATCGGCTCTGAGTTCTTCGTTCAGCGACTCGCTCAGCAGCGCGTCGAGTTCGAGCACATCGGTCAGTGGACGCCGGTCGACGATCGCGTTAACAATCGCGGCATCGATGTGGACTACGCCAAGAAGCTGATCCTCTTCTGCCGTATTCGGGTTGAGAACGTTGTCGTTGTTCCCGATTTGTGCCTGAGTAGCCGTACAAAGGATGCCAAGTGCCAAAGGTGGTATCAGTGTCTTAAAAGTGATCATGGGACTCTCCTAAGAAGCATGGCATGTTTAGATTATGCTTGCATTTATCGTAGGCCTGCCTTCGACGAGCGTCAATAGAACTCACGCGGACTTGAGTTAAATACAGATTTCTGCGCTACGCTCCCGTTCGTCCACTCGCTATGATGTCCGAATGTTGCGACGCGTCGCCAACTCTCATCACTCCCTGTGGTTGCTGCTCGCCTTGCCCGGCGCTATTACGCTCGTCCGATATATAACGGGCGAGACATTCTACGGAGAAGTTGTGCACTTCACCGGCGAGCTCTCCACACGCCTGTTGATCGTTACAATGGCCATCGCGCCGCTACGACTGATGTTTCCCGCTCGTGGCTGGGTGGTGTGGCTTATGCGGCGGCGGCGCTACTTCGGCGTCGCGGCGTTTGGTTATGCCGGCCTGCACACGGGTGTGTACCTGGCTCGAACTACGCTGCCGGCGGATCTGTTGGCCGACGCGGTGGAGCCAGGCATACTCGCCGGGTGGCTGGCCTTCGCCGTCTTCATCCCGCTTGCGCTTACCAGCAATGACCGGTCTGTCCGATGGTTGCGGCAGCAATGGAAACGCATCCACCGTTGGGTATATGCTGCCGCGTTGCTGACATTCGCTCACTGGCTTCTGGTAGCGTTCGATATCGTACCGGGCCTGATTCATCTGTTTGTATTGGCGGCTCTTGAAGGGTATCGAATCTGGAAAATGAGAACCGTTAACTGATGACGCCGAAGCGCCTCTCTCCGATTTTGGTACCCGCCACCTTCTTGGCGTCTGCCTCAATCACTGCTCGGTAGGTCAGTCACCCGTGGGTATGAAGAGACGTTAGAGGAAACCGAATGACAGAAACGGCTGCCCCCGCATTGAGCCAGAACCTCGTTGCGGATGTTATAGACGACGGCCGAGTCAGCGGTCAACAGATACTCGTCGTCGGTCTTTGCCTGTTTTTTAATATGCTCGATGGCTTCGACATCACGGCTATGGCCGTCGTTGCAGGTGCCGTGTCAGAGGAACTGCAGCTGACGGCCGACAGGCTGGGGTTCATCTTCAGTTTCGCACTCGCGGGAATGATGGCTGGAGCGATGTTGCTTGCCCCGGTATCGGATGTAATCGGTCGTCGTAAGGTGATCATCGTGAGCCTGATACTGGTCGGCGTATCGATTCTATTTACCGCGAATGCGACAACGCTGAGTGAGTTCATCGTGCTGCGGTTCGTCAGCGGTCTGGGTGCCGGCGCCATGCTCGCTTGCCAGGCCGCGCTTGCTGCTGAATACAGCCCGGAGAAATACCGGTCACTGTCCGTCGCGGCTACGACCGCGGGTTACCCGCTCGGCGCTATGATGACGTCAGTCGTTGCCGGCTTCATCCTGCCGGACTTCGGTTGGCGGGGGATGTTCTGGTTCGGGGGCGGCGTCACGCTTGCGATGGGCTTTATCGCTTGGGCATTCATTCCTGAGTCGCTGAAGTATCTGTTCGATCGTCGTCCGGCTAACGTACTTGAACGAGTCAATGGGATCCTGAAGAAGCTCGGTAAGCAGGCGCTGTCTAGTTTGCCAGCGGCTGCGGAAGTGCAGACACGTGAATCGAGAGGAGTGGTCGGCAACATCACGAATCTCCTGATGAGAGAGCGTCGCTCGGTAACGCTAATGTTGTGGGCAACGTTTTTTCTCTGCTTCAGCAGTATCTATTTTCTGTTGAGTTGGATTCCACGGTTGATGGAACACGCCGGCTATTCGGCTGAGACCGGGCGACTCGCGTTTTTCCTGTTCAATGCGGGCGGCGTTATCGGCATCTTCATCCTGGGTGGATTGGCGACTTACGGTCGACTGACGAATCTCGTCTTCGCTTTCTTGTTCTCGTCCGCGATCTGCATGGTGATTTTTGCGATGGTGCCCGGGCAGCCCGCGTTCCTAATGATAATTATCTTTCTTATGGGTCTTTTTCAGCAAGGTGGGTTTACGGGGCTCTACGCCGTGGCGGCGAAAGTCTACCCAACGGAGGTGCGTAGTACCGGAATCGGTTGGGCTATCGGCTTCGGCCGATCCGGAGCGGTCGTTGGCCCGGCGCTGGCCGGAATCCTGATCGCGGCTGGGCTCGGCATGTCGGGCAACTATCTTCTCTTCGCCGTCCCGGTGGCGTTCGGCGGTCTTGTTGCCTATCGTTTGAAAGTGCAATAGTTCGACCCGTATCCGCCGGGCCGTTGAAGCCAGTCGCGATTCGGACGATTCGCTAGATGTCCACAGTCGTTTTGCCCTTCTACGCTGATTGTACCCTTAATTAAAATCGTCCAGGAATGTCAGATCGATTGTCGAGCCGCCGACGGAATCGCTCAGGAGGACTGTGTAGAATCCGCCCGCGTTCAGGGTGATCGGCGCAGGGCCCGCCAGCACGGTGGTAAATCCAGCGGTCCGAACGGTAATTTCGAAGCTGCCCTGAGCGATGCGGACGTTGGGAGAGCCGCCGCCCGGTACCAGGCCGACCGTAGGAGGAATCGTGTTTAGATCGGTGCCGGGCGGCGCAATGAAGACATCGATGAACGGGTGGAGCTGCACGGCGTTGTACACATTGAGCTTTGCTTCACCTGCAAGGGGCCGGTAATCGTCCAGTTCGAAGATCATTGTCGCCGCATCAGGAGCGTTTGCGATAAAAGTGGTCGCGAAGCGCCCGGCGTTTACCGCGAATGGAAAATCGCCCAGTATCACGCTGGGGTTGCCGGCCGGACTCGCAGTGAGATCGTGACTCCCGGGCGAGATAATCACGTACTCTGAGATGCTGGCGAAATTCAGCCCGGAAATGAGCGGCGGTGACAAGTCGCCATCGATACCGACGTCGAGGGCGCTTCGGTCTCCGATACCGTTGATGACGCGAATGCTGGCGTCGAGATTCTGGTCGACGAACGAAACGTTCACGTCGCCCGAGACGATAACAATCAACGGCGCCGATCCCTCATCTGCGCCGTCAACGATCGTGAACTGAATCGACTGACCTGCCGACAACGGGAACGTCGTACTCCTGAGCAGCACGGCAGCCGGGTTGGCTGCCTCCGTCAATACGAACTCGTAATCCCCGGCGTCGGCAGGGCCTGGCGCCAGGTCTTCAGTGAAGCTAAGAGCCCCCAGCGGCACCGTAGAAACCGGGTCGGCGCCAGGAGCCGTGAGGTAGAGATCCACTGGACCGAGCATGGATGCCAGATGTAATGACGCGATTTGGGCATTAGTTGAGTCGGCATCGAGCGTCGGCGCTTCCAGAACAACCTCTTGAAGCTGCCCGTTGATCTCCGCTGCAATAATCGTGTAGTCCGTTCCGGCCACTATCTCCTGCGAAAAGGAGACGAGTCGCTCAGGTTCCGCGCCTGCGGGCGTGACATCGAAGTGAAAGTCGTAGAGATCGACATTGAAGCTGGTTGAGCTACTCTCGTGGTACTCCAGACTTGCCTCGAGTGCTTCTTCGCGGCGGAAGTTGATCGGCCCCTGGCTCGGCGCCGCCTGAACAAACGAAACCCGTGTGTTAGCTGGAGATGTTCGGGGTTCGTCACAGCCCAACAGCCCCAAGCTGAGTAGGATGGCGATACTCCAGAGAGACTGTGGTTTCATACGGACGGCTCAGGCGACGGAATGCGCAATGGTACAGGCTCTACACTACAATGCCAGCCGCCACCCAAGCACGGCAACGAAGGCAGTTCTATGAGGAGACTCAACGGGCAAAGTGGATTTCTCGTTATTCTGCTGGGCGCCGTCCTGGGGAGTCCCGCGGCCGCTCAAGAAACGACACCGTTTCGCACCCGAAATCTGAGCCCGATGGTCGCCGTGTTCGGATTGCCGACCTGGGAGACCGGCCTCGAGCCGCATTCCAGCGAGTTCGCTGTCGTTGCTGAGATGGCCAGTCACTACCGCCTCTCGGGGCGAGGCGAGGAGCAACTCATCCTCGATGGGGAGACATGGCGTGCGAGCTTCCTCTACAAGCGAAGTCTTGCCGAGCATTGGACGATCGGTGTTGAGGTGCCGCTCATCCGTCATTCAGGCGGAGAGCTGGACGACGTCATCGATGGATGGCACGCGTTGTTTAACCTCCCGGACGGCAACCGCAATCGATTTCCCGAAGACCAGTTCGACTTTCGTTACAACGACCGCGGCGAGAACGCATTTACGCTCAGCGACCCGAGTGCCGGGATCGGCGATACCCAAATCAGCCTCGCGCGAATGATCGGCGGGGACTCCGGTGTGCTCTTGCGGGCGATAATAAAGCTGCCTACCGGTGATGCGGATGTGCTCGCAGGTAGTGGCGCCACGGATCTCTCGATCACGGTGCTTCGACGCAGCATGACATCATGGCGGTCGCAGCAGATCGGTTACTACTGGGGTATAGGGCTGATGAAGCTCGGTGAACCGGAATTTCTTGCGAGGCGCAGCGAGGATTGGGCGGGATTAGGCGTCGTCGGCGGTAGTTGGCAGCCGTTTCCGAAGATCGGGTTAAAGGCCCAGCTCGATTTCCACAGCCGCTTTTATGACAGCGCGCTGGATGAACTCGGCAAGGAGTCGATTCAGGCCAGTATCGGCGGCTGGTGGGCGCTCGATGACCGCCGTACGCTGAATTTCGCGATAAACGAAGATCTGATCGTTCGAACTGCCCCGGATGTCTCGTTGCACCTGAGCTTCTCCTGGGGGCTGTGACCGACTCCTTTATACTGGCCTGACAATGCGCCGAATTTTCCCGTTACCGCTGCTGCTGTTACTCGGCTGCACTCAATCGTCCGACGGCATCGATGGGAATGCCGTGACCGCTCCGGTTGAGCCGCGATTCGCCGCAGCCGACTTAGACCGTGGTGAGATTCTGAGCTTGGCGTGTCAGGCCTGTCATACGCTGGACGCGGGGCAAGCCGATCTGCTCGGACCGAATCTGTACGGCGTGTTCGGCCGGGTCTCGGCGGGGTCGCCCAGTTTCGGTTACTCGTCCGTATTGCGCTCTGCCAACCTCATCTGGACGCCGAGAGCGCTCGACGCCTGGCTGGCCAGCCCGGACGATTTCCTGCCGGGCAACGATATGGCGTTCGCAGGGTACAGTTCGGCAACCGATCGGCGCGATCTCATCGCTTTCCTGTTACATAAGACCGGCGGTATCGTGGAGTAGGCTGAAACCCGTGACATCGGGCGCCGTATTATCTCGAACTCGGAATACGACCCCGTTGAATTGTGTTCTAATTCGAGTTCTAACCGGTTAACGGTGGAGATCTCGCAGGGTTCGTGATGACGTCCGGCGTATAGCAAGGAAGCTTAACAAGTGAGTGAAGACGAGGTTAACGACTTAGGGACGGCGAGCCTGGATACCGTCATTGAGCGTCGTGCTGTTCGTGACCGGCGACGGCTGAGCCTTCGGACCTTTCTTCGGAGTGGCTTAACCCCACGCCGTCGAGACGGCCGGCGAGATGGCGAGCACGAGCACCTGATCGACTGGCACGAACCCGATCTTCTGTTTCTAGCGCTTGCGATACTTCTCCTCAGCGTCACGGACGCGTTCTTCACGTTGACACTGATGACCAGAGGCGCCGAAGAGGCCAATCCCGTATTGGCATACGTTCTTCAGCACTTTCCCGGATACTTTGCGGCACTGAAGATGGTGCTCACAGGCGGCGGGGTTTTGGTGTTGGTCGCGATGGCGCGCGCCAGGGTGTTCCGGGTCGTGCGTGTACGAACCGTTCTGCAATGTTTTCTGGCGGGCTACGTGGCCCTGGTCTGCTATGAAGTGTGGATGCTGAAGATAATGCTCTAAGGCGCGATCGACGTTGCCTGAAATCGACTATCGGTGCCGTATTAACTTGGTGACTGTTTGGCTACACTAAGCCGTCATCTCGACAAGGTCCCCTTCTCGGTGGGACGTCAGATCATGAGCACACAACTACAACGGCAGTACGAGTCGTCGCCGTTCCATGGCGCCAACGCGCCGTACGTCGAGGCCCTGTACGAGTCTTATCTCGAGGATCCCGCAAGCGTGCCGCCTGAGTGGCGCGGGCTGTTTGCCGGTCTGGGCGGCACGGTCTCTCAGGACGTGGCTCATGGCCCGGTTGTGGAGGCGTTGACCAGGCGGCTTAGTTCAGCGGGCCTGCGTGGCTTGAATGGTGGTGCCGAAGCGAGGACCACCGGCCAGGCCAGCGAGAAGCAAGCTGCCGTTTCGCGGCTTATACAGGTATACAGCATGCGTGGTCACCAGATCGCGGACCTGGACCCACTTGGTCTGTGGAAGCGCCAAACGCCGGCGGTCCTGAAGTTCGACTATCTCGGCCTGGTCGACGCGGATCTGGACACGGAGTTTTTTACCGGCGGACTGGCCGGAACGGGCCACGCCCGTATGAACCTTCGGGAAATTCTTCAGCTTCTGAAGACGATCTACTGCGGCAAGATCGGCGCAGAGTTCGCGCATCTGTCCCGGGCGCGGGAGCGTCTATGGCTCAGAGAGCGATTCGAGGCCGACATGGTTGGTCGCCGCTATGACGAGAGCGAACAACGCCAAATTCTCGCTAGTCTCAATCGTGCCGAAGGTATCGAGCGTTATCTCAACACAAAATATATTGGTCAGAAACGGTTCTCGCTGGAGGGAGGCGAGGCGCTGATCCCGTTGCTGGATGATCTGATCCAACGTGCGGGTGAGCGGGGGTTGCAAGAGCTTGTCATCGGCATGGCCCATCGCGGCCGGCTGAATGTGCTGGTCAATGTGCTCGGGAAGTCCCCTCAGGAGTTGTTCTCCGAATTCGAGGGTGACTACGATACGGCCGCGTTATCGGGCTCTGGTGACGTCAAATATCATATGGGTTTCTCATCGGACATTCGTACCAGTGGCGGGAATGTTCACGTTGTCCTGGCCTTCAACCCGTCTCACCTGGAAATAGTTAACCCGGTCGTCGAGGGATCAGTCAGGGCGCGCCAAGATCGTAGAGGTGACACAGAAGGCGATCAGGTGTTACCCGTGCTGATTCATGGCGATTCGGCAATCGCGGGACAGGGCGTTGTCGCCGAGACCTTCCAGCTCTCGCAGACCAGGGATTTCCACACCGGCGGCACGATTCACGTCGTCATCAACAATCAGATCGGGTTCACCTCAAACGATCTGCGGGACACGCGATCGACACCATATTGCTCGGATATCGCGAAGATGGTCGAAGCGCCGGTCCTGCATGTTAACGGGGATGATCCCGAGGCTGTCGTCAAGGCGTTACGATTAGCATTGCGCTACCGGCAGGCATTTCACAAGGATGTCGTGATCGACCTGGTCTGCTATCGCCGATTGGGCCACAACGAGGCGGATGAACCATCGGCGACTCAACCCATCATGTATCAGACGATAAAGAGGCATCGGAGTGTTCGAAGTCTGTACGGCGCGACTCTCGTAGAACGCGGCGTCATCCGAGCTGAGGAACTCACGGCGATGGCGGAGGCGTATCGAGACTGCCTTGATGCCGGGCGCAGCCCCAACGACGAATGTCTCGGTATGATCGGTAATCAGTACACGATAGACTGGAGCCGCTATCGAAATGAGCTCGACGAAGCAGTCAAGACGTCGATTCCGAAGACGCAACTCAGAGGCTTGAGTCAGCGCGTCAATGCGGTACCGGATCACTTCAAGCTCCATCCCCGTGTGCAGCGAACCGTCGACGACCGGTTGAAAATGGCGACGGGAACACTTGCGATCGACTGGGGGTTTGCAGAGACGCTGGCGTACGCGAGCCTGCTAACGGAGAGCTATCATATTCGGTTGATCGGCCAGGACAGCCGGCGCGGAACTTTTTTCCATCGGCATGCCACTTTCTTCAATCAGACAGACGGCGGGGAATACACCCCGTTAGCCCATGTGGGCGAGAGCGCGAATTCATTCACGATTGCGGATTCCTTGCTGTCAGAGGAAGCGGTGCTCGGGTTCGAGTATGGCTACAGCACGACCTCGCCGGACTGCCTCGTGATCTGGGAAGGTCAGTTCGGCGATTTCGTCAACGGCGCACAGGTGGTAATCGACCAGTTCATCAGCTCCGGCGAGGCGAAGTGGGGGAGGCTGTGCGGGCTGACACTTTTTCTTCCTCACGGTTACGAGGGCCAGGGCCCTGAGCATTCCTCGGCGCGCCTGGAGCGATTTCTGCAACTCTGCGCCGAGCACAATATGCAGGTGTGCATCCCGTCGACACCCGCGCAGATGTTCCATCTGTTGCGCCGGCAATGCCTGCGACCGGTTCGGAAACCGCTCGTGGTGCTGACGCCCAAGAGCTTGCTACGCCATCGAGCGTCCGTATCGACGCTGAATGACCTGTCAAAAGGGGCGTTTCAGCCGATGATCGGCGATACGACGGTACCGCCGGGAAATAAAGTGGAGCGCTTGGTGCTGTGCAGCGGCAAGGTCTATTACGATCTGGATCAGATGAGGCGAGAGAAGAATATCGATCGTGTCGCGATCGTACGCTTGGAAGAACTCTATCCTTTTCCGGTCGACGCTTATGCGGATACGCTCAGCGCCTATCCGAACGCTACCAATATCGTCTGGTGTCAGGAGGAGCCGCAGAACCAGGGTGCGTGGTACCAGATAAGGCATCGTTTACAGAAGGCGCTGGGGCAGAAGCACCGGCTCCTCTACGCGGGCCGGGCCGGCGCTGCGGCGCCCGCGTCCGGGATTCATGCATTACACGTCCTGCAGCAGCGGGCACTGGTAGCTGCGGCGTTGGGAGCGGATACTTCGGCTGATGACCCCGAGTCTACGACCCAGGTTCGCTTAGGAACGACGGATGAGCATTGAAGTTAAAGTGCCACAGCTACCCGAATCGGTGACCGACGCGACGGTCGTCGCGTGGCACAAACGTGCCGGCGATCCCGTTCGCCGCGATGAGAATCTCGTCGATCTCGAGACCGATAAAGTCGTGCTGGAGGTCCCGGCGCCCAGCGACGGAATAATAAAGGAGTTGAAATTCAATGATGGCGCCGTCGTGACAGGTGGGCAGGTACTCGCGCTGCTCGAGCCCGGCAAGGTGGCTGCGGTCACGAGCGATGCGCAGGACGCGCCGACAGAGTCCTCGCCGATTGTTACGGAGCCGTCGACCGAAGCTTCGGCAGAGGGACTGGGTCCGGCCGCGCGCCGGCTCGTCGAAGAGCACGACCTGGATGCTTCGGCCATCGCCGGTTCCGGCCGAGCCGGGCGGGTGACAAAGGCCGATGTCCTGGATTATCTCGAGACCCACGTCGCTACCGCAGCGGAATCGGAGGAAGACTCGCCGGTCACGATGCGGCCGAGCGGCGGCGGTTCCCGCGCCGAACATCGTGTCGCCATGACGCGCTTGCGCAGCCGCATCGCAGAGCGCCTCATCGAGGCGCAGCAGACCGCCGCGATGCTGACGACGTTTAACGAGATCGATCTGACCGAAGTCATGGGACTGCGTGCTCGCTATCGAGATGAATTTCAGGAACGCCATGACGTCAAGCTGGGATTCATGTCGTTCTTCGTCAAGGCGTCGATCGAGGCCTTGCGGCGCTACCCGGTACTCAATGCGTCTCTGGACGACGCCGACATCGTTTATCATGAATTCTTCGATATCGGCGTCGCCGTATCGACGGATCGCGGGCTAATCGTGCCGATTATTCGTGACGCCGAGGCACTGAGCTACGCCGATATCGAAAAAGCCATCGCTGATTACGGCGTGCGTGCACGCACTGGCGGCATCACGATGGAGGAGCTGACCGGTGGCACATTCACGATTACTAACGGCGGCATCTTCGGCTCGCTGATGTCGACGCCGATATTGAATCCACCGCAAAGCGGCATTCTCGGCATGCACAAGATTCAGCAGCGTCCGGCGGTCGTCAACGGCGAGATCGAGGTTCGCCCAATGATGTACGTGGCATTGACCTACGATCATCGTCTGGTGGATGGCCGCGACGCGGTTCAGTTTTTGGTTGCGTTGAAGGAACTATTGGAGGATCCTGCGCGGCTGATTTTGCAGGTGTAGCGAATAATATGAGTGAACGAGAATTCGATGTCGTCGTGATCGGCGGCGGCCCGGCCGGCTATCCGGCGGCCATCCGTGCGGCGCAAAACGGTTTGAATGCTGCATGTATCGACGAGTGGCAGAACCATGATGGCAGTCGCGCGTTCGGCGGGACTTGCCTGAATGCGGGCTGTATTCCGTCGAAAGCGCTGCTGGAGTCGTCGGAGCTTTACCACCGGGCCGCGTCGGAGTTCGGTAGCCACGGTATCAGCGTGACTGAGCTCGGTATAGATATTGCCGCGATGCAGTCGCGCAAAGCCGGCATCGTGAAGCAGCTGACCAGCGGCATCGCCGCGCTCTTTAAGGCTAACGGCGTTACGGCTCTGCAAGGTCACGGCCGCCTACTGGCGGATCATCGCGTCGAAGTCACGGCCGCCGACGGCAACAAAGAAACGATTGGCGCCAAGCACGTGATACTCGCAAGCGGCTCCGTTCCAATCGAATTGCCCATCGCGCCTTTTGATGGACAACATATCGTCGACTCCTGGGGCGCGCTCGAGTTTACCGAGGTACCGAAGCGCCTGGGCGTTATTGGTGCGGGCGTCATCGGCCTTGAACTCGGGAGCGTGTGGCATCGTCTCGGTGCCGAGGTTGTGATTCTCGAGGCTCTCGACGACTTTCTCTTTATGGCGGACGCCCAAATCGCCAAGGAAGCAGCCAGGCACTTCAAGCGTCAAGGATTGGACATTCGCCTCGGCGCGAAGATGACCGGCGCCATCGCCGGCGAGACCGGCGTTAATGTCAGTTATGAGGATAGCGACGGCAAGCAAACGCTCGAAGTCGACAAACTGATCGTCTGTGTCGGGCGCCGGCCGTTTACTGCGGACCTGCTCGCCGACGATGCCGGCGTCGCGCTCGATGAGCGCGGATTTATCCAGGTCGATGAGGGTTGCCATTCGACAGCTGCAGATGTCTGGGCGGTCGGTGACGTTGTCCGAGGTCCGATGTTGGCCCATAAGGGCACCGAGGAAGGGGTCATGGTCGCAGATCTGATCGCCGGTAAAGTTGGCGAGGTCAATTACGATGCGATCCCGGCCGTGATCTATACAGCGCCGGAGATCGCCTGGGTCGGTAAGACGGAGGCGGAGGTCAAGGCGAGCGGAGCGGCCTACAAAGTGGGAACATTCCCGTTCGCGGCGAACGGCCGTGCTAAGGGCATGGAACAGACAGATGGCCTCGTGAAGCTCATTACGGCAGAGGACGACGATGAGTTGCTGGGCGTGCATATCATCGGACCCGTCGCGGGCGAGTTGATCGCTGAGGCGGTATTGGCCCTCGAATTCTCGGCTTCCGGTGAGGATCTGCAGCGGACCGTCCACGCTCACCCGACGTTGACCGAGGCCATCCACGAAGCGGCGCTGGCGGCCGATAAACGAGCCATCCACGCGATCAACCGCTGATCGCTGCTTGAGGGCGAAAATCCGGCTATCATAGGCGCTTGGCAGGAGCTAACTGCTTACTGCCATTGGAGTTACGGAGCATTTCTCACACGGAATAGACCATTGCGGCTGGTGCTGGTCCGTGTCTGAGAAGGCAGGGACAGTACGCGTACGTTGGGAGCACAATGGCTGGCCACAGTAAATGGGCGAATATCCGGTTTCGGAAGGGTGCCCAGGATGCCAAACGCGGCAAGCTCTTCACGAAGCTCATTCGCGAGATCACGGTCTCCTCGCGGGCAGGCGGCGGCGATCCGGCGTCCAATCCACGTCTTCGGAGCGCGATTGAGAAAGCGAAATCTCAGAGTATGCCCAAGGACAATATCGATCGGGCGATTAAGCGGGGCACGGGTGCGGATGACGGGGCGACCTATGAAGAGGTCCGCTACGAGGGTTACGGTCCCGGTGGCGTGGCCGTCATGGTCGACGGCCTGACCGATAACCGCAACCGCACCGTGGCAGATATACGGCACGCGTTTACGAAGTTCGGGGGAAATCTTGGCGCGGACGGCGCGGTCGCATACCTTTTCACGCATACGGGATTGTTGAGTTTTCCTGCCGGGGCCGATGAAGAGCAGATCATCGATCTCGCGATCGAGGCCGGTGCCGCTGATGTCGTGACCAATGACGATGGCTCGGTCGATGTCCTGATCGACCCGAACGATTTCGGCGGCGTGAAGGATTCCATGACGGCGGCCGGGTTGGTTCCGGAGCAGTCGGAAATTACGATGAGAGCTTCGACGAGCGCGGCGTTAAAGGTCTCCGAGGCCGAGACGCTGTTGAAATTGCTGGACGCGCTGGACGAACTGGACGACGTCCAGCAGGTCTACTCTAACGCTGAGTTTCCACAGGAACTTCTGGAGGCCGTGTGACGGCTGGCGGGACGCAACAGATCGAGGACCGGTGAAAGAAACTATTCGCATCCTAGGCATCGACCCCGGCTCCCGAATCACGGGCTACGGCTTCATCGACGTCTGCGGTAGCCAGACGGTATTGGTCGACTGCGGGATAATCAAGACAGCGGGCGACCACAGCAGCCGGCTCAGACAGATCTTTATCGAAGTCGGTGCGCTTGTCGCTCATCATCAGCCCGTCGAGATTGCGGTCGAGCGCGTATTCGTGCACAGAAATGCCGATAGCGCCCTTAAGCTAGGCCAGGCTCGAGCGGCCGCGCTCTGCGCCACATTCCATGCGGAGTTGCCAATTTTTGAGTATGCGGCCCGCCATATCAAGAAAGCCGTTGTCGGCAACGGCGGCGCTGACAAGGCTCAGGTCCAGCACATGATCAAACTACTGTTGGCGATGGGCGACGACCCGCAAGCCGATGCGGCCGACGCGCTTGCGGCGGCACTGTGTCACTCCCACGAACGCAACAGCTACTCACTGCTTCGCCAGGTGGCAGCTCAGTCATGATCGGATTTTTAAGAGGTACGCTGGTCGTCAAACAGCCGCCGCGGCTGACCTTGGACGTGAACGGCATCGGCTACGAGATCGAAGCGCCCATGTCGACATTTTACGACTTACCTGATTGCGGTGAGGCGTTGCAGCTCGTAACGCATCTCGTCATTCGCGACGACGCGCACGTCCTCTACGGTTTCGCGTCCGAGGCGGAGCGGGCGTTGTTCAGAAGCTTGCTGAAAGTGTCCGGTGTCGGTGCGCGTATCAGCTTGGGTATTTTGTCGGGAATCAGCGTCGAAGGTTTTCGGCAATGTGTTGTGGACAGAGATCTCGTGGCGCTCACCCGGTTGCCGGGTATCGGCCGTAAGACGGCAGAGCGCCTACTGGTTGAGATGGCGGACCGGCTGCCCGAGGTCGATTCGTCGGCCGGTGCCGCGGGTAACGGTGCCGCGAACGCCGAAGGCGAGGCGCACGGCGCGCTCGTCGCATTAGGTTATAAACCGGCCGAGGCGCTACGGATGCTGAAGGGTCTGGACGCGACTGCACTGCGTACCGAAGACCTGATCCGTGAAGCCCTGAAGCAGGTCCATGATCGCTAGCGCAGGGAAGCAATAGAACGATGAACGATGAAGCACGTTTGGTGGCGGGCGACGGTTCGAAGGAAGATGAAGCCTTCGATCGCGCTGTGCGGCCGAAGCGTCTTGATGAGTACATTGGCCAGACCAGCGTTAAACGCCAGATGCGGATCTTTATCACCGCTGCGCGCAACCGCGGTGAAGCGTTGGATCACACGCTGATTTTCGGCCCACCGGGATTGGGTAAGACGACGCTGGCCCACATCATTGCGAACGAACTCTCCGTGAATCTTCGCCAGACATCCGGCCCGGTATTGGAGCGGCCGGGCGATCTGGCGGCGCTGTTAACGAATCTCGAACCGAACGATGTGCTATTCGTCGACGAGATTCATCGTCTGAGCCCAGTTGTAGAGGAGGTGCTCTATCCGGCGATGGAAGACTTTCATCTGGACATCATGATCGGCGAAGGTCCGGGTGCCCGCTCTATAAAACTAGAGTTGCCGCCGTTCACGCTGGTCGGGGCCACGACACGTGCCGGACTACTGACGTCTCCGTTACGGGATCGTTTTGGCATCGTGCAGCGGCTGGAATTTTACGATTGCGATGAGCTGGCTCAGATCGTTACTCGGACGGCATCGATACTCGATCTGCCGGCCGACGAGGCGGGTGTTATCCAGATAGCGAGCCGTTCCCGCGGAACGGCCAGGATCGCCAATCGTCTACTCCGGCGCGTCAGGGACTATGCCGAGGTAGAGGCAGATGGCCGCGTCAGCGAGGAGGTCGCCCGGGCAGCGATGGATATGCTGGCGGTCGACCCGCACGGTTTCGATACGATGGACCGCAAGCTGCTGACAACGATCATCGAGAAATTCGACGGCGGGCCGGTGGGCATCGACAACCTGGCTGCGGCCATTGGTGAGGAGCGCGGCACGCTGGAGGATGTCATCGAGCCGTTCTTGATTCAGGAGGGTTTTTTACAACGGACCGCCCGCGGCCGAATCGCGACCCCGAACGCCTATCAACACTTTGGCGCGGACCTGCCGAAGTCGTCGGAAGTTCCGGATAGGCCGGGTCTGTTCGACTGACGTCGGTTAGTATGATGAGTCGATTTGTTCTGCCGGTCCGAGTGTATCTAGAGGATACCGACGCCCAGGGTGTGGTCTATAACGCGAGTTACTTTCGTTTCCTGGAGCGGGCGCGAACTGAGTGGCTGCGAGCCCATGGCGTCGATCACAATCGCATTCGCGACCAGGAAGGGATTCTGCTCGTCTTGGTCAGCACCGAAGTGCGATTTAGTCAGCCGGCGAGATTGGACGATATGTTGTATATCACTGCGGAGTTGTCCGAGTTGAAGGGAGCTCGATTTTTTTTCGATCAGAGTGTTCGCCGCGAGTCGCCCGACGGTGAGATCTTGTGTCGGGGCGTCGCCGTGGTCGCATGCATGGATGTCGAGCGACGTAAACCGCGACGTGTACCCGCGGCCCTATTAAGTGAGCTAACCGAATGAATGTAGATTTATCCATCGTCTCTTTAATATTAGGGGCGAGCCTAATCGTGCAGCTTGTTATGCTGGCGCTTCTGATCGCATCTGTTGCGTCGTGGACGATCATCATTGAGAAAAGCCGCATGCTTAAGCAGTCCGTGGCCGCGGCCGATGAATTCGAGTCTCGTTTCTGGTCCGGCGGCGATCTGGCATCGATGTATCGCGATATTGCTCGTAGTAGCCAGACGCACATGGGTATGGCCGGCGTTTTCGAAGCAGGCTTCCGCGAGTTCGGCCGCTTGCAGAAACAAGCGGGCCTAACCGGCGATCAGATGCTTGAGGGCGCGCGCCGAGCAATGCGTGTGTCGCAGATGCGCGAGGTCGACCGTCTGGAGAACAACCTGGCTATACTCGCGACCGTTGGTTCGACCAGCCCCTATGTTGGATTATTCGGTACGGTCTGGGGCATCATGAATTCCTTTCAATCCCTCGCGAATGTACAAAGCGCGACGTTGGCTCTTGTGGCGCCCGGTATTTCGGAGGCATTGATCGCAACGGCGATGGGCTTGTTCGCAGCCATTCCAGCCGTGATCGCGTTTAATCGCTATGCGGACAAGGTGGGGCGACTGGAGGTTCGCTTCGACACGTTCATGGAGGAATTTTCTGCAATCCTGCAACGCCATGCCGTACAGGCGGAAGGAGCTACTCAATGAGCCGCGCACGCCATCGCCGACTCATGGCGGAGATAAACGTCGTGCCCTACATCGACGTGATGCTCGTGTTACTGATTATTTTTATGATCACCGCGCCGTTGCTGACGCAGGGAATCACCGTCGATCTGCCGAACGCGGCAGCGGATCCCCTGGACCCTGAGCTATTGCGGGACAATGAACCGCTCGTCTTGAGTATCAATCAGGAAGGCCAACTCTTTCTGAATATCGGTGACGACGAAGAGTCGCCTATCGACGACCAGACGGTTGTCACCAGAACGGCAGCGGTGCTCCGAAGGAACGCTGAGACGCCGGTATTGGTTAAGGCGGACCAGGCCGTGTCGTACGGGCGTGTGGTCACCGGCATGGTCCTGTTACAGCAGGCCGGCGCCCAGAAGGTCGGCTTCATAACCGATCCGGTCGACACCTCGAATGAGGCGCCTTAAGTAGGCGTATCGAACGACGTAATGGGTTCGTACATACGAAAACACACCGGCGCTGTTGGGCTCTCTGCTGGATTGCATATCGCGATCGTAGTGGCCTTGACACTCGGCATCAGTTTTTCCGATCGGCCGTTGTACCCGCCGGCTGGGGAACCAGTCGCTATCGAGGCAACGGTCGTGGACGAGGCGCTGATTCAGCGCGAGATAGAGCGATTGGAGCAACAGGAGCAGGCCGAGATTCTCCGCCAGCAAGAGCAGGAGCGGCTGGCGCGAGAGCAAGCCGAAACGGCCCGCCGACAGCTTGAGGAAGAGCAACAGAGAGCTGAAACTGCGCGCCAGGAGCGAGCGCGGACGGTGCGAGTGGAAGAACAGCGCCTGGCCGATCTCCAGCTACAGCGCGAAGAGGCTGAGCGCGTACAAGCTGAAGACGCTGCGAGACTGGCTCGCGAACGGGAGGCTGAAGCGCAACGCCAGCGTGAGGAAGCTGAGCGCCAGCGCCTGGCGGAGGAACAGCGGCAGCGCGAGGAGCAGGAGCGATTGGTGCGCGAGGCGGAAGCCGCTCGCCAGAGAGCCGAGAGCGAGGCTGAATTACAGCGGGTTATGGCTCAGGAAGATGAACGCCGACGGGCTGAGGAGTCCGGCCTGCTGGATGAATACATCCGCCTCATCGTGAACCGTATCGAGCAGAATTGGATCCGCCCGGCAAGCGCGCAGCCGGGCCTGGAGTGCGAGGTACGGGTAATACAGATACCGAGCGGCGACATTGTGGATGCTCGGGTCGGTCGCTGTAATGGCGATGACGCAGTGATCCGCTCGATCGAGGCTGCGGTGCTGAAGTCGTCACCGCTGCCGAGGCCGCCGCTGCCTTCGTTGTTCGAGCGCACTCTCAACGTAGTATTCACACCGGACGTTTAAAGGAACAATTTACTGTGAGGAAAATTTTGACGATGACTTTTTCGGGCTGGATGGTTGTGGCGTGCGCGCTCGGCGGAGTGTTCTCGACTTCCGGTGCCAACGCGCAGCTACGCATCGAAATCACGCGGGGTGTCGACCGGCCAGTACCGATGGCAATCGTGCCTTTCGGCTGGCAAGGACCAATCGGCAGCGCGGCCCCGTTTGATGTCAGCGGTTTGATCTCGGCCGATCTGGGTCAGAGCGGGCGTTTCGATCCTATCGAGCAACGCAACATGGTGTCACGGCCCACACGACCGGCCGACGTCGACTTCGACGATTGGCGAATCCTGGAAGTGGACGTGCTCGTTATCGGCGGCGTGGCGGAGTCCGGCCCCGGCCAATATGAGATTGTTTTCCAGTTATTCGATGTGCTGCGCGGCGAGCAGTTGTTGGGATTCCGGCTGACGTCCACGGAGAATGAGTTGCGTGCGGCGGGGCACCGGATTGCCGACATGATTTTCGAAACCCTCACGGGTATTCCCGGCGTGTTCAATACGCGGATCGCGTACGTGAGTCAGGAAGGTCAAGGTGAGAATAGTCGCTATCGACTGATCGTTGCCGACGCCGACGGTGCTAATCCGAATACGGTTGCGGATTCCCCCGAGCCGCTGATGTCGCCGAGCTGGTCGCCCGACTCCCGCAAGCTTGCCTATGTGTCCTTTGAGGGTCGGCAATCTGCTGTCTATGTGCAGACACTCAGCAGCGGAACTCGGGAGCGAGTTTCGGATCGCCCGGGCATCAACGGCGCGCCCGTCTTCTCCCCCGATGGCCGGATGCTGGCGCTTACTCTCTCCAGGGACCAGGGTAACCCGGATATTTTTATGCTGGACTTGGCCGGCCAGGTTTTGACGCGGCTGACGCGAGACGTGGCGATCGATACGGAGCCCACCTGGACTCCCGACGGTGAGAGTATCTATTTCCTATCGGACCGCTCTGGAGGCCCGCAGGTATACCGCGTCGATACTCGGCTTGGTGCGCAGGTACAACGCGTGACTTACGAGGGCAGTTACAATGCGCGGCCACGGGTTTCTCCCGATGGTACCCAGATTGCGGTCGTCCATCGTGTACAAGACAACTACCGGATTGCCGTCGTCGACCCCGATACGGGGCTCACTCAGGTCTTGAGTAGCGGACGTCTGGACGAGTCACCGAGTTTTGCGCCAAACGGAGCCCAGATTATTTTCGCGACTCAGGAGAGGGGTGTCGGCGTGCTGTCTTCGGTCAGTACGGATGGCCGTATCCATCGACAAATTGCGTCGGTGGCAGGAGATGTACGTGAACCGGCCTGGTCGCCGTTCCCACGAAATTAAACGTAAGTTAGTTCTAGTTAACTGTTGTAACATACTGCTGTAGATATAGATAAAAGGATTCTGCCATGGCTCGACAAGTCCAAATACTGATGCTCGTTATCGCCGGCGCGATCATGGCGGGCTGTGGCGGAGATTCGGCGACCGTTGCGGATAGCACGGCACCGGCTAGTCCAGGGACAACGACGACGGGCGCGGGCGCAGGCGGGGGTGCGAGCGCTAATACGACAGGATTCGATGGATCAGGCGGTTCTGGTAGCTTTATTGAAGTTCCCGGGCCGGACGCCGAAGGACTTCTGTCTCGGCTCGTCGTGTATTTCGACTTCGACCAAAGCGATATCGATCCGGAATTCAACGATCTTCTGGCGGCGCATGGCGAGTATCTAGCCGGAAATGCCGGTGCTCAGGTCCGACTGGAAGGGCATACCGATGAGCGTGGTAGCCGCGAGTACAATATCGGTCTCGGTGAGCGGCGAGCCCAAGCGGTGCGCCGCGTGTTACTGTTACAGGGAGCTGCAACGGAGCAGCTCAGTACGGTGAGTTATGGTGAAGAACGTTCGGCGGTCGTTGGCGGCAATGAGGAGGCCTACAGCTTGAACCGCCGTGTCGAACTGGTATATCGGCAATAACCCGACGAGGTAGATATCGATGCTAGCTGTATTGAGGGGTGGTTATTTTCTGGTTCCGGTCGTGGCGCTTGTCACGGCTGGATGCTCAAGCACGCCGGCGACCGAGGATCCACTTTATCTGAAAATGACGGATCTCGAAGCGCGATTGATCCGTATTGAGCGAGTGATCGATAACCAAAGTTTGATCGAACTATCGACTCAGGTCGATCAATTGAGAGCGCAATCCCAGGCGTTGCGAGGCGAAGTCGAGACATTGCGTTACGAGAGCGACAATGGAGCCGATCGGCAACGTCAACTTTACGTGGATGTCGACGGCCGTTTACAGACGCTTGAACTGGCTCAGGCCCGAGCCGCTGATCCGCCGCCCGTTGCCATTACCGACTTGTTAGCTGAAGATCCAGTGCCGCTCGCTTCGCGGCCGCCGGTAGTTAGCGGAAGCGACCAGGACAATTACCAGCTGGCGTTCGACCTGCTGAAAAACGGTAACTATATGGAATCTGCGGAAGCTTTCGGTCAATTTCTGGCCGTCTTCCCATCTAGCCCGTTAGCTGACAACGCGCAATACTGGCTGGCGGAAACGTATTACGTGCAACGTCAGTTTACGGCTGCCTTACCGACGTTTCAGATGGTTGTCGATCGTTATCCCGATTCGACCAAGCTGCCGGACGCATTATTGAAGATCGGTTTCTGTAGCTACGAACTCCAGCAGTGGGATGCAGCGCGCGAGGCATTGACGCGGGTCGCAAGAGAGTTTCCTGAGACGACTGCCGCTCGGCTCGCGAGTCAACGATTAGAGCGGTTGGTGCAGGAGCAGGGCTGAGTGTGGCGGCTACGCTTAGCGAGGCTCAAGCTGTAGATCGGCTGAAGATTGCCGAGATATTCCTCTCGATTCAGGGCGAAGCTCAGTTCAGCGGCCTACCGACCGTCTTCGTTCGCCTGACTGGCTGCCCACTGCGCTGTCAATACTGTGACACCGCGTACGCATTCACCGGGGGACACTGGCAAACGATCGACGAGATCGTAGCTGAAGTAGGCGGTCATCAGACTCCAACTATATGTGTGACCGGCGGAGAGCCACTTGCACAGCCACGTTGCCTGTTACTTCTTACGTCGTTGTGCGATGCCGGATACAACGTCAGTCTCGAAACCAGTGGCGCGCTCGATATTCAGAACGTAGATGATCGTGTGAGTCGCGTCATGGACGTCAAGACGCCAGGGTCCGGCGAGTTCAGTCGCAATCGTTGGGAGAACCTGGCCTTTCTCACGGACCGGGATGCATTGAAACTCGTGATCTGCGATCGCGCCGATTACGAGTGGGCATCGGCGGCGTTGGCCGATCAGCTGCAGGTGCCATGCCCGGTGTTTTTCTCGCCGAGCTACGGAGAACTCGCCGCCGAGGCACTCGCGGATTGGATTCTCGCCGATCGACTGCCTGTGCGACTCCAGGTCCAGCTGCATAAAATTCTCTGGGGCGATGTGCCGGGGCATTAGTTGTGGCTAAGGCGGTCATATTGCTATCTGGCGGTCTGGATTCCGCGACGGTGCTGGCGCTAGCTCGGGCGCAGAGATTGACTTGCTACACGCTGAGTTTCGACTACGGCCAGCGCCACCGAGCAGAGCTTGAAGCTGCCGTCAGAATCTCGCGTCACCTGGATGCGCTTCAGCATCGCGTAATGGAGATTCCGATCGGCGCGCTCGGAGGGTCGGCGCTGACCGATGCGGATATCGATGTGCCGGAAGATGGTGGAGACGGGATTCCCGTAACCTACGTACCCGCGCGCAACACGGTTTTTCTATCGCTTGCGCTGGCTTGGGCAGAAGTGCTGAGCGCCGACTCTATATTTATCGGGGTGAATGCGGTCGACTACTCGGGCTATCCGGATTGCCGCCCGGAGTTCATCGGGGCTTTCCAATCGTTGGCCGCGCTGGCGACAAAGCAGGGCGTCGAGGGTCGGCCCGTGACGATTGAAGCGCCGCTGGTGGCGCTGACGAAGGCGGAGATTATCAGGCAGGGTATGGTGGCGGGGGTAGATTACTCGCAGACCGTTTCGTGTTATCGAGCCGACGAGCGGGGCAGGGCATGCGGTCATTGTGATGCTTGTCGTTTTCGCCGTCAGGGTTTTATAGACGCGGGTGTCGAAGATCCGACACGCTACCAGGCGTCCTAGGAGTGGCCGCCCGGCCGCGATACGCCGTTGGCTGCTACGACAACGTCGTCACTATCGAGTAATATTCACGGCGAATTCCCAATGCGGGGGTATAGCTCAGTTGGTAGAGCACTGGCCTTTTAAGCCATTGGTCCCAGGTTCGAGTCCTGGTGCCCCCACCACTTCCAGCGATTTGTTCGGAACTTTCGAACCTGCTGTAATTATGTAGGCAGCGTTCGCTTGTGGCCGATGAGCCGATTACTGCCTCTTGTATTTCGCGACCACTGCCCGAAAGCGCGGGTCGTCACGTATGGGATCGAGCCGCGGGTCGGGCAGCAGGCCTTCGATGGACCACTGCCCTGGACCCGCCAGATAGGTCTCGAGCGCGACGATCGCGGCGTCGGATTCTCCCGCCGGCGCGAAAACTCTCCTGACGGCGTCCAACTGAATCCGGTGTCCGACTATTGCATCTCGTGACGGCGGCAGTAATGCCATCGCTTCATGGGCCAGCTCTACGCCCTCTGCGTCTCGACCCAAGCCCACCATC
>Ga0255047_10000738_pt1 | contig 26278 bp, 31 predicted proteins | sample JV7_2_1_MG_FD_183640 | JGI IMG/M metagenome (GOLD analysis project Ga0255047, IMG submission 183640) | Seawater microbial communities from Jervis Inlet, British Columbia, Canada - JV7_2_1 | ecosystem: Environmental > Aquatic > Marine > Inlet | place: Canada: British Columbia | collected 2016-10-06 | reverse complement strand
TCGTTGACTCAAGTTATAACAGGGTTATACGATTCAATGGAATTAGTATGTGACGGAACAGAATGGTGGATTATATGAGTTATTTTGGAAGTACAGAATGGTATGTTGAAGTTGCTAAAGGAAATGTACCCAACCATTCCATAGTGACTAGAAGTTCTAGGAACTCATCGGTAGGCACAACTATCGAAGATATATGGACAGTAGGTGGTGTGAGAACTTGGCTTACTGCAAACACAGCTTTAGAAGTTGTTTCAGATGATGCAAACGACACAAGTGCAGGTAGTGGAGCTAGGACTATTACTGTCGAAGGTGTTCAACTTGATGGAACTTTTGTTACTCAAGACGTTTCCATGAACGGTGTTACCCCGGTGGCCCTTGGTACCAATATAGCTAGGGTGAGCATGATGTTTGTTGCAACCGCAGGGGCTTATTCAAGCACTACTACTGGTTCAAATGCTGGTAATATAATTTGCAGGATACCTGCTGGTGCTACACAAGCTGAGATTCTTTTAGAGAATACTGTGCCAGAGGGGATGAGCCAAACAAGTCACTTCTCAACTAAAGCAAGCCAAGAGGCATACGTAATTGGCGTAACTATTTCAGTTGAGACAGGTAAAGATGCTTCATTGCTTTTTAGAGTTAGACAAGACTATGAAACCGTGGCTGCACCGTTTTCTCCGGCTAAAACCATAGCTAGATTTGATGGAGTAACGGGTGGGCTAAGATCAGTTCATCCAGCGGCACCCATTGGGGGTAGCTTGTTCTTGCCGGAGAAATCTGACTTTTGGATTGCAGCACTTACAAGCGCAGGGACATCAGCGGTTACAGTCCAAACTACTTTATTATTGATAGATATTTAGGGGGAATAATGGCTTTAAGACAAGTAAAAAAAGAACAAGAAGCTAACACAAGGAGAATTGAAAAAGAGCTTATTAAGCTGCCAAGCAAGGTTTCTAAAAGAGGCACGGATTATGAGTATGTTATGTGTACTACTACGTATCAAGTCCCATTTAATTTTAAGAGTGGTGATTGGGAAACTGACAGAACTAAGTGGAAAGAGATTAATTTTGTCGAGGAAGATTTCCCCAACGCAGATAAAGAGAGATTACTTAGTGGATATATTGGGCAAAAAACAGAGTTACAAAAAAAGATAGATGAGATACAGGTATATATAGATAAACTAAACAACGAGGAGTAAAATGTATTTATCAGTAGAGTTAGTGCAAGCAATAGCAAACTATTTACAGAAGATGCCATACAAAGATGTGGCCGTTATGTTGTCAGAGATACAAAAAGCAGATCAAGAAAACGGAGCTAAATCCCTTGAGCCAAAAAACGACAGTAATTAAAACTGGCTATGTGCCAAGAGCGTTTCAAGATGTTCTACATAATGAACTAAAGAGATTCAATGTTCTTGTTTGTCATAGACGTTTTGGTAAAACTGTTTTCTCTGTTAACGAACTGATAGACAAGGGTTTAAGAAACCCAACAAGGAATCCACAATATGCGTATATTGCACCTAACTATGGACAAGCTAAAAGAGTTGCATGGGATATGTTTAAGGAGTTTACCCGAAACATCCCTGGAGTTGAAGTTAATGAAGCTGAGTTGCGTATTGATATTAAGCTTGATGGTACTGGTAATCGGGTTCGTTTCATGTTACTTGGTGCCGAGAATCCTGGCTCTCTTCGCGGAATATATCTTGATGGCTGTGTACTAGATGAATATGCTGAGATGGACCCAACTATCTGGGCTCAAGTTATTCGTCCTGCTTTGGCTGACCGGCGTGGTTGGGCTATATTTATTGGTACACCTAAAGGGCAAAATCATTTCTACGATGTTCTCGAAATAGCAAAGAAGAATCCTGATGACTGGCACCATATAACCTATAAAGCTAGTCAGACAAGGTTGGTTGCTGCACCAGAGTTAAAAGCTGCAAAGGCAGTAATGGCACCGGAGGAATACGAACAGGAGTTCGAGTGTTCATTCGCGGCTGCCTTGATAGGGAGTTATTATGGCAAACAAATGGAAGCCCTCGAAGAGAAGGGTCGAATTGCGGAAGTTCCTCATGATCCTCACCTTGAGGTGGATACTTATTGGGACCTTGGTTTATCTGACGCTACAGCTATTTGGTTTGTCCAACAAGTAGGCCAAGAGGTTAGACTTATTGATTATATTGAAGATTCAGGTCAGTCATTAGACTGGTATGCAAGGGCTTTAAAGGTAGGTGATCGTAAGGATTATAACTATGGTGTTCACTTTTTACCTCACGATGCTGCGGCCAGAAGCCTAGACACAGGTAGGAGTAGGCAAGAAACTCTTAGGAAATTAGGGCTAAAGACTATAATATTAACTAAGCAGAAGATTGAGGACGGTATTAATGCCGCCCGTGTGTTACTGCCTAAGTGTTGGATTGATAAGAAAAAGTGTGAGAGAGGTATAAAAGCTCTCAACAACTATGAGAAGAAGTGGGATGCGAAGAATAAGATTTTTAGTTCTAAGCCTCTACATAATTGGGCTAGTAATGGCGCTGATGCGTTTAGGTATGTTGCCCAAGGTTTGAAGGAAGATAGTCAGAAGTTTGAGAACAAGACGTTCCAATCTTACGCTGATACTGATTATAACGTGTTTGATTATTAGGGGGGTCTATGGCACAGAGAAGAAGAAAGACATTACTAGAGAGTTTTAACGAAACGAAGGTTGATGAAGTTAGTACTTCTAGGAGAAACCTTTTATCTGGTCAGAAGAAAAGAACTATAGACAGCGCCCCTGCTGAAGCAAAGAAAGCAGACGAACCTATAGACTTTACTCCTTCTAAAACCGGAGGTGTAGGAGATGCTCCTGCTCCATCAAAGGCTTCTTCTCAGTCAAAATCTAAATTCAAATTAGACTTTCTTCCTATAGGTTTTGGCGAAGGTAGTGGACAGGCTGTAGATGCTGAAGGTAATCCAAGAGATTTCGGGTTTGATATAAACTCTTTTAACGAACAAGTAAGGTCGGCTTTTGAAGCTGGGGATTTGATAGGTGCAGAGGCTCAGGATTTATCCGAACGAGCTTCACAGCTTCCTTTTGAAAGTGTATCTTTTGAAGCGGGGATACAAGAATTAAGAGCTGGATTAGATCAAGCAAGAAGAGGCGAAGGAAGTTTTGCAGGAACAAAGAGAGCATTGAGCGCGGCAAGAGAAAGAGCTAGAGCAGCTCCAGGTCGTAAACAAACATTTTTAGGTGGTAGATAATGAAATTAAATCCAAAACAAATTAAGACACAGCTTGAAGCTATGAGATCAGAGCGAGCTTTATGGGAGGATCATTGGCAGGAACTTGCTAACTACATACTACCCAACAAAGATGAAGTAACTATATCAGACACTCCAGGTGTTAAGAAAACAAACTTACTTTTTGATAACACAGCTATTATATCTAACAAGCTTCTGTCTGGTGCTTTACATGGTTTGCTTACTAACCCTCACATACAGTTCTTTGATTTGTTAACCAGAGATCCTAAACTTAACGAACAAGATAATGTTAGAGCTTGGTTACAAGAAGCTACTAACAAGATTCATCAGGTGTTAAACAATTCAAACTTTCAAACAGAGATACATGAAGTGTATCAAGACTTAGGTTGTTTCGGTACTGCGTGTATGTTTGTGTCGGAAGATGTTCAGGATATAGTTAGGTTTAAATCTATACCTATTCAAGAATACTTTATCAACGAGTCGAGTGACGGTAAGGTTGATACTGTTTACAGATGTTTCAAATGGAGTCCCAAGCAGATCATACAAATGTTTGGTGAGAAGGAAGCTCCACCCGATGTTATAAAAGAATTACATAAAAACTCTGGTAAGATGTATGAGATTGTTCATGCTGTTTATCCTGATATTAAGAAGGGTCCTACTAAGAAGTGGTTCTCTGAACATATGATTATAGAGTTAGAACATATACTTGATTTCAAAAAGCTTAGTGAATTCCCTTATGCTGTTTCTCGTTGGACAAAAATCAGTGGTGAGAAGTGGGGTCGTTCTCCAGGAATGGATGCACTACCTGACGCTAAGACTGTTAACAAGATGTTTGAGATAACTCTTAAGGGTGCGCAGAAAACTATTGATCCAGCATTGAGTGTTCCCGATGACGGCTATGCTTGGCCTATTAGAACACGGCCAGGAAGTATAAACGTGAGACGCGCTGGTTCTCAGGAAAAGATAGAGCCTATATTTGCAGACGCCCGAATTGATTTCGGTGTTCAGATGTTACAGCTTATGCAGGATAAGATTAGAGAAGCTTTCTTTGTTGACCAGTTAAAGTTAAGACAGGCTGATAGAATGACAGCTACAGAAGTAGAGCAGAGAACAGAAGAGTCGATGCGTTTACTTGGTCCTATACTTGGTAGACAGGAGCATGAGAACCTTGGACCTGTAGTTAGTCGTGTATTTTCTATTATGATGAAGAAGGGTTTGTTTGGTAGGATTCCTCAAGAGTTATCAGATGCTCAGTTAGATGTACAGTACTCAAGTTTAATTGCTAGGGCACAGCGTATTAACGTAGGCAGAAACATCTTAAGAGGTTTTGAAGCTATGTCACCTTTCTTTGAGTTAGATCCTAATTCAAGAGACGTTATACATGGTGATAATTCTGTTAAGAAGATAGCTAAAACTTTTGGTTGGCCTTCAGAAATGATCGCCACGAACAAAGAAATAGAAGAGACTAGACAGATAAAAGCAGAGCAAGAAGCTCAATTACAACAGCAAGAAGCGCAAGCCCAGCAAGCGGATATAATATCCAAAACTTCGGCGGCACAACAACAGGGGTAGTATGCAAGATAAACAACAGAAGAAAATGCGTAAGAGAAGTCTTGCCAGTGTGAAGCTATATCAAGACGCTTTTGATTGCCCACACGGTAAGAAGTTATTATGGGACTTAATGAAGCACTCAGGGTTTATGGAGTCGCCTGGAAAAATAGAAGCTAACGATATTATTTTTAGAGAAGGACAGAAGGATATTGTTAGATATATCTTTTCTAAGATAAAGACAGATTATGTACAATTAGAAAAACTCATCAACGGAGGTTTAGATGACGACAGAAGTTACTGGAACGAGTGAACCGGCACAAGAGGCTGGTGATTCAACATTAATGGGTGGGGCTGTAACGCCTGAGACACCTGTTCAACAACCTGATCAAATAGGTGGCGACAATGGGGCTGCTGGTTTGGAAGCTGGTTTGCAAGCCGAGACGGCTGCTGCTGCTACAGACTGGAGAACAGGTTTGCCTGACGATATAAAAGGCAACGCTTCATTGGCTAAGTATCAAGATATAGGAGCTTTAGCTAAGGCCTATATCAATGCTGAGAAAGCTATTGGTGCTGACAAGATTGTTATGCCTGATAAGCATGCAACGGCAGAGGATATGAAGATGATATTCAACAGGCTTGGACTTCCTACTAAGGAAGAGGAGTATAAGCTTAATATGCCACAAGTGCCATTGAACGATGGTGAGCTTACAGAATTTAAGAAGGCCGCTTTTGAGGCTGGTATCTTTCCACAACAGATGCAGCAATTAATGGAGTGGTATTCTGTTAGGCAAAACAATGCTGAAAAAGCTGAAGCAGCTAGATATAACGAGTTAATGGAAGAACAAAAGGTATCTCTTAAGAAGGACTGGGGAGAGAAGTTTAACCAGAACTTAGAGAGAATCCAGCACATGACACGCAAGGTAAGCGAGTCTTTAGGCGAGGATCAGGTAAATAATTTTTTATCGACAAAGCTTAATGGAACACCTTTAGGTAACAATCCTTTTATGATTCGTTTGTTTGAACATTTCTCAGAATTGATGAATTTAGATGAATTATCTGAAGGAGTGAGGCCAAATGCACTCAAACCTAACGAGATTCAGGGTAAAATTGATTCAATCATGGGTAATTTAGACCATCCTTACTATAAAAAGGAGCATCCTAGTCATGGAGCTGCTGTTAAGGAAATGCAGAGTTACTTCGAGAGAATGAATCCTGTAGCTAAAAAGACCTCTTTATTTTAGTTTAGGGGTATTGACAATAATCAAATTTTACTTATGATACGGGGAGTAACAAGGGTTACTCCTTTTTTTATGAGAGAGGCACTCCCGTTCTAGGGATCTTTCGATGATTAGAAAAGTAAACGAATCCGGCAACGGGCACTTCACCGACAACTTAGTAAGATAAACTTTTAATTTAGGAGGACGAAATGTCTACTGAAATTACTGAAGCGTTTGTGAAGCAGTTTAATTCTACTGTTTTCCATTTGAGCCAACAAAAAGGTTCAAGACTTAGAGATAAGGTACGCAATGAAATGCAAAAAGGGAAATCGCAATTCTTTGATCGAATTGGTCTAGTGTCTGCGGTTAAAAGAACAACCCGTCACGGTGATACTCCATTAAACGATACACCTCACTCAAGACGTATGGTTACTCTGAACGATTACAGTCGTGCAGATTTGATCGACGATCCTGATAGAATTCGTTTACTGATTGATCCTACCAGTGACTATGTACAAGCTTTTACTTGGGGCTTTGGACGAGCGATGGATGATGAGATCATCGACAAGTCTGATGCTGCTGCTAAAGGTGGAGAAGAAGGTGGTACTGATGTATCTCTAGGTACAGGGCAGACGCAAATGTCTGTTGATGGCGGTGCTGTTGATGATCTTAACATCGACGCTTTACGCAGATGCAAGAAGAAATTCGATCAAGCGGATGTTGACGAATCAATTCCTCGTCATATGGCTATCAACGCTTCTTCTTTAGAATCACTTCTAAACGAGAACGAAGTGCAATCAAACGATTACAACAGTGTAAAAGCTTTAGTTCAGGGTGAAGTCAATTCATTCATGGGTTTCAACTTTGTACGTTGTGAGCAGTTAGATAACTCTTCTGGTTCTAACCAGTATAGTTTAACAACTGGTGAGTATGATGGTGCTGGAACATCCGAAAACGGCAAGCGTAAGATTATCGCTTGGGCGCAAGACGGATTGTTGTTAGCTGTTGGACAAGATAGAAAAGCTAGGGTTTCAGAAAGAGATGACAAAGAATATTCGACTCAAGTGTATATGAGCATGAGCATTGGTTCTACTCGCATGGAAGAAGAAAAAGTTGTTATCACTTACTGTACTGAAGCGTAACTTTTAACTAAAGAAAGGAAATTAAGATGTCTACTTTATACGGAGAAAATGCCGATAAGCTTTTAGTTGATGCTCCTTCGCAATTCATTCCCTCTTCTGACCACGGTAAGATTAGATGTATTTACGATAAATACACTTTGATTGCTGCCGCACTTCAGAATGATATTGTTTTGATGGGGCCTTTGCTACCTGCTGGCGCAAGAGTTGTTAAAGCTGAAATGATTTGCGATGCTTTAGATGCTGCTGCTGGAACTGCTGACTTAGGTTATGCTGCTTCTGCTGACGGTGGAGAAGTTGCCGATCCTAACGCTTTTATTAATGCTGCTGACGTAACGTCTGCTGGTTTATTTAGTTCTGCTAATGAAGCTGGTATTGGTAAGCTTTTTAGCGAGCCTGTACAAGTTCAAGTAGTTGCTACTCACGCTGGTGGGTGGGATGCTACTTCTGGCGATATTGAAGTTTTTATTCAATATGTAATCGACTAATTAACATAGGGGGGCGAAAGCCTCCTTTTTTTGGGGGACCTATGGCTACAAGTGAAACTGAAATATGTAATTCGGCACTAAACAAGATAGGTGCTAAAACTATTCTTAACTTAGATGAAGAGTCAAAGGCGGGTCGTCTTTGTAAAAAACAGTACCCTCTTATTAGAGACGAGGTATTAGCTTCACACCTTTGGAACTTTGCAATTAAAAGACAAGAGCTTTCCAAGCTGGCTTCTGCTCCAGCATTTGAATATACAGTAGCTCACTCATTACCGGCTGATTGTTTGCGGGTATTAAAAACAGATTTGAATTTATCTCCTGCTGGGCAGACTGAGCGTAAGTGGAAGATAGAGAACTTAGATGACGCTAAGGTTTTAGTATCTGACAACGATGAAGTATTCATTATGTATATAGCAAAGATAACAGATGTGAGTCTTTACTCTGCTAGTTTTGTTGAAGCACTAGCGTGGCGATTAGCTGCTGACTTTGCTTATCCTTTAACAAACTCTAATACATTAGCACAAAACATGTTCGCAATTTTTGAAGATAGAATAAGTAAAGCTAGAAGTTTCGATGGACAAGAAGGCTCTCTTGATATTGTTGATGCAAGTGAGTGGACGACTGTGAGGATTTAGATGCCTAAGTTTAGTCACATACAGCATTCATTTACTGCTGGAGAGTTGAGCCCTAAGCTATTGGGTCGTACTGATTTAAAGTCATATAGAGACGGATTCCAAGACGGTCAGAATATGGTAGTTAATAAAGAGGGCGGCGTACACAAGAGGCCTGGAACTAAGTTTCTTAAAAAAACTTTTTCAGTTAGTACTAAGATCAAAAGGTTAGATGTAACAAATCCGTGGACTATAGCACAACATGATGCTACTGGTGGTGCCGTTAACTTTGATGATTGCCATGTTAGGCTTATACCTTTTGAAGTTACCAACTCTCTTAGTGGTGTAATTATAATAGGTAGGGATTCTTCTGGTAGAACTTTAATAAGTGCTATCCGAGACGACGGTTCTGAACCTGCGACTATTTCCGTAGCTTATAGTTTTCATTTAGATAGTGCCGCAGCCACATATGTACCAGTACCTTTTGAGGGTTATACAAACGACGACCTTGATAATTTGCAGTTTTCCACTTCTGGCAATTTTATAAATATTGTCTGTATTAATCAACCTCCTATATGGGTGGGTGTTGCGAATACAACCACCGGTGTTTTCAATGTAGATATTTATGATTTACCTTCTTTTCCTTCTACAGTTGCAGATTTCAAGGTTTGGCCTTATCAAGATTATGTTTTAGATGCCACTATAACAAACATAGTTATTGTTGGCGCTGGCCCTGAATATACAATCACTGGTTCTTTTGCAACTGGGGCCGATAACGACCTTACAAATCATTATTTAAAGGTACATTTAACTGCGGGTGCCGCTGCTGACAAAGACAAGGTATTTTTTATAAAATCTGTAACTAACTTAACAACGGCTATTGGTCTATTAGTATCTGGTAGCCCTACATTTACGGCTACAATATTATCAGATCAAACAGCAGAGATGGCTTGGGCACACAGTGCCTTCGGTGATAACGTAAAGAGAAAATTCCCTGCGACAAACGCAATATATAAACAAAAAATAATTTACGGTGGGAACGAGGTATCACCTGAAACATTATGGGGCTCTAGGACTGGCGATTTAGGTCTTTTAGATAGACAGGGGCTTATTGAAGATATTGACCCTGTTTTTGGCACAGTAGTAGCTGACGATCCAATTAATTATACAGTAGCAAATGATTCTTCTGAGGCTGCTGTTATACAATGGATGAGTTCAGGTAAACAATTAAATATAGGAACTATAGCTAGAGAAGTAAATGCTTCTGGATTAGTTGGCCAAGACATAAACGGAGACGCCAACTCTATATCTATATCAGCAGAGACAGCCCAAGGTTCAGTTCTTGTGCAAGGCAAGAGAGATGCTAATAGATTACATTTTGTTGATAGAAGTGGGCAGAGAATAAGAAGATACACTTTTGATTTTAACGACGATGCTTTTAGAGCTGAAGAAGTATCTTTTAATAACAGTACGTTAGTTACAAAGAACACTAATGAAACTATAACTACCACAGCTACTAAAGCTCAGTACATAGATATGCACTTTCAAAGTGGTACTGATATTATGTGGTGTCTTACTAACTTTGGTAAACTTATTGGCTGGACTTTATCTAGCGAGTTTAAAGTAGAAGCTGGCCACTATCATGAGATAGGTGGAACAGATACATTTGTAAGAAGTATATGTAACTCTGGTACTGATATGTATTTATGGGTAGAGAGAACTATCAACGGTGGTACAGAGAAATATCTTGAAAAGCTATCTGATGAGTATTCTGTAAACGACGTAGCCACTGGTAACGATTCAACATCTATAGACGACAAGATGGTTTACTCTGACTCAGCACATTTACAAACCCTAGGGGCACCGGCTAAAGTATTTAATGACTTCGGTCACTTGATTGGTGAGACTGTGGATTGTGTAGCTGACGGTATTTATGTTGGGCAGAAAGTTGTTGATGCTAGTGGGGATATTACTCTTGATGACAACGCTACTGACTTAGTGGCTGGGTTAAACTACAGAGCTTACATACAGTCTGTACCTGTAGAGAATGGTTCAGCGGTAGGTTCAGCTCAAGGTTCTATTAAGAAGATTGAAAGATTAGTTATAAGGTATTATAGATCAATAGGTTGTAAGTTCGGACCTGACTTAGATAACCTTGACGAGATTGAGTTTAGAGATCCAGAGCAAGCGATGGATGATCCTATTGAATTGTACACTGGTGATAAGAAAGTAGATTTTCACGATGACTTAGATAGAAGGGGAGAGTATTATCTTGTACAAGATTTACCTCTACCTTGTCATATTGTTTCTACAATGATACTGGGGTTAACTTATGATTAGGAGAATAACATGGCAGCACCATTAGTAATAGCTGGATTACTTGCAACAAGTACTATAGTTTCCATTGTTGGTTCTCGTAAAGCCGCTAAACAAGAAGAGTCGGCAAGAAGAAGGCAAGCTGCTCTTTTAGATGAACAGGCTGCGGAGGTTGTTCGTAGAGCTAGGGTGAATGCTGACCTTATAAGAGATCAGGGTAAAAGAACTTCAGCTAGTCAAAGAGTTGCCTTTGCAGAAGGTGGAGTTGACGTTGGTTCAGGTTCAGCCTTAGCAACACAAGTAGATACAATATTAACGGCTAATAAGATTGCTTTAAAAGAAAAGTTAAACGCAGAGAGAGACGCTGATTTAATTCGCATGGGCGCTGATGTTCAAAGAGAAGTAGGCGCGGGTGCCAGGTCTGCACAGAAAACTAGCGAGATTGGGACTTTATTATCTGGAGGAGCATCTATTGCTGGTGCTTTTAAGAAGGGTTAGGTTATGCCAAGGATTCCAAAATTTGATAGAAGTGGTTTAAGGGAAAGCTCTAGGGTAGCTGCTGGTGACGTTACTGGGTTAATAGATTCAGCAAGGTTGAAGGGCCGAGCAACACAAGCCGTATCTAAAGGAATTGCAGATGTTGCTGATACTGTTGATAAGTTTGAAAAAGCTAGAGAAACAAATTCTTATTTTGCAGCCATAGAAAAATACAAACAACATAGGGAAGAGATAAGACAAGAGGTAGAAGCTGCTTGGAGTCCAGAGAGTGAGCATAGTCTTGAACTTACTATGAGCGAAAGACTTGAAGGCTTAAGAAGTGATATGAGTGATGACATTAACAAGTCGGGGAGAATGTCTAGGGGTTTAGAAACTGCTTTAGACGGTATGGACGGCATGTTTGTTGCGAAGGCTGCTGACAAAGAGAACAAGGATATTTTTAAATTCGTAGGTACTGAAGGCAGTAAGCGAGCTGCAAAGACGGCTGCTACTTTTACAGATCGTACACCAAGAAAAGAAATCTTAGATTCCATCTCTACACATCAAGCTGAGATGACAGCTCAAGGTGAGAACTTAAATTATGGTGACGGTCAAATTACTAAGTTAAATAAACAGATGAGTAAGTCTATGATGGTTACTTACTTCGATGAGCTACTTGCGACTGGTTCTGGTAACCGAAGATTGCTAGGTATAATAAATGAAAAGAGCGCAGAATCAAAAAAGATACTAGAAGGCTTTACAGAAGAAGAGGTTCAAGCATATAGAAAGAGATCCGAAGCAGCTTTGGACTCTGCTATCAAAGGGAGTAAGACTGGATTAACTGCTTGGATAAAAGAACAGAAACTATTAAACGGTGTCACATCTTCTATGACTGACGATATGTTAGCTGCAAAGACGGCTATTTCTAAAAGCCTTTATTCTAAATCTGATGAAGCGGCAATACATAGAAACAATATTCGAGACATGGTAGTTGCACAAGGTAAGGGTAAATATGTAGACCTTATGAAAACGAAACTCTCTGACATAGATAAGCAAAGTAAAAGATTAGAATTAGTAAATAGCATGCCTGACATTGGTTCAAGAAAGATGTTACAGGATGAAATGAAGAAGGTTGATGATTCAAGAACTATAAACGAGAAGAAGATAGGCGCTGATCTATACTCTGCCAACAATCCTAAATTAAAAGAATCTAAATTATCTATCGCTAAGATTATACAAGAGGCTAGAAAAGATATTAAGATGGAGCCAGAAAACAAGAGTGTACAACAGACTTTGGCACTTGCATATAAAAGCTCACAAGAACTTGTTGAAGAGAGCATACAAGGACAGTTAGATTCTGGGGCTGAAACCTATAGGGTTACTGAAACTTGGGAAGTTGATGATATGGCTTCTCAATTTAGAGGCGTTACCGACCCTTCAGTTGTGGCTGAAATATCACAGCAACAACATTTGAAGTGGGGTCCGAGATATGGACAGGTTGCCAGAGAAGCACATAAAGCTAATCCTAGTTCGTTTACTATAGAGATGGTGGTTGCGGCTCACTTGCCAACAGTTCAAGCTAAAGAAAAACATTTCGAGGCTGTACATGGCTGGGCCGACACTCCTACTAGGCCAGGTTTAGGAACAGTTTTGTTTGAGGGACAAGGACGAGTTGGAGGTCATACCTATGAACAGATATTATTTATGTCTGAAGAAGAAGGTTTGAAAAGATTGCGATGGACAACCCATATAAAAGGCATACCTGAAAGAGTTAATTTCAGTAAAGGTATCTCATCTTCTGCGGCCAAGGCTGCTATAAAAGCTATAGGTAATAAAGCTACAAGTAGAACTGGTGGTAAGGAAGACCTTAGAAAAGCTCTTAAAACAGCTTATGAAGATATGTTTGATGAATCGTTTGAAGTTGGTAAGGGTGGAATGATGAAATACACGGCCCCCAAAGTTATAGGACAAGACGGCCAAGGCATGCCTATTAACTTTAACAAAGAGGCACATGAGAAGTTCTTGAGGCATCACACTACTCCAGAAAAATTAGCTGATATGGGTGTTGTACTTGATAAAGATTTGTTGGAAAACTCTAGGGAAAAGTTCAATGAAGATAATCGGGCGGCTACCATAAGGCTACTAAAGAACATGGAAGGTAACTTCTTTTGGAACGACAGCAAAGACTTCGACGGGGTGATTTTGTTTCATCAAATAGAGGGTCTACCTGAAGCTATAATGATACAGAGGAAAGATGCTCACGGTAGAAAAGTGAGAAAGAATGGTGAGGATGTTCTTGATTATTTAGAATTTGATTACACTGATACTCACGGTGGAATAGGGGCTAAAGAGTAATGGGTGGAATGGAAGAAGGCTCGGAAGGGTTTTTAAAAAGACGAGGGGAAACTGAGGCTGTTGCTGAAGAAACTACTGGTGAATTATTTCAAGCTTCGTTTGAGGCTTCATTAATAGATTCTCCCTTCGTAGCGTCTACTGTCATAGAACATGACCTTAATAGGATAAGAGCTGATAAAAGCCCTGAAGATATACTTCCAGCAGAAGAGATAAACAATAGATACAATCTTGAGATCCCAACAGAGCGTGACATGAGTAAAGAAGAAGCTGTTTACTTAGAAACTATTGCTGAGCAAAGAGAACGTAGACTAAAAATATATTCAGACTCTAGTGGTGTTGGCTCGGCGCTTGTAGGTTTTGGCGGTATGGCTCTTGCACAGGTATTAGACCCTATTAACGCAGCTTTAACTTTTGCTACTGCTGGTATGTTTAGAGTTGCGACTGGTCTTAAAACTTTTTTAAAGTATACACCCAGCAAAGTTCTTAGTCCTTTAATTGGTACTGCTGAGAAAGTATCTGCGGCTAATATAGCCGGTGGAAAAGTTATCAGTGAGCTTGGAACAAAAGGTCAAATACTAACTATGTTTGGCGAGAACCTTGTAGGTAACTCTGCTGCCGAGGTTATTGTTTATAATAAGCACAGACAGAATAGTATAGATTACACAACAGAAGAAGCTGTAACAAACTCTGTGGTTGGCTCCATGTTAGGGACCAGCATTGGGTTTTCTATAAAGTATGGACTTGGTAAATGGATGCAGAGAAGGGCAGACTTAATGGGCGACGATGCCCATGGTAATGTCCATGATAAACTTCAGGATGATTTAAAGAACGACAGGAAGCCTGACCCAGATGGTGTTATAGAATTACAGGATAAGCAGTTAAACTCTACAAAGCACACACCTACCTATGTTCCTATGAGCCCAGATGATACTAAGGGTATGGGTCTTTTGATGGTTACTAAGGGCGACACTGAGAAGTTCGATGTTAACGGCCAAAGATTAGACGAGGATATTGGTCAAGCTTTAGATGCTACTAACGATAAGGATATAGCTCTAGGAACTCATGCTCCAGAGGGTAGTGATCAAGTAGGTACTATCCATCAAGTTGAGACTGACCCAGACTTTAAATCTGTACACGCAGATGATATTCCATCTAAAGAGCATGAATCTATAATTAAGAAACATGTTATAAAACCTATAAAGAACGATAAGGGTACTGGGCTTAGGCTTACGAAAATGTTCAAGTCAAATAAAACCTATGCTCCAGATTATGTAACCCCAAGTTCAGGTCAGCTCAGTGCTAAAGGCAAAAGGTTCTTACAAGCCAAGGTTATAGCTTGGATACATGAAGGAACAACTACTAAAGAAGTTATGAAGCGGCTCAACAAACTCCATCAAAAGATGGTTTATGGCGAGAGTATGCCTAGCACCAAACGTGTAGCTTTAGTTACAAGTGTTCTTAAAGCTATCAAAGAAGGTAAAGAAGGCGCGATTGTTTCAAAGGTTGTGAACGAGACTACAAAGCTTAGAAAGAAAGCTGTTACAGAATACAAGATAGATTGGATGTCAAAAGACTCGTTAGCAACTCTTATAAACAAGATAAAAGACGCTATCGTAGCTAAGAAGTTGGCACCTGATACTCTTGATAAACTTATGGTTGATTTAAAAAACGCTGGTGTTGATGGAATCATTACTAAGGTAAAGAACGAAAGTGGTAAAACTTATGACGTTCTTAAGATTCTTAACCCTGAGAAAGTAAAGCAGAAGGCTAAAGTTACTGGCGACAAGACGATGGTTGATGGCCCTACTAGGGAAGAATATAAAGAGAAGGTGGACACCTATGACGAGAGCGTTGATAAGGCTATGGATTACAATAAGCAATCGTTAATAGATATTGAGAACACTCCTGTTATTAAAGTAGATCTTGACGCTACTGATGCTCAGATAGTCAAACAAACTTCAGACGCGAACGATATGATTAACAGGCTTAAGAGTGAGAAGAAGTGGCACCCCGTATTAGATGAAGCTAATAGAGATGCTGGTAGGGACCATAAGATTAAAGAGTCTCTTATTGATGACCTCACTGGTTGTGTACTAGGAGTAGGAGGTAAGCTTGTCGAGTAAAGAAGATTGCCTAAGAAAGGCTTTAAAGATTAAGGCTTACGCGGCTCTAAAAGAAAAGTATTTAAGAAAGGTTATTGATGACATAGATTCTGTGAAGAAATCTGACGATGCCATTGGTAAATCTACGGCTGAGACAACAGACCGTGTAAGAAGAGAATTAAAGGTCGACAACGACAGAGAGCTAATGGACATGAAGCGCAACCTTATAAAGATGCACCTCATAGCAGAGAGAATAATGAATTCACCTTTTAAAAACAAGGCTGAACTTGTGGCTGCGTACCATGCTGGTACCGAATGGGTTAAAGGCCAAGGAACAAACCATTCATTCGATTTAAGAGAAAAGACTTTGCAACAGCGATATGCTTACGGAATATTTACAGCTTTAAACAACAGGGTTGATGATCAAGGTAACCGAGGAACTTTATATAAGATATGGAGACGCGGAGGCGAGAGCCGTGGTTTCTTAAGGAAGTCGAATCCTATTGGTAGAGAGGTTCGTGGTGCTAAGTGGCACATTGAGAAGGGTAATAAGATAGAAGTTCTTAAGGCTGGCGAGAAATCTGGTGACGGGCGATACAGTCACAATGCCATTGAAATAGCTAAGGCTGAATTAGATGTTGAAAAGATGATGAGAGCTGACTTGGCTGATGCTGGTATTTTAAGAAAAGAATTGCCAGGCCACGTTGTAGATTTCAGGATGGAACAAGACATATTATTAAAGTTAGCTAAGGAGTCTGGTAGAGACATAAGGTACTCTATAGACGGCAAGCCTATTCCTAATTCTTACTTTGATGTTTGGTATAGAGACAACATAAACGAGTTAGACTGGAAGGCTACCTTCGGCTTAAAGATGAACGACCCGCAAGCTAGATTTAAATTCATGGTTGAATACTACAAGACTGTAACTTCAGGCATGAGCGACTCAAAGGCTGGTAGTGCAGCAAAGGGTACGGTTGTTTCAAAGTTTAATAAACAGAGACAACTACATTATAAGAGTGGCGAGGCTATACATGATGCTTTAGGTAGGTATGGTGACAACGGTTTATATAAAGCTAATGTTGCTAAAACTAGAAGAGTTGCCAAGGGTGTTGCACAGTTAGATTTTTACGGTACAGATCCTAAGACTTTTAATTCAACGCTGAGAGAGATATTAAGAGAGAGAATAAAAGAAGGACAGGGGCCGGTAGGTCTTAAGAACTTTGACTCACAGATTAACAAGATGGATTCTTTGTTTGATAGAAACGTATCTGCTCAAGACGTAAGATCGAGTAAGGGTTGGGCTGCTGCTGAGATTGTAGTAAAAGGGGTTACCGCAGCTATACAGTTAGGTAAAGCTCCGTTTACTGCCTCTGCCGATTTCATGGCATTAGCTATTAACTTCCCCTCACATACTGGGGTACCTATAGGTAAGGCTTGGTTACAAACTTCAAAGGCTATTTTTAAATCTTTTACTAGCGGAGAATTTAAGAAACAGAATATGTTAGATGTGGCCTTCATGGTTGATGAAGCATTAGATTACCATAGGGATAAGCTAGGTGAGTACCGTAGTGGTGACGACGGTATGGCTGGTGTTGCTAACGGTATGGCTAGGCTAATGAACTTTGCTTCTGGCTTACAGTTCTTAACTAACTCTATGAAACATGCTGCGACTTCTTTAGCTATGGTTCAACTAGCTAGGGTAGCTCATAAACCATTCCACCAACTACATAAGAACATGCAAGTCTGGTTTAAGTCCCATGACATTACTCCTGAGATGTGGGATGTGATGAGAAAGACTCCGCTAAGAGAAAGAAAAGACGGCAAAATGATATTAGCTGTTAGTGACATAGATACAACCACTGAGGTAGGGAGAGCTTCTAGGGACAATTACCAGATGATGTTAAGTAGATTTAACGATACAGCCTCACCAACCCCAGGAGCTAGACAAGCTGACATAGCTAGAGCAAGGGTTAAGAGTGGTACAATAGGTGGATTTTTCCTAGGAACATCTTCCCAATATTTTGCAACACAGCTAAGAGTTTTTGATTCAATTTTGTCAGGCATTAACATGCACCCAGATAAAGGTTTTAGAGTAGATAAGACTGGTGAGAGTGGGTTCCATTTATTTGACTTAAGCAAAGAAAAGAAACAGCAGAAGATGTTTGGTAGAGATGTTGAGATTAACGAAAGAGTTATGGTAGGTGCGGCGGGAACTTTAATTGCTATGCTTGGCATGACTTACATGAGTGATACTCTTAGAGATATGACTCAAGGTAAAAACCCAAGAGCTTTATGGGATGACGACGGCAACCCACACAACAAGAACATTCTGTATTTCATCCGAAAGTCTGGGTTCGCTCCTATATATGGTGATCTGTTAGCTGGCATGTGGCATGCCTATGGACAAAATGCTAGTTCTACATTTTCTGCTGCTGGCGCTGGTCAGTTTGATAACTTGTTTGCTACTACTTCTTCGGCTCTTCATGAGGGTGTTACAGACCCTAAGACTAAGCGAGCTTTCGGAGATTTGGTTGGAGATGCAATACCTTATAAGAGTTTGTGGTATCTCAAACCTTTAGGACTAGACGCTTTGTTATTTGATACAATGGGTAGTATATATGACGATGAGTACAGAGCTAAGAAGGAAGAGAAAGCTGTAAAAGGTTTATACAAAGACAGATGGCAATTATTGGAGACTGGTAAAACCCCACTACAAGAGGGAGCTGAAGAAGTATCTGAAGCTCTAACTGAAAGCTGGGAAGATTTTATTGGTCCCAGATTACCTTGAATGATACGATTTAACAGGAGGCCGAGATGGCAATAGCAGATGGACCAGTAAGATTAAGAGCAGCTTTAGCTACGGATACGCTGACATTCAGTACTATAAAAGGGATGACTGACCCTGCAACTGAGTTAGATGTTTACTTGAGAGACGAGTCTGGTACTCCGGCTACTGATACTTTACAAACTATAAGTACGCACTATACTTTAACAACCTTAGTGGATGGGTTACCAACAGTCGTGGATATGGTAACAACTCCTTCAGCAACACAGAGGATAGTAGTTGTCCGTAACATACCTTATGCTCAGAACTCTAGTTATTCTGGTAGTGGTGCGTTCCCTGCCGACTCTCATGAAGCAGCTTTAGATAAGATGCAAGCTCAGATACAACAACTAGAAGAGAAACTGCAACGTGTACCTATGTTACCGGAAGGTATTGCAGAGACTCTGCATGGTTCTTTAAGTGGTACGGGTTTACCTTTACCGGAACCTATAGCTGATAAGTATTTAGCTTATAATTCTACAGCAGATGCTATTGAACTAAAGGCTTCAACTAATTCTGTAACCCCTGCTGTACAGGGTGATACTGGTGGATCTACTGACAACGCTATACCTAGATGGGTTAGCACAGGTGGTGATGAGATAGAAGATTCTGGTGTTACCATTGCTGACACAACAAACAACATGTCTACTCCAGGAAATATATTAGCTACTGGTACGGTTACTGGGAATGGTTTCGAACTTGGCAGAGAAAACTACAGAAGAATATCTACTGATGCCCAAGCAATAACGGTGTCTAATAATGTTGTTGATTTTGATAATGTGTTAGTACTTGATGCCACCCTACCTGTTGTTGGTACAACTCACAACGGCATGAGATTAACTTTAAAAAAGACTTTCAATAACACTGTCCCTATTACAATAACCGCAGGGGGCACGTCAAAAATAGATGATTTATCTGGGACTACTACTACCTTAGATACCTTCAACGAAATACTAGTTCTTGTTTACGAATTTGCTAATGATAACTGGTTAATCGTAAGCAGAAAGACCGACACTCCTTGGACATCTTTTACTCCTACTGGGTCGTGGACTACAAACACTACCTATACTGGACAGTGGAGAAGAGTTGGTGATTCTATGGAAGGACAAGTCCATATAGCTTTGGGTGGTGCGCCTGATGCTTTAGATTTAGAACTCGATATACCTTTTAGTTTGGTGATTTCTACAGCTAAATTACCCAGTGTAGTAGGTCATTCTAATATATTAGGACAATGCCACATACAGGAGACTGGTGTCGCTTCACACCAAGGTATGGCTGTATATATATCTACTACAAAACTAAGATTCAAGTCTTACAATCTAGTAGGCATTGTGAACCACATCTCACCTGTCACACTGTTGGCTACAGATTTTGTTAATATTAGCTTTAAGGTACCCATCTCTGGATGGAATGCCTAATGACTAACTGGGAAGAGTACTCGCAGCATGTTATCAAAAGTCTGGATCGCATTGACGAGGATATAAAAGCTCTTGACGGTAAGATTGACAAGGTTAGAATGGACCTTGTACTGTTGAAAGCTAGAGTCGCTGCATGGGCTGCCGTCACAGGTGGAGCCACTGTCGGTGGCCTAGAATTATTTAAAGCAATATTTTCCTAGGAGGAACAATGGCTAAATACGAACTAGAGATCGACGACGATCTAAAAGAAATGTGTGATCTTCTTATTGAGATCCTTAAGATGGCAAAAGGTAAAGCAGAACTCAATGAGTATCTTGGCTTACTACCTAAGCTAATGGGTGCTGTAGAAGGATATGACAAAGCGTTTGCTTCCATGTCCAGCTCTAAGCGTAATGCTAACATAGCTTTCTTACTTCATGAGTTAGCTGAAGAGTTAGCATCTGATGAGCCTTCTGTTGAAGCTCCTCCTGCCGAGTAGTTTAATATTATTACTGACTGGGTGTGCCTCCTTACAACAGGAGTTAGACCCACAGGTGTACTATGAGAATACCCTTAAGATGGAAATTAAAGATTCGGGCAAAGATTTGACCTTCCATGGTATAGGCGTATTACCATACTCACTAAAGGGGTATGAGATTAAGCTCTCAAATCCTAATCGGGGTCGGCTTGACTTTGTTCGTTTTAGTACATGCCATCGAGAACGTACATATACGTCTGAAGGAAAACACCTAACGATAAAGTACAAGCCTTCACCTATTGAAATGAACGGAACATGTTTATTAAAGTTTGAAGCTTACTCAGTTAAGGGTAAGCATGGCTGGGGGGTATTAGATTATGGAACCAACGAAGAAGAGCTTCAAGGAAAGTTGCGATGCAATGGATCTATCCATAAAGGAAGCGTACTCCTATGTCAGTCAAGAATCGGATTGGTCCAACAAATATCATTTAGTGAGGATGTTACAGTTAGCAGCCAATCGCCTCGCTGCCGCGTTAAGAAAACAGGCAGTTGGTTCAGGAAAGTACAGTTCCCTATACCAAGAAGAGAATGTGTCTACGCGTTCTTTTCAAGAAGCGGAAGATACATGCGCCTCACTACCATTGGATACGAAGCAACCTTAATACCAGGAAAGTGATATGGAATATCTAACTTTGCTATTGCCAATTATAAGTTTCGTTATTAACTTATTTGTTAAGGACGCGAACAAGAAGAAGAAGATGATTGAATTTATAGAAGCTAGGATAGGTACAAGTAAATCTACAGTAGAGCTTAGGGAAGATTATGAAAGGCAAATTAAAGAGTTTAAAAGCAAAGCCAAAGATGGTGACTCTCCATTGCACTGACACCAGTGACGAGATCGACTACACCGCCGCCAACATAGATGCTTGGCACAAGTCTAGGAAGCCACCCTTTAGAGAAATTGGATACCACTACGTCATCCGTAAGGATGGCATGATAGAGAAGGGCCGTGAGGACCACGTACAAGGTGCCCACGTTAGGTCGCATAATAAAGAAAATTTAGGAATAGTATGGGTTGGGCGTTATCATTTCAACGAGGCACAAAGGTATGCTCTACTTTATCTTTATCACTATCTTAGAATTAAGTATGGGGTTCATTCTGGGGATTGGTTTGGTCATTATGAATTTGATACAGCTAATGGTAAGACTTGCCCTAACCTTGAAATGGATGATATTAGGGCGTGGCTAGAAGGAACATCCGACCTTCTTTTAAAGTGATTAGTCGATCAACATATATTCTACATAGAGAGTAAGAATACCAGCAGTTTGTTCTGCTGTAGCAATAGTAGCTGTGATTGTACACTCAGCAGCAATACCGGCTACCATATTAGCTCCAGCTCCATCAGGTGCTCCATCAACAGAAGCTCCAACTAAGTCTGCAGTTGCATCAGCAGCAGCTAGAATGTTCCCAGCATCTTCGCAATGGATAGCTAAAGTCCCAGCGCCACCATCAACAAATTGTTCTTCAACATAATACCAAGCTTTTTTAATTAAGGCTTTAGCAGGTAGAGTTTGCACCATAGATACAGTTCCAGCAGAGCAATCACTTGCTGTACAATCAAGATTGGCCCTTACAACTCTTACTATATTCTTACCGTCAGATGATTGAACTGCTATATGTGATTCATCAACTGAACCAGCCGTTAATTCTGCGGAGTCTACTGAGTTAGCAGATAGAGTTAGAACTCCGGCTGCTGTAACAGTAGCATCACCTGATAAGGTAGCTTTAGTCTCGATAAGATTCATTCGGGTGTGTTGTGGTTCGTTAAAACCATGGGGTGTGGCAGACGCCACGGTTGTTACCAACATAATTGCTGCGATAATGTGTATTACTTTAATCATTTTCATTCTCCTGTTTAATTATTAATCATAGTTAAGTTCTACCTTAGAAAAAAAGATAAAGAAAGCTAAATTTCTACCTAGGAATCAGTTTAAAATTTTCGTTAATCATATCAGAGAATTGCTCGACAACAATTTCTTCCAGCTCATTGGGAATGCTTTGCCTTAGTCCAGCCCTATCGAATAACGCATGGCCCATCTCATGTAATAGCGTTGGCACATAGTCTTTCTTAGACAGTTTGTTGTTGATGGTTATTTCTTTTTTAACCCCATCGAAGATACCCATGAAGCCTTCTATGTCTGCTTCTTTAACAGCTATGTTTCTACCAAAGACGTTTATCTTTTTGACTTTCCTCATACCAGCTTCCCTATCCATCTACCTTTTTTGTTTAAAACCATAGGTATAAGTGAAGGCTGGCCATTGATAATGATTCCACAGCCGATAATTGGTCTCGCTAAAGTGGTCTTATTATATTCAAATGCCAAGGATTCATCGTCAATGGTGCAGCCTACCCTCATATCCCAGTATAAGCCTAATCCATTGCCGTGATAATCTACACTGAATTTTCCATGATAGTGACCTTGGACTGTACTCATGCCCATTTCTCTTGATAACTTACCATGGGCTGAAGTCTTGCCGTGGTGAAAATAGACCGGACTTCCATCACTCATCCTTAAGGTCAAGTCCGGCACCCATTCCCATCCTTGGGGAGCTTGCAAGATTTCATTGTATGATCTAACGATAGCTTCAGGCAACCCCGCCTTTCGGATTCGCCTGTATACAAGGGAGCCGTGGTTTGAATCTATCAGGGTGACATTGGGAAAGAGTTCATAGAAGGGTTGTAGACACTCGATGGCTCGCTCTAACTCTGCGGAAGCACTGAGTAAATTGGGGTCTGAATCGTGAAAGGATATAGCATGGTAGTCTACCTCATCGCCTATGTGGATAACCTTATCAGGTTGATACTCCTCGGCAATCGCCTCATAGAATTTGTAGGTATCGGGGTGACCGTAGGGGAAATGACTATCACTCATGACAAGTATACAGGAATGTCCTTTTCGTTTCATACGCATATCGTATATCGGGATACGCAATATTTGTAATACCTGCTTAAAATCTAGGCGAAAGTATTAAAGGTAACAAAGATCAGAAATAGCATGCTGTAGATGAAGATACACAAGCCGCTTAATTGTCTCATATCTGCCTCCTAAGCGATTTATTTACGCTCATAGTATGTTTGTATTACTTCACGCCATTCCTCGTTAAATGGAGGCGAATTGAGGCTCATGTATTTAATATCGAGAGCGCACTGTGCGCCACTGATCGGCATGCGTGGCCGAAGGTGAACGTGTGTGTCGTATGCCTGTGGCCATACTTTTCTAAATCTTTTGTATGCCCAGAGGTTTACTTTTGCTATCCAGTTGGATGCTATAGTTATGGAAAATATATTGTACCCTATCTGGTGGTCGTCATCAGCATGTTTCGGGTGGGAGTTTGATCTTATGAAAGTTCGTTGAATCGTATCAAGAAGCGACCACGCATCCCCAAGTAAAACAAGCGGCCATAAAAGATACATATACCAGCCACGCCACCAATTTGCGCGTATCCATTCCGCGTTCACTTCTGGGTTCATTATGTCTCCAAACCATGAGCGCCTCTGCTCTCTCTTCTCTGGGTCTAAGTCGTGAGTGTTCCAATAGAATATCCAGCCTCTCCTAAATTGCATGTATGTAATTTCATCGACTAATGATTGTGCTGATTCGTTACCCATGTTGGCCCAGAGTCCGGCGGCTCGTACGAGGGACCGCATTTGGTCACGACTAGTGATGCGAATATCATCATAAGCACCGCCACCATTAGCTCGACCTCGAACGTAAAGGCCTGCCTCTCTTCGGTGGTAGTAAATAGTGTGTAGAAACGCGAACGGACTTCTTCTTTTATAGAACTCAGCTTCCGCTTTAAAGCACAGATTTTTAAGTCCATCACCTAGCTCCACTCCGTAAGGTTTTAGCTCCCCTATCTGACCATCTTCAGTCATGTAGTGCAGCCAGTTTTTTGATCGGTAGTCTAAAGGTTTATCCATCTCCCCAGCGTCCTTCAGAAATCGCTATAAGTACAGGGTAAACTTCATCCCAATTTTCAGGATACAGGAAGGTGCCGTAACCACCGGCATTATTTATTTTATTTATATTGTGTTGCTGTAGCTTAGTCCTGCTATCTATACCTTTGATACCCTTAGTATAGTCTTTCTCTGAGGCTTTCAGCTCTAACGCTATAAAGGTACCAGAGATACAACCCAGTCTATCGGGTGTACCTCTGATACTTAGCTGCTGTATGTTGAACCATATAGACTCTGGTATGTTTCTAAGAAGGGGGTCAATACTATCGCCAAACCTTGTCTCTGGTTTTTTTGCCATACATGTCTCCAAAAAGTTCGTTAAGGTATGCACCGACAGTAGGATAACCTAGATTCTTAGATTCTTCTTGCAAAGATTTGATATATTTAGACCCCACTCCCCTAACAAAGAGAGTGGAAGTCTTACCATGATCTTTCACTAGAACGGTATTTCTTCTGTGCTGTCAGTGCTTGGAGCATCACTAACGGCTTCAGATTTAGGTGTAAGGAATTGAACATTATTAGCATTGAGCTTCATAGCTGTTCGATCTTCACCGTCTTTAGTCTGATAAGAGTCAATACTTAGAGCGCCATCAACAAATACTTTACTACCTTTGTTTAAGTATTCTTGACAGCTATCTCCTTGCTTACCCCATACAGAAACGTCATACCATATTGTTTCACCCTTGCGGGTTTTAGCTGCGACACTAAATCCACATACGGTTGAAGTTCCTGCTGCTTTTACTTCTGGGTCTCTACCTAGATTCCCTATTACTTGTACGTTGTTCATTGTATTGTTCCCTTCGTTGTTAAATTAATTGTTTCAATTACATGGTCAACCGAACCTAAGACTGTGACAAAATCATCTTCACCACCGGCAAAACAAATTAATGTTTTATCCGCGCCTCCAGTTTTACTGCCCTTACTCTTTTCAATAATCATAGTGATGTTCTCTATGTTCACTCTTACATCAAGCCCTGAAGCTTGGTTTAATTGTACAAACATTTTAATCCTCTCCGAACAGGTCATCACTGTCCTCTGTTTGTTTGTTAGTTATTGTTACTGCTCTAGGGACACCTATCATTTCATCTTCAAGATAGAGTCCGTCGTATTCTGAATAAGCTAATCTTAGTGCTGCAACTTCTGCGCACTTGCTCAACATTTGGTAGGGGGATGCTTTCCATTTCGGACCTGGGCGAAGGTACTCCTTTAAGAAACACAGCTTTTTAAACTGTCTATCACCCCTCTTAACTAGAGCTTCAACCCATAAGAGATTCCCTTTGTCATCCATACCATGAGTACACTCTATACCGCCTAAGTCAGTAGACCTCTGTGCGATAGTTCGCGTACCTTTAGCTGTTACTAAGAAAGTATATTTACTTCCGAACTTGATACACTCGATCTCTCCATTGAAGGGATTAAGACCTGTCATCTTACACTTAAGCATGAACTCACCAAGAAGGCTGCCGTTTCTAGCAACCTCGGCAGGGACCATTTTCATTAGGTCTTTCTTACGAGCCTCACTCCAATACTCGTCGGTAGTTATATCACTCATAACATAGCTCCTAACTGATTAAGTCTCCAGTCTGGTGATTCCATCTGTACAGTTTTGGTTCCATACTTTGATGGGAAGTCATCATTACAAATAGCTGCTATAATTTTCTTATAAGTTTTTTCTAAAACTTCGGTAGCGGCATTCATTGTTTCGTCACCTAGACGTACAAAGGCTACTTCGTAAGGAGCTTCCTTTTGTTGAAAGATAAAGTAAAAATGTTCCACAGGTTTACCAACACATGCTTCAACCACTTTCTTATAGTGAGCTGCTTGTATGTCGTAGCCCCATTTGCCGATGGCTTGTTGGATATTAGCAAAGTCACCTGAACTTGTGGTCTTGTAATCAACGAGATATATCTTTCCATTTTTTTCTCCATAAAAGTCTGCTCTAGCTTTAATTCTAAGTCCATCAACTTCAGTGAAGAATGAGACTTCTGGTTTACCGTGATCTAGTGATAGGCAATTCTTACAATTAGGTATATCCATCACTTGTTTTCTCATACCTTTAAGTTTTGCCA
>Ga0255047_10000736_pt1 | contig 26317 bp, 33 predicted proteins | sample JV7_2_1_MG_FD_183640 | JGI IMG/M metagenome (GOLD analysis project Ga0255047, IMG submission 183640) | Seawater microbial communities from Jervis Inlet, British Columbia, Canada - JV7_2_1 | ecosystem: Environmental > Aquatic > Marine > Inlet | place: Canada: British Columbia | collected 2016-10-06 | reverse complement strand
ATGCACCCATAATCTGGATGTTCCGGAACACCACTGATGTTGATGCCAATGCGTGGACCATCACAGAGGTCGGCGCCGGCACACAGTTGGCGCTGCAAGACGAGATGGGCGGTATAGCAAAGGCTATAACGGGAGCTGTAGATGACAACTACCAACGGTACTTCTCGCTGTCTGAATGTGCGCAGATTTCCGCTGAGGGCGTTATCACCTTGCACACGAAGGTTCGGATCCTAGAGCCTATCCAGTGCGACGCTTTCATAGGGTTGTGCGAGAGAGGTGTAGATCCTATCGCCGGACGGCAGAACGCCGTGGGGTTCTACCTGAGCGATGGCAGCGCTCTCATCAGAGTGGAAAGCAACAGCGGTGGATCCTCCGAACAGGAGTCATCCGGCGTCTCTGCGGTTGCGGATACTTGGGTGGAACTCACGATCAACATCGTGTGTAACCCCGATGAAGGAACTCAGAACATAAACTTCTTCATCGACCACGTCTTCATTGCTGCGCACGTCACAAACATTCCGAGTGCAGCAATGGCCTTTTGCTTCGCCATCCAGAATGGCGAGGGTTCAGCGAATGAGCTGAGCCTTGGTACGACCTATCTTATCAAGGACATTGCATAAGAAGGGAGGTGTAGTTAATGCCCAAAAAGAGCCAAGGACCAAGCGTGTTTCCTACTGGTCAGAGGATGCCGACAGACATAGACCAAGGCGTTGGTCAGCGCCAGTTTTTCCCAGGTGGACCAGGAGCCTCAAGTGGGCCTGACACGTTTGACCAGGGGCATAGGTTTGGGAAGATGGATCCTGTGGATAAGCAGAAAGCTCATCACCCTGTGAAGATAACGGGGAAGGGGCCCCAGACTCACAAGTCTTCACGCTTTGGTAATCTGGATAACCAGAACCAGGATCCGTCAAGGCCGTTTAACCCCTAACGGTAGTGTGGATATGCCACACACCATAAAGAAACGGGACGGCAGCATCCGTTACACTGCTTGCCGTCCCTAGCGGAAGAAATAATGGCAGAGCTTATTCTGAACAATTTCAAGTTAGGACAAAGAGCGGATGGAGGCTTACGGGAGGATGCTCTCTTAGGTCTTCTCCGCCTTGTCAATTATGATCTCGTATATGGTGGAGAGACTGTAGATCTACAGATGCGTCCTGGGTACGCTAGGTGGAATGCTACTGAGTTTTCAGACCCAGGAGATCAGCTTGAGATATTTGTAGATATGCAGGAAAACAAGGCATTGCTTGTCTTGATAGATGGGCTATGGTATGAAGCTCAAAGCGCAGCAGCTCATACACTGCTATCGGCTTTCACAGCGACAGCGCCGGAGCCCTTCGCGCAGTTTGGTACCCGGGCATTCCTGGGTACAGATGGCTCCCATGCCGACGATCCAGGCATGATCTGGATAAGCGATACCAGTCTTGGAGCGGCTACAAAATCATATAGGTTGGGAATCAAGAAGCCGGCGGAGCCACCAACGCTGGAAGCCAGAGACAAGGAAGGCCATACTGATGCTGCTAATGTTACATATTGGATGAAGACCGTCAGTCAGCGTAAGTTCGCCATAGAATTTACGCCAATAGTAAACCAGTCGTTTAAAGAGCTTGCGGTATATGTTCAGAGGTTTGGAACTCAACATGCTTCTGGGTCCTGGAAAATGTCAGTTTACACCGACAACGCAGGAGAGCCAAGTACAACCTTAGTAGACACATTGGCTTACAGCGGCTGGCGCCCGGTAAACAAATTCCAACTCGGTTCCTTTGCGGCCAAGATCTTTACGATAAAAACCACGATTGAATTGACTGCAGGAACAAAATACTGGTTTGAGTTTGAAGGCGACGACTCTTACTACTCTAACTATGATGATGTAGGCCCCGTGACCTTCTATGGGGCGTTGGGAACCGAAGGTACAGCTCCTGGGCACGACTACGGCCCTACTTTGGAGTATAATACCGGAACAGGAAACTGGACAGCACTTGCTAACGAAGCTCAATTCTACATTGGTAACATGGAGTCAGACGGAACGATAGCATATCAGTACGTTTACACGTATTACAACGAAACTCATGGAAGCGAGTCGCGCCCTTCGGATCCATCCAGAGTAGAACCTGGCGCTGATCAGTGCGTCTTTATAAGCAATTACACGACGCCCACGGACGCACAGGTAGAAAAAATCAGGATATATCGCCGTGAAATGGTTGACATCGACGTAGAAGATGAAGATGTTACAGACACCTACAAGCATGTAGTAGATTTGGATATAAACGCGGCTTCTTTCGACTCCAAAGCAACTTCTGAGCTTGGCGGCATACTCCAGACCCTAGATCACTTCTGCTTGGACGATGTCCAGGAAGACGATACCGAGGATAACATCAGGACGTATGAGCTTATTCCAACATGCGCTGCTATGTGGAAAGGCCGGTTGTGGATAGGCGCTCAGGACAGAAATCATCTCAGTTATAGCAAGGTCTTCGAAGAAGATGGGCCTACAGGGATGTTGGGCTTGGAGAGTCCGGATTACTTCCCATTGGATAACACGATCATTATGTCAGAACCTGCATTCCCTGTGAACATATATCCAATATCGAACAACGTCCTGATTGTCCACCTGTCCAATGACACATCGTACTTCATCTACGGTGGCGACCAAAGCTTGAATCCCCCTGCCGACTTCACTGTAGTAAAGTACCTGCACAGCAACGCGTCCTTCGGGATCAAATGCGGAACTCTATGGAGTCATAAGCATGTATTTCTTTCAAGAGCAGGGCTTTATATGAGCAGTGGGATCGGACTTGGCTTGCCGGAGTACCTCACTGAAGAGAACCAGTCTATCCTGGACTTGGTGACGAACACCAACTTGGACGATAGCGTTGTAATTGCCGTGGGGCACGAACTCTGGATGCTTATAGACTTCGACAATGACGGCACTCTGGACACAGTCCTCGTACTCGATATGCAGAGAGACGTTCCCTCGAGGGAATTTAGCGACCGAGCTTTCAAGATGTATCAGTACGATGTTGGATTAAACGACATCGCTGTTGTCACTGCTGGTGATGATTTCCAAACAGTTTATGCGCTGGATGCGGAGAATGGATATATCTTGGAACTAAGGACAGGGACTCTGGACGAGGCAACGGCAATTACAGCATATCTCGAATCCCACGATCTTACAGCACCAAGTCAAGCCATGATCTATCAGCTTGACCTGGATGGATATTATCCGGATGAGTCGGCAATTCCAACATACACATGGCTTCTGACAGATCATGCAGGGAACACACAGTCTGGAACTATGACTCCCACTGCTAATGATGATGTGAGGGGGCATAGGTCTGGTACTCGCTTGAAGGGTGCTGTCAGCGTCCGGGCGAAGGTAACACAAGTATCTACAAAAGCAGATAAGTTACGCAGTATTGTAATATCACATACAGGAGAGTAACATGCGCGCCATTACACGCAGAGTAGATGATGGCCGGCGTACTGCCGAATTAGACCAAAGAGACGTTCAAGCTAAATTCGACACTACGCCGGCACTTAAACATCTGAAAGATGGGCAGGTTGCCGTCATTAAAGGAACAGGGCAACTCTTACACCGTGATGGCGATGAGCTGTATCTCCATACAGGCGTTTTAGTAACATAGGAGGTAGAAATATGGGATCCAACTTTGCCAACCAGTTTACTACAGGTAAAAGTAGCGTTGATACCGCTTTGGGCATTGGTGTTCCCATAGCTGCGAATGCATTGGCTCCAGGCGCTGGCGGCATCATTGCTCAACTTATGAAGCATCCACTGTGGGGCTCCATAATGGGCAACATAGGGACAGGCTTCCTCCGAAGGATGCTTGGCTCCGAACTTCCCTACGGGGATTTTGCTCAGGAGCAACTTGGTGCTATCAGTGGAATGATTCCAGAGCTTCAAGCTGGCGCTAGAGGAGAACCAACAGCGGCTTCACGAGCGATCAAGGACCAAGTTAGAACCGAAGGCCAGAGGATGCAACAGTCATTTGCTACTGGAGCACGACAAAGAGGACTGGTTGGCGGCCTTCCTGGGGGCACAGCGCCATTTGCCGCTCAGCAGGGCAGAGTACAGGCGGCAACGCAGGCTGCGATGACACAGCGCCTGGGAGCACACCAGGACGCGTCACAGGCCGCATTGTTGGGCCTAGCTCCTACTGCTTTCCAACATGCTGGCATTCAACAGACGGCAGACAGAGCGGCAGAGGGCGACCTGATGGGCAGCTTGGGTCGGTTCAACAGGGAGTTTGTCCAGAATAAATTTGATCCTCAGTTCCAGGAGATGTTGGCTTTCATCAAAGCACAGTTTGGTTTGTAGTCAATAATAACCCTTAACGCAGGAAGTGCAATTATGGGTGTGGGCGGAATAGCGAAATATTTGAACGCGTTTATGGATGCTGATGTAAACGAGAAGGATCGTATCCTCAAGCTCATGAAGGAAACTGCGAGTATAGGGGAGGCTACAGCCAGGCGGTCGGAGACCTTGCAGCAGATAGAACTCCGGGGAGCTGCTGGAGAGCGTGAGCGACAGCTTCATCCGTCAAGATTAGAGGCGTCAGTGGGGGCAGGTAGTTTAGCGACTACGAGTGCGGAGACAGCGCGGCGGGTTGAAGATAAGGAGGTTAATGTCGATGCGCTAATCCTGAAAGAGTTAGGGAAAAGCAGGGAAGGCTTCCAAGCTCTTCTTGAAGCGCGACTAGCACAGGAAGGTGTAGCTGTTTCGGAGGCTAGAGAGGGGCTGGACATCGCTCCTGAAATCGCACGCAAAGATGTAGCAGAGACTAGGTTGGCAGCCGACACGGCGGAAGGGCAATTGGAGATACTGCCGGCTCAACAGAGAGTAGAGAGGCAGTTGCTTGAGATGCAACCGACAAGCGCCGCCCTTGACATACAAATAAAGTCGCAGCAGATTCAGACGGTGCTTTCCGAACGGGATCCCAAGCTGAAACTGTACGCTTCGCAGATAAAATTAAACGAGGCGCAAGCCGCAAAAGCTACTACCGTAAAAGAGGAAGACAAGTTCAGAAAGCTGAAGGCTTTCTATGAGCTTCTTTGGACGGTACAAGCCAACGAGTATGCTAAGAAGGTTCACGGGAAAACAATTGAGCAACTGAAGGTAGATGAAATGATGAAAGAGGGCGAGCTTAGCCCCTATCAGACAGCAAGCTTATATCTGAGTGCTCTTGACAAGTCTGCCCGAATGTCCGATCCGATGATGCTTTTAATTATGAAAGAATATGACATAGATCCAAAGAGCGTTGAAGGCGCGGCTACGGATCTAAAAGCATTCGCAGACAACCTAAAGCCATTGGTTAGCGCGGCCGTAAAGGACTTGGAAGAACCGGCGGGCGCTGTTCCGGCTCCTGGCGCTGTCGAGGAGCCCTTTGCTCAGCAATTCACTCTAGGTGATGGAGCTATCGTTCCGCCTGTTGGGCCAGTAGAGGTTGGACCGAAGCGGCCTTCACCTGAGCGTGCGCGGGAGATAATAGAAGCAGGACGCAAGATATTGCCTGGAGGAGGGACTCCATAATGCAAGCGAGGGTTGTACATTACGAAGCAAGCGACTATTGGAAGAATGTAATGGGTGAGTTTGACAGTACGACTATGCTTGATCTGTACGGGCAAGCATACCCAGAACAAAAAAGCCATTATGATAGCCTTGCTTCGGAATACGATCCCGACGTAGCTGCTGGCCTTTTGTTCAAGACCCTGGAAAGGCCGGAGGAGGTAGGGTTAGGTGCGCCATCCCCCTTCGAAACTGACGTTAGCAAGTTCCCACCACTGCAAAAACCAGCTTTCCCGATCCCGGGTAAGGAAAAGCCAAAGCCTTTTGATGTGCCTGCCAAATTAGAGGACGCTGTACGGCAATTCCCTGAACGTTGGCGACGGCCTGTGGTGGACGCCTATAAGTCCGTTATGACCAGCCCCAAACAAGCAAGAGACCTAATTGAAAAAGGTGATTGGCAAACAGTAACAGCCTTGGCGAACGGTGGACAGTTCCCTGGGATAGATGAAGTAGGGACTGCATGGTATCTAAAGAAGCAGGGCGACTTCAAGAAGTTGGACAACACAAGAGCCAAGTCTTCCATGAATCTCCTGGATAATGCGCTCTTGAATCCGCAATCAAGTGCTCGACGGAAAGCCATGTTTGCAGGACAGTTGCCTGATTTTGAATTGGTGTCGGCGGATTGGGCTATACGTAATCCAGGGAAGGCGATCTTGCCAGTACTGCTTGGCGGCGTATTGAACGAAGTAATGAAGTTGCCGACAACGCCGGAGAAGTGGCCTGAATGGGTAGCATACATAGCGGCAGACAGGTTGCTGATAGCGCCAGCCATGAAGGGCTTTGTCGCAAGTCTTCAGGCCAACGGAAGCATATTGGGAATGCCTGCCCGGCGAGGTATTGGAGAGCTGTTTGCATCCAAAACGCCGGTCACAAGACAGACGCTGCGAGACATAACGGGCTTGCCGGGGACGGTCGCTGATGATTTGATGGATGCTTGGAAGGCAGTTCCTGGCCCAGAGAAGGCCCGTATGGCACGAATGGTACAGCGCGGCGCTAAGGTGCATTTCGTCAAGCCACGTTTCCAGAAAGGCATGGCGGGCAGAATTGAGATGCCGGTGAGAGAGCACATCAACTTCACAACAGTAAGCGGGCAACCTGATTTATCATTTGGCCAGGCTTCTGTATTCCCTTCGACACAGCCAGACCCACTGTTGTTGCCAGCTCCGCCTGGAACGCCGGCAGCACAACAAGCTCTAACGCAAGTACCGCCAATACCGATAAGGACGAAGCCTCTTCCTCCCGAAGCATTTCAAGCGGGCGCAAGCAGGTTGGCCGTGCGAACGGGACTACCTGAAGAGCATATCATCATGATGCGCCAAATAGGTGCCACTGATATACAGATTGCTCAACATGCTAGAGACATGCTGGATCCATTCGTAGTATCTGGAAGAGCGCCGGCAGCGTTGGCAGTGGGGGATGCAATAGGCATTCCAAAATGGAAGACGTCTGGGAAGATCATATCGGAAGGCGCTGGGGAATTGACGGTTCAATTGCCAACAGGCGTTAAGGTGAAGGTTCCCAAAACAGACGTAGTTCCTGAATCAGCAATCAGTGTTCCGCAGGGTGTTGAGATCTCTGGACAACCGATCTTGAAGGTAGAGAAAGCGCCGCTGAGCAATGCTGATGTTGCGGCCATAACTGATGGACTGGACGAAGTTGGCGAAGGCATGATAATGGAGGCCAGGAAGGATCCCGGAATTACAGATGAGGCGCTTGCAGATACTCTGGCTACAACAAGCAAGGAGCCGGAAGTTGTCCGGGCAATAGTAAAGGAGCGGGGAGCCACGGCAGTTGTTGACCAGGTAGAGCGTGCGATCAGCCTGCCGGCAGGAGAGGAAGCGCTTGCTGCGCCCGTTGGAGAAGTCATAGCTCCTCAACCTGCTTCGGAACTCGATACCTGGCGGGAGTCAATGACCAGCCGTTTGAGGGCCAAGATTAAGCAGGAGGATGGCTTCCTGAGAATACGTCGGGATCCCCCTGCTGAATCTCTCATAACCAATGAGCAAATAAAGGCGGCGGCCCGGGCAGGGCGTGAGCCAGAAGACAAAGCATTTTCCGCGGCATGGGTAAAGGACAAGGCGACGCGGATGGCACAGACACTCACGGGAACATTTGAGCCAGAGTTGAAGCGCGCTGGTGAACTCCAATTTCGTGATAACTTCCGCACGGGCGCTCTCCCTATCCCCAGCAGGGCAAAAAATCAAACTGACTGGGACTTTGAGCTTATATGGGGTGATAGGGCGCTTGCTCCTGTAACCGAGGTTTTAAGTACATATACACAGACCAAGCGGCCTGTGTTTACTTTGGAAACGTTCAAGAAGCGGCAGATGAAAATGGCGAAGAAGCGGCGCCAGGATGTTCTGGATATAATTTTCCTTGAGGATGCGGTCGATACAATGAATAGGGGGCTGGGATTGCCCGACAACATACATGAACTCACCACGACGTTACCCGGCGGTCAGGTTGTACCGAGCGTCCCCTACGAACTCCAACAACTGCAGAGCAACGCGTCGCCTGCTGTTCTCGAAGCGGTAGAAAATTACAAAGCATATACCCAGATGATCGGCCGGGGAAAAGTTGCCAGGGCCAAGATGCCTCCAGAGGCTGTCCATGATGCATATATGCCCCATGTAGTTCTCGATTATAAACCTGATTGGTTTGAGTCTTCTCCGTTTATCCCGCGCAAGTTACGAGAGCCATTCGAGTGGTATACTAAAACTCGACGTGGTGGCCCTCGACGCTACAGCACGGACGAAAGGACGTTGAAGGCTTCCTTCGCTATCATGCAAGCAGACGATATGTTTGATGACTGGGCGATTGGACCCAAGGGCGTCTTGCCAAAATATGATATTATGCCCGGGTTGGCCGAGGAGAAAAAGTTGGCACTCTTTGGGCAATACAAGAAGCCAAAGCCTGGGAAGGTGTACCCTGCTTCCGAGACAGGATTCCCGAAGGATTACATGGCAGTCCAGTATCAGCCTGGGCGCGTCCATTATTCTGCATACATTGCCGATCCTAATCTGTTGATGAAGGCTATCGAAAACATGAGTACGATTGACGTAGATGAAATGGCCAAGATATTTGCATTGCCGGAAGAAGAACAATTTGATGCAATTATGAATTACCTGAGCGACGTCGGACCCCGCGGGGGTTCTGCTTTGCGCATAGGCAAGGTCATTGGGCAATACAGAAAAACTTACTTAGTTCCAAAGGCCATTGGAGAAAAGATGCAGTTTTTCAAAGATGGGCCTGCGAACATTCCTGGTTTGTTTGAAGTAAACAGAGCAGTGCGGCGGTGGAAGAAGTTTGCCATAGGGCCTTATGGCGGGGGTCTGCCTTTTCAGCTACGAAACTTAACAACTGACGCCATCGCCGGGACATTGCACAATTCGGACTTTGGGCGGCCACGTCATTTGCAAAATGCTGGCGCTGTGTTAAAAAGCTTTCGGCCTGATTTGCGTGAAGATCTGACGCCTTTCCAACAAAATATGTTGATAAAAGCAGAAGAAAAGGATGTTATAGGTTCGGGCTTGATGTTTGAAATCAACCGCGCAGTCCATGGCGTTACTACTTCGCAAGGTTTTAATCAGAAGTACCAGCGCATCAGCGGGATGCGGGAGGCGCTTTTTAGACTATCAATGTTTTCGGCGGAATTAGAGCGCATCCAGAAAGGGATGCCGCCTGGCGTAGCGAGCTTTAGGCATATAACCGACCATCTAGATCCTGTATCGGGAGCTGCGTTCAATGCCCGGGAATTTGGTGGTGATTATGCGGCTGTCCCAGACTATTGGCGCAGATATGTAACTGGGGGAGTCTTTCCTTTCGCCACTTGGTATGCGAAAATGGGAAGAAATACAGGCTGGGCGATCAGACATACCCCCAAGGAGTTTGTGGCTAAGTGGGTAGCTCCCCTTGTGGGCACTTACGCTTGGAACAATCTGGCAATGCGTGATGTTGAAGAAGCGCTGCCCGCCTGGCAGAGGCAAATTCCGCACTTGATTCTTCCTTTTGGTGTCAAACGCGACAAAAAGGGCAAGCCGATTGAGGCTATAACAGTATCAGTTGAGCATCCTATAAATGTCCTGGGGCAATTTATGGGATTGCATACACTTCCTGAGAAGGTGACTCTTGTAAGAGAAGGGGTACTCACGCCGGAAGAGGCTGCAAAGTGGCAATTACATGATATGGGTATGGGGCCTGCCGGATTTGGCAAGCGGCTTTTGTCCCCGTTTATACGGTTGATGCATGATTTGCCAGCCAATAAGGATTCTTTCAAAAACAGACTTATTGTACCTCCTGAACTGAAGGGGATCCCAGATTATGAAAAGTACCGCTATTGGGTCCCGTACACGCTGGAGTCGTTGATCGTTCCTTTCTCCCAATTCACAAAGACAATACGGGATGAGGACAGACTTTTCTCTACTATACCAGAGCCCGCAAAGATGGGTGACGCCTTTGAGAATTATTTCAAGAAGGGGCCTGGTGACTTTTGGCGCGGCTTGGGTATCAGGCGTAACGACCTCCGGGGAGCGCGTGAGAAAGATATGATGCTCTTGATGGCGCGTTCCCGCGGGCGTTACTTTCAAGTTCTTTATGAGTATGAGAATGCCTTCAAGAATAGCGATGGTGATATTGAAAAGTTCATAAGCAGTGACAAGACAGCCCAGGTCCAGGAACGTGCTCAAGAACTTGGTATGGCTGACCTTAGAATACCACAACTGCGCAGGTTGTTACTGAGTCCGCGTGTGCAGTTTGAACTTGCCGATAGGCAATTACAGTTTGCTAAGACAGCGGAAGAGAAGGAGAAGCTTAGAGACAAGAAGGCTAAAATGAGAAAGTTTCGCGCTTTAGAAGGCAGGATGGGCTTACCCGAAGGCATCTTGGCTGACTACATTAAACGTCTTGAAAGGCTGAGGTGATCTAAGTGCGCCGACTGCGCAACCCGCGTCTATCGTCTCCACCTCCTCCTGGTATTCCCAGGATGCGTTGATAGACACGGCGGCAGTGAACTGTACTGGACTCCAGTTTGCTGCTAAGCAGTCGGTGTTTACAGTTCCAATTACACAGAAAGAATGAGGTGAATAGAATGTCGTTGATAGATCCGACAGCAATAAAGACGAAGCCGAGAGCCAACCTTATACGGTTAAAGGACAAGGCCGAAGTTCGAGAGGCAGCTATACTGACAACCGGCTATGTGTCCAGTAACGAGATGGATATATCGAGCTACAACAAGGCGGCGGTTTTCTTTGAAGTGACGAAGGGATCCCTAACGGAGGTTCTAATTAAGGTGCAGCAGAGCATTGACGAGGGCGTTACATGGTTTGATGCTCCTGCCGAGCAGGTCGGACTGACCGAAATAGTTATGGGGATACCTGAATACTCCAGGACGCTTGTGGGAGCCACAGAGAGATGGTTTTGGGTCTTTGCGGCCATGGGGCAACAGATGAGAGTGCAGATAAAAGGCGTTGGTACAGTCACTAGCAGTGAGTGTACTCTGAACATAGTGGGGGTGTATTAGCATGGGTTTGAATCCAGGTGGATCCCTTAATCCGCAGGTAGTGAGTTTAGCAGGTGGTGGACCAGTAGATCTGACCGGGCCGCTTACCTATACGTGGGAAACATTCGTCGATGGGGACGATACTCCAGACATATCTGGCGGTAGCCGCTTCAAGACGGCGAATACTGCACCGACTACCATAACGGATTTCGATAATCCGAATGCCAATGGACAGGTAATCGTTGTTCTGATCACTGATGCCAATACGACCATTCAGGATTTGAGCAATGGAAGTAATATTAGGCTTAGGGGCGGAATAGACTTTGACTTCGCCGCCTATGACATGCTGAACTTTGAGTATGATGGTGCGAATTGGGTTGAAGGTGATCGAAGCTTAAAATAACGAGGTGCGTAATGACAGTAAAGAAACATGATGCTGGGAGCATAGCCACAATCATAATGCTCATAGCGGGGCTTGTTTATTTCTTCGTAACAGGCGATCCTGCATTGCTCGGTCGGGTGTTGGAGACTAAGGAAGGCATAACAGCTGCCCCTGCCTTGGAGGATCCGCAGGAAGGGGAGGTTGTTACCATTGAAATCGCCAACGATGGTGATATAATACAACACAGCGACACACTACAGCTTGAAGGATCCATAGAGTTTACTGGGAAGAAAGGCGACAAGCTGGTACTACAACGACATGGTGATGCTTGGGTAGAAATAGGCAGACACTTTGTCGATTAGGAGGTGCGGAATGCGGAAGCGATTAGCGCTATTTTCAGTCTTGTTTTTGTGTATGCTCCTTGTATCATCAGGAGCATGGGCTGTACGTGGATATCCAGGTAACTTCATCCACAAAGGCGTAAGTGGTCACGATGTAACAGGGTATGGTGCTAAGGGGAATGGGGCTGCAAACGATTCCGCTGCCTTCACTGCTGCCATAGCTGCTGGTGCTGGCAACAGGGTTATTGTGCCCTGGGCTGCAAGTAACTATAAGCTTAGCACGAATGTAACAATACCTGCTGGTGTTACACTAAGCTTCCAGCAGGGCGGCCTGCTGTCAATTGACGGTGGGGTAACACTCACGATCAACGGTAAGATAGAAGCCGGTATCGGTCAAATCTTTTCAGGAGCGGGAACAGCCGCATTCGCTAAAGGATCCTGTGACGAAGTCTATCCTGAGTGGTGGGGCGCTATAGGGGATAACTCTACCGACTGTACAGCAGCCTTCAACGCTGCTATGATCGCTGGTCAAACTGTTGGTGTTGTGAAGGTTAGCACAGGCACATACATAATAAGTGCGCCGTTGCGGCAATGGCCTGTTGCCACATTTTCCACTATGCAAGGTGGGATGATCTTAAAAGGGAACGGCACGTTCAGCGAGTTGAGATATACAGGAAGTGCCGATTACTGTATTGAAGTGATTGACCCTGCCGGAAGTAGTAGCCCTGTAGCAGCTACCATCGAAGACATCCACATGTCAGCTCCTAATATTGCGGACCCTGACGATGGGGGCTGTATTGGTATTGGTGCAAGCATCACGTCTATAAACAGGGTTACTATTGATGACGCCAATACTGCTACTGGAGTATTCTGCGGCCTGGGATCCGGGCAATCCATTCAAACAATCATGAATGATTGCGGATTCTACGGCAGCTCCAGTATAGGGCGTGCTGTTTGGATGGATGGCGTAACTCCAATATTGTATATAAACAATTCGTTCTTCGGCTGTAAAGATGGCATATTGGCAGACAACGATGCCCACATAACTGCCAACGGGCTCTATATTTTCGCGACCGGTACTCCAATATGGATGGACGATTCCAACCTGTTCATGAGCAATAGCTGGATTGAAGGGGGAGATACGGACTGTTTTTTTGGTGGGCCGAGGTCGTTTTACAGGATAACCAATACTGTTATTGGGGCGACATTATTTGATTATGAATCTGGTGTTGAGCTGGAGCTGGACAATAATCAACGTGTCTTAATCAATGCGGAGGATGCTGCTTCCGTAGTTCCTTCCTGGGCCATATTCAAGATCTTTCCTGGTGTCCTTCAGAACGTATGGGAAGATTCTGGTATTAACGTTAATATTGGAGTCGATGCGGATGCTCTAAATGGCAATGCGGTAGAAATCAACATCATCAACAAATACACCGGTATAGTAATCAGGCCCGGCGGTGCCGGCGAATATTACAATTCACTCCCGCGCGGAACATACAGGTGGACAGTATGGATGAAAGACTCGAATCAAATAGCGGATGACTGTGCGGTGTACACGCGTCTGTATGATGGGGCATGGAATGACACACTACACCCCAGGATAACGCTAACATCGGACTACAGGCCATATACGTTCCTTATGGTGATGGATTCTTCGACAGTAAGCGGAACTCGCTTTCAGGGAGCAGGATTGAGGGTGTGGCGCCTCAGCGGAGGTACGAACACCCTGTCGATAAGCCATGCCATACTACAATACTTAGGTCCAGACAAGCCAGGTCAGGGTGATCTGGTGGCATACAATCCGGAACCATCAGATGCGAACCCTTCGCGCGAAAGCTCGGTACTGTTTTACGGCATACAATCTGGCCTGGAGAGCTCACCGCTGGCCCAGATATTAGTCGATCACAATGCCGCCGCAGACAATGCTCAGGGCAGACTGAGGATAAAAATAAATGATGGCGATGATCCTGCGGGTGGTCTAGGAACAGAGTTAAATATTGACGAAAACCGCGCGACGTTTACCGGCGATGTCACTATCAATGGCGACGACCTGAAGATGGCCACGAACACAGATACTTTCCTCCTGGTTGCCGACGGAACTGAGTACAGTCCTGTTGAGATGACTGGCGACGTAGGGATCACAAATGCTGGCGTAACGGCAGTAGGGGATGATTCGCACGCCCATACCACAACTACAATTAGCGGTATTGACATCAGCGCTGATACGAACCTTGCCGTTGCTGCCCCCATTACATTAACTGATGACACAATTGGCATAAGTGATACCCCGCAGTTTACTAGCCTGGCTCTTGGAGCGCCTACTTCAAATGCGGGAACATTCAGCGGGTTTACAGGCGCTGAGACAAAGACGGTAAACTTGACTGGCCTTTCTGGTAATAACCCAGTAGTACGCCGGGTAAACCTATGGGTCAGCAACGATCCTACAGCCGATGAGAATATTGTTTGCAGGTTGTCCTTCTACAATTCTGACAGTATGACTGAAGACGAATTGCTGAAAGACTTCTTTTTCAATTTGACGTATACTGAGACGAATGGGGGAGCTTCCGGTAGTGACACCACAGACACCGTGGACGATATTGGTGGGTTGGTAAAGTACGACCTCATCAGATATATGGGTGGCACTGCAGAAAACGTGAGGCTCACAGCTACGCCGACGGGGACCACGTTGACGTTTACCGCATTGGCTAATGCACACGCGGATGATACCGGTATCGTGAAGGTGGTTGAGTTCTCGGATTTGTTTCAACTTGTAGACAGCGATGCTAGTAATGAAATCCACTGTAAACTCGAGACGCTGTCTGCGCCTACAGCCAGTATGAACGTAGCAATCTCTGTAGACATTCAATAAGGAGCAACAATCATGGGATTACCAGCAACAAGTGTATGGGAAGTTAGGCCGGGAACGTCCGGGTCCGGGATGTACAGCAGCGCTGACGGCGGGACTGATTACTCCCAACAGCCAGCTCCTGAGATTGCCGACCCGAGCGACTGGGAAACCAAGGGCGGGATATATACAAAGCTATACTCCGCTTCTGAAGATGCCAATTTGGTTGCCGCTCTGACGGACAATTCTATCCTTATCAGCGGCGATGGAGGCACTGGTAGCTTTACGCCTGGGTACTACCACATTGTCTCTGTTGGAAACGACGGCGGGGGCAACTTCATCACGGTTGATCGTAATGCTGCTACAGGCAATGCCGCCGATGGCAATGGTGTTGTTGGTGGAGCTATGGGCGACATAGATGATATATGCGACAATGCGCTTTCTGGGCATATCGCACATATATTATCTGGAACGTATACGCTGGCTGGTGGGCAAGTTCTTCCGAACGGCGCTGCCAATACTCCTATTAAGTGGATAGGGTACACATCCTCTCGTGAGGATGAGCCAGTTGGTACAGATAGGCCGCTTATACAGTTAGGTGCTAATGCTTTTTCTACTGGTACTTATAGTCGTTTATATGACTTGAGATTTACCAGCACTCATGCCACCGGTTTGAACGTAGCACAAACATTCTGCTTCTTTAGAAATGTTAAGGTGCAGAATACTGGTGCTGGATTTGCTTGGTATATTCAGAATACTCCTACCGTTTTAATAGGGTGCGAGGCTATAGCCGATGGGAGTATAGGTTTTAACTTAGTCGTTGCTGGAATTAGATTGTTATATTGTTCGGTTCATGATTGCAGCAGTCATGGTGTTTCCTTTCCAAATGTTACTAATATAACAATTCACCATTGTGAGATTACGCATAATAGTGGAGCTGGAATATGGATAGATAGTTTTGCTAATGGGATTGAGATTACGCATAATACTATTTCTGATAATACTGGAGATGGTATAGAGTTAGATGGTGGGCAACCATACGCAATTCTTATCTTTAATAACCAGATTACTTATAATGGTAATTATGGTATTGATATGGAGGGTGGAGACGGAGATAGGTATTACATCGACTACAATAATTACTTTGGTAATACTACCGCAGCAGTGAATGGCACTCCGACACCAGCGCTGAATGAGACTACCAACGATCCCGGTTATACAAACAAGACCAACAGGGATTATTCTGATGTTGATGATTCGGATGGGTACGCTATGCAACTGGGGGTGTCGTAATGGCTGTAGTTCCTATGACGCAAGGAATGTGGCAAACATATAGCACTCGAGGCATCTGGCAAGGTCTTGGCACACCACCACCGCCGCCAGTTACGCCTGGATGGATGGCGCGAGCTGCCCGGAGATACCTTAGAGGCGAGAGCTTTGGGGTGAGATACTGGCTAGATGCCAGCGACCTGCAACTGTGGCTTGATCAGAGCGACCCACGCGGTTACGGCGACGGCGCAAACTGGTATGATTTGTCAGGCAAAGGCAATCATGCCGCTCAAGCAGCTGGTGGTAGTCAGCCAGACATAGCTGGGACTGCTGGACTGTCGGGTGCTTGCAGGGACTTTGATGGCGCAGACGATAAGATGGCTTTGGGCGATGAGTTGGACGTAACTACCGAGGACTTCACCCTTATAGCTTGGGTCCGGCACGATGGACAGCCCGCCGCGCTGGAAGGGGTCGTCACGAAACGAAGCACCGTGGGCTATGGAATGTATGTGAATACGAACGGCAGAATACAGTCCACTATCCAGGATGCCGGCGGCGCCATAACTTCAACGGACGACGGTACAGATCTCACAGACAACGCCTGGCATCAGGTCGCTGTCGTATTTGACAGAGATGGAAACATGAGCAGGTATTTGGATGGTCTCATTGATGGAAGTGCTGACGGTATTTCAGGAGCCAACTTAACGATTACCAATGCCGATGACTTTGTGATCGGTGACGATGACAGCGGGAATAGTTATTTTTGGGAAGGGCAAATTGCCTGTGTTATGATGTTTGGCAAAGCGCTGAACATTGGTGAGATACGGCAAATCTATATGGTAGACAAGCCCCGTTATGGGGGGCTATAAGCTTGAACAACAAAAGCAAGGGGAGGGCTGTAAATGAAACGCAAACTACTGGGTCTGGCCATAATAGTATTAGTATTGTCCATGCTGTCATTGGGTGTTTCTTGGGCTGCTCGACGGTTAGGAGCTGCGGCGCATGGTTCTGATGCTCTAACAATCAATCTTACGACCGTCCTGCTGCCGACAATGACATAGAGACAGTATCCACAACAGGCAGTGATTCTTATATGGAAGTCAGGACTGTGGATATTGACGATAGCGAGATTGCTGCCGACGCTTACATCTTTCTGGACATACCGGCGACGGACGTGGACTGGATTCTGTGCGGAGTATTCTTCTACATCAATGATGGGAATTAAAATACGAATCACTGGGGCAAAATGAAATGAGCCTAAAAATAGAGGCACTTAAGGAACTATTGCAATTCTATGAAGATAAGGGTTATGAGGCATCTATGGAGGCAAATGGTTTGGTGCAATGTCTTGGAGCTGATGCCAATAAATTGGGCGCTATTTTGAATAAATTGCTTAGGGATGGTATAATTATTGGGAAGGGATTTGGGACAGAAGAAGGAGCGCCGGGTCCAACAGTTGGCTTATCCTGTAATCCCGATAGGATAGAACAGATAAGAGGCATGATTGAGGAGGAATAAATGACTGACAAAACAATACGCCGATGGATAGTTATAACAGCATTTGTCCTATCTTTCTTTCTGTCGTTTACCGCTGCATACGGAGCAGTCGATGCTTGGACGGACGCCGCAGCGCAACTTGATGGCCAAATAAGTATTCTTGCGTTGAAAGTATTTAATGGACTGTTATTTGGCGGGACTGCAAACGGGGGTAGGTTGTTTGAATATGGCGAAGCTCCTCCCCCTGTTAGTGGTCAAGTAATCAGGATACAACATTAACTGGTCGGGTTTGGAAATTAACACTCATGATGCTTCAAGCATCACACATGTTTAGGGTTTTAGAATGCAAAACGAGATAGAAGAGCGGCTAAGTAACGTAGAGGAAAAGGTGGGGGATCTCGCCGGTAGGCAGAACACCTTAGAAACTAAGTGTGAGGATTGTCGGGACATGCAGGACGAGCGTATGGATAGGTTCAACGCAACAACCAGTGAATTGAAGGATGGGCAAAAGACCCTCGTGGGGTGGCACATTAAGAATATAGAAGAGATTCAAGAAGCCAAGCATGGGTCGGCTGTTACCACGTGGAAAGCGGCAGGAGCTATAATTGCTGCCCTGGCTGGAGCCGCTGCCGCCATCCTGAAATACGCTGGATAAGATAGTATGAGTAGCATCACTACGCTCTCTCTCTGTATCCCGTTCCGCAGCATGTCAGGAAACGTCATTGTCTTCTTTCCGGTAATCTCCTATCTTCTTCGACAGTCTTTCTAGCTCTTTCCGCCTGGTCGTCAGTCTTGCTTGCCAGATTGCACGCCGCTATTATCATACCCCCAAACATCCCACCAACTACAAACCCTATTGCCAAGAATACCCATCTCATTTCTTATCCTTTCTGGGCTTCAACGCCCGTTTGATCGCATTCTCTGATGCTGAATGCTAAAAGCTCTGCTTCACATATTCAATGCCAATGTATCGTTGAACTCGGCATCCAAACGCCTTCTTGATACGGTCTGCAAAGCGCCTACCGTTATCACCCACACTAATCACCCGTATTCCCAAGCTGTTGGCCACAGCAATCATCCTGGCAACCTGGGAATCGTACTTCCAGAACTGTAGTGGTATTACAATGACGTCGGCTTCCGCGTCGATGAAGTAGGCTATGGCCATGGCTACATCCCAGTAGTTTTCTATCAGGATCCCGGTAACTTCAGATCTCCCATCGACAATCTTGACCATATCGTTGAAGTGTTCTTCTGTCCCGCTCCTTTCTGTTTTCCAGTTACCCATTGAGGATTTCACCGAAATCATCTTCCCCGCCGTTAAGCTCGAGGCGTAGTGCGTCAATGACGGCTTTGGCCTCTTCCTCGCTTTCGCAATCTGCCAAGACAGCGTGGGCATCGTGGGCCAGTGTGGCGCGAACTTGGAAATGTAACTTTACCCCTTCGCGCATGTTAAAACGCCCTGTTCTCACAACCTCATGAACTGCAAGATACCACGCGACGTCTAAATTCACGAGGTTTCCGCTCGTATCGTATATCCACATTGTCATTCCCTCCTCACATGTCAATTTCCTGTTGCTTCTCACCGCCGTTCTTCGCCTGCCATGCTGCGAACTTCTTCTGCAGGTCACCCAGAACGATGGGATCCGGCGGATCCTTCTTCATAATTGATGCCAGCAATAATGTGATCTGCGCGCGTGTCTTCCCAATCCCCGCGGTATACTCACCGAGCCTTTTCGCGGTAGTGTCCAACAGGGGAGCTACCTTTGCGATCAACGCATCGAAGTCCATACCGTTTTCCGGTTGTTCTCCTTCAGGCTTCTCGGTACTTTCCTCTTTTCCTTCCTGGGTCTCAGTGCCCTCCGTCTGTTTGCTCTTCCATTCATTGAACTCCACCAAGACGCTTGCCTTGGCTTCATTGTCATCCAGCGCCCTGTTAAGCTGAAGCATAGCCTTCCCCGTTGTACCAAAATGCTCGTTACTCCAGGAGCTTAGTTCGGCGGAGTCAACCGCCATCTCTCCTGCCAGCTTACCTATCACAGCATCCAAGTCGCGCTTCCCGGGAGTGTTCGCTTTTGCCTTATTTGCCTTTGGTTTGAGCTTAGGCTTTTGTGGGGGCCTTCTGGTTCCTGGTTCTGGACCATAACCCATCTGCTTCGCTGTCTTCACATTGAAGGCCTGCTTCCCATCCCTGTAGTCTTCTAGCCAGGACTCCATAAGTCTTGAGGGGATCACTCCAAGGATGACATTGCGCAGAGCTTTGGACTCACAGATGGAAGCCCCAAACTCATTCTCGATGTTTCTGTTACCTGCTTTGCGCATTAGCGGTTCAAAGTACCATCGCCCGTACTCGTTGCCAGTGTGCCCATCAATGGCCACGGCGTATGCCGCCCAATAGAGCCTGTCAGCTTGCTCCACGACTTCAGGCATGTCTGGGATGGTAGCACTTATTCGCCCGTAAGACCTCATTGCTGTAAGCGCTCCCTGGATCCCTACGCCCAGGATGTGGATGTGTGGGAACTGGTCTTTGTATGGACAACCGCCTGTCATAAGGTCGCACTCTCTGAGGGATTTGCGACCCTTCGCGGTCTTCCGGGGAATGTTGTAAATCAGGTTCTTTGCGAAGTGGCCTCGCATCGTCCCGACTATTTCACGAGACAGTTCCACGTCAATGATCTTGAAGCTGGCCTCATCCGCAGCTCGATCCAGATCAATCTTTTCCAACAATTGATCCAGGACGGTTTTGTCTGCCTTTGTGACAGTGGCTCCGTTTACCTTTGCTTTCTCAACGCTCAGCGTTCCCTTCGCAGCTTTCTCTTTCATGGTTTTACCCTTCTGCCACTATCCCGCCTATGGTTTTCTCGCATCTTGTAGCATAGCCACAGAACTTATGCGAACATGGGAACGGGGACAAGTGGCGGCTGTTCATAAACATTTCATTCTCAATCATGAGAGCAACACGTGATACCTGCTTCAAGAAAAAGTCCACTTCAGCATCCTGGACTTGGAACGGGTAACTTACACAAATTGGGGTCTTATTCTTGACGGCATAGTCGACCCTTGCTCCAGTCTCTACGTTGCCTTCGTATCTGTTGGCCGTTGCGTACATTACAATCTGAAGCTTGTGGGGCGCTTTCACCGCTGACGGACGCTGGCCTATTGTTTTCGCTTCCCTTACCACACCTTCAGCGATGAGATCCGTCCGTCCCGTAAACGTCCACTCTTTATTCTCGAATGGGATCTCAAATGTATGTTCGACAGATGTTGGCTGGACATCCACAGCAATGTCTTTGTGGTAGACCTTCAGAAGCCCAACGCCTTGGTCCTTGAACTTACCTGGTTGCTCGTCTTTCCACCAGGCTGTGTCATGGATCCGCTCATCAAAGTCTGTAGAGAAGGCATCGAGAACTTCTCCCACCTCCAGACTGACCTTGTTGAGCTTTTGCTTGTAGTAGTGTTCTAGGGCTATGTGGAAGGAGGATCCCAGGGACAGCGCCCCCGACGGTGGTGACGTTAGCTCCAAGCAGTATCGGAAATAATACTGCATAGGGCACCTACCGAACGTGTTGACCCTGGATGCTGATAAGTGGTTATCTGGAATTGGTGTTGGCATCGGAGCCTCCTTCTATCACCAGAAATTCGTTGTCGCACCCATCGGACTCTCCCATCTTCAGATACTTCGCCCAATACTCAGGCCAGGTGTTTTTGATGAGCCGCGTATTGACCTCGTCGGCGCGACATAATGCTTGGCCAAGGTGTCTGACGAAGCGACCGCCATACTCCATCATGTTTACCCAGACAGTATGTATCTCTTTTGAGCCTATCTTTTCCTCGACAATTTCGGGTTCGGTTTTCATAATGTCTCCTATATAGCTCTGTAAGGCGCACGGAGCATCCTGCCCGCCACATTGGTCAGCCGAAGGGCTTCATTCACCACAGGCCAGCAGGTTACCCCCTACGATCATACATTTACGCCCTACTCCCCGTCGTTATCCTTCACTTCACACTCCGGACAGGTCTCCGGACGGAAGGTATCTCTCTTCGGCCCCATCTTTGGCATTTTCCAGGTATCGTCTGGTTGTCTGACCTTCCCACAGCGCGGGCAGAGCACGATCAGATCGTCTTCGGGTTCGCGCCCATACAAGCGCTTTTCCCTTTCCACCTCCTCCGGATGGAGGATCCCATGCAGTTCGTCAACGATGAACCCTGCCATGTCTGCGAGAATTTGAAAGACGCACGCGCCAGTGGGGGCGACATTCTCTGTGCCTGGCGATGTAACGCTCCACAACGCACACGTATCCTTACATCCGCTGCCTGCTTGACCTGTGAGCCTGGTAAATGGACATGTTCCTCCGCTCATTTGATTCCTCCCTCTCTCATGATTTTATGTAAGCCTTTCAACACAAATCCAACGCGGCTGGCAATCCTGTAAATCGCACTCTCAGGAATCTTTCCAGCCGCCACGTAGCGTTGTAGCGTTCTCGTGCTACAGCCAAGCAATTGAGCTGCTTCGCTATAGCTCAGAATGCCGTTAGGGAAACTATTCTTCGCCATTGCCTCACCCCCTAAAATGGTATGTCGTCCTCGTCTTTGTCGTCATCTCTCAGATACCGCTCAGCAAGCATCATGGCAGAGAGAATCAAGTCGATGGTCTTGTCAACTTGAAAATCCCTGCCATCAGCCAACAACAGCTTCGCCGCTATGTGTTGAACGTTGGTGAATAGTACATCAGTGCCATCCTGGAGCCAGCTCTCCTCTTTCTCTGGTAGATGACGCTTGAACTCTGCCTCGCAGTTGATGAGCGTTGTGTTGAAGCGCTCAAGGATCTCTGTGAGTCGGCCTGCCGTCTCGTATTGTTGGAGAACAATTCCAGGGGAAACCATATCGACACATTCTCCGCAGCGAATTGCCCCATTGTCCTGATTTACGAAGGCGTGGTCGGCCGCTCCGTGTTTCCCGCAGGCACCACAAGCTTCAGAGACCAGGCGAAATGTCCAAGTCTGAATGTCTGCACTTACATAAAGCTTGCCACCAGGTTCAACGCATATCAGCGTATTCTTCTTACCCATGAGTTCTCCTCCCCGACAGCACCTTCTTGTATAAGTTCAACGTGCCGTCTTCTCTGTAGTGAGTAAGCATCGCGTGGCCTCGCATTGTCTTGCCTTCCGCAAACGGCTCGCGCAACACTTCACAGAACTTCAACATCTTCAGTATGTCAGAAGCCTTGTCAATGGCCTCCGCGTCAACAACATCCTTGCCCATTGCCGCTGCTACTTCCTCCACAAACGGCTTTTTTTTGCTCAGGATCCCCGTTGCTATTACTCTCACTTGCTTTCTCCTTTCAACAAGTCACATTCGGTGGTAGGTAAGCATATCGCGGCCTGTGATAGCAGTCTAAAAAGCGTTCGGCCTTTTGCTTCCAAGGCGGTCTCTGGTCGACATGCACCTCCTTGCGCCAGATAACTTTCGATCTGTGAATGGACATGCAAAGACCATCCTTTTTCATAGACCGCCCACCGTGGTTATAGAAATTATCGTGGCACCCTACGCAGTGTTTCAGTCTTGCTCTGATTTTTGCGTTCATTTGTTCTCTCCTCTCTCAAACCTGGCCAAGAACTTTGCCATGGCCTGACTCACCCAGTTTATGTAGCCTCCACATTTACCACACACTAAGCGCCCGTGATGTGGGTTGCCGTCTTCAGGCCGGAAAACCAATTTCTTGCTGTGACATGCCGGGCAATCCTGGACCTTTGGTATTTTCACGTCTATCATCACCACCTTTTTCTTGACAACTACGCCGCCTCGTGATAAAATGTCCACGAGGTGACATTATGCAAGGTAAAGCTACAAATCCTATGAGTAAAGCGCTGGTTCCTGATTTATCATCCATTCCTGCCTATGTTGAAGGCGACGACATGGAAGACCACTTAGAAAAATTCGTGTTCTATGGCCAGCTTCGTCCTGGAATGCAAGTGCTGATCAAAGCCCTAGCCGAGGACCTCGTCAGTCATACCGTCCGTACCAACCAGCAACTTGCCGACGCACTCGGAATAGGTGAACGCACGGTGAGGCGCTATAAAACTGATGAAGACTTTGCCGTGGCAATGGGCTTCATCATGGCTCATCTCACTGCCTCGAACGCTAACGAAATCATAGCCGAAATCTGGAAATGCCTCAAAAATGGCTCCTGGAATGCTGGAAAGTTCCTCCTAGAACTCTGTGGAGTCTACGTCGCAAAGCACCAGACGCAAAACGTGAACCTGAACTACAACCAACAGCTTCCCGAACAGAGCATGACCTTTGACGAAGCGCTCGACGAAACGCTAATCGCCTTGGGTAATCAAGGGCTTAGCGCCAATCAGATCGTCGAACGCTATGAGCAATTACGTGCTTCAGGCGCGTTCTAACCCCTCCTGGCACCACAACACTTTGGACACGTCTGCCAATTAATCTTGCAGTCAAAGACTTCGGCCTCGATCCACTGTCCATCTTCCTTGATTCGCTTACACCACTCACACATAATCACCCGCTCTTCGTTGCCCGCAACAGGCTTCTTGTGTGTGGATACGCCTGTAGCCTGTGCCTGGACACAGCCAGCATCCTTTGCGCATGGCTCAACCTGCGGCTTCTGTGGCTTTCTCAATACTCTTAGCATTTCCCAATCAACGCTCATTGCTCAATCCTCCTCGTCACTTTGTGGGGCTTTCCCTATAACTTTGTCTTGGTCATAGCCCTCGAAGCCTGCCCCGGTCACCACCCCAAAACCCCCGTTTATGTCATGATCTGGGCAGGTGTAGAAGGTAGAAACATCCTCCTTGTCTTTGCCGCAGCAGTGGACTACGTATGTCCCATAAACCCCCTTGCTCTTCTGCCTTTAGGGTCGCCACCAAACTGTGACATAGTATGATGATGATAACAGCTCCAACATCCTCTCCAAAATGGCATTGCTCAAGCCTCCTATGTTAGCTGCCTATGAGCGCAATCCGCTCCTCGTCATTCAACTCGCACGTGTCCTTCGGTGTCGTCGTTTCTAGCTCAAGAGCGTCGCTCTCTGCCTCCTCCTTTGCGGCTTCTTCCGCCTCTCTCTTTCTGTCGGCGGCAAGGTAGAGGACCAACGTATCAGATAGCGTCTGTACCTGGTCTATGTCCATGAACACGGTCAGATCGGTGTCGCCAGTAATATCGAGCATGTGGCTGCCGATTCCCACCTCATTCTGCGAAATGCCGAAGTTAGCTTTTGACTTGTGACTCAAGTTTATGTGCATCATTACTGAAGTACCTGACATGATTTTCTCCTTTGGTGAAACAGGCGCGGCCGAGTTCTTCCGGAACCCTAAGCTTCGTTGTTAAGCCCCGACCGCGCTGTTCGTTCAATTCGCTAACCGCTAAAACCTCCCGAACGTTACCCACGCCCGGGATACCCGGCCATTACAGCCGGGTCGTTATTGCATGTCATCACCCTCTTCCTTTCGCGAAAAGCTACCACTATTTCGCTTATGGATTCGCCTCAAAGAACGCCTTTGCGAAGCCCGCTGGAGTAATTGCCCGCCGTGCTTGCCTTGACAGCTTGCCATAGTGTTCTGGATGAATGTCTTCGCTTTTAAGCATGGAAAACTTTATACATCCATCTGGCTTATGGCTGACTATGGGGAGCGGAAACTGGAAGCAACCCCATAAGCAGGTTGTTTTTTGATAATTGTCACCAAATTCCCAGGGATTGAACACAAACTGCGGTTTGCCCAGCCACTTATGAAGATAGCCTTTCGGATTTTCTAGCGCCCAGAATCGGGGCTTTGCTAGTGTGGCTATCCTTATACACGCATCCACAACTGACAGCCCCTCTTGAAAATTATGCTGATAGTTCCCTTTGCCATGAAAATGTTTGGCAAACGAAAACTCAGTACACGGTGGCGCTGCGAGAATCCCGTATACATTATCAGGCGGCTTATAGAGCCTCACGTCATGCTCCGGTAGCGTTATCAGCCGCACGTCGTACCCGCGGTCAACATAGGGCTTACCCCATGCTCCTGTACCACCACAGAGGTCAAGAATTATCTTTTCCATAACAGTTCCCACCTTCTGAAAGCTACGGGCAATATGGCCCAAGTAAGCGGCCAATCTGGCCGGAGTAGAATCGGCGCACTGTAAAGCCCCTGTTCATGCGGTCGTGTGCGCGGCCAATTTGACCATCAACCAATCTCAATCTCATACGTCTAAAGCCTGTATGCTCTTGGGTTCTAACCATTTGCATATAATGAGTTCACGGCATACGTTGTGTCTCGTTTCCACCGTCCGCCTGGCTCCCAGACTTCCACCCACTCTTTCTGTTTCAGTTCCTGCATACCGCGTCGCACTGTTCGCCTGGATAGTCCTGCCGCCCTTACCAGCTCATCATAAGTCCATGTAACCCTACCTGTAGCCGCTCTGCCCCTACGGTAATACTTGGTTAGCATGGCAAGGTACAAACAGCGCGTCGAGGGCTGTAGCCCTTTCCATTGCCTTGATTTCAGAGTATTAGTGGGAATCCCCACAAAGTCTTTGCCTAATGGTTGTTCTAGCATGACACACCTCCTGGATGAAAGGCGGTAGTGGCTGGTAGCTCATCCAGGAATCAACAGGCGTTGACCCAACTATCAACCACTACTCAATATTGTAGATGTCCGGGGCCGCTAAACCCCGAACGATCTAACTTTACCTCATATCTGGAAGTGTGTCAAGGGCTATTCCCTCCCCATGTTCTTCAGTACTTTGTCTCTAATTACTACGCAAGCCTCTCTGCGCCGCCTAGTGGCCTTCCTCTGGCGTAACTTTGGTCGAACTACCTCCAGCCAAACGAATAGCGCCCACAACCCAAGAAACAGCCCTACCCCTAAAACGGTAATCATGATATGATCTCCAGTATGCCGAG
>Ga0255047_10000734_pt1 | contig 26359 bp, 28 predicted proteins | sample JV7_2_1_MG_FD_183640 | JGI IMG/M metagenome (GOLD analysis project Ga0255047, IMG submission 183640) | Seawater microbial communities from Jervis Inlet, British Columbia, Canada - JV7_2_1 | ecosystem: Environmental > Aquatic > Marine > Inlet | place: Canada: British Columbia | collected 2016-10-06 | reverse complement strand
CCGGCTGCTGGAAGAGACCGCTCCTTCGGTAGTGGAACGCCAACCGGTGTTCGAGCCGCTCCAGACCGGCATCAAGGCCATCGATGGGATGATCCCGATCGGGCGCGGTCAACGCGAGTTGATCATCGGCGACCGCCAGACCGGCAAGACCGCCATTGCCATCGACACGATCATCAACCAGAAGAACAACGGCGTTAAGTGCATCTACGTCGCCATCGGCCAGAAGGCCTCGACCGTGGCCGAGGTGGTCGACACCCTCGAGCGCTACGGAGCGATGGACTACACCGTGGTGGTGAACGCCTCGGCCTCTTCGCCGGCCGCCCACCAGATGTATGCCCCGTATGCCGGCTCGGCCATCGGTCAGCACTGGATGTACAACGGTCAGCACGGACTGATCATCTTCGACGACCTCTCCAAGCAAGCAGTTGCCTACCGGGCCATCTCGCTGCTGTTGCGACGTCCGCCCGGCCGGGAGGCCTACCCCGGCGACGTGTTCTATTTGCACAGTCGCTTGCTAGAGCGCTGTGCCAAGGTTTCGGATGAGTTGGGCGGTGGCTCCCTGACCGGCCTCCCGATCGTCGAAACCAAGGCGGGCGACGTGTCCGCCTTCATCCCCACCAACGTGATTTCTATTACCGACGGCCAGATCTTTTTGGAAACCGACCTGTTCTACTCGGGTGTGCGCCCGGCCATCAACGCCGGCATCTCCGTGTCCCGGGTTGGCGGCAACGCCCAGATCAAGGGCATGAAGAAGGTGGCAGGCCCGCTCCGCCTCAACCTGGCGCAGTTCCGGGAGTTGGAGGCTTTCTCCGAGTTCGGATCTGAGCTCGATGCCGCCTCCCAGGCCCAGCTGGAACGAGGGCGGCGGGTGGTTGAGATGCTCAAGCAGCCCCAGTATGAGCCGGTGCCGGTCGAGGAGCAGGTGGTGTCCATCTACGCGGTCAACGGGGGCTTCCTCGACGACGTCGAGATCTCGGGAGTACGCCGTTTCGACGGTGAGATGCGCGAGTACATGCAGGCCCGCCATGGTGGGTTAATGAGCCACATCGTTGACACCGGCCAGCTGCCGGACACCGATGAGCTCGACCGTGCCCTCGCCTCCTTTGTAGAAACCTTCCAGGCCGGTTAGCGACCGATGGCTAGTGCTGAGCTCCGGCTGATCCGACGGCGCATTCGCAGCGTCCAGTCGACCATGAAGATCACCTCTGCCATGGAGCTCATCGCCGCCTCGCGTATCGTGAAAGCCCAGGCGCGGGTGGAAGCGGCCCAGCCATATACCGACAAGCTGGTCGAGGTGATCACCAACGTGGGAGCCGCTTCCGGGGGAGCCTCGCACCCGCTGCTCGACAGCCGGGAGCAGTCAACTGCCGGGGTGCTGGTGGTCACGTCCGACCGCGGCCTGGCCGGCGGGTATAACTCGAATGTCATCCGGATGGCGGAGCGCCGCTTGATCGCCCTTCAGAGCGAGCGCACCGACGTGCGTCTGTACTGCGTTGGCAAGAAGTCGAGCAGCTACTTCCGCTACCGCGGCTACCAGGTGGAGCGGTCCTTTCTAGGTGTGACCGATACCCCCGGCTACGGCGATGCCCGCGCCATCGCCAACACCATCCTCAACGACTATGCCGAGGAGGCGGTCGACTCGGTCGACGCCTACACCACTCGTTACGTCTCCGCCCTCACCCAGACCGCCACTGAATGGCCACTGCTGCCGATCGAGCCGCCCGCCCAGGTGGAGTCCGATACCGCCGTGGCCACCGGGTACACCTACGAGCCAAATCCCGAGGCCATCCTCAACCGTCTACTGCCTCGATACCTGGAGGCGAGCGTGTTCGGGATGCTATTGGAGGCGTCGGCCTCCGAGCATGCCGCCCGTCGGCGGGCGATGAAGGCGGCCACCGAGGCCGCCGAGGAGCTGACCAAGATTCTGAGCAGGCAGGCCAACCAGGCCCGCCAGGCTGAAATAACCACTGAGATTTCTGAGATCGTCGGCGGCGCCGAGGCGCTGACTGCCGGCTGAGTGAACCGATAGGAGCGAGCAAGTGAGCACGGGACGAATCGTCAAAGTTGCAGGTCCGGTTATCGACGCCGAGTTTCCCCCGGACGGGCTCCCCGAGATCACCAACGCAGTTGAGGTGGATATAGAGCTCGGTGACGAGAAGGTGACTGTGGTCGCAGAGGTTGCCCAACACCTGGGTGACTCGCAGGTGCGGGCGGTGGCGATGCGTTCGACGGACGGACTGGTGCGTGGAGCCGAGGTCCGTGACACCGGCGCCCCCATCACCGTTCCGGTCGGAAACGAGACCCTGGGGCACATCTTCAATGTGCTCGGCCAGCCGCTCGACGTTCCGGCCGACTCGATTGACTTTCAGGAGCGCTGGTCCATTCACCGGCCGGCTCCAGACTTCGCCGAACTCAGCTCACAGCGTGAGATCTTTGAAACCGGGATAAAGGTCATCGACCTGCTGGAGCCCTATGTCAAGGGCGGCAAGATCGGTATGTTCGGCGGAGCCGGTGTCGGCAAGACGGTGGTCATCCAGGAGATGATTCACCGGGTTGCCACCGAACACGGCGGAGTCTCTGTGTTTGCCGGGGTGGGGGAGCGGACCCGTGAGGGCAACGACCTGTTCGGTGAGATGACCGAATCCGGCGTTATCAACAAAGCAGCCCTGGTGTTCGGCCAGATGGACGAGCCGCCCGGCGTGCGTCTCCGGGTCGGCTTGTCCGCCCTGACCATGGCCGAGTACTTCCGTGATGAGATGGGCCAGGACGTTCTTCTGTTCGTCGACAACGTTTTCCGGTTTACCCAGGCCGGCTCTGAGGTTTCCACCCTGCTGGGCCGGATGCCTTCGGCGGTGGGTTACCAGCCGACGCTGGCCGACGAGATGGGCGCAATGCAGGAGCGGATCACTTCCGTAGCCGGCCGCTCGATCACGTCATTGCAGGCCATCTACGTTCCCGCCGACGACATCACCGACCCGGCCCCGCACACGACATTCGCCCACCTGGACGCCACCACGGTGCTGTCTCGCGGCATTTCCGAGCTGGGCATCTACCCGGCGGTCGACCCGCTCGACTCCACCAGCCGCATTCTGGATCCCCTCATCATCGGCGATGAGCACTACCAGACGGCCCGTGACGTGCAGCAGATCCTTCAGCGCTACAAGGACCTGCAGGACATCATCGCCATCCTCGGGATCGATGAGCTCTCGGAGGAGGACAAGCTGATTGTGGCCAGGGCCCGGCGCATCCAGAAGTTCCTGTCGCAGCCTTTCTTTGTGGCCGAACAGTTCACCGGTTTCCCCGGCAAGACCGTGTCGCTTGAAGACACGATTCGCAGCTTCCGGATGGTGGTCGACGGCGAAGTGGACGACTTACCCGAGCAGGCCTTTTACATGGCGGGCGGGATCGACGACGTGTTCGCTCAGGCCAAGGAATTGCAGAGCGCCTGATGGCCGAGAGCTTTCAGGTCGACGTGGTTTCGCCCGAGTCGGTGGTGTGGTCGGGTACTGCTGAACTGGTGACGGCCCGCACCACCGAAGGCGATATCGGGATCATGGCCGGGCATGAGCCGACGATGGCCGCCCTGGCCACCGGTTCGGCTGAGATCCACAGCGGGACGGACCGCATCACCGTGGCGGTGCACGGGGGGTTCCTTCAGATATTCCGCAATCAGGTCACGTTGCTGTCAGACCGCGCCGAAGTGGTCGAAGGTGATGCCGAGACCGCCCGAACCCAGGCGCAAGCGCTCCGGGCCGAGCATGAGGCCGCGCAGGAAGAAGACAATCAGTCGTAGTAGCGGCTGGCGCTCTCGGCCTGGAGGTCGGTCCAGTTGCGAGGCATCTGCAGTTGGCTGTCATCCATCAGGACGCCGCGCGGTGATCGCATGGCAGAAGCCGTTACAAACACGATCAACATCCACAGGGCGCCGAGCCCGAAGGCCAGGACGTGCGTCCAGTTCATGGTCCACTTTCTGTTCGCTATGTCTTAGCGAGCTCCGCGCCCTCTCGCCGTGAAGCGAGACTAAACCGAAACTGCGGCCGAGGCGAACGATTTTCGCGTTCTTGTGGGATCGAGAGCCACACTCCGCGTTGGTGCCGTCCCGTCAGATCAGGCGGGCACCGGTGACGAACAGGTTTCTCATGGCCGGGTCGCAGCGGCTGAGGGTGCCGGAGAATGAGTAGCGGCCGCCGATCTCGAGGTCATTCTCCGTTCCGTGGGGGAGCCGGACGATGGCGTCGACCTCCCGGCCCGAGTAGCGGTCGGTCCCGAGCACGGCGATCGAGAAGACCGCTTTCACGCCCGGACCATCGCCAAAATCCCGGTCATGATCGAACCGCCGGAGCCGCTGCAACTCACCCGACCAGACCACCGGCCGGCCCTGGTACTCGGTCTCGAACAGGTCCATGGTGTCGAAGCTGTACATGTCCTTGTGGAACAGCCGGCCGGCCACCCTGTCGGCATCACCAACCGACTCGGGTGAATCCTCCTGCTCCTTCGTAGCTTCGCCGATGTCAGCCGCCGGGAGCTTCTTTGCCCACCCGGTCACGACCGGATCGAGTGGGGCCCTTTGTTCGAGCTCCTCGAATGCCCGGCGGGCACCGGAGGCATCTCCCCGGGCATAGCGGATGACCGCCTCTTGTTCCTTGCGGGCGAAGTCGACGAACGGATCGCCGCTGGGCGGCGCCTGTTCAAGAATCTCAAGTGCCTCGGAGACGTCGCCGGCCAGGCGGCGGTCGGCTGCTTTCCGGTTGTACTGGTCGACCGCCCGCAACTCCTGGGCCACCGACAGGATCCGCTGCATGGTCGAGATCAGCTGGCGGGAGTCGGTATCAAGACCCCGCTTCGAATAGGAAATCCCGGTGTCGCTGATCTGCGATCCGGGGTAAAGCTCGATAAGCCCGGTGATCGCCAGCCGGCGGGCGGGATTGAGGAAGGAGGCGACCTGGTCGGGGTAATCGCCCTTGAGGACAACTGCTTCGTCAAACACCGGGTCACCGACTTCGATATCCTGGAAGCCGAGCATTGCCCCGAGGCGGCTGAGGGCGTGCTGCCGCCTGGCCGACAGTCCCAGCCCGAGGGACGGGTACTTCACTCGGTAGCGGGTGAAGGTGGTGTCGTTGGATTGGTGGGTGTCGATGGTGACCGTGAGCCCCCGGACGCTTCCGGTCATGGACTGCTTCCCCATGAAACCGAATACCCCCTTGGTGGGTGCCAGCGTGATGCCCAGCTCGCGGGCGGCGGCCTCCCAAGCCTGGTTGGAGAGCTTGCGCTTGGAAGCCGCGGCGGCCATCACCGCCCCGACGACACCGATGAAGAGGAACGGAACGAACATGCCCTCAGGCTAGGGGCGCCTGGCTAGTCAACCGTCCAGGTGCTATTGGACCTCAACACCGCTGCCAGATCCCCTTCACCTTTGGCTTCTCTGGCAGCCGCGATCTGCGCATCGACGGCCGCTTCGTATGAGGGGCGCTCCACGTCGCGGAAGATGCCGATGGGGGTGGGGCCGTGCGGGCCGTGGGCGAGGCGGCTGAGGGCGAAAGCGGTGGAGGGGTCGGAAAGGGTGGCGTCGTGGGTGTGGACGACGTCATCGCCGTACTGGGCGACGTCTACCACAAAGGCGCGCCCCTCCTCGATCGCAACCCCTTTGGTGCCGCCGTCGAAGAGGATCTTTTCGCCGTGGACCAGCCGGATCTGGTTGCTGTCCCTGGAGTCCTTGGCGGTCAACTCGATGAACGCCTTGTCATTGAAGACGTTGCAGTTCTGATAGATCTCGATCAAGGCCGAGCCCTTGTGCTCGTTGGCAGCTCGCAGTGTCTCGATGGTGTGGTTGCGGTCCATGTCCAGGGTGCGGGCCACGAAGCTCGCCTCGGCGCCCAATGCCAGGCTCACCGGGTTGAACGGGTGATCAATAGACCCCATCGGGCTGGACTTGGTCCGCTTGCCCGGCTCGCTGGTTGGTGAGTACTGGCCCTTGGTGAGGCCGTAGATCTGGTTGTTGAACAGCAGGATCTTGAGGTTGACGTTGCGCCGCAGAGCGTGAATCAGGTGGTTGCCGCCGATGGAGAGGGCGTCGCCGTCTCCACTGACGACCCACACCGACAGCTCGGGACGGGCGGTGGCGATGCCCGACGCGATGGCCGGGGCCCGGCCGTGGATGCTGTGCATGCCGTAGGTCTCCATGTAATACGGGAATCGGGCGGCGCATCCGATCCCGGAGACGAAGACAACATCCTCTTTGGGGATGCCGGTATCGGCCATGAAGGTCTGAACCGATGCCAGGATTGTGTAGTCGCCACATCCGGGACACCACCGGACCTCCTGGTCCGATTGGAAGTCCTGGCGGGTGTAAGTGGAAGTCACGCTACGCCTCCAGGCATTCGATGATCTTCGCCTCGATCTCAGCCGCCATGAACGGCTGGCCCTGCATCTTGCCGAACGAGATGGTGGGAGTGAGGTATTCGGCTCGTAGCAGGCGGGACAGCTGTCCCCGGTTCAGTTCGGGTACCAGCACCTTGGGATAGTTGGCCAGCACTTCGCCCAGATTGGCCGGGAACGGGTTGAGGTGCCGGAGGTGCACGTTGGCCACTTTGAGACCCTTGGCCCGGGAGTTGAGCACTCCGGCCAGGATTGCCGAGTAGGTGGATCCCCAGCCGATGACCAGCAGGTCGGCGTCGGCATCGGCGCCGACATCGATGTGGGGGATGTCTTTGGCGACTGCCTTCGTCTTCTCTTCTCGCAGGATGGTCATGGCTTCGTGATTGGCCGGGTCGTAGCTGACATTCCCGGTCAGCTGGTCCTTCTCCAGGCCTCCAACCCGGTGCTCGAGGCCGGGGGTGCCCGGTACCGCCCACGGCCGCGAGAGCGAGTCGGGGTCGCGCAGGTACGGCATGAACCCGTCGTCGTGGTTGATCTCCGTGGCGAAGGAGGTTGGAAAGGTCGGGAGTGCTTCTACGTCCGGGAGCAGCCACGGCTCCGAGCTGGTTCCGATGTAGCCATCGGAGAGGAGGATGACCGGGGTCATGTACTTGACGGCGATGCGGCAGGCCTCAATGGCGGCTTCGAAAGCGTCTCCCGGGCTGGAAGCCGAGACCACCGGCAACGGAGCCTCGCCGTGGCGGCCATGGATCGCCATCATCAGGTCCGACTGCTCGGTCTTGGTCGGCAGCCCGGTTGAGGGCCCGCCTCGCTGAACGTCGATGATGATTAGTGGCAGTTCTGCCATCAGGGCCAGACTGATCGTTTCGCTCTTGAGAGCCACCCCGGGGCCGCTGGTGCCGGTCACGCCCAGGTGGCCAACGAAAGACGCTCCCAAAGCGATGCCGACGGCGGCGATCTCGTCCTCGGCCTGGAATGTCTTGACTCCGAAGTTCTTGTGGCGGGCCAATTCATGCAGAATATCGCTGGCCGGTGTAATCGGATACGAGGCGTAGAAGAGTGGCAACCCGGCCGCCTGCGCTCCGGCAATCAGGCCCCAGGCGATGGTCTGGTTTCCCACCACGTTGGTGTAGGTGCCGGAGGGAAGGTCGGCGGCGGGCACTTCGAAGGTGGTGTGGGCGAACGCCTCAGTGGTGATTCCGTAGTTGTATCCCGCCTTGAAGGCGGCGGTGTTGGCGGCAACTACCGCCGGCTTGCCGGCGAATTTTTCTGCTACCCATTCGAGGGTTGTCTCGCGGGGCCGGTCGAACATCCAGGCCAGGGCGCCGAGCGCGAAGAAGTTCTTGGACCGCAGCACCTCGCGGCCCTTGACCCCGCTGTCTTTGACGGCCTCCTTGGTTAGCTCATCCATCGGGGCGGTCAGGACGTTGTACCCGTCCAGTGAGCCGTCCTCAAGCGGGTTGGTGTCATACCCGGCCTTGGCCAGGTTGCGTTCCTCGAAGCTGTCGGTATTGATGACGAGGACGCCGCCCGGATGGACGTCGTCCAGGTTCTTCTTGAGCGCGGCCGGGTTCATTGCCACCAGCACATCTGGTGAATCGCCGGGGGTGAGGATGTCGGAGCCGGCGATGTGGATCTGGAAGGCCGAAACACCTGGCAACGTGCCGGCTGGAGCGCGGATCTCGGCCGGGAAGTTGGGCAGGGTGGCTAGATCGTTGCCGAACGCAGCCGACGCGTCGGTGAAGCGGGCGCCGGCCAACTGCATACCGTCGCCGGAGTCACCGGCGAAGCGGATTACGACGCGTTCGCGCTTGACGCGGTCGGTAACAGGAGGTGCGGGTTCTTGGGTGGTGGCCACGGTCGAGTTGAAGGTTAGAGCACGGCCGAGGGTAGCCCGTCCCTTTGGTGTGGCTAGCCGGGGGGCCGGAACCGGACTACTCCGGCTGATTCGAGGGCGAGGCCGACCTCCAGCAGGTGGGCCTCTGACCAGTCCGGCCCGATCAGCTGGAGCGCCGGCGGCGGGTCGCCCGCCTCGTGGATCGGAACTACCAGCGCAGGATGCCCGGCGTGGTTGACGAGCGCAGAAAAGGTGGAGAAGGCCCTGCGATAGGTCATCTCGGTATCGCCGACAACGATCATGTCCTCTCCGATCAGCTTGCGGTTGGCGCCCACGGCCGGCGTGGCCAGCAGGTCGCAAGCGCGAAACAAGTCGAAGGTGTGCTCACGCAGATCCAGTCGCCATTGCTTGGCCTCGACGCCGGCTGCGACCGTGACCGCCATCGCCGGTCCCAGCCTGTCGGCGACCTCGGGACCGTACTCGTCGGCGCGGGAGGGGAACCACTTGCCGTGCACCATCGCAACCTCGCTGTAGGCAGCATCATCGATCCGGCCCGGCGGCTGTACGAAGTCGTCCTCCAGGTGCCGGATCTCAGCCCCCAACCCGGCCATACGCCCCAGGGCGGCATCGAAGGCGGCTCGTAAGGCGGGGTCGACCGGATGGTCCACCCACGGATGGGGGACGCCGATGACCAGTCCGGTCATAGAGGCGTCGGGGTCCGGGTCCTTGACCGGCTCGATGATCGAGTAGGGGTCGGAAGGGTCGTGGCCTGCCATCACGCGATAGGCGAGGGCGGCGCCCCCGACGGTGCGGGCGAGCGGTCCGACCGTGTCCAGGCTCGGTGCCAGTGGCAGCACTCCGGTCAGCGGCACCCGGCCGTGCGTGACCTTGAGTCCGACCACACCGCATACTGCCGCCGGTACCCGTACCGACCCACCGGTGTCGGTGCCGATGGCCAGCGAGCTCAGCCCGGCGGCCACCGCCGCCGCCGACCCGCCGGAAGATCCACCGGGCGACGTATCGGTGTCCCACGGATTGCGAACCGGCCCGAACCAGTGGTTCTCGGATGAGAAGCCGAAGGCGAACTCATGAAGGCCGGTTCGGCCGATCACGACCGCTCCGGCGTTCTCTAGACGCTCGACCACCGTCGCTGAATGATCGGGAACATGCCGATAGAAGGAGGAGCCGGCTGTGGTCGAGAGGCCTTTCTGATCGATCAGGTCTTTGAGAGCGATGGTGATCCCCGTTAACGGTCCGGTGTCCTCTCCGGAGAAGAGGCGTCGGTCGATAATCTCGGCTCGCATCAGTGCCTGATCCCGGTCGATGAGCGTATAAGCGTTCAGTTGCTCCTGGGAGTCCTCACTGCGCTGAATGTGAGCCGTGACAAGTTCCCGGACTGTGACGGCCCGCATTCGGACCAGTTCGATCTGCTCGGCCGCAGAGAGGAACGGGTCAATCATGGGCGTGAGCCTATCGGCGCCCGGCGCCCGGCGGCCGGTTAGCCTCGGCTCATGAGCTTTGACACTCCCATCGATCCTTATGACCTGGTGCTGGGGCTGCGAGTGGTCCGGCAGTACCGTCCGGAGCCCCTGTCGGCTGAGGATCAAACGGCCATCCTCGAGGCAGGCCGTTGGACCGGCAGTGCCAAGAACCGGCAGGACTGGCGCTTCATCGTGGTCGACGATGCCCAGCAGCAGTCACTGGTGGCGGGGTGCGGCCAATTTACGCAGCCGGTACGCGACGCCCGCTTCTTGGTCGTACTCGTCCGGCTCCCGGGCGCCTATGAGTTCGATACCGGCCGGGTCGCTCAGAACATGATGCTGGCGGCTGCCGTCCGCGGGGTCGGTTCCTGCCCGGTCACTTTGCACGACGAAGAATGCTCCGTCGAAGTGCTCGGCTTGCCACCGGACCACCATGCCCGGTATGCGCTCTGTTTCGGGTATCCCGACACCGACGCCGAGAACTCCGACCGGGCTGCTCGCGGCAAGCGGGGACGCTTCCCCCTTGACAAGCTGGTCCGGCGTAACCGCTTCTAACGCACTCGCCCAATCCGAGTGAGCGGCCAGTAGCGAAAGCTCACCCGCCACAGGTCACCGAGCGGAAGCGGCCCCAGCTCGCGGCTGTCTTCGGTCGATAGATTGCGGTTGTCCGACAGCATCACCAACTGGCGTCCGTCCAACTCCCATTCGTGGGTACCGCTCATGGCACCGCGCGCCCACGGCTCGGCCAGTACGTGCCGGTTGACGGCCAGCTTTCCCTCGCGGATACTCAGCGACTCTCCCGGTAGGCCGATAACGCGCTTGATCATGAGGAAGTCAGGCGAGCGAGGGTGGGGGAACACAACGATGTCGCCCCGGAGCGGGGCCGAGACCAGTCGAGTGCCGACCACGTAGTCACCATGCTCGAGGGCAGGCGCCATCGAGTCCTCGCTGACCTCGAAACGGCGCACGCGTCCCCGCCATAAGCCGAACCCGACCAGCAGACCCCCGACGAGGGCGGCGCCCAGGCCTCGAGATTTGCGCATGGTGGTTGCCTCCCTCGCCGAGTGTATCGTGAGGCCTTCGCTCATAGCCAGGAGGAACGATGGGAATCTTCAAGCCGGCCCGGGTGGCTCACGCCCACTGCCACGTACCTTGCGGGATCTACGATCCGGCCTTTGCCATCAACGCCGCCGAGACCGTTGCCAAGATGGTCGAGCAGCTGCTGGCCATGGAGGTCCCGGCCGGCGACGCCTCTGCTGCCGAGAAGGTCAAGTTCCACCACGACCTGGAGCGGCGGGTGGTCAATAAGGAAGACCACGCCAAGAAGTGCAAGCATGAGCTGCTCGACGTTCTGTGGACCCAGTACTTCAAGCCCGAGCATCTGGAGCGCTGGCCGGACCTGCACGAGAAGTTCCATCGCGCCGGGCATCTCTGCACCCAGAACATGCAGAACATCGATGCCGGGTTGGCCCAGGAGCTGTGGGATCTCACCAAGGAGATCGGCGAGATCTTCGCCGCCAGCAAGAGCTGACGGCGGCCTAGCTCGCCGGTGGCAAGACAGAGGGTCCCGAACCCGCCGGCTATCGCCGGGTTGACCTTTCGCGGCTTCGACGGACCCTCCGACTTCCCGTCCATGGTGGCGGTTATCGAGGCGTCGAAGGTTGCCGATCAATTGCAGCGGACCGACTCTGTTGACAGAGTTGCCAACAATTACGCCAATCTGCACAACAGCGACCCGCACCGTGACATGTTGTTCGCAGAAGTGGATGGACAGGTGGTCGGGTACACCCGGGTTTTGTGGTGGGACGAGAGGGAGGGAGTGCGTCGTTATTGGGCGTTCGGGTTCCTGGTGCCCGAGTTCCGCAGGCAGGGCCTCGGTACTGCCATGCTGCATTGGAACGAGCGCCGGATCTCCCAGATTGCAGCCGCCCATCCCGCGTCTCTCCCCAAGCTCATCCAGGTGGTGGCATCGGACACCGAGCCCGGGGCCAGTGCGCTGTACCTGGCCGAGAACTACCAACCCTTCGTGTACGACGCCGACATGTTGCGGCCGCACCTGGACGAGATCCCCGAGGTGCCTCTTCCGGCCGGGTTGGTAGTGAGGACTCCCGGGCCCGAAGAGATGCGCAAGGTCTGGGCCGCCGACCGGGAGGCGTTCCGCGACCATCCGGGGGCATCCGACAACTACACCACTTTTGAAAGGTGGCTGACCGGGCCCAATCGTGACCCGTCTCTGTGGCGAGTGGCCTGGGCAGGCACTGAGGTGGCCGGTCAGGTTCGCAGCTACATCGATGAGGCCGAGAACGCTGAGTACGAACGCTTGCGCGGCTACACCGAGGAGATCTCGGTTCGCCGGCCCTGGCGGCGACAGGGGGTGGCGAGGGCACTGCTCTGCATGAGCCTGCGCGCACTGCGGGAGCGGGGAATGAAGGAAGCGGCACTGGAGGTAATGACGGATAACCCATCGGGAGCAGAGCGGCTATACGAGAGTGTCGGCTTCTCGGTGGTCAAGCGCTACACCTCCTATGAGAAACCGGTCCAAACCTAGGATTCGACCATGGTCTTCCGAGCCCGGATTATGGCTCTCCTGGGGGCATTTGCCCTGCTGGCCGCCGCCTGCTCTAGTAACGGGTCGGGCACTCTGACGATCTACACCTCGGTTACTCAGGCAACCGTCGACGCCCTGGTGACCGGATTCGAGGAGGCAAATCCTGGAGCTGAAGTGGAGGTCTTTCGGGCGCCGACCGGCGAAGTGGCGGCGCGGATTGAAGCCGACCGACGGTCGGGGGCAGCCACGGCGGACGTCGTCTGGCTGAGCGATCCGCTCTCCATGTATCAGTACCAGGCCGACGGCCTGCTGGAGTCGTGGGATCCGGCGGGAGCGGCGACGCTGCCCACCGCCGCCGTCACCGACACCTTCTGGGGGACCAGGGTCCTGCATCTGGTGATTGTGGTAGCCGACGGCAACCCGGCCGGCGTGGTCTCGTGGCGAGACCTGACCGACTCTTCCTTGGCTGTTGCCGTTCCCGACCCCCGGTTTGCCGGATCGGCCTTTGCCGCCCTCGGCTACTTCGGGCTGGAGCCCGGTTTTGGTATCGACTTCTTTCGGGAACTGAGACAAGCGGGTGCGATCCAGGTGTCATCCCCCGGGGATGTTGTGACCGGGGTGGCTGAAGGTCGTTACGACGCCGGACTCACACTTGAGTTCTCAGCTCGCTCGGCCGCCGACAAGGGATCACCCATCGATGTGGTGTGGCCCTCCCCGGCCACCATCGCTGTGGTGAGCCCGGTGGCGGTCTTCGCAGCAGCCGACCCGATAGCCACTGCCCGTTCCTTCGTCGACCACCTGCTTTCACCGGCCGGGCAGGCGGCCATCGGCTCAACCGGCTGGACGCCGATCGTGGCGGGAGTGGAGGGACCGGCGCCCCCGCCGGGAACTCCGGTTGTGTTCCCGGACTGGGCGGAGATCTTCCAGCACCAGTCGGACTTGCTGGCCGGCTACTCCGAGGTGTTCGATGGCTAGCCGCACCTCCGTAGAAAGGCTCGGAAGCAGGGGACCGGAGGCGCTCGGCGTCCTGATAGTGGTTGCTCTGGCTGCCTATCCGGTTGGGCGCCTGGTTGTCGAGGCGGTGGGTGATGGCGTGGCCGACGGCCTGTGGCGGGGTGGAGTCGGCACCGCCGCCCTCAACAGCCTGTGGACCTCGGCCTCAGCCGCCTCGCTGGCCCTGTTGGCCGGTGCGGCGCTGGCGCTACTCACGGAGCGATTCCGGGTGCCGGGGGTGTCGCTCATGCGTGCCGCCATCATCGCCACCCTGGTGGTGCCGCCCTTCGTGTCGGCACTCAGCTGGCATGCCACCTACGCACCATTTGGCCTGTTCGATGACGCCACCGGCGTTTCGGCTGCCTGGCTGGAGGGCCGGGTCGGGGTGGTGGCGGTGATTGCCGTCAACGTGGCGCCTCTAGCATATCTGGTGGTGGCGGCGGGTTTGCGGAGTTGGCGGGTTCCCGACCTGGAGTGGGCTGCGCGGGCGGCCGGCGCCGATCGTACCGCCACCCTCCGACTGGTAACCCTTCCAATGCTGCGGCCGGCGCTGGCGGCCGGCTGGCTAATTGGTTTTGCTGCCTCCCTCAGCAGTTTCGGAGTGCCGGTCGTGCTGGGGACGCCGGCCGGATTCGAAACCCTGACGACAAGGGTCTACCGGGCGGTGGCGTTCGCGGCCATGCCCGATGCATTCGAAGAGGCAGTGATCATGGCCCTGCTGCTGGCCGTGATCGCATTGGCGGTCGCACTGGTGGCCGATGCCCGGTTCGCCGTCGCCCGCCCGGCCCCCCGGCAAGTGAGATCCGACGGGAGGAGCCCGCGGCGTCCTCCTCCCGGTGGGGCAGTGGGGGCAGCCTGGGTCTATCTGGGACTGACGGTGATTCTCCCCGGGCTGGGGCTGGCGGTGCGGGCCCTGACCCCGTCCGTCGGCGTCAGCGCCGTTCCCACGAATTGGACTTTGGGCAACTTCACCGCCGCCTTCGATTCGCGTACCTGGGAGGCTCTCGGGCGCAGCGCGCTGCTGGCAGTGGCAGCCGCGGTGCTGGCGCTGGCGGCAGCCGGCCTGCTCGTCTCCGTCCGGCAATCGTCCGGGCGGGGCTGGGACGGCGCCGTGCTGGCGATGTTTGCCCTGCCCGGGACCGCACTGGCGCTTGCCATCTCCCTCGGGTACGGCCGATGGCTGGCGAACACCGCAGCCATCATCCTGATTGCCTACGTCGCCAAGCTGCTGGCTCTGGCCCACCGGCCGCTGGCGGCCTCGGCGGCCGGGGTCGATCGCGACCTGATCCGTGCGGCCAGGGCGGCGGGTGCCTCAGCCCGTCGCGCCTGGGCCGCGGTGAGCCTGCCGCTGATGCGTCCGGGTCTGGTAGCGGGCGGGCTCCTCGTCTTCTTATTCGCCGTTCACGAATTGACAATGTCATCTCTGCTGCATGGGCCGGGCAACGAGACCCTGGCAGTGGTCATCCTCGACTACCAGCAGCTCGGCGATCCGACGGTGACGGCCGCGCTGGCAGTCATGCTGGCGCTGGTGGTGGGAGCGGCGGCATTGCTACTCCTCTGGCTTCGCCCCCGGCGGGTCCGCCGATGAAGGCTCCCGCCCTCTCCGGCACCGGCATTGGCGTCGGCTATGGGGAGATCGAGGCGCTGACCGGGGTCGATCTGGCAGTGGACTCGGGAGAGCTACTGGCCGTCCTGGGACCGTCCGGCTCGGGCAAGACCACGCTGCTGCACGCCATTGCCGGCTTTGTGCCGCTGGTATCGGGCTCGATCGAGATCGATGGGCAACTGGTCTCCGACCCGGTCGTGTCGGTACCTCCCGAGCGGCGCAACGTCGGTGTGGTGTTTCAGCATCACGCTCTCTGGCCGCACCTCACGGCTGTTGAAACCGTGGCGTTTCCCCTCCGGCGTAGCGGGCGGGGCCGGGACAGCTTGCCGGAGGCCGCGGGCCTGTTGGAGCGGCTCGGCATCTCCCATCTAGCGGACCGGTTTCCCGACGAGATGTCCGGCGGCGAGCAGCAGCGCGTCAGCCTGGCCCGCGCCCTGGCTCGCCATCCTGTTCTCTTCCTTTTCGATGAGCCCACCGCCCACCTCGATGTCCCGCTGCGCTCGGCGTTGCTCGAAGAGATCGATCGGCAGCGGCGAAGCGATGGAGCGGCCGGGCTCTACGCCACCCACGATGCCGGTGAGGCACTGGCTCTCGCCGACCGGATGCTGCTGCTGCGAAACGGTGGTGTTGTCCAGTCTGGGACGCCGGTCGAGGTTTATGAACAGCCGGTCGATGTGTGGGCTGCCGAGTTGACCGGCCCGGCTTCGGTTCTGCCCGCTGAGGTGGGTTCGTCCATCGCCGGCCGCCAAATCGAGCTGAGCGGGTCGCCGGATGGAATCGCGCTGATCCGGCCGGAGTGGACTTGCCTGGGAGGTCCGCTCTCAGGGGTGGTCGAGCGCGTCTCGTATCGGGGAACCCGTACCGAGTACCGGCTGCGCGTCGCCGGCGGCGCGGTCATAGTGTCCGACGATGGCACCCCCCGGCTGCAACCCGGCGACGAGACGGGTTGGGATGTGCGCCGGGCCCATCTGATCAGTCGTCACTGATCCGGCGTACCGTCCCCATCCATCCCGCCAGGAGAACGAAGGCGGCGGCGGCAGCGACTCCGCCCGTCAGCACCTGCAACAGCGCTCCCGGGAAACCGGTCGCCACGTCCTGCAATAGGTAGGCGGCCAGCCAGGCGGCACCGCCGGCGATGATGGCCGGGATGAGAGCCCGCCCGGTGGTGCGGGCCACGCCGGCCAGGACGTGGGTTCCGGTGCGATTCAGCCAGATAACTCCCAGCACGGCGGTGTAGCCGGCGATGGACACCGTGGATGCCAGCGCAATCCCGCGGATGTCCATGAGTTCTTTGAGCATTATGTAGATGGGTATCGCCAGGACGGTGGCAGCGGTTCCGACCACTACCGGGACCCACATCTGGCGGCGAGCGTAGAAGCCGCGGGCCAACAACTGCTGGACGCCCCAGAACGGAATTCCGAGCGCGTAGAAGACCAGGGCGGCGGCGGCGGCGGTGGTGTCGGAGGACTCGAACTCGCCTCTCTCGAACAGTGCCCGGATGGTGGGGATCGACAGGGCCATTAATCCGGCCGCCGCCACCATGCCGGCCACGATGACGTAGCGAATCGCCCGGGCCAGGGTGGTCGACAGTTCGTGGAGCCTGCCTTCCTCGGCCAGACGGGCTAGATAGGGGTAGGCCGCCACTCCAGCAGCCTGCGCCACTACTCCAATGGGAACCAGCATGGTCTGGCGGGCGAAGCCCAGCTGGGAGGTGGGGCCCTCGCCCAGCTGGGTCCCGAAGACCCGGGCGAATGACTCGTCGAGCAGCACCAGGGATTGCCCAAGCATGAGCGGTAGAGCCAGGAAGAGGTATTCGCGCACTACCGGGTGTGACAGGGGGACGCCGGCCGGTATGCGAAGTCCCTCCCGGTAGGCGCCGTATGCCTGGATCAGGAAGTTGCCGATGATGGCACCGGCCAGGACGCCCCAGGCGAAGCCTTCTGCTGAGGGGTCCGAGCGATCGGTGAGAAGCACTCCGCCCAGGATGATCATGAGGTTGTAGACAATCGGCGCCAGGGTGGGGATGAGGAAGCGCTCCCGGGCGTACTGAACGGCCATAAGCAGAGTCCCGACCACGAAGAACACCTGGGCGGGGAGGACGATGCGGGTGAGGCGGGCCGCCTCCTTGACTTCTTCGGGTCCGAGCGCAGTGACGGCTCCGATCACCGGACCGGCCACCAGCATCCCGATGCCCGCCAGCACCGCCATCGCCAGTCCCACCGGCCGGGCTACTGCCACGAAGGCAGCCCAGGCGCCGGCCTCGTCGTCGTCGGCGAAGTAGCGGGACAGGATCGGGATGAAGGTGATGGCCATGTACCCGCCGGCCAGCAGGTAGTTGAGGAAGTCGGGGATGATGAAGGCCACCCGGTAGGCGTCGCCTGCTGCGTTGGCTCCGATCAGGTCGGCGAGTGCTACTTCTCGCAACAAGCCGAGAATGCGAGAGAGAAGGATCCCGGCCGACACGACCAGCGCAGCACGCCCCATGCGTTGGAAGAGGGGACGGTTCACCCCGGAAACCTATCAGCCGGTGCCCGCCGCGCCGGGTTAATCAGAGACGGCCGCCGTCCGCCGACCAGCCTGGCCGGGCAGGTCTGCCAACCGCAGCCGGTATACGTCGTTTCCGCCCGTTCCTGTCTGGCGGCAAAATCCGATCCGCTCCAGGTACTGGGAGTGACGGCGAGTCCCGGGCGGGCTCTCGACATGGGTGATCTGGTCGTCGGTGAAGATCGATGAACTGGACGAGTAGATGAACCTGCCCACCTTGAGATCCCGATACGCCGGGATGACATAGTCGAGCTGAATCTGGACAGTGTCGGTGCCGTCGAGATCGCAGATGAAAAGGCCGGCCGGGACCATGTCACGCAGGATGAACGCCCGGTAGCGGTCCGGTTTCGGCTCGAAGTGGAAGTCGGGCAGGAAGTTCTGACGTATGTCGTCCAGATAGTGGTTGATGAAGTGCTCTAGATATCTTGAGCCCTGCCGCACCTCCAGAACCGTGAACACCGGGGTGGCCCCCAGCAGCTGCCGCAGGAAGAAGAGGTGGATGGAGATGATGACGACGTTGGTGATGACGATCGGATAGGCCGAGATGAGCACGCCGTATGTGAGGAAGACGACGGCTCCCGCCAGGCCGACCAGTCGTAGCTTCAGGATCGATTTCATCGACAGCGAAGCGACGATCAAGGCCGATCCGACATAGCCGACGACCTCGTAGAAGACAGCCGCGCTCATTCTGCTAATTCACTAGGTCGCGGTCTCGCATCAAGTAGCCGAGCGCCAGCACCGAGGCGGCGGCGAGGCCCAGAACCTTGAGCATGGCCCCCCACGCCCCCGGCAGGACACCGGACAGCAGGTCCTCCATGTCGGCGATCTCGCCGGTGATGCCCGCGTAGGCCGACACTCCCATCCGCCAGATCGAGGTGGTGGCCACCTGGCTGGCAGCAGAGGTGACGATTCCTTCCCAGATCAGGAGGTAGGCGAGTCCGATTATCACGGCCCGATCGGTGATGTAGCCAGCTGCTTGCATCACGGCCGTGAAACCGAGGGCAGTGATAGCGGCGGCGGCCGCGATCGCCAGAGTCTCCTCCCAGCTTCCGGTGGTGACTCCGAACACGACGCCGGCCAGCACTGCCCCGCCACCGGCGACCAGGAACGAGGCCAGCCAGGCGGCGGTCAGTTTGGCGGCTGCGATGGTCTCGCGGCGGATGGGCCGGAGAGCGAGGTAGGAGATGGTCTTATAGGCGCGCTCGTCACCCATGGAGGCCGATCCCAACACGATGGCAATGATGGGAGTGGTGACGCCGAGAACCAGCCACAGCAAGCCGGTTCGGAAGAACTCGGCCGTCTCCCGATCGGCCTCGTTCAATCCGACCAGCAGCAGGATCAAGCCCGGCACTGCGGCCAGCAGCAACAGACCGATTGAGCGCCGACGCCCGATCAGCTGGTAGACGGTGACCCGGACGATGGCAAGGAACCTTGTCATCGCCCGTGCACCAGGTACCGGAAAACGCTCTCCAGGCTCAGGTCCTCTGGTTGGACCATCGTGAGCCGGATGTCCAGCGATTGGGCGAGTGACGGCAGCAGGCGGCCCAGGTCGCCTAGATCGTCGGTTTGGACGTGCAAGGTCTCATCGATCACTTCCACGCTCCGGATCACATCCCGGCCCAACAAGGCCGACCCCAGTTTGCGGGGCTCGTCGGCATCGATGCGAACCCGGTAGGGGATGTCGGTGAAGGCGGCCCGGATGGCTGCCGAATCTCCCGCCGCCGCCAGCCGGCCGTCAACCATGGCAATGACCCGGTTAGCCATCTTCTCAACCTCCTCAAGCACATGAGAGGAGACCACCACCGTCCGGCCCTCTCTGGCCAGCTGGTGGAACAACTCGATCAGCCGAACCCGCTGTACCGGGTCGGCCCCGTTGAGTGGTTCGTCCAGGAACAGGACCTCCGGATCATTGACCAGGGCGCCTGCCACCTTGATCCGCTGGCGCATCCCCTTGCTGTAGCCGCCGATGGCCCGGCCGGCGGCCTCGTCCATGCCCACCGCGGTGATGGCGTGAGCGGCTGCTGCTGCTGGGTCCTTGACCCCGGCCAGCCTGGCGCCGTACTCGACGAAGCCGCGTCCGGTCAGGAAGCCGTAGACGGCGTCGTCCTCCGGCACCAGCCCGATCCGCTGGAACACCGACACGTCGCGTCGCGGGTTGGTGTCCAGCACTGTCAGGTTGCCGCGCGAGGGCTGACTGAGGCCGGCCATCATCCGCAACAGAGTGGTTTTGCCCGCTCCGTTCGGCCCCAGCAATCCCGTGATACCCGGCCCGAACGAACACGAGACGTTGGAGACCGCCACCTTCTGGCCGAACCACTTGGAAACTTCGTTGATCTCAATCGTCGGGTTAGGAACGAAGGCCGGGGAGGTGCTGGTCACATCAGCCTCCGGTAGCGGCGATACAGCAGCCCGGCGGCGGCGGTGGCGATGGCGATCACCACCAGCAGGGACACCCAGGGGGAGATGTGCTGCTCGACCAGCGCGGTGTCCTGACTGATTTCTGGCTCGTTGAAGATCTTGCCGATCAACACGATGGCGTGCGCCTGCAAATTGATGACGGCGAACCAGCGGTTTACGTTCTCAGCCAACGCAACGGCAACGCCGGCGGAGATGATGGTGAATCCGATGTAGATGCCGGCGGCCAATCCTCGCCTTCTGGCGAAGGCACTGATGATGAAAGCGATTCCCGCCTGAGTGGCGAACACGGCCACCGAACCGCTGGGGATCTTCCAGAGCAGGTCGAGGTTGCCGGTGACGTGGTCGACGAACTGGCCGGAGAGGATGGCGCCGCCCAGGTAGATGATCACCTGCGGAAGCAAAGTGAAGGCAAACACCACCAGCATGAGCGCACCCACTCGGGCGACGAGATAGTCGGCCAGAGTGAGCGGGCGGGAGGCATAGACGGTGAGGACATTGCTGACCCGGTCGGGAATCAGCAGTTCGGGAGCCGATAGAGCGATGAACAGGAACGTCAGCTGAAATGTCAGTTGGAAATAGTCGGCATGTCCCGGGATGAGATCCTCGAGCAATTCGTCGGCCCCCAGACCTTCGGTGAACACCCGGAAACCAACAATTGCTACCGCCGGGAGCACCGCCAGGATGATCAGGCCCCAGGGGAGGACCTTGCGCCGGGCCCGGCGCCGCAGGCCGAGCACCTTGCGCACCCCGTCCCGCACCATCGCCCACCGGATCTTGCTGCGTCCGGTTCTTTCGCCTTCGTAGCGGCGGTAGTCCAGATCGAAGATGGCGCCTTCGGAACTCATGTCCGGAATTCCTCTTCGGCCAGATAGACGTCCTCAAGTGTTGTTTGCTTGGCGCCCATGCTGCGGAGGCCGGTGCCCGTCTCGGCCAGCACGTCGCGAATCATCACGAAGGCGTCTCCTTCGCTGAGCTCAACGTCGAGGACCCGGTCGGAAGCGGTGACCAGCGCTCCCCGCGCCCGCAACCCCTCGGCTGCCGGATTCGGGTCTCCCAGCACAACGACCTGTACCGCGTTTGAGGCCCGGATGGCTGCCAGCGGCTCGTTACGAAGCAGGCGGCCTTCGTTGAGCATGACCACCCAGTCGCAGGTTCGCTCGATATCGCCCAGCACATGCGAGGAGAAGACCACGCTCATTCCGAATTCGCCCAAACGGTTGATGAGGTTGAGCATGTCCTCGCGGCCGTCGGGATCCAGGCCGGAGGCCGGCTCGTCCAGCAGCACCAGCTCGGGGGAGTGGACGATGGCCTGGGCCAGCTTGGCTCGCTGTTTCATGCCGGTACTGAATTCCCCCAGGTTGCGGAACCGCTCCTCAGCCAGGCCGACCAGCGTCAACACCTCTGAGGCCCGCTGACGGGATTCGGTGGCCGGCAGCCCGCCTAGCTCTGCGGCGTAGGACACAAAGTCGGCCGCGCTCTGATCGGGTGGGAAACAATCGCCTTCCGGCATGTAGCCGACCCGCGACCGCACTGCCAGAGGGTGGTGCTGGGCGCTGGTGCCGAATACTTCAGAGACGCCGCCCGACGGCTTGAGCATGCCGAGCAGGATCTTGATGAGGGTGCTTTTGCCGGCGCCGTTGGCGCCCACCAGGCCGATCCGGCCGGCAGGCACCTGGAGGTCGACGTCCTGCAGCGCCTGGACCGGGCCGAAGGCCATGTTGAGGCCGGCTGCGCTGATGATTGCGTCGGTCATGTACGCCAGACGCTAGCGCCGGCGGTTTGGTTCCCCCCGCCTCCCTCTCGTAGCGTCACCGGCAATGGAACAGGCACTTGCCGTGTTGGCCGCCACCGCCGCCACCGGCCTACTCGTCGATCTGGTGCGGTCCTACCGGCGCAGGGCCCGCCCGCATGTGCAGGCGTGGGCGATCGCGATGGCGCTGTACGCCAGTGCCAGCTGGCTGCTGGCGATCGGGCTGATCTTTGGCTGGTCGCCGCTGGTGTTCCGCCTTTTCTACGGGTTCGGGGCGATCCTCAGCGTCCCATTCCTCGGCATCGGCTCGGCCTACCTGGTGCTGGGCGCTACCCCCGGCCGGCGTCTGCTGGAGTGGTTCTCGGTCACCGGTGTATTCGCCTTGTTCATAACCTTCACTGCCCCTCTGATTGCTCCGTTGCCCGACTCCGGAATTCCGGCCGGATCCGATGTCTTCGCCGACATCGGGACCGTCGGACCAACCGGGCCCCGTTTCTACGCTCTGCTCTTCAACGTGGTCGGGACCCTGCTGCTGGTGGGGTTGGCGGCCTGGTCGGCAGTGCGGTTCTGGCGGACCAACCGCCGGCTGGTGGCCGGGAACGTCCTGATCGTTTTGGGGGGTTTGTTCCCCGCCTTCGGTGGCAGCCTGTTCGCTGTCGGGGACACCTCGGCGTTCGCGCTCAGCCTCTTCTTCGGTGCCGGGTTGCTGTGGGCCGGCTTCCGGGTGGCTGGTGGCGCGGCACGATGACGGTTCCCCGATAGGGTTCCGGCTATGACCGACCGCCAAATTGGCGTCCTGCGCGAGCAGCACCTCCACGCCGCCCTCAAAGAGTGGTACCGCGAGGAGGGCGATCTGCTGGAGGTCGGAGTGGACGGGTTTGTCATCGATCTGGTCCGAGACGACCTGCTGATCGAGATCCAGACCCGGGGGTTCTCGTCGTTGCGGCGCAAACTCGATCGGTTGCTCGACTCACACCCGGTGCGACTGGTCCACCCGGTAGCCGTCGAGAAGTGGATCCGCAAGATCGACGCCGACGGCGAAGAATTGTCGCGGCGCAAGTCGCCTAAGCGCGGTGTGGTCGCCGACGTGTGTGCGGAGCTGGTCTCCTTTCCCTCGTTGCTTGGCCATCCCCACCTGACCCTCGAAGTGCTGCTGGTGCAGGAGGAGGAAGTGCGCCGCCCCGACCCGGCCGCCTGGCGCCGAAACGGGTGGAGGGTGGCCGAGCGGCGACTGGTGGGCATCCTGGAGCGGGTCGAGTTCACATCACCGGAAGATCTGCTCGACCTGCTGCCGCCGGGCCTACCCGACCCGTTCACGACGGCGGATCTGGCGATTGGTCTGGGCAGGACCCGCCACCTGGCCCAGGAAGTGGCCTACTGCTTGCGCGAAGCCGGTGTCCTCGAGGTCGTCGGGCGGTCGCGGGGTGGCATCGAGTACGCCCTCCCGGATGCCTGAGATCGCCATCAGAGCAGTCACCGCCGGCGACGTTGGTGTCTTCGCGGGGTGGCGCCACGACCCTCCCTACGACATCTACGACATCACCCAGCCGGTCGAGGAGGCCCTCGAGTATTTCCTGCGGCCGGTCACCGACTGCCACGTGATCGAATCCGGTGGGGTATTGGCCGGGTTCATCACCTTCGGCTCTGATGCCCGGGTCTCCGGAGGCGACTACTCGGGGCCGGGTCTAGATATCGGCCTCGGGATGGAGCCGTCGCTGACCGGCCGGGGACTGGGCGCCAGCTTCGTAGGAGCGGTGATCGAGTTCGCCCTGGCCGCATTTGAGGAACGCCCCCTCCGAGTGACGATTGCGGCTGGCAATGAGCGGGCGCGGCGGGTGTGGGCGGGCTGCGGATTCACACAGACCCAACGCTTCCACACCTCGGAGACCATCCTCGGCAGCGATGCCTTTGTGATCCTGGAGAGGGCTCCGGACTAGCCGAGGTCGACCTCGTCGATGATCCCGACCACCAGCGCCCGGATCGGGGCGACGGTCTCGCCGACAATTTGGCGGGCCGAACTGCCCTCATCGAGGATCAACACGGGATCGCCGACGCCGGCGTCGATGGTGTCGGCGGCGATGATGTAGTCACCGGTGGGGTCGCCATCCGGCGTGGTCAGGTCGCACAGCAACAGCTTGCGGCCGTCGAAGATAGGGGCGCTGATCGTGGAGACCACGGTCCCGGCCACCCGCCCGATCTTCATGCCAGGCTCACTTCGTCGACGATTCCGACGATGGCATGGTCGACCGGTACGAAGGGATTCGGCATCGCCTGGGCAGCCTCGCGGGAGCCGACCACGTAGACAAGCTCACCCGGCCCCACCATATGTACGCCGTCGGCCGCCACCACCGTTTCTCCGGCCGGCTGCTGGTGCTTGTCGAGCAGCTGCACGATCAGAAACTTGATGCCCTCCAGGTCGGGAGTCTTCTCCGTGGCGACGACGGTCCCGATCACCTTGCCCAGCTTCACTTTTCTCCGCCTTCCTGCACCCGCTCCCGGAAGAACGCGCTGGCGATAACGTCGTCCCGCATCTCGTCGTGCAATTGGGAGATGACCACGTAGGCGATCAATTGTGGCGCGGTCAGCGCTGCCAACCCGGCCGAGACGGCGGCCTCCACCTCAGAGAGCACGCCACCGAGGAGGACGTAGCCCTTGCCGCCCAGTCCATCCGCCATCTCAATCTGAGCCGCAGCGACGGTCGCCCCCTTGACGGCGGCGTCGGCCGCCTGGATCACCGCCGATACAGTCCTGGTCTCGATCACGCCGAGCGCCTCACCGGGTCCGAAGGTCCTGGTCCCTCGCATGGCAGCGACGACTTCCGGGTGGATGTCAGGCAGGAACACCGTATCGAGGATTGCTTCCCCGCCCAGGCTCGAACCGGCGGCCAGCGACTCCTCGACGCTGGCGACGTCGCCGGCGATCAGAACTATGTACTTGCCGGGCTGAACGGTCCCGGACTGGATCAGGCCGAGGGGTGCCCGTTTGACCATGGCGTCGCCTGCTTCGATCCCGACCGCGACCGAATCGAACTCGATCAAAGCCAGCGCGGGGTTCACAGCGGGCTACACAATCCGCAGCGCACCCACCACCGTTACCCGGCGCTCGCGGGAGAAGGTGCGGGGGCGGGTGAGGCCGTCGCCGGTTGGGCTGGCGATCGAAAACGAAGTGAAGCCCTCGCCGCCCTCCCCGAGACCGGAGAAGTTGGAGCCGTTGGCAACGAAGATCGAGCAGTTCATGGCTACCGCCATGCGGGTAATTCTCTCAACGTTGGTTGAGTGAATCGAGGCGGTGTGGCGGAAGCGGTGCTCGGATTTGACCGCCAGGTCAATGGCGCGGTCAATCGACTGCACCCGGGTGACCGGCATGACCGGCATCATTTGCTCGGTCCAGACCAGGCTGTGCTCGTTCGGCACTTCTGCCACCACCAAGCGGACTTCGGCCGGGTCCACCTGGACGCCGATCTCAGCCAGGATCGAGGAGGCGTCCTGGCCCACCCACTTGCGGTTGATGACTCCCGGCTTGTTGGCCGGTCCCATCTCATCGAATACCACTCGCTCTAGTTTGCGCAGCTCATGCTCCTTGAGGACATAGCCGCCGTTGCGGCCCATCTCCTGTACCAACCGGTCGGCCACGCTCTCCACCACGATGGTGGTCTTCTCGTCGGTGCAGATGAGGTTGTTGTCGAAGCTGGCTCCCATAACGATGGAGCGAGCCGCGTTCTGGATGTCGGCGGTTTCGTCGACGACTGCCGGCGGATTGCCGGGGCCGGCTGCGATGGCTCGCTTATCGGTCTTGAGGGCCTCGCGCACAACGGCCGGGCCGCCGGTCACCAGCAGCACCCGTACATCGGGATGGTGCATGAGCTCCTGAGCGCTGGCAATGGTGGGGGTGGGGATGGCGGTGATGAGATTGGGTGGTCCGCCGGCCCCGACGATGGCCCGATTGAGGAGCCGGATGTTCTCGGCCGAGACTTTCTTGGCGCTCGGATGCACATTGAAGACACAGGCATTGCCGGCCGAGATCACCGAGATGGTGTTGTTGATGATGGTGGAAGTCGGGTTGGTGGTGGGAGTGATGGCCCCGACCACTCCGAAGGGCGCCCATTCAGTCACCATCATGCCGGCGTCGCCGGTCACGGCCATCGGTTCCAGGTCTTCGGGCCCCGGTGCCTTGGCGGTCACCAGGCGGTTCTTGATCGCCTTGTCATCCGGTCGGCCCAGCCCCGTCTCCTGATGGGCCATGTGAGCCAGGCGCTCGGCCTGTTCCAGCATTGAGGAGCGGATGGCGTCGACCACCGCGTAACGGCCGCCCAGGCCGATGCGCTGGTACTCGTGGAAGGCCCGGGTGGCGGCCGCCACCGCCTCGTTGATGGTGGGGAAGATCCCGTCGCCCAGCTCGAGATCCTGGATTTGCTCCAGCTCGGTCTGAGCCTGCACCCCGGCTCCGGACCCGGCGGCATCCAGCCGGCTGCGGACCCGGCTGATTACGTCCTGGATCTCGCGCTCGTCGATGGCACTCACGCGTGGGCCCTCACTTGCGGTACTTCTCCTCGCCTTCGACTTCCCAGGTATCGACGATGGCCATGATCACGGCGTCGCATGGCCGCCCGTCGGTGGCGACTGTCTGGCGGGCGGAGCTACCCGTGGCGTACATGACCACCTCTCCAACCCCTGCCCCGACTGCGTCGACCGCCACGACATAGGAGCCGGTCTCTTCGTTGTTGGTGTTCAGCTGGCTGAGGACGCGAAACGACAGCCCTTCGAGTTTCGGCTCCTTGGCGGAGGCGACGAGCGTCCCGGCGACGCGT
>Ga0255047_10000733_pt1 | contig 26359 bp, 34 predicted proteins | sample JV7_2_1_MG_FD_183640 | JGI IMG/M metagenome (GOLD analysis project Ga0255047, IMG submission 183640) | Seawater microbial communities from Jervis Inlet, British Columbia, Canada - JV7_2_1 | ecosystem: Environmental > Aquatic > Marine > Inlet | place: Canada: British Columbia | collected 2016-10-06 | reverse complement strand
CCTCCATTAGTGAATGAATACAAAATACAAATAAATAAAACTGCCGATTATTACAAATACAGTGACCGCTTTATCGTCCATTAAAATACTCTTCTATAATATTGCGTATCTGTTCTTGAATCTTTGGAAGTCCCTTTTTAGTAAGTAGGCCCTTTTTACACGCCTCTTGTGCAAGAGTGAATTTTACATTAGCAGGGACTTTAAATGTTATACTTACTGTGGGAGAGTCCTCGCTTAATTTTGATCTGCCGCCGCTTTTTTCTTCTGTCTGCATTGTGCCCTTTCTGAAAAATTAAAATTTATGTCCGTTTTATCCAATCTATTTCAAATACAAAAAACAACCACCCAAACGTTATTCCCACTTCACCTTGATAGTTGGTGCCAATCGAAATATAAGGCAAAGGAAAAAAGCATGAAGATATAAATTTCTGCCTTTCTAATTTTGGCTTGTAAAAGTGCCATCTAAAATTAGTTCTCATTTTCTGCCTTATTGTTAAATTCTATATTCCCATATTTTCTTAATCGTTTTATTACTACAACCAATCTGTTATTTTCTTTTTCAAAGCTGTCTCTGTCATTTGTAATATTTTCAAGTTGCCGAATAGTGTGTAAGAGCATGTTTCTTAAATCTTCATCTTTTAGATTTTTTACATGTTCTATACTGTCTTTAGAATACGAATTGTTTTGGTCGCTTCTAAGCATTAACAACCTCAACTCTGTTAATCAAATCGTTATTCAGGTGTGTGTAGAAATCTATTGAGAAGCAATATGGAGAAAATGGTTGTTTTGAAACAATAGCCTTTGACTCTTCAATTTTATTAACATGCACAACGCAGTTGTTTATTTTTACTAAGTTACCAACTTTTAATTTTTTAACCTGTGTCATTTTCGATTCCTTTGTTTGAGTGTTGTGTCATGTCTATAGTAATAATATAACACAAAAAACTTCTTTTGTCTATAGTTTCGTTAAAATAGTTTGTTTTACTGTACTCAATATTGTACTCAAATTAAAAAATCTTTTTCCTACACTTTCGTTTTACATTGATTATATTATTTGTAGAGTGTCGGAAGCTCAGAAATCCAAGCCCACTAATTCATATTAAAAACGCACCTTCCTTTCCGACACTGTGCTGTGATGCGGTGGGCGTTTATTTTGGAGGTTCAATGAAAACACCTGAAGAGAAATATAATAATGATGGTTTTTATAGGCAATGTGTTGATATGTTGGAGAATTTAATAGGTCAAGCAAAGTCAACACCTTCAGAGGTTCGAGAAATGGCTATGTTGGCGTGTCTTCATTATGAGTGGAAATGTTTACCGCGCAACGTGCTTTTGAGTGCTGAAGATGAGAGGGCGCTTGAAGGTATTAGATTGTGGAGAACAACGCCAAGGCATTTAAACACAGAAGCACCAAAGGAAGGTTTGGGGGGATGAAAATATTATCATGTTGGTTTGTCGCTATGCTATTAATGTTCTACCTTGCTTTCTTGGCGTTTAGAGGGACTTACAATTATCTACATACAAACGGGTTAAAAGGTGTTGTTGAACAGGTTTGGGAAGGTAATGAAGAATGAGTGATGATAAAACACAAAGCGAGTGGGAAAAAGAGCAGGAAAAGCTTGATAACCAATTGAGAGATGCTCTTGAAGATTCTAAAGAACGTGGAGATTTCCAGTTGTGCAGACTCCTAAAAAAAATAGAAATCGGTAACCAATCAAAGCAGGGTGGCGGTATGAAAAAATTCTATCTTATATTAATCCTACAGTTTCTACTTATAGCAGGCTTAGTCTACATTATGACAACCCACTATAAAGAAGTTCACTATGTAGAGCAAAAGTCAGTTCCTGATACTGTAAAGGTTTTGGCTCATAGATATCATGTTGACACTGTTTCTATTACAATAAGAGACACTATAAAAGAGATTGAGTATATACCTAAGATAATTCCTGAAGACTCTCTAATATTTAGACTGTTTAGCCCATATAATAAAAGTAATCTGCAATTAGATAGCGTTTGTACTTTAAGAGTTGAGGGGAGATAATGAAAGTAAATAAGAATCCTATAACAAATATACAATTCCTTGCAATGGAACAAGGTGGGAAAAAGTATTATTGCGAAGTAGCGTTGAGAAAAGACGGAACTTTTGAAATAATAAAAGATGAAAAGAAATGTAATCATGATCACTCTATAAGAGGCATCTGCCAGAAATGCGGGAATGATGAAAGTAAATAACGAGTGTCTTGTAAGGGACGGAAGAGTAATTGCAATAGTTACCGAAAAAGAAACGGACGGCAAAGGAAACACTGATAGAACTTACTCAACTATAAATGGCCTGTTTGATCTCATGTCAGATTTGAAAGAGAATATTGTTGTTGATAAGCTTTTATATGACACTTACCAAAGATTGATTGATTCAGAAAAGCGTTTTCAGGACATTACCAGGGAAGAGATAGAAGAATCTATAATAGAATTTCCTTGTAAAGGTTGTAAATTATCCAGCAGAACAAACGGCCCGGGTGAAGATGATGAATGCAGGCATTGTTCAAGGCCATATTGTGACAATTACGATTCTGAACCTGTTGAAGTAAGGGAGAATATGAAATGAACGCACCTGAACAGCTCATAAAAGATCTTAAAGGTGATGGGGTACAATTAGGCCCTTGGTTCTTGATTTTATAGGTGAAGACTTAGGAGATTATTATAAAATGGAGGCAGCAAAATGAAAAAATGGTTTCTTGTAATTGTTGAGCTCTCGTGTCTATTATTTATATATTTAATGATTGGTGCTGAAAAACAAGCGTGGGAATATGTAGCATCTGTTATCTGTCTCGCGGTGCATGTTAACCTTTTCCATATGAGGCGTACAAAATGAAATACTTAATTATCATCACACTATTAGCTATAGCAAGTTGTAACCCGTTAAATTTTGGAGATACAAAGCTTATTCATTTAGAATCTGACCAGATGGATATTAACTTTGAATGCAACGACAAAATTGTCGCTGATTGGTCTGGATGGTTTGAGTGGGCAAAGAAAGATAATTCATACAAAATCGACCATTTAGGAGTAAGGGTATACAAGACAGATGACCGTGTAAAGATTCGATATACTTTAAAAGACGGTTATCAAACAGAGGCAAGCTATCCAGATAAGAACTATAACAAAATATCTGAGTGTATACCGGATACTATATTGTTTACTAATTTGAAGGTGTGGTATTAATGAAACAATGTAAAGTATGTGGTAAGGATTTAGAAGGGAAGATGTGTATCCATATAGAATCTGATAACCAATATTTTTGTCACTATCACGACTCAGATTGTTTTAATACATGGTACTTGTTATATAGATTATCAAAGTATTTACCAAAGGCGGGGCCGGGGATAACTCACCTTGCAAAATCAAAGGAAGAAAATGAAAATTAAAAACTGTTGTCCTCATGTAGTACCAGCTTTAATACACAGCGAATCACCATCCGGCCATATATTATTTATAATCTGCCCTGAGTGTATGGGAACGGTTAAAGCTGACCAAATCAAGCATAAATTGATAGGACAGTGCAGCAAGGTATTACATGAGCAGTGGAATCAGATGTTAGAAGACCGGAAGCAAGCGACATTGAAAGAAATTAGTAAAATAGTAGACACTCAATCATAAGAGGGCTTTATGCATTTTCACGGAGAGAATACAAGGAAGATAAAAAGCGGCCAGTGTAAGGAAGACGCAAAGAAGATCTTTAGAAAATGGGATGAGTCTTTAAGCGGTCACAACCCATTATATAGTAAAAATGTTCGGATAAACGGTAAGAAAGTGGATTCAAAGGGGAAGGTGATAAAATGAATATACATGAAAGAGTTGATAGAATGGAATTTGTGGAGTGCCCAGCGTGTGCAACAAAGCCAGGGACAGCAGTACTTTGCAATGCTTGCGGCATAAATAGAAGCATTATAGACAAACTAAAAACTCCATTATTAGAACGCATTGAGAAGTTGGAGAAGGGTAATAAGATACATGAGGATATCAAAGAAATGATTGTGGCTGACAATGAAACACTATCAGCATTAAAGGAAATGGCTTTTAGGGTTGAGAAGTTAGAGAAGGAACAAGAGGCTTTAAATCAAAAAGGCGCTACCCTTGAGAGCAGGGTGTATAAGCTTAGCCTGGATGACATAAAAGCTATTAAGCAGATGACAGAGAATGGAAAAGCTCCGGTTGAGACAGAAAAGAAAGAAGTAATAAGAAAGTGTTGTTATGCTGGATTGTGTGCATTACAAATAAAAAAAAGAAAAATGCAAACGTGCAATCGAGCAATGTATAGCCTGTTTGATCATGGTTGCGAGTGTTTAGTAGAGGAAACAGTATAAAACAAAAAAGGGGAAGCGATATCGGTTCGAGTCCGGTTTAAGAATTGGTAAAACAATTTGTATAGCACAACAGGCAGTGCACTTCCCAAGTATCATAAAAATGTCGGGGGTTCGAGTCCCTCCAAGTAAGGAGCAATGTATAAAAGGTGCTACTATGCTTGTAGGCCAGTTGGTAGAGCCGGGGGTGTCGCTGGTCGGCATCCTGTCGAAAATAATAATTTTAAATATAAACGAAAGGCTGTTTATGGCTAAGAAGAAACTAACAGAATCAGACTGTCAAAGACTTGTAAAAGAAGTACACAATGAGGAAAGGGTGAAGCTGGAGGAGAGGTTTAAGGCTGACGTTAAACAACGAATGAATGCGGTTGAGCGCAGCAAAAAATTGGTGGAGCACAGAGAGAAAATTCTTGATTATGCTAAAAAGAGTCACGCTGTAGATGTGGAAGAACTTAAAAAGCTTGAATCTGCTGACCTCGATCAATGGGGGAAGGATAACCCGGAGAAGCAAACCAACCAAGTTATATTTTGTGGTGGCGGTCGTAGAGGTGGTAAAAGTTGGTTAAGAGATTTGTATTGTAATTCTGATATGTGTGAAAATTACCAGCATCCTATTGACTCGTTTCGTATGGTCACAGAAGCAATGAATCAGTATTCAAAGTTTTTTCAAATCCCAATTGTAGATTAATTTCACTGGTTGATAGATCCATCAATTAAAACTATTATAATGCACAGGTTTGCATGTTCCTACTATAAAAAAACATGCACTAATTAACTAAAGAAGTATAGATAATAGAGAGAGGTTCTCCTTTATTCGGGGAGAGCCTTTTTAAAGGAAAGAATGATTAAAATATACTTACTATCAATTTACATAATATCTATAACACTATTTATAGTTGTAGATGTCACAAGACCAGAGCCAAAACCAACAGGAAAAGTATTAAAGGCTACAGAATTAAACACGTTTATGGATAGTATCCACAAGTTATCCACATTTTATTAACAACTAATTAACATTTTATCCACATTCTGATTTTACATTGATTATATTGTGGGTATGGCAAGACCATTAAAAGAAATTCCCCAAGAAACATATGATTCTATCTTTAGCGAGATAGCCACAAGTAGTAAATCACTACAAAAGATTTGTGTAGGTTTAGATATTCCTTTCAGAACTATATACTCTAGATTAAATACAGATGAAGAGTTGTTGCAGCAATACACACGCGCGAAAGACGAACAGGCTGATTATTTAGCAGACGAAATGCTGAGTATTGCTGATGATTCGACAAATGATTTTATGCTTGATAAGGTTGGAGAGGATGACTACGAGAAGCTAAACGCTGAACATATAAATAGATCAAGGTTGAGAATAGAAACACGTAAATGGATTGCTTCAAAGCTGAAGCCTAAGAAGTATGGCGACAAGATTGAACACACTGGCAGTTTGGATGTTGTAACCAAAATAGAAATTGAGGTTGTAGGAAAAGGAGACGTTAAAAAATGATTCTGAAGCCTCAAATATCAGATAAAATGATGTGGTTATTTGAACAGATAAAAATGTATTTAATTGCTGAGGGTGGGCGTGCTGGCCAGAAGTCATATGCTTATGCTGATATGTGTTTATGTAGAATGATTCAAGCTTGTATAAAAGTCGCTGTGTGTAGAGAATTTAAAACTACTATAGCTGATTCGGTACACGCCTTGTTGAAAGAGCGTATTAAGTTTCACGGCATAGAACATTTATTCCATGTAACAAATAACTCAATAGACTATACGCCTAATGGTAGTAGATTAATATATAAACATCTTCATGACAACGAAACGGAAGTGAAGGGTTTACAGGGAACAATGATATGCTGGATATTTGAAGGGCATAACTTGTCGGCAGAATCTTGGAAATATTTAGATCCAACAATAAGAAAAACCCCTGAGATGGATAGAGAGCCTGAGTTTTGGATAGAGTTTAATCCTGAATACGCTGACGATTTTGTATATAAAAAGTTTGTAGAGAGTAATGATCCCGATGTTGCGCATATTTATTTGACTTACTTAGACAATCCTTGGTGCCCTGAAGATATAAAAAGAAAAGCAGAGAAGTGCAGACGAGAAGATGAAGACGAATACAACCATATATGGTTAGGCCAACCAAGGAAAACAGGCGGTATAGTATATCCGATGTTTGATCCTGATGTCCATATTCGTGACGTTGATCTTAACAGAATAGAACCTGTTGCCAATTTCTTCATGGGACAAGATCCTCACACTGTTTACTATCCATTTTGTGTATGGCTTGGCAGAGAACCAAGGGGAGACGGTACATTTAATTATTATTTCTACAATGAATATCCAAGGACTGACAGTAATGACTTTAACGGAAAATACTACTGGGAATTGCGAAAAGAAAAAAAGTGTGCGCTCACCCTCAAACAAAGAGCCACGTTATATAAACTCTTGGACAATACAATCAGCAAGACGATTCCTGCTATTAGACTCACAGCGAGGGGTATTGACACGAGGTTTGCAAAAGGAGCTGGCACAGGTTCAACAACCAGCAACACAAGAGGAATAATAATAGAAATGGCTGATCCTGCCAATGGTGGGTTAAGTTTTGAGTGTCCACCTGAATACATGATTGATTCACAGCGGGAAAGAATAAAAGAATTACTCACTTATGATACATCATTGCCTATCACAGCATTTAACGAGCCAAGACTATATGTGTCTCCACACTGTCACAATGTTATAGACGCTTTTAAATTCCACCGCTTTGATAGAGACGGCAAAGAGCGTGAAGATGAAAAGCGCAAAGACCCAATGGATGCGGTTAGGATTGCAATGGCAACAGAGCAACAACACGCACATAAATATAAGAAAAAAGAATCTAAATATAAAAAGCCTCAGAGTGACGCGGTAACAGATATGAGAGCCGCTTTCATGGGGAAAAAATCAACAATAAGTATGAGGTAGTTATGAAAGTTTTGTTAGCACTATTAATAATTATATCAATGTCTTTTGCTGAAGAGTTTAAAGATATTAAATACGAAATAATAGCAGAGAATGCACGATACATAACTGTATTAATAGAGGAAAAAGGAACAAAGGACGCACAAACAACGCTTGATTACATATTAGCGGCTGAGGTTCAATACAATATAGAGTTTGTAAGCGCTGTAACAGCTTACGCTTTTATTTTCAAAAAGAGGGTAAAGAAATGAAAAAGTTAATGTTTGTATTATTGTTAGTATCTTTTTGTTTTGGCAGAAATCCAATGAAGACAACTTGGTCTACTGGTACTGAGTTTCTGGATACTATAACAGGATTTAAAGCCGATTCAATGAAATATACTGAAGTGTTTAACCTGTCAGGCTATGAGAATTTAAGAATTGACGTTTATGTAAATGATACTTCAAGCGCTGGTTTTAGTGCAGATAGTACAGAATTTATATGGGGAATACAGACAGGCCATTTTACCAAGGATTCAGCAGGAAGCAATGATACAGCTTGGAACCCTATTAAGTATCTGTGTGATACTCTCAGCCGTTTGGATAGTTCATATACTAAAGCCGATAGTAATTTTGTTGAAATAGATGGAGATGACTCGTATACCAATGTGAAGAAATTAACCGATACATTGAACGTAACCGGATACGCTTACCAAACTTGTAATTTTGCACCTAACTATGATGTATTGTATCGTGGATGGGTCAAAGGAATTGCAAACAATGATAAGAGCAGCTTTTTAGATATCAGGATGCTATTTGTACAACGGAGACGGCCTAAAAGATAATGATTGATTTAATTAAAGGCTTTAAAAAACATGAAAAGCTAATCTCTCAGTATATTACTGACAGAAAAGTTGCTTATGAACGCTCAAAGTGTAAGAAGTTTCTATTACAACACATTGAGCGTCTTGATTCATCTTGGAATATGGAAGTTCCTGGTGATTCGGGCAATTCGTATCAGGGGCAACTGTGCTACGCTTTAGTTAAACAAATTATGTTAAGTAAAAGGGCTCTGTTTACCTCCAATTACAGACAAGATCCTGTCTTTACAATGTCACCTATCGGCATGACTCCCGCAGCAAGTGCAGAGGCTATGCAACAGGCGGTAGAGAGAAACAACCAATTAACCAAGTTTAGACACAGCTTTTTAATCCCTAACATTAATAAAATGATTCGGTGGGGCACTGGTGTTGCCTATACTGAATATGACAATGTGAGCGAAGAGGGATATAAAACCACAATTGACGCTCTTGGCAATGTTAAAAGAGAATACGGTATAGTAAAACGTGACGATCTGATCAGAACCTATGATATAGATGTGAGAAACTACGGCCAGAATCCGGATATTATAAGCGCTGAGGAATCAGATATAAACTGGCATATTGAGCGCTGGAAAATGTCAGAGCTTGAAGCCAGATATAAAGCCAATCCAGAGAAATATATAAAAGAAAATGTTGAAAAGGTAATTAAGAGTATTAAGCAAAAACATTTCTTCCAGGATAAACAATATGTAGACGCACAGGGCCGGGAGTCGATGAAAGATTATGGTCGTTATATCCCTATGGATGTTACAAGAGGGCAGGCACAGATTTTTATTACAGATAATACTGACGATGCGACATATTATAATTTTGAAATGGTCGGAGATATCATAGTTTCATTTCAGGATAATCCGTATGATATGGGGATGAAACAACACACAGTCTTGGCATGCGAGCATAGAATAGAATACTTCTGGGGTGATACTCCTGCAAGTTACAGCATACAGAATGAAAACACGCTCAACCTATTGCATGGAATGTCTGTTGAAAATGCTATACAGTCTATGGATAGGAGAATCTTTTATAATTCAAATGCTATTGATCCTGATTCGTTTGATAGGACTCCTTTTAATGGTAGAATCCCGGTAAATGTTGCAAAAGATGTCAATTTAAACAATGTATTATACCAATCGCAACCACAAGACACCGCAGGCAGTGAAGTTGCACAGGCTCACGCTATCGTATTGGAAAATCATCAAAGAACAACGACAGAGCCGGATCTTAATCGTAACCCGTCACAGGGTGGCCCGTCTAATAAAACAGCGACAGCAGCAAAGATAATTGATGATCTCGGAGCCAATCAGGACGCAGACATTTTAGAACAATATTCAATGGATCTTACAAGAGTTGGTGAGAAAATAATGAATGGAATTGGTCAGTTTGTGGCGAATACTCACCCGTTAATCATTCCACAGGAGAACAAGCAGGAAGTAATAGAGATACATAAAAATCAATTACTTGGTGACTACGCAGCAAAGGTTGACACTGCACTACAAAGAAGTTACTTAGGTGATGACGTTAGCATAAAGAACCATATTACATGGTTAAACAATCTTGTTAATAGCGGTGTTCCTGTAAATCCTAATTGGAAGTATTTAACTGAGAAAGCAACTAAATTGAGCAAAGTATTAGACTCTGAACAGGTATTTTTAGCAGAAGAACCACAGCAACCAGGACAACCACAATTACCTTCAGGTATTCCAGGCGCACCGCCTCAACCCGGAGGGTCGATATTATGAGAACGTTTATTAAATGGCTATTTAAAGGAGAATTTGAAATAGAGAAGCAACAGTATATAGCAAAGTCTAAAAAATTGCTTGAAGATACAGAGCGAGCCACAAAAAAAGAGTATGTGAGATTCAACCCTATTCCTATCAATTCAGAGGCCTTTATACATGGTATGCAGCCATTTATTAAAAGTGAAAGCGTTTTGTCTTGGTTGCAAGGATACAAAGATAGCCACATAAAAGGGATAACAACCTCTATGCTTGGTGGATACGATAAGAAAGTATTAACCGGATCGGCACAACTTGCAATGGTTGAAATACTATTAAGTGATTTAGAAAAGTTTGACCAAGCTTATAAGTTAATGATTGATTCAAAGAAGGATAAAAAATGAGTTTACACGCATGTTTAGAGTTTAACGATGATAATACAATACAGGTTTCAATGAATAAGCCTACCATAATGGAGAGCGTGAAACTGTCTGCAAAGAATCTTGATGACTTATCAGCAACTATAAAAAAAGGTAAGGAAATATTAAGCAAGATGAAGGGCAGAGACAACGATTTAAATACATTTATGGGTGGAAAGGTGGGTAAATAATGGAATTTAACGAAGCATCAGCAACAGAGATACCAGAAGTGGCAGAGAACGACACAGCGGTCGCAGAGCCAACAAACGAGCCTACAATAGAAAGTATTTTTGCAGATAAACCAACGGAGCCGATCACTCCAGAGGAAAAAATAGAAGATAAACCAGCAGCAAAGGAGGAGCCGAAAGAGGAGCCAAAGGAAGCAATAACTCCTGAAGCATTTAACGAGGCTTCAAAAACTGCATTTAATACAGAGGATGGTAGTTTTGACTCAGAAAAGATTCTTGGATTCATGGCCGGTGAAGAGAATTTTTATGACAATATCAAGTTTGAACCTGTAGAAGCATCAACCGAAAAAGAACTCGAAAAAACGCCAGATGTTGTATACCAGGATTCAATTAATGATTTGGTAAAGGACTTACCAGAGCTATTAAAACAAGATATCGATCAAGGCTATACCGCAGAACAAACGCTTGAACGTCTTCAAAATTCATTATCAGAGCTTTCCTCTAATCGCGACAGTTCCACCGAGAAATATAATGAGCGAAAGAAGTTTGAAAATGATATAAGAAGCGAGTATAAAAATATCAGCAATGAGAAGATTGATAATAATATTGTGTCTGTTAATAATAAATTAACGTCACGATATAAGGACTTGATGCCTGGAGTAAGTGCAGATGATGTGTTGAATAAATTTGCGCTAGATCCTGCCCTTGGCGGTAAGTTGTTAAAAACTATTTACAATCTTGGTAATAACGCTGATAGTTCTTTGAGCAAGGAAGATCAGAAAGCAGCATTAAATAATTGGACACGTAATTTTCAGGCGAACGGTGAAGGTATGAGAGCAATTGCCGAAGCTGGAGAAAATGCTTGGATTGTCCCACAAGTACCCGGGATGATGAAGGGTGCTTACGATAAAGGTTATGCCGCTGGACTGTCTCAAAGAAACGCAACAGGCGGGAAACCGCAACCAAATAACGTACGAACAAATAATAATGAAATGTCTCAGGCTATGTCTACATTCATGAGCCGATAAATAAAGGATAAATTATGGCTAACACACCAGTAGCAACCCCAATTGTACAGGATGATTTAAGTATAAGTCAACTGGATATGCGGGAAGTATCGGATGAGATCCGGTATTTAGGGTATGGATCTGCAAAGATTTCTGTGCTCATTGAAAATGCACTATATAAAGACGGCAAGCGAGAAAAATCGCCTGCATTAATTGGCAAACGTTCACTTAAAACAGGCAATCCCCGTTTTGAGATGTATACACGCTCACCACGTGCCGATACTGTAACGGTAACAAGTGGAACAGAGATTACATCAAGTGGTTTTGCTGTTTCTTCTGTGGCTGGAGTGCCTATCGAAGCACTTTTATACAATCCACGCAATAACACAAGGGCACGTATTGAAACTATTACGACTCTGACTATTAAAGGGTCTTCAGTTGGTGCAACTACTTTTAGTTGTCAGGCTGGTGATGTGTTGATGATTCTTGCAACTGCGACTGATGAAGTGAGTGATACTTCTCACGTAATTAATGGTACTGACGATCAGAATTACAACACTCTTCAGATTTCCCGCTGGTCTGTTTCAATTTCTTGGTTAAAAGAGAAAATCAAACAGCATGCAGGTGGCCCAAGACTTTCCAGAGAGAAGCAACATCTACTTTGGGAATCAATGGAAGCTATGGAACGTAACTGGATTTTTTCTGAAATGACCGCAGATAAAGCCACAAAGAATACTACTACAGGTATTCAAACTGGTTTTACTGGTGAGTTTATGACTAATGATGGGCTTGTATCACTTGCTGCAAATAGCGTAAATGCTAATAACGCTGGTGATCTTTCTTGGATACGTCAGAATTTACCACTTTCAATGGGTGATCAGATGAATGATGACGATACTTATATTGCTCTTTGTTCAAACGAGTATCATGGTAGATTGGTTGATGAGATGGACGCGAAACTTTCTCTTGATAAATCCGGAGAGCTTGATAAATTTGGTATTACAGCTTATGATATTGTAACAGCTGGGCCAAAAATTTCTTTAGTTAAGCACAAAGCTTTTAATCAGGAAGCATTGAAGGACAAAATGCTTGTTATGGCTCCAAGGAACCTTGGATATGTATATCAGCAAGACCATGATTTACAGCCAAATAACGGTATTCAGGATAATAAAGCTTTCTTCACTCAGGATGAAATCTATGCATTCCACGGTATTGAGACTAAAGACGCTGGTAATACTTTAACTTGGGTAACTGACCTATTCTAAGAAAGGGGCATATCATGAAAAAGTTTCTAATATTATTTATTGTGTTGTTCGTTTCTTTTCTGTATGCAGCAGATTCAACCGCAGTAATAGCAGCAACTGTTGAAAATGCAAATATAGATAAGCAGTCTACTCCAGGCTCTGATATTATCAGGCACACAGTTTTTGATAATACAGAGGATACAGGAGATACTATTGCAGTTGATGACTTTTTGATTGTTGGGCCTTTTCCTCTAAATTTTGGTGGAACGAATCAACCAAATCACAAATCATTGAATCTTGTTGGAACAAATTTGGCCGCAGGTGATAGCTTAGCCGTGTTTTACCAACTTGCAGCTACTAATAGTATTCTTGATACGTCTTCCCGGTGGAAAGCCCTTGGTGATACAATTATGCCATTATTAGGGCCATTACAAACCACTTTAGATGTGTCTACTGTTGCAGCTCATTATATATGGTTAAGGTTTAATAACTTTACTGCATCGGCTGTAATTGTTCCAGATTATCAGTGGTTGTATTTTAGAAAGAACCAGGACTATACAAAGAAATAGATAACTTGGTAGGGGTGTAAAAAGCCCCTACTTTTAAGGAAATTATGACAGATCGAGAAAAAAAAGATAAACGAAATAAAAGAGAACGTGCAAAACGTGCTCAGAAAAGGGAAAATACTATGTCTAAGGAAGTAAAAGAAACTAAGGAAGTAAAGAAAAATAAACTTCCTAAAGAACGGTACTATTCTTACAATAAAACTGATAAAGTTTTTTTTAACGCAGTTAATAGGACAACCGGAGAGCCTCTTATAAAAAGAGACAACAAGAATATTGAACGGTACAACGCGGCCGGTGATCCTATAATTATTCAAAAATCAAAACCGTTTACCACTCTTAATGATAAGATGTCGAAGGGTTATTTGTGCTTTATTGAAGTTGATCCTAATACAGAAGATCTTCAGGAGCAGGAACTGATCAAAAGATTGCGATATCTTGCCAATGAGCGCGAAGATGTCAACCTGTGGAATGAAGAAACACACGAGAAAACAAGCAACTTTGCAGCCTACAAAGAGAAGCAAGAGAAAAAAGGCCTTATTGATGAAGTTGCGGATCTTAAAGCACAACTCGCAGCTATAGAGGGTAAATAGTGTCATATTTTAAAAGTACATATGCAGACGATATACAGCCGATTTTATCCGATTGGACTATAAACAGCCGGTCGGGTAAATCGGTATCGGATTTGCAATTGTCGTTAGCTAATCGGGCAACACAGAACCTTTGGAATAAAAAGGCGTGGTCTAATCTCGTGTTGCTTGTCTCATTGTCTCTTGATTCTAATGGAGCTTATGCAATTGATACAAACTTATCAGACTTTGGGCGTATTGTTGATATTGCAGATTATAGCGATAATGTACCAACTCAATGGTATGAAGAGGGCAACGATGAAACGTTTGGTTATAAGATGACGAATGCGTTTACCAAAGCAGCCGGACAAAGCCGCGTAATGACGTTTAATAATCCAAGTGTAATTAGTTTAAAAATGAGATATGTTCAAACGCTGGAAAAGTTTACAGGATCGGGCACAGAATACAGTTATTTTCCTGCCAATCTGGTTATACTTGAGGCTCAAAAGATCAATACATCCAGTAAAGGAAACCCAAAACAACACCAATTATTCGTACAAGAGTACAATGATGCGTATAACGACTATAAAAACACTACTCAATGGGTTAACGCTAATACAAGGCCAGTTATGAGAGATCATTATGGTAGTAAAGTAACACCGCAGACATTTTCTTTAGCTGGTGGCAACCCTGGCAGAAGAAATAACACAGATTCAAACAAAACTTTGAGGTTTAATAGATAATGTCTTTAAAAGCATCAGATAAAGAAAAAGTTATAGACTTTATTGATTACACAGGAGGGGTTAATTTAAATGATCCTGCTATCTCTATACGTGGAAATCAATCAAGTGATTGTCTGAACGCTATTTTTCCAAAGAATGGTTTTAAGAGGTGGCCCGGAGCCATAAATTTAACGGCTCAGAATGCCATTGACGATTTGTTAAGGGGAGAGTTTCACCATGCAGAGATAGACGGTTCACAGCACTTATATGAAGTACATGGCGGTAAGTTGTATGAAGTTAACAAGTCTACGGGCGGTTTAACTGAAAAATACGATATGACCGGACAAGGGGAAGCGTGGGCCGACTCTGCATTTGGTAGTTTCTACTGTATTAATGGTGCTGGAGGTTGTAAAATTGAAGGAACCACAGCGTACAGGATTGGAATTGCAGCACCCACAGGTGTAACAGCCACACCACAAACCACAGGGGGAAGTCTTCCGGATGGTGTTTATAAATTATATGCAAGTTATGCAAGACAGGTCAGCGGGGCGGATGTTTTATACTCAACGGGCGGTAAAGATGCAAACGGAGTGTCTTTAATTGCAAATGTTACTATTTCAGGCGGTGGTGGCAGTGGAAGTATAGATATTGCAAGCTTTGCGAATAGTGCAGATGCCCAAGTTGGTAATAAGGTAATATGGATGACCTACGCGGGGCTTTCAACTTATTATTTATGGGATGAAACTGGAGACAATACAACAACATCTTTCACAATAACCAGTGCGACTCCTAACAGCTTAACGCTTACTTATGGCAATAAAGCAGCATTCAACGACCTAATACCGGCTAATTTAGAGTTTCTATTTTTCTTTGATCGTAGACTATTTGGATACAAAAACAATATTCTCTATTTTTCTGAAAAGGGTTTTAATAAATATGATTTAGAGGTATGGCCTTTAAATAATTTTATTAGATATCACCATAAAATTACTGGCTTGTTTGATTGCGGTGGACACCTTTGTATTAACACTAAATCAGATGGGGTAATGTTTCAGCCTTTCGCTGATATAAACGCAAAAGTGGAACATTACGAGAGGCAGACTTCTTTTGAATACATGCGCACAGTTGGAAAGTGGAGCAGCAACCGTATTGGTATGACAGAGGACAGAATCGGCGTGTTTAGAGCCGATACTATGGCCTTTGAACCATTTGACTATGGTTACAATATACGGCCTGTTTTAGATAGGGTATGGGCTGACGATGACAGCGACCATAGACCGTGTGGAATAGTCTATAGGAGAAATAACCGGATAGAATATTTGATATCCGTTATGGACACGAACGTAAACAGCACAAATAATAATAGGACTTTCGCATTAAATTTAAGCAGAACTCTTTTTTATGATGTAGACAACAATAAAACACCCTGGGAAATATTAGGGAGAGGGTGCAATTATATAGTAAAAGATTCTTCAAATACGTTATTCATGGGGCAATCTTTCACAGCGTCAAGCACGATATATAAAGAGCTTTCAACAGCTACAACAGAGATTGGATTATATAAGGACGCTGGAACATATTTGACAACTGCAACTAATATGCTAATGTATGTATTAAGTAAGACAATAAGAGAAAACATGTTTACTGATTCAACTATTGAAAATATGCGGGTATTATTTCAGGCCAAATCAGGTATGACTATTTTAGTTACAATAGTTGATAATCCAGGGAACACAATATCACAGGAAACAGACGCTGCAAGCACAGGACAAACAAACTGGGATTTTACATGGGATGTGGATTCGTGGAGCGCCGAAAGTTTACAACAATACGAGTTTAAAGGCGATCAAGGCGTTCACGGTTACTCTTGGAATATAAAATTATCTCAGACGGCTAACGATATAAATTTTGATATGTCAGAATTAAATGTATTAGTTAAATTACAGACAGGGAACGGAATATGAAAAACATACTTTTTATACTACTTTTCGCAATATCAATTTACTCTTTAGATGATATCACAAAACCATTTATATTTTCACCTTCAACCCCTGCGAGGTCTTCAGAGGTTAACGCTAATTACGATACGGTATATGCAAGGGTAAATGATGTCGTTGATACTGTGAACAAAATGAGAGCGGCCCAAAGCATTGATACAATAACAAGTGATACAGCAAAGATACAGCGTGGAGATATTGACACTTTAACAACCGATACAATGTTTTCAAGCAAGTCAGAAATTGACACTTTAACAGGAGACACGGCATATTATACATTATTGGAATCTCAAAAGGCCAGTATAGATTCAATACTAAACGCTGATACAACTTACAGCAAATATTTAAAATCACAAAGACATAATTCAGACACTACAAAAGCGAATAGTGTAAGCGGTTTGACTTTTTTATCTGCTCATGATAGTGTGGTATTTATTGATAGTGTCGGGCGGGTTGGGATTGGAACACGAACACCCGCAAGCCTTATGGTACTATCCAAGTCAACGGACGGTCAAGAGAGGGCGCAAATTACAAACATGAGCACCGGGACAAGTGGAGAGGCTGCATTGACTTTATCCTCTACAAATAACGGTTTAACAATAAGTTCTTTCATAAATACCCATTCATCGAAACCTTTTGAAAATTCTTTCTCAATGGCTGGTGGTTCTAATTTTAACATATACAATGGAGCTGCGAATAATTTAAAAATATTAAGCTCTGGTTTTATGGGCGTAGACACCACAACCCCAGATAAAAAACTGGTAGTTGCAGGATCAATAAGGGCAAGGGATACTGTTTTTTCAAGCCAATCACACACTAACACAATAAACACAGGACAAGGAAACAATGAAGTATACGCGATGAATCAGGACATAGAGACAACTGATGCCGTGGTATTTGCTACAATTAACACAGGTCAAGGTGTTAATGAATTATACGATATGGATCAAAACGTTTTGACAACTTCTGATGTTACTTTTGATTCTACCTTTTCAGCGACTATTGAATGTGATTCTATTATTATTAATGATACGGGAAGTTTTACTGCAACTTTAACAGGATGCACGACTTCTCCCACGGGAACATGTTTTTATACAAAGATTGGCAATGTTGTAACATTGCAAATCCCAATTGTATCAGGTACAAGTAATACAACATCATGTTCTTTGACTGGACTTCCTGCGAAATTGCAAAAAACCACTGCACCGACAGACAGATTTAACATTGTAGTTTTTGACAATACAGTAGCTGTATTTGGACAAATACAAATAGAAGCAACTGGAACGATGTATTTATATTCTGGCCCAACAGGAACAGTCGGAACTTTTACAGCATCAGGCAGCAAAGGCACAGGTCACAGCTTGCAAGTAACATACAGAATAAGATAAATATGAAAACACAAACAATAAAACTAAACACTTACAGAAACACTCTTATAGGAACCTACAAAAGCGGTTATCATATATTAGTAGAGCTTGACGCCACAAACGGCCCTTTTAATGTAGACTTACCAAGCTGTGAAGGTTCGGAAAATACACAATTCAGCTTTCCAAGAACTGACGAGGTAAGAAGTTTTGATGGTGTTGCAAATAGAGTAACATTAACAGCTAAATTAGGCCAACAGATTAAAAATGAAGATACACAAAAAGTATCTGTAGGAAGTTCGCCAACAATTAGAACGGATGGATTAAATTGGTACACCGTTTAATTTTAATATTACTATTGCCTATAATAATTATAGCCTCTGATTTTGCAGAGGTTACAATAGTTGATCAGATAACCGGAACCCCTGCAAAGGTTACGAGTGACAGCGCTTTGTATGTTACTTCCAACGGTGACACGTCTTTTGTTAAAATCGCTGACACTGCACAAGTCATAGTGATGGATACTGTAAGAACTTATGCTATAGATTATAAGTTAGAAATTGCAGCGGGAAGAATACCAAATACTTATTGTGATAAGAAATTTGGCAGAACAACAAACGCAGATTTAAACACAAAAACCGATGTATGGGACGGTGCGAATAGTACCGATAATATAGATATTTGGATTGCACCAACTCAAGCCCGAATACATGCAATCACATCAACGTCAACAAATGATAGCGTGACAGGTACAGGAGCCAGAACAATACAAGTTTATGGGCTGGTCGATTGGGACACTAAGGAAACTTCTGAAGTTGTAAATATGGATGGTATAACGGGGCCAAATACTGTAAATAGTTATGTTATTGTACATAGAATGAAAGTTTTAACAAAAGGCACAGCGGGGCCAAATGTCGGATATGTCAAGGCAACGGCAGCAACAGACGCAACAGTGACGGCACAATTTAACCCGTTAGAAGGTCAAACCAAAATGGCAATCTATGGGATACCATCAACACAAACTGCATACATGACACAGTTTTATTATAGTATTCTTAAGTCAGGCGGTGGAACTATAGCAGTAGACTGTGACATGCTATACAATCCAGAGCCACAAACAGAGATTACAACTTTTTTAATAAAACATACAACTGCAAAACTATCAACCGGAACAAGTGATGGATCACCGCACCCTTTCAATCCTTACAATAAATTTACAGGGCCGGGAATATTAAAATTGCAAGTGATTTCAAGTCAGAATGATATGGATGTTTCAGCGGGTTTTGATCTTATATTAGAGGATAATTAAAAATGCCACCAGTATCAACTTTAAAACAAAAGACGGGTTTAAATAGACCACAGAATTTACCATTTTTGCAGAATGACCAATTATTGCAACCCGTACCACCACAGGAAGTACAACAAGCGCCACCACAGCCAGCCAATACACTAGGACAAGCTCAAACATTGGCAGGACAAGCCGCGCAACCTGATAAGACACTTGGCATAGTAGAACGTCAGGCGCAACAATTAATTCAGCAGCCGCAGCCAATTATTACAGATCAAAATGTACAATCTCAATTAGACAAAGGAGCGCGCTTAAGGGGTGAAGGTTTTAAACAGTTTAGACAGGGAGCCGCTGACACTTCAGGCACAAGAGGAACCAGAGAGGCCGCTTTTAATCTTGCATTGAGAGGCGCACAAGAACAGACCGATTTAGAGCAACAACTAAAACAGAATCAGACTATTACAAATAGACAGGCACAGATTGAGAATTTAAACTTAGGTCAAGACGTGGCCCGTACAAAATCAGGATTAAGAACAGAGGCAATAAATAGACTGTTAGGAACCAGAGCGGCGGAACAAGGAACAGAGCAAATTGCCAGCTCTGAAAGGCTCGGATTCGCACAGATTGCCAGCGGTGAAAAATTAGCAGCGTTAGACAATGAAACAAAAGTAATACTTACTGAATTAGGTGGGAAAATACAGGCTGGCCAGCAATTAGCAGATCAAGATTTTGCAAGAGTTGAGGAAGCATTAAACAGGGCGCATGAACAGGCTTTAGCAGATGGGAACAATGAACTTGCAAGAGATATAGAGAAAATGAGAGGGGATCTACAAAGAGAAGGTTTTGCATCAAGTGAGAAAGTCGCATTTGCCAGAATTGCAAGTGATGAGATAATGCAGGGTGTTGGTATTGACGCTCAAGAGGCATTAGTAGAGCTTAAAGGGCTTATAGATTCAGGGGCGCAATTATCCGACCAAGACTTTCAACGGACAGAAACAGCACTAAACAGAGCATTACAACAGGCTTTAGCTGATGGTGATGATAGGCTTGCAAGAGATATTGAAACATTGCGCGGTAATTTAGCTCGTGAAGGTTTTGCAAGTTCTGAAAAAGTGGCATTTGCAAGAATAGCCAGTGATGAAAACATGCAGCAGGTAGGAATTGATGCACAAAACGAGCTTACAGAGTTAAAAGGTCGTATCGATTCAGGTTTATTAATCCAGAGCCAGGACTTTGAAGGAGCACAAAGCGCACTTGACAGGGACTTGCAAACCGCAATAAGCAATAATGATAATGCAACAAGATTAACCATTGAAAATATGCAGGCTGATTTAGCTAAAGAGATGCAAAAAGCTGACCTTAGTTACAGGAGGACAGAGGGCGTATTAAGTAGAATCCACAGTACAAATGAACGTATAGGGCAAAATGAATTTGCCAGGATGGAAAATTTACTTGATCGCAGACAACAAACAGCAGAAGCAACAAAAGATAGAGATTTAACTAAGCAGATTGAATCCGACCGGGCACAACTGCAGCTGAAATTGCAAACTAATGATATGAGTCATGACGAGAAAATAACTCTTATGGATGCAGAGATTGCAACGGCAAAGGCTGATGACGATGTTGGCAGGCAGCAAGAGCTTATGAAGTTTTCTCATGGTCAGGAAATGGCCAAAATTGCAAATGAACAAGGCTTTCAAAAGTCACTAACCTATCTTAATGACAAGTTACTTGTTGCCAGAGAAGAAGAGGATTTTTACAGAACAAAAGTATTAACAAATATGCAGTTTGACCAGGAAATGAAATTGCATCAAAGTATATCTGCGGTTGATCAGGCAAAAATTGAAATGCAACAGCAAGGATTAGATATTGCACAATTTGAATCAAATATAGCAGAACTAAAAGACGCCGTTTTGAGTGGTAGACTCGATCCAAGCGTATTGACCAATTATCAACAGACTGTTATGGCTAGCAGCCTGCCGGATGGGTTTGAGTTTACAGAGCCGGATCAAGGTGCATTACACGATGCATTAGCAGCCGACTATGTGAACCAGCAATTCCAATGGGCGCTAACTATTGGAGACGCTGATGGAGATGGTAAGCTTGACGCAGGAACATACGAAATTGACGAAGATGGGAACGAGCGTTTTGTCGGTTTAAACAATGAGAACCAAACAGCCTTTGGAAACCACTTGGCAGAAACTATTTATAATGTAGAGGGTGGGAGCGTTTTAGCTAACAAGAGAACAGATATTAAAGCCACTGGAGACTATAACGAGCTTGCAACAAATGATGAATTGTATCAAAGCTTTTTACAAGACATTACAGTTCCAAGAGTCGGAAACGATCCAAGGAACCACCATGTAAATAATAGAGAATGGGGATTTGTAGAAAGATTTAAGGGTGACGGTGGCAAGGCACGATCTACATATAGCATGTTTGAAAAAGGCGGGTTTGTAAACATTGATGGAACTCTTTTGTATGTTGATTCTATAAGCAGATCAAGCCAAGCGGGTGACGATGACACAAACTATGTTTTGACAAACCCAAGAACAAATGAAACAGTAACTATCACAGCATCAGACAGAAACGATAATAGAAGACAAGATCTAAGTCGCGTATTAACACCTGAAGAAGCAGAGATAAGTGGAAGTGTTTTTGATTTTTTCCATATACCAAACCCAACGGAATAAATTATGCCAGTAGGAACAGTATTAACAGTAATAGGTTTGATTGCCTCTTTAGCGGCAAAAGGGACACAGGCAGGCGTGTCTGCATCAAGAGCAAGGCGTCAATTAATTATAGATCAGCAAGAGGCAGAAAAAACGGCAGAACAGAAAAGGGAAATTGACCAACAAAGATCCAGAAGTACTAATTTAGGAACTCTTGGAAGCCAAGCACAAAAGAGAATCGGCGCAACCCAAGCCTCAAGAGAGGGGATAGGAAAAGGACGCGCAAAAACACCAACACTCGGAGCACCACAGGCAGCACCACAAGCGCCGACGATATCGGCAGGGGATGCAGCAGGACTTGCCGGTGCGACTGTCGGTGGATCACAATCAAGCAACGCAGGCCCAACAGCTATACAAGGAATCTCGGCCGTCGCTGATGTGGCAGGCGGTGTCGTATCTGGACTTGGACAGGCAAAAGCTGACCAATTGCAAAACTCAAGAGCCGAAGAAATCGCAGCATTGAGAGATGAAGAGTTTAGAAAAGCAAAGGCTCAGATAACAAGAGATGCAAATATCCAGGGCTTAGATTTTCAGCAACAATCTTTAGCTCTACCATCAAGAACAGCACGAGAAAATAATAGTTCAACTCAAGACTTTGCTTCAATTCTAAGAAATTTGGGTTCAAGTCAATTCCAACCAACAAGAAGGGCTGCATAATGACAGTTAGGAATTTAGGAGGGCGTTCAACCGCTGGGTTATCTATTGCATCTGGTGTTTTGGGTGGTGTTAGTCAGGCTGCAACGGGTTTGGGTTCTTTCTTTGAAAAGAAAGAGGAGCGAGAAAGACGAAAGCCTTTCGAAGATCTGCGACTCAGAGAACAGACCGCAAGAACAAAAGGCGCAGAGTCAACACTTGCTGCTGATCAAGCACAGTCAGAAGCTACCGCAGAAACTAAACGACAGATTGCAGAAATATACAAAACAAAGTTTGGTTTTAGTGATGAAGACGCAGAGTTTGAGGCTGATTTTGCTGATAAGTCAGACGCAAAAAATACCATGATTATTGATGCTATTGACGATGAGGACTTGATAGAAAAAACCAAAACTCCTGAAGGTTCCAGAGCTGTTTTGGAAGAGATTGGAGCGCTCGAAGATTCGTCTCGTGGTGAGCAAATAAGAAACTCAATGCCGGAAGACGCGAAAGCAATCATCGCTGAAATAATGGCCGGCGCATCAAAAGAGGTTGAAGTTCCTGAAATTCCAACACCTGACGAAATCGCGGCAGATGGAGTATTGAAGCCAGGACAACAAGCGGCAGAAGCGCCAACAACATCGGTATTTAGGCCTAATACGGCTGGAGAACTTTCAAAGGTAGAGCCAGAACAAGAACCTGAAGAAGTACAAACAGCCAGAAAATTAAAGGTTATTTTTGATCAAGCTGCGGACAATCCAGCATTTAAAAATCAAGCGGCTAACAACCAAAAAATAATTGACGATTTTGAATCCGGCAAAGCATCCATTGCAGCCGGGGAAGAGAAAGAGCGTATACGGCTGGAAGAGAAAGGTGACAAGACTGAAGCTGCCAAGCTTCTTGCTGATGCAAAAGTAGAAGAGTCTCGATTAAAAAGAGAATTTGATAGAGAAGATACTGCAATAAAAAACCAGTATTTAAAAGATTTAGCAGAGGCAAAAGCAAAAGACCCAAGTCAGAAGAAAGTCTCTGTCCCAATTGTAACAGGCATAACAGAAACAGGGGCGGCTTTAGTTAGATTTAAGCAACTAAGAAAACTTTTGAAAGAAAATAAGGTTGGGGTATTTGAAAGAGGGCTGCCTCTTATTGGTGGTTTTACCAATCCAGAAGTTGAAAGTGCAATGTCTTATCTAAAAAATAGATTAGGCCGTAAAGATTCAGGGGCAGCAATTAGCGCAGGAGAATGGAAAGTATTTGAAAAGTTAATATTAGATACTAAAAATTTAACTTCTGAAAAAGGGCGCATTGTTGCTCTTGCAAAAATAGATCAGCATATAGAAGACTTTGGTATATTTGGCACAGAGCTATCTAAGGGTGATGAGGATTGGTTTGAGAAGTATCAAAAGACAGCAAGCAACGCGCGAAAGAATATAGTCGGTGATGACGATATTAAAAAAGAAACAGTGGAAACCGAAACAAGTTTTTCTAAAGAAGATGAAACCAGACTTGAAGAACTTGAAAGAAAAGCCTTAGAAGGGACTATTCAATAATGCCACTAACAGAACAAGAAGAGTTAGAACTTCTCAGGCTCAGAAAAAGAAAATCTTTAGCGTTACAATCTGAACCAGAAAAGAAAAGCCTTCTTCAAAAAACGGGCGACCTTATAGTCAGTGGTGCTAAAAACACGGGTCAATTTTTTAAGGACTTTAAGGAGGAGCCGCTTGCCTCTACAGGTGGCTTATTAACTGGAATTGGTGAGGGTATAGGGAAAACAGGTGCAGGACTCATCCCAAAGCCAAAGGAGAATTTAAACTTACAATCTTTGATTACCGGTGAGCCTACAAAACCAAAAATAAGACCAACTACAAATATCGGATCTCTGACTTCTCTTGATGTTCGCGGTGGGGCATTTAGGCCACCAAAGAAAACAGAGCGAAAACCATTCACACCAGAAGCTGAGGCTGCATTTCAAAGGAAGCGGCCTGTAGGGGAATTTGCAGCTAAGACCGGATTAGGGATTGCGGCAACCACTCTTATTCCTGGTGGAAAAGAATTAGGCACACTTGGGAAAATCGGTATAAATCTTGCAAAAGGCGCAGCGGCTAACATTCCATTTGCAGCCTCTGCACTTGAAGAAGGTGGCACAGAGGGACTAATACGAGACGTTGCGCTAAATACTGCAATAGACCTTGCAACTCTCGGTATCGCAAAAGCTGTGCCAGGAATCAAGAGCGCTATAATTAAGAAATTTGGTAAAGAGGTTACAGAAGAAGTAGCAGAGAAACTTGCCAAGGAAGCATTTGAAAAAGTACAAAAAGGAGCATTCGATAAGAGTGTTGACGGTGTTGGAAAACTTGATAAAATTATTGATAAAGGCATCAGTAAAGGTGTCAAGCCAGATTTTCCAGGAAAAAAGGATTTTACAAAAAGAGTTGGATTTAATAAAAAATCCAATGATGCGGTAAAGGTAATCGCAGAAAACAAAGATTTGATAAAAATAACTAATGATGTTGGTGAGGCCATACCTTATCCAAAATCAGCAGGTGATATGGCAAGTGCTATACAACAGGCTAAAAAAATTGTATTTGATCAATACTACAGCCTAACAAAAGAAGCAGGACAAGGTGGTGCAAAGTTTAATATATCAAACGTAAACGAGCAGTTAGAGAAATGGTCTAAGGATCTTGGTAACTCACCAGAGGTTAGAGAATACGCAAAAAAAATAAAAGGCGATTTGGTCGAATTGCATGGGCAATCGCCACAAATTATAGAGAGAAGGATTTCAGATTTAAACAGTTCTTTAGCTGGGTTTTATGATGGTAGAGCAACAAAAGCCAAGGCACAGATTGACGCATCTATCGCAAGCGTTATGCGTCAAGACCTTGACGATATTATTACAAATGCTACTGGGACACAGTATTCTCCTATAAAAGCAAAGTACGCAGCTTTAAAAACCATAGAAAAAGACGTTAATAAACGGGCCGTTGTAAATGCAAGGCGCGCAAAGGTTGGTCTTATTGATATGACCGACTTATTTACAGGTGGAGATATAGCGGCAGGACTACTAACCGCAAACCCTGCGTTGTTAACTAAGGGAGTTGCTGGAAAAGGCATAAAAGAAGTCTTTAAGGCTCTTAATGATCCTGATAGGGCAATTGCCAAGATGTTTAAACAAGCCTATGGGCATGTTGATAAGTTTAATGAGGGAATTCTAAAGTCGCAAAAGAAGAACCTTGGAACATTAAAATCATTATAGGAGCTTTATAATGGACGCTCAATTTATAGAATTTTTAAAAGCAAACTATTTAATTATTATCATAGTAGTAATGGTCGTTTTTAGACTGTGGGAAGTAAAAATAAAATTGTCTCCTAAAAAAGAAGATGATATACTTTTTGACATGATCGCGGCACCAATTTACAACCCCTTAAAGAAGTTTGTAAAATCCTTTATCAATAACAAATTGCCAGGAGTTTTGAAAAATGAATCTAAAAAGTAGTATTATTCTATTCCTATTTTTGGCTATGTCCTGCACCAAAGAGATAACAAAAATACAAGTAGTAGAAAAGCCCGTTATAAAAACTATGATTATGTATGACACTGTGGTAGCAATTGAAAAAGAGTTTGTTGATTGTGAACCAGCCCCGGTGAATGTAACTGTGTATTTCAGCTTTGATAGTTACGAATTATCACCAGAGGCAAAACACATACTTGATGTTGTTAGGAATCTACCAAC